>Ga0164243_10010679_pt1 | contig 13177 bp, 12 predicted proteins | sample OricompcompostOP_FD_108781 | JGI IMG/M metagenome (GOLD analysis project Ga0164243, IMG submission 108781) | Organic Plus compost microbial communities from Emeryville, California, USA - Original compost - Organic plus compost (OP) | ecosystem: Engineered > Solid waste > Mixed feedstock >... | reverse complement strand
GCGCTGTTGACGCTGAGCGTGATCGACGACGGTGCCGCGGGGAACCGGTTGCGGAAGGTGACGCTTCCGCCGCCAGCGACCGTCCGCGTGCCGTTGAAGCTGTTGGTCCACTCCATCCCCAAGCGCCCGATCTCGCGCACCGTCCCCGCCAGCTCGAACGCGGAGTTGACGGTGCTGCTCATCGGCAGGCGCCAGGTGCGTGTCCAGGTGGTGAAGGTCGCGGCGAACGAGTCCTCGTGGAGGAACTCGATCTCGTTGCGCGCGAAGCGGAACGCGCCGCAGAAGGTGCCAGACGCGTCACGCACCCACTGCGAGCCATTCCACGACGCGTTCAGGGTGAACCAAATCGCGCTCGTGTCCGAATACACACGCAGCCGCGTCGCGGCTGCGCCAGAGGCGTTGGCGTCGAGAATGAGCGCTTTGGTCCCGCCGAGCGGCGGAATGTGAATCGACCGATGCTGGCCGGCGTTCGCCTCGTTGCCTCGAAAGTGATCGTCCTCGAAGGCGTCGAGGATCTCCGCCAGCGCGGCCTCGACGTTGGCCGCATTCAGGTTGCCGCCTGCGTCGGCGACGGAGATGGCGCTCGCAGCGTGGGCGCCGCTCCCCTGGTTCACGTGGCCGTTGAGCGCGCCGAGCAGCGTCGCGAGGGCCGCGCGGAGCGTGCCGGCCGCGATGGCCGTTGGCGCACCGGCGATCGCGTCAACGCCGACCAGACTCGCGCCTGGAGCAGCGGCGCTCGTCGCGAGGAGGTCCGTCACGATCTCCTGGAGCTGCGCCTGGACGTTCGTTGCTGCGATATTGTTGTGGGCGGTGGCGGCGATTGCGCTCGCGTTGTGCGCGCCGGTCGGCGCGCTCACGTGCGTGTTCAGGAAGCCGAGGAGCGACGCGAGCTGCGTCTTGACGGTGCCCGCGGCGAGGGCGTTCGGCGCCCCCGCCGTGGCGTCGACGCCGATCCGCGTCGCTCCTGAGCTGCCAACGGCGCCAGAGGCCAAGTCGTCGACGACCTCGTCGATCGCCGCCTGCACGTTGCCGGCTCCGACGAAGCCGTGCGCGGTGTAGTCGATCGCGCTCGCGGCGTGACGGCGAGCCGCCGCGGTGAAGTGGTCACGGAGCTCAGCGTCGACCTCGTCGAACGAGGCCTGCACCGTCGCTGCCAAGGGCGCGAGGATGCTCCAGGTGCCGGTAGTGACGGCGACCGAGGTGCCCTGAGCGAAGATGAACGCCTGACGGCGCGACGTGTCGATGTCAGCGGCGAGGATCTGAGTCTGCCCGGGCCGGCGACGCACGTCGCACACGAGGAGTTCGTCGGCCTGGAGCGCCGGCTTCGGCGCGACGCCGATGGGCCCCTCGGGCGCCTGCCGCACCACGAGTTCGAAAGACTCATCACGCCGGAAGAACACCTGCTGAGAGTTGCCGTCCGTGCGCGGATCCGAGAGCTGGCGCTTGAAGCGCAGGAAGATACCGAGCCAGCGCTCGTTGCCAGCCGTGGCGACGTCGGTGGGGATGCCCACGAGGTCGACGGCGCAGTCCACCGTCTGCCCGGTCCCGAAGAACATCCGCTGTCCGAGGTTGTCGTAGGCCCGCGCGGGTGCGGTGAGGTCCACGGTCAGGTCGGGGACCGGCGAGTGCGGCGCCGGGACGGCGCCCGAGACGATGCCGTAGATGTTCAGGTCGGCGGCGAGATCCCGATCCGCCTTCTCGAGCAAGGCGAACGCGAGGTCGAGCTCGGCCTCGGTGACGCGCTGGCGAAAGTAGAAGTCGACGCGGTCGGCCATGTCCTTGCCTCGGCGGGCACGAGGCCCTCCGTGGAGGCAAAGCCGGCGCGCGCGGCTCGTGGGGACAGGAGAGGCCCGTCCGGCTACAAAGAGGGCATGGAACCGCGCCTGAACTTCGTGACGCTAGTCGTGGCCGACCTCGCCCGGGCTCGCCGGTTCTATGTTGACGGCCTGGGCTGGAAGGCCGCCTTCACCGGCGACGACGTGTTGATGATCCACGTCGGCCAGAAGCTCGTGCTTTCCCTGTGGTCCGAGGCGGGCGCGCGCGAAGAGATCGGCGAGGTCACTCGCGGCGGGACGCTGCCCTTCACGCTCGCGCACAACGTCGCCACTCCTGCGGAGGTCGACGCGGTGCTCGCGACGGCGCGCGCCGCGGGAGCCACGGTTGAACCGGGCCAGCAGCGCGCTTGGGGAGGCTACAGCGGCTACTTCATCGATCCCGAGGGCTTCCGCTGGGAGGTCGCCTTCAACCCGCACCCGATCGGCGACGTTACTTTCCCGTAGCTCCATCAGTGTAGGTCGGTCGTCTCGCCGAGGTCGCTGAGGCCGAGCTCCCAGTGGTTCGGCAGCACCGGCGGAAGCGGCTCGACGAGGTCCACGAAGTGGGTGTGCGCGGGCTTCAGATACTCGACGATGGCGCGCAGCTGCTGACGCTCGCGCGTCGTGAGAATGCGCGTGACCTCCACGTTGAAGGCGTAGCGCGCGAAGCGGTCGGAAGGCCCGAGCACCCAGTCGATGCCGAGATCGGACTCACCGAGCCTGAGCGTGTCCGCGTTGAACGGAGTGATGGCTGCGATGTCGATGCCGAGAAAGAAGCGGACCGCGTTCTGGATGCCCTTCGCCGTACCCTTTTGCCGATACATCTCGACGAGGACCGACGCGAGGCGGCGCTTCCCTATCGCGTCGAGCTCGAACGGGAACGGGTTGCCGAGGTCGCGCAAGATGAGCTCGACGAAGGGCTCCGGCGCTCGTTCGAGGTCGAAGATGTCGGGCCAGCGGTCCAAGTCAGCGAGCAGGAGGTCGGTCACCTCTTGCAGGCACGCGATGAAGCGCGCGAGATCGCCGGTCTGGTCGTCACGGCGGTTGTGGTTCGGCAGCGTCCGCCAGAGGTCGAAGCGCCGCCGCTCAGGGCGCGCGGGGCGAAAGCCGCTGAAGGTGGCGCGGTCGTACGGGGCGTGCACGGGGTTACCGACGAGGTCCGTTACGCCGCTCACGACAACCTCGTACTCCACGTCTGGCGTCATCTCGGTGTCGAGTGTGAGGAGGACGATGTTGTCGTCGTTCGTTGAGGCGACTGCCGTGAGTGGCACGGCGGGCGCACCGAGCGCGGTGAACGTGAACGTCGCGCCGGGCGGGACGAGCACGCGTTCATCAAAGGCCAAGCGCACGGTCCGCTGCGCCAGCGCCCGTGCGCCGACGATGCGCGGTGCCGTGCGGTCTTCGACGATGAACGAATACACCTCGTCGAGCGAGGCGGCGCCGCCTACCGTTTGGGCGAGCACGCGCACCTGGACCGTCGCGAGGCTCGCGAGAGGGATGACGGGGTGGAGCACGACGCGCAGCGTGTCTGCGCTTTGCACGACGTCCGCGAGCGGCCCCGCGTAAGCCGGCGCGATCTCGGTGGACGCGCCGCCCTCGAACGCGAGCGCGCCATCGATCCACACGCGCGCGGTCGCGCGGTCCACGCCGTCCGCTCCGGTGTCGACCAACTCGAGGGCGAGCGTCGCGTCGATAGGCACGCCGTTCTCGGCCGGACTCGGGTCGCGGTTCACCAACACGAGGCGCGGCGCGGTCGCCAGGAGCGCGACGCTATCGACGTAGAGCGCGGGGAGCTCGACCGTGCTCACCGTTCGCTCCTCATGCGTTCACCAACTCGAGCCGCACGCCCACTGTGTGCGTGCCGGAGAGCTTCGAGACGTTCGCGGCCAGGTCGGTGACGAGCCGCTCTCGCACCGGCCTCGCGCGCATGCGGGCGTGCTTGATGCCGTCGACCGTAATGCTCGCCTCCCACGCGAGCCCGGCCGGTGTGCTCGCCGGCACCACCAGGCGCAAGAACGCCCGGACGAACATGACGCCCGTGAGGTCGGCGTTCTGGCTGACCTCAGCGTGGTCGCCTGGACCGAGCTCGAAGAAGCGCCCGGGCTCCACGTCGCCGAGTACGAAGGCGTACTCGCCGCACGTCGCCTTCGACGTCAGGAGGCGCCCCTGGCCGCGCCCGAGGCGGCTGGTGAATGCGGTCAGCGCCATCGCTCACACCTGCCGGAACAGCTCGAGGTGGTCGAAGTACGCCCGCCGCGTCACGTCCTTCACGGAGAAGCCAAAGCCGCCGCGGCCCGACGTCAGCGGCTGCGAGCCCGAGTTGATGCCGAGGTGGTCGTCAATGAACTCCACCATGCCGGACACCGGCTGCCAATCGGGGGGCGTGCCGAGCGGGTGCAGCGCGAGGTCGCTCTGCAAGACCTTGAGCACGACGTCGCCGTTCGTGTTCACGATGACGTCGAGCCGCAGGTGCAGCCACGTCGCCTGCGCGAACGAGGCCGCCGACTTGAGCAGCACCCCGGGCCCGTCTGACGTCGGCAGCCCCACGGCGACGGCGCCCTTGCGGAGCACGATGCGGTGCGGATCGTCGTCGGAGAGACCGAGCAAATACGCGCTGTCGTTGACCGAGTTGCCCTGGCAGCAGAGGAACAGGAACGGCGAGAAGCCCGTGGGACCGCCGCCCGGGCCGCGCTGCAAGACGCCGCGGATTGAGCCTCCCTTGGCCATGGGCGCGAAGCCCGCGAGGTTGGCGAAGAGCGCCACCGCGCCGTTCACGGCCGCGAGCGAGTTGAAGGCGTAGAGGGAGCTGCCGCCGCCCGGCGGGCGCGCGATCCCAGCCGTCACGCCGCGATCGACGGTCGCGATGTCGAGCCCGTCGTTCAGATAGGTCCAGTCTGCTTCGGCCATCGGTCGCTCCTCACAGGGTGGTCATGGTCGTCCAGCCGTTGTTGAAGTCCTCGACGGGCTGCGCGCCGGCGTCGAACAGCGCGGCGCTCGCCGTGACCGCGGCCCACGTCGACGCGAACGACTCGTTCTCACGCCACTGGTCTTCGAAGTCTTCGCGTGGCTCGCCGTCGAAGACGCCGGTCGCCGCTGTGACGACCGCCCAGTCGCGGAGATAGGGCTCGTTGTTCCAGCCCGTCCCGCAGTCCTCGACTGCGCCGCCGCCAAACGCGCACGCGACGAGCTGCGCTGGCGGCAACTCGTAGAGGTAGACGAGGTTTGCCCAGCCGCTCTCGAACTCCTCGTAGCCTTTGAGCGCGCTGTCGAAGAACGCGAGGACGACTGTCACGTCATCGAGCGAGGCGAGCAGGGTGCTCCAGCGCTCGAAGTCTTCCCACCCCTCTTCGGGATCACCGCCGAAGCCGGCGAGCACCTCGAGGCTGGTCACGGCCGTCAACGTCCAGTGCGCAGCTTCCCCCGGCGACGAGCCCGCGTCCTCGAAGCTCGGGTTCTCGAGCACCATCAGAGAAGCTCCCCCGTGTCGCCGTTGCGCAGCGTCACGACGCCGAGCACCGGGAATTCGCGCACGTCGAGGCGCACGTCCGCGGGCAGGCCGTTCAGCGTGAGATCGAGCCGCGCGTCGCCCATCTTGCGCACGCCCGGCGTGTCACGGATCACGTTGAAGATGTCGCTCCAGGCGATTTCGCCGACCGGGTTGCCTTCGGCGTCTTTGATGTTGAAGCCGAAGTCGACGAGCGGGTTCGGTGTGCCGTCCGGCTCGCTCACGCGGAAGTACGCGGCGAGATTTCCTCGCACGCGGTCGCGCACGTCGCTCTCGGCGAAGCCTTGCTTCAGGAAGACGCGCGCGGCGACGTCGATGGTCTTGTAGACCGGGTCCTGCACGCTGACCTGGAACGTGAGCGTGCACGGGTAGACCTCGGTCACCTGCTTCAGCACGAGGTTCTTCAGCGCCGGCGTGGGCATGGCCGCTGGCGCTTGCGACTGCGGGATGACGTAGAGGATGCCCGTGTTCTCGGCGATCGACGGGTCCTCGTTCGACGTGAGCATCAGGGCACGGGCGACGCCGGAGAGGCGGCGCGCGTTGATCTCGAAGTCCTCGCGGGCGACGGTCCTGGTGAGCGCGCGCAGGCTCTCGGGCGCGAGCAGCTTCGCCGACGCGACCGTCTGCCGGTCGGCGCCGCCCGAAGCGGGCGCAGGGTTCCTGACCGAGACCTGCACCGCGTTGCCGTACGCGTCCTTGAAGGTGCCCTCGATGACGGCGATGCGCTCTGCGTCGACGTTGCCCACGCTGCCGCCGCCGGTCTTGTAGGTGACCGAGACGGTGCCGCTCGGGGGCATGCCGCTCACGCCGTTGCCGAAGCGGAGCGTGGCGCGGTCGTTCTGGTCGACGGCCACGACGAAGTGTCGGTCGTTGGGGCGCGAGTCGAGGAAGCTGTCCACCTCGACGAAAGCTCCTTGCGGCGTCGTCACGCTCGCGGAGCCGTCGAGGTACGGCGTGTAGTCGAGGTGCAGCTCCAGGTCGGCGAGCCCCCGCGCGTCGAAGAGCTGCGTGTGGGTCTTCGAGTTCTCGACGATGGCGAGGACGCGCGGCGGATCTGCGCCTGCAGGGATTACAGCCGGCGCGAGCAGCTGGAAGCGCACCGGCTCGGTGACCTCCTGCGTACGTAGCACGGTGCCCGCCGGGATCGTCACGCTGGCCACTGGCACGCGCGCGAGCTGAAGCCACACCTCGGCGGTCGCTGCCTGCGCACCGTGCAGGCGATATCCGAGCATCTTGGCCAGTGCCATGACGCTCTTGCGCTGCGTGGCTGTGACGAGCCGCGACTCGCGAGCGAGGTTGTCCTGGTAGAACGTCAAGACGTCGCCGACGTAGGCGTAGAGCTCGACCAGGAGGTTCCCGAAGCTCGCGACGTCGAAGTCGGTCCAGTCTGGAAACCCGCTCTTGATGAGCGCGATGAGGCGCGCCCGAAGGGCGTCGAAATCCTTGTCGGTGTAGTCGACGGACTCCGGCAGCATAGCCACGGCGGGATGCCTCCGGGGAGGCAAAGCCCTCGGCGCCTCTGCTTCGGGGACCGCTTAGCGCTCGAGTGAAACCTCCACTCTCGCAACGGTCTCCCGCTCCTTCACGCGCACACGCAGGATTAGCTCCGGCCCGCTCTGCTCCACTGAGAGCTCCACGAGCTGGGCGCCCGGGACCCAGCGCTTGAGAGCATCGCGCACGTAGACACGCGCCAGCTCCTTGAGCGCGGCGTCGTTGCGCTGGTGGCGCAGCAGGGCGAGCCCCGCGCCGAAGTTGGTGCGCCAGGGCAGCTCTCCTGACGAGCGCGCCGTGGCGCCTTCCGTGAGCAGCGCTTGGCGCACCTTCGAGGCCAAGAGCGCCTCGCCGCTGCCCACGGCGAAGTCACGCTTCTTGTCGCGCCGGAACGGGATGAGGAGGTTCTGAGCTTCGCGGCTCATGGGGTCAGGTCCTCAGGGCACCGGGACCGCGCCGCGCACGGTTTGCAGGGCCTCGATGATCGCGTCGATGGGCGGCAGGACGTCGTCGAGGGGACGGCCAGCGAGGGTCGAGAGGTCGGGCACCTCGGGCGCGCCGACCATGCCGAGGAAGATGTTGAGGAGGCCGATCAGCTTCCCGAGGCTCGCGAGCGCCTTGCCGACATTCGCGGCCTCCTGGGCCACGTTCGCCTGCGCGCAGCTCGTGATGGCCATGAGCCCCGCGTCCTCGAGCTCCGTCGCGCGGTCGATGGCGCCGAGGATCTGCTGCATCTGCTGCTGCAAATGCACGAGCTGACTGCGTGCCTGTCGGAGCGTGTCGATGACGAGGTCGATGATCCCGATAATCGTGTACGGCAGCGAGAGCTGCGGGAGCAGCCGCAAGAGCTTCGCGACCTTCTCGGCGAGCTCGGGAATGCACGCCGCGAGCGCCGTGGGGTCGGGCGGCGGTCCGAGCGAGTCCGGGATGGCCTTCACGCAGTTGAAGACGGCGACCACGGTGTCGATGATGTCGAAGATCGGCATCAGCGGCGTCAGCGCGGGCTGAATCGCCTCCATCAGGTTGATCTGCTGGATGGTCACGCCGCCCGGCAGCGTGATGGCCAGCGGGTCGGGGATCTCGGGTATCTCGAGGCAGATGGGCAGCGCCACGGCGAACCTCTTCAGATGGGGTCAGCGACGGGGCGGACCACCCGCCCGGCGATGGTGACCTGCGTGGCCTCGAGCGCGATGGCGCCGACCGCGCGCAGCGTGAGCGCCGTCGTCGCCTCCAGCGTCACGGCGTTCTCCTCGGCGTCGAAGACGAGGTAATCGCCGGTCTTCTTGTTGGTCAGCTTGAGCTTCCGGCTGCCCTTCGACTCGTCGAGCTCGATGCGGAATGTCTGGGTCGAGAGCACGCGGTTGTCGGGCGGGGTCTTGCGGGCCTCCTCAGGTACCTCGCTCTCGCCGTTCGGCTTCCCCCAGTGCGCGGTGAGGTAGTACGGCGCGTCGATGTTGCCTTGGTTGAAGAAGACCGCGACCTCGGCGCCCTCCTCGGGCACCGCGAAGAAGCCTCGATCCTTCGAGCCACCGCCGCTCGTCCCGAGCGGCCAGGCCCACGCGCTCTCCGGCTCGAGCACGCCCGGGATACAGACCCGCACGCGACCGAGCTGCTCCTCGTCGTCGCGCTTCGTCACGTAGCCGACGTACATGCCGAGGAGCCGGGTGTCGTGCGCGCCGATGTCGTCGTCGAAGGTGCTCATCACGTGGCTCCTCAGTAGCTGCGGCTGACACCGGCCTCGGGATCCTCGACGCCGACGACGTTGCCGTCGCGTCGGTACTCGATGACGGTGCGGCCCGTCTCCGGGTCAACGCGCTCGAGCTCGGTCACGGCGCCTGCGCCCGCCGCCGGACTGGTGCGGTTGGGCGCGCCGCCCTGTGGCTGCCCGCGTGCGTTCGGGCCCGCGCCTCGGCGAGCGCCCGTGCCGTCGCGCGTGAGCTTCAGGTCGACCACGTAGCCCGACGACGAGATCACGTGCTTCGCCTCGGTCACGTAGTACTTCCCGGAGAGCAGGCTCGAGATACCGCGCACCTCCACGACCTCCTTCGCGCGCAGCGTCGGGTCACCCACCACCTGGAGCGCGACCTTCACCGTCTCGCGCTCGGCGCGGCGAAAGCGCGCGGCCGACTCACGCTCGGCGGCGGCTGGCGTCGACGCCGAGGTCGGGTGCACGCTGCGCGTCGCGTTGCGCTCCTGGAGCGAGGTCGCGCCGGTCTCGGGATCCACCACTTCGAGGACATCGCTCAGCGTGGCGCGCTCGACCGTGGCGCTCGTCGCCGCCGACTCCACCGTGGTCTTGGAGAGCGGGTTGCGCCCGCGCACCTCGACGCGGCCCGCGCGTCGCTGAAAATCGCTCTCGACGCTGATCGAGATGATGTCGCCACGGCCTGGGTCGGAGAACCAGGTCAGCACGTGCTTCGGTGCGCTAGCTTGATCGCGCGAGCGCCAGTGAAGGCCCGTGTCGTCGACGAAGTACTCGAACTCCTCGCGCGCGGCGAGGCGCCGGAGAAAGCGCGCGTCCGTCTCGGCGCTCTGGTTGATGGTGTCGAGGATCTCGCCGGTGTCCTCGACGTCGAGGAACTCCCCCTCGTAGCCGTACTCGGCGGCGATCTCTTTCACGACGTCGCTGCGCGACTTGTTCGACCAGGCGCGCGTCTTCGCCTCCCGGTTCATCAAGACGCTGGTGGCCTGGCCCTCGATGGTCAGCGTCTGGAAGCCCTTGAGCTTCTTCACGATCACCCGGCGCGGTGGCGCCATGTTGCCGGGATAGCCCCACGACACCTCGAGCGTCGCGCCGCCGACCAGCTCGGCGCGATCGAACAGCGCGAGGTCGAAGTTGTCGAGCTGGAGTGAGACCTGGTCCGCCTTCTTCTCGGCGTCTTCGTAGGTGAACGCGATGACGCGGCCCTGGAGATCGAGGGGCTCGCCGCTGGGCGCGCGTTCGTTGTCGAGGAGCGTGATGCGCACGCCAGGTCCGCTTCGGTTCGCTACGCTCATGCGTCGAACCTCCGACGCTGCTCGCTGAGGATGACGTCGGTGAGCACGCGAAGGCTAGGGACGAAGATGCGCCGGCCCAGGTCGAGCTCCAGCGTCGGGTCCACGATGGGGTCGGGCTGGAAATCCGCGAGGACCCACCAGAAGCCGCAGGCGCGCGGCAGCGGCGCGAAGTAGCGGCCGGCGAGGCTCGCGAGCGTGTCGCCCTGCACGACCACGTGGACGCGCGTGTCCGTGTGCTCCCTGAACCGGTAAGGTTCGCGCTCGCTGAGGAAGCGGCGGTCTTGCTCGTCCAGCACGCCGAGCGTGAAGGAGTGCCGAGAGCCGGTGCGAGGAGCCATGCCCCGGGCAAAGCCACACGGCGCGTCCCTTCGGGGACTACAGGTCGCCCGAGCGTAGCTCCTCGCTGGTTACGCGGGCGTCGAGGATCTCTTCGAACGTGACGATGGCCGCGTAGACCAACACGCCGCCATCTACTGCGAGCTGCTTGTAAGTGAACTCGACGCTGGCGACGACGCACTCCACGGCGACGACGTCAGGCCAGATGAAGAGCACGCGCGGCGGCGCGGTCGCGGCGACGCCTTCGGTGCCCGCAGACGGGACGGTCAACGCGCGCAAGAAGTCGCGGAACTCGAGGATGTTCACGTCGCCCGGTTGCTCGGCGGCGAAGTAGCGATCGAGGTAGAACTCGACGCCCGCGAGCTGGCGGTTCGCGGTGCTCTGGAACTGCAAGACCTGGTGCGAAAGCCCCGGGACCGCGAGGCGGTTCCAGTTGACTTGGAGCTTCTCGGATAGCTGCGTCGGGTTGAACAGGCACTCCATGCTCTCGCCGCTCGCGACGTTCACGAGCACACAGCGCGGTGGTCTGGCGACGGCTCCTTCGAAGGACATCTCGAGGCTCCTCAGTACGTCGGCACGGGCGAGAAGCCGCGCGTGGCGGCGTCGCGGTCGGCGCGGTGGACGACGGACGCGAGCGTCGCGCCGTCGACTTGGAGGTTCACGGTCACCGGCGGCGCGGACGGCGGCGCAGCCGGCGTCATGGGGAACGACGCCGGCATGGCGGGAGGCATTGCTGCCACAGCAGGCATCGTAGACGTCGCTGCGTCGAGCGCGGCGAGCGTCGTCCCAGCAGGTGCCACGGTCACGCCCGCGGTGATCTCGTCGACGCCCTCGAGGAGCCCCCGCTCGATGTCCTGACGCAGGCTACGAATCGCGTCAGCCCCGCCGAGGTCGGCGCCGAAGATGCCGGCGATGGTGTCGATGACGCTCGCGATCGTCTCGACGAAGCCGAGCACGAGCTGCGCGAGGAAGTTGATCGCGTTGAGCACCACCTTCTTGAAGCCCACCCAGACCTGCGCCCAGTTGCCAGTGACGAGGCCGCCGACGATGTCCACCACACCGCCGATGAAGCCCACCACCGAGCGAAACGCCGCGATGATGACCGCGAGGCGGTTCACGACGAATGAGACCATCACGCCGATAGCGCCCGCGATGCCCGCCGCGACGTAGCCGATGACCGTGCCGAGGAACTCGGCGACGGATCGAAGCGCGTCGAGCGAGCCGCTCGCCTGGCCGCTGGCGCTCGACGTGAACCCGAACATCGCGCCGAGCTTGCCGAGCTCCTGAAAGACCAGAGAGACGGCGCCGCGCACCGCATCGAACACGGGCTGGAGCGGCGTCATCGCCTCGCGGAAGGTGTTGATGGCGCTCGTGACGACGTTGATGACGAAGGTGAGCGCGCCGACGAAGACCTCGACGAGCACGCCGGCGATCTGCCCGAGGATGCGCCCGAAGGTTACGAACTCCGCGGACGGGACGCTCGCCGCTGCGTCGGCCGAGCCACTCGCCACGATGCCCAGCGCCTCGCCGAGCCGACTCAGCGCGTCGACGAAGGCTTCGAACACGGGCGCCGCTGCCTCGATGGCCGCGCTGAACCCCTCGCCGATGCCCTGAAAGAAGCGTTGGATGCGGAACGCGATCTGGTAGACGCGGATGAGGAAGGTCTTGAGCCCTGCGTTCTCGGCCCGGTTCAGCTCCTCGCGCACGGCCCCAGAAAAGCCTCCCTGCTCGAAGAGCTGCACCAGCCCTCGGAAGGCCAGCTTGATGCGCTCCCACGCGCGCGCGAAGAAGTCGGCGATGCCGCCGACGTTGTTTCGGAAGGCCACGACGAACCCCGCGACCACGGCGGCGAGCACGCCGAATATGAGGACGGCCGGAAGGATGGTGGCCATCAGGCCGCCCAACGTGACGCCCGCCGCCTTGAGCCCGATCAGGAGCAGCGCGAAGCCTGCCTTGGCGGCGATGACCGCGCCGATCAGCGCGACGATGGCGCCCGCCCCCACGACGAACGTCGCGAACGCGCGCTTGGCGGGCGCGGGCAGCGAGCGGAACACGTCAATGATGCTCCGCACGACCTGGACGATGACGGTGACGAGCGGCTTGAAGACTTGCGCGAAGGGCTCGCCCGCGGTGATGGCGAGCGTCTCGAGCGCGCCGCGGAGGAGCTGCTTCTGCCCCTCGAACGTGTTGAGCATCTGCTCGCGAAAGCTCGCTGCGGTGCCCCCTGCGTGCTCGAACTGGTCGCGCAGGTAGGCGATGGCCGCCGCGCCCCGGAGCGTCTCGCCGGTGTTCGCGCGGACGCCGCCCGTGATCTGAGTGAGGATGGCGTTCACGCCCCCGAGCGCCTCGCGGCCGAAGGTCGAGAGCAAGAACGCCGAGCGCTGCGCCTCGCTCATGCGATCGAGCTGCGGGGCGAGGTCGCCGAGGATGTCGAGGAAGCTGCGGAAGCGGTTCTGCGAGTCGACGACGGCGACGCCCACGCCGCGCAGCGCCTGCTGCACGCGCGGATCCGCCATGCGCTCCATCGCGACCGCGACGGCGGTGGACGCGCGCTCGACGCCTGGGACGACGTTCTTCACGAGGCCGAGCGCGATGAGCGTCTCCGACAGCGACTGGTTGAGCGACTGCGCGCCGCGCGAGGCGGTGCCGAGGGCGAGCGGCAGCTCGCTCGCGTCGAGCGCGAACACATTGACCGCCTGGAGCATGCGGTCGACGGAGATGGCGGCTTCGTCCGTGGAGAGGCCGAACGCCTTCATCGCCTGCGACGCCAGGCCGGCGGCCTGCGAGGGCGTGAGCTGGCCAAGCGAGCCCGCCGCGAGGTCGAGCACGGGGTTCAGGAGCTGGATCGACTCGGCGACGTCGTAGCCGGCCGCGGCGAGGTCTTGCAGCGCCTGCGTGGCCTGCGTCGGCGAGAACTGCGTGGCGAGGCCCGCGGCGATGGCCGCGTCGCGGAGCTGCGTGAGTTCACTTGCGGTCGCGCCGGCGATGGCGCCGGCCGAGGCCACGGCTTGCTCGAAGCGTCCAGCCGCATTGG
>Ga0164243_10010678_pt1 | contig 13177 bp, 9 predicted proteins | sample OricompcompostOP_FD_108781 | JGI IMG/M metagenome (GOLD analysis project Ga0164243, IMG submission 108781) | Organic Plus compost microbial communities from Emeryville, California, USA - Original compost - Organic plus compost (OP) | ecosystem: Engineered > Solid waste > Mixed feedstock >... | reverse complement strand
GAGGGCGTCGTCGGGCGAGAGCGGCGGGGGCATCCCGTCGTCGTTATGCGCGGCGGCAGGCGTCTTGAACCGGTCGCCCACGACCCGGTGGACGGCGTCGAGGATGGTCTGTTCGAGGCCCGGCTTGAGGCGGGTCGGCCGGGCGTAGTAGACCATCGCCCCGCCCCCCTCATAGCCCCCTTCGCGGAGGATGCGCTCCGAGGGGATGTAGCAGGGGACGTCGTTGGCGTAGGCCGTCACCCAGAGGCGGGCGGGGTCGAATTCCTTCTTGATCCGGAGGACGTAGTCGACGACGACCTCGCCCGGGAGGAAGACCATCGCGAGCTTGTCGCCGAACCGCCAGGCCTGCGCCGAGTAGTTCAGGCGGCTCTGAAGGGGCTCGCCGCGGTCGAGCTTGGCGAGTTGGACCGAGGCGTTGTAGCCGGGCGGGCCGCCGGCCTTGACGAGCGCTTGCAACTCTTCACGGGTCGGCAGCGTGTCGAACGGGAGGGTGAACCGCTCGAACGCCACGTCCGGCGGGCCGGGGAGGTCGGTCCAGGGGCCGCGGAGGAGCCGCTTCAGTTCGTCGGCGACGGCCCGGCCGTGCGCGGCAGCGGCCCCGGCGGCGAGGCGTTTGGTCGGGTTCGCGTCGGCCCCGCAGCCGACGACGGTCAGCGCGACGATCCCGGGGTGGTCGGCTTCCAGGGCCTCCTGCGCGAACCCGGCCCAGTCGCCGCTGACCGTGTTCTCGTTCGGGTCGACGGTCGTGCAGTGGCAGGCGTAGTTTACGAGGACCGCGCGGAGGTCGCCGTCCGGGCCGGTCACGCGGAGTACGGGGAGGCTGTGGTCGACGGGGCCGCCGGGCGTCCGCCGGTTCGCCGCGAAGGAGGCCGTCCCCTGGGCCCACGAGAGCTTCGACGGACGCCGCGCCTTCAGCGCGTCGAGGCTGACCCGCTCGATCGCGTCGGTCAACTCGGCGGTGTAGCGGTCGATGGTCGCCTGTTCCTTGTCGTCGATCTTCTTGCCGAAGATGTTCGGGGCGACGCCCGTCAGGCAGGGGGCGCTGTGGGTGTGCGACGAGGCGACGGTGAACCGCTCCCGCGGCAGGTTCACGCGCCGCTTGAGCCGGCCCGCGACCTCCTCCACGACCGATTCACCGACCCCAAGGTTGTCGACGGAGACGAGGACCACCGGCCCTTGCGCGTCCGACCCGATCGCGAGCCCCTTGGCCCAGATCTTCTGGGCGACGCCGCTCGACTCCTTGGAGCGGGCGAGATACCCCCCGAGCCGGACCGGGTAACTCGGGGAGATGTCGGCGCGGGCCGCCCCGACCTCGACCAGTCCCCCCTGCCCCGGCTCCGCCCCGACCGACGCCCGGCAGAGCAGTAAACACCCGAAAACGACCCACTGAGAGCGACGTCCCATCACTTTCCTCCTCGGTCCGCGCGGTCCCCTGGCCGGGCCTGCCGCCAGCGTGGCAGGTCACCGGCCTCGGGTCAAGCGCCGAGGGGGGCGTCGTTCGGACCGGGAGACGCCCGGTCGATCGCCGGAGGCACGCGACGGACAAACCGGCGTTTCGCCCTTTGATGGGGACGGGATCGGTGGTGCGGCCGAATCGGCGGAGGGAAGATGTCGCAAGCTGCGAGCGGCGTAGGTTGCCGGCGCCCGACCGGGCGGAGGAGGCCCGGCCGAACCGCGTTACCACCAGTCGCGTTCGTCGGATTCCAGGGGGACCCAGGGCGGCGGTTCGACGCCGCGGAACGAGTCGGGGCCGTAGACCACGGTTTTGAAAATCTCGTAGGGGAAGACTTTTCGAAAGGTCAGACGGACCTCGCGGGGGCCGAAGAGTTTCTTCTTCGTGGCGACCAGCTTGGCCTCGACCCACTCGTCGCTGGTCGCGATGCCCGGCGGGCAGAACCAGATCGTCTTGTCCTTCGGCGGGAAGGTGTCGACCGTCAACATCGCCCCGCGGAGGCTGATGTCGATGATCTTCGCGGCGGTGCTCTGGAACTCCTGGCCCTCCCACCAGCCGAGCCAGGCGTTGTCCTGGACGACGGCGTAGCGGCAAACGCTCCGGCGCTCCTGCGTGCCGGGCGGGGGGGCGGGGGTACTCACGTGCTGCGGGCGGTGCTTACGACCCATAGGGATTTCCTCCCGGGAGAATCCGGACCGGTTGCTCCTGATCGGTCCGTTCCGCCGGTCTTAAAAAACCTATGTCGTCGCCTTCGGGTTGTCAAAAAGCCGCAACGTAAGACCCTACGCCCGGCGCGGCCGCGGGTGGATCGCGTGGATAAACGCGGCTAAAAGACTTGATTGAGCCCGAACCACAAGACGGGTCCGCGGCGCGTGCCGAGCCCGACGGGCTGCGCGAGGTCGACCCGCAGGCTCGCCCGTTCGAGGAAGGCGAACAGGGCGACGTCGATCCGGAACCCGACCCCGACGCCGTGGATCACCGGGCTCCATTCCCCGAGCAGGTACGACTGGCCGACGTCGTAGAAGACCGCCCCGAGGAGGTTGCGGAACCCGAGCACGTGGTCGGCGACGTCGCGGTCGATGTCGCACCAGAGGGGGTAACGCCACTCCAGGGTCGTGAGCCAGACGGAACTCCCCGTGTTCTGGCTGAGGTCGAGGGCGCGGAGGCGCCGGCCGCCGCCGAGGCGGAAGAGGGGGAAGGTGTCGGGGTAGCCGAAGCCGCCGTACGCCCGGAACGCCAGCCGGCTCTTCGAGAGCCGGCCCCAGCCGTCGGGGAGCGACCGGACGGTCCCGTACTCGGCCGTGACGCGGGTGTAGTTCAGGAACGAGCCGAAGGCCTTGTCGCCGTACTCGGCCGTCACCTCGATGAGCCGGCCCTGGACCGGGTCCCAGTACGGGAAGAGGGTGCTCAGGCGGTAGCGCAGGCCGACCGCGTCGAGCCAGCCGTTGACCGGGCGGCCGTCGTCGCCGGCCCAGAACTCGTTGCCGGTGCCGAAATAGAGTTCGAAGAACCCCTGGTCGTCGACGAGGAAGCTGGAGGTTTCGAGGAACCGGTACCGGAGGAAGGCGCGGCCGCCCGAGTGCCGGCGGTCGTTATAGAAGTTGTAGAGGCCCTCCTCGTAGAAGAGGCCGGCCGACCAGTTCGGCCAGGGGAAGTTGAGGAGGGTCGCCTGCCCGCCGAAGATCGCCTCGCGGAGCGCCGGCTCGGTCCCCGCCCATAGGGTGAACGACCACTTGTCGACCCGCTGCGCGCCGACCTTGAACCCGCCCCGGGCGTACGTGTCGATGAACGGCCCGGCGACGACCGACGGCCGGTCGTAGGCCTGGAACTGCGACGACTGGTCCAGGGGGGTCATCATCGGGGTCAGCCGCCAGGCCCACTCGGTCTTCCAGCGGTTGTTGTCGGGGACCGCGTCCAGCAGCGCGTGGTCGGGGTCGACCTCGACCTGCGTCGGCGCCTCCGGCGCGTCGATCGTCACGACCCAGCGGTTTTCCCCCGGGGCCCGCGTCACCTCGGCCCCCTCCACCCGGTAATTCCCCCGCTCCGGCCAGATCGGCACGCGCAGGTCGTGCCCCCCGGCGCGGCAGAGGAGCAGCGTCGGCTCGACCATCGCCCCCTTCTGGCGGACGTCGACCGTCACCCTCCGACCCGCCGTTCCGGGCCTGGCCGCCTCGACGCGGACGTGCTCGACCGCCCAGTCGGTCTCCCGGTGTTCCAGCAGCCAGCCCTCAAGGAACTCGTCCCAATGCCCTTCGGGGTCGAACGCGACGAGCTCCCGCCTCAGGTCGGCGAAGTGGAACGTTTCGAAGGCGTAGTCGTGGTAAATCTTCCGGAAGAAGGCGAAGAACCGGTCGGGGCCGAGCCGGTTGTGCATCATCTCCACGACCTTGCCGCCGCGGTCGTAGGCGAGGCTGAACAGCGCCCCGAGGTTCCCCATCGCCTTAATGTCTTGGATCACCGGCCCGGTGTTGCCCCGGGCGCGCCAGCCGTAGTAGCCCGAGAGCCGCAGGTCTTCCCGGCCGATCGTCGGGAGCCATCTGAGCGCGCCCGGCCAGACGATCAGCGGGGCGTTGCGCCCGTATTTCGCGTCGAGCCGCAGCGCGGTGAAGCAGTTGACGAGCCCCTCGTCCATGAACGTCTCGGCGTAGCCGTCGGACCCGACCACGTTCCAGAACCACTGGTGGCAGGTCTCGTGGGTGACGAGGTGGTCGAGGTAGCGGGCCCCCGCCGCGGGGAGGCGCATCACCCGGTCGTCGATCAGGACGAGCCCCGAGCACTCGTTACCGTTCCAACCGAAGAACGACGGCGCGATCTCGAACTCTTCCTCGAAGTACGGGCCGAACCAGCGCTCGTAGAGCGGGATGACCTCGCAGGCGGCGTCGAGCATCGTCTCGGCGTTCGCCCGGTTCTCGGGGAAGGTGTGGACCCGGACCTTGGTCGAGCCGGCCCGGCGCTCCAGGGTCTCGAACCGGTTCGAACAGACGAGCGCGAAGTCCCGCGCCGGGCTGGCGACGACCGTGACCCGCTGCCGGCCCGCCCCCAGCTTCTCGGCCGACACGACCCGCCCCGACGACGCCACGACCTGCCCGTCGGGCAGGTCGAGCCGGACCGTGTAGTGGCCCGCCTCCTGGTGCCAGGGCTGGTGCCAGGGGACGAACGGCGTGCGCTCCCAGCCCCGGTCGTCGTGGTGCGCGAGCACCGGGTACCAGTTCAGCAGGTACGTGATGCCGCCGTGGTGCCCCCAGCGGCCCCAGTAGTTGGGCAGCTCCAGCGCGAATTCGATCTCGGCCGAGACGGCCTCCCCGGGCCGGACGACCCGGCCGAGGCGGACGACCATGATCGTGTCGTCCTTCGGGTCGAACTCGAACGACGCCGGCCGCCCCTCGACCCGCACCGCGCCCACGTTGAGCCGGCGGCCGACCGGGTCCATCGACTCGTCGGGGCTGAGCCGCAAGACCTCCAGCGTCTTCGAAAGCGCGGCCCGGTCCTGCTCCTTGACCTGGTAGCGCGGGTAGACGTGGAGGACCAGCTCGGTGACGTCGACCGCCGACCGGTTCGTGAACCGGACGCGTTCGAGGGAGTTGACGGCCTTGCGGTCGAGGTCGATCTTCGCGTCGATCTCGTAGCGCGGGAGGCCGGCGGGGATCGGCAGACGGGACGGACCGGCGGGCGCGGGCTCCGCCGACCGCGACGCCGGAGCCCCCGCGAAAACCATCACGGCGATGAGGCAGACGATCCTTCGCCCCGATCGGCGCATGCGCTCAAGACCCACACCTCGACGGGCCGGACCTCCCTGCCCGACCGAGGAGCGGATCCTAACGGATTCATCAAATCCCGTCTGCGCGGGACGCGGCCCGGGGCCGTTAGACCCGGGCCATGACCAGCGAGGCGTTCTGCCCGCCGAAGCCGAAACTGTTGGAGATGGCCGTCTTCAACGGCTTCTCGCGGGCCGTGTTCGGGACGTAGTCGAGGTCGCAGCCGGGGTCGGGGGTCGAGTGGTTGATCGTCGGGGGGATGACGCCCCATTCGAGCGACATGGCCGTCGCCGCCGCTTCCAGGGCGCCGGAGGCGCCGATCAGGTGGCCGACCATCGATTTTTGGGAGCTCATCGGGATCGTCGGCGCGCGGTGGCCGAAGACCCGCTTGACCGCCACGGTTTCCATCAGGTCGTTGAGCCGGGTGCTCGTCCCGTGGGCGTTGATGTAGTCGATGTCGGACGGGTCGACCCGGGCCTCGCGCATCGCCGCCTGCATGGAGAGGGCGGCCCCCTTCCCTTCGGGCTCGGGGCGGGTGATGCCGTAGGCGTCGAACGACGAGCCGTAGCCGGTGATCTCGGCGTAGATCTTGGCCCGACGCCGCCGCGCCTTGGTCAGACTCTCCAGGATCAAGACGGCCGCCCCCTCGCCGAGGACGAACCCGTCGCGCTCGCCGTCGAACGGGCGCGAGACCTCGGTCGCCGGGCGGAGCGAGCTGCTGACCGTCTTCATCGCGTGGTAGGCGACGAGGAGCTGCGGGTCGAGACGGCTGTCGCAGCCGCCGGCGATCATGACGTCGGCGTCGCCCCGGGCGATCAGCCGGAACGCCTCGCCGACCGCCTGGGTCCCGGCCGCGCACGCCGTGACGATCGTGTTGTTCGGCCCCATCGCCTGGTGCAGGATCGAGATGTGGGCCGCGGCCATGTTCGGCAGGTGCTTCAACAGCCAGAGCGGGAACATCGATTCGGCGCGGGCCTCGACGAACTTCGAGATGTCGAAGCCCCCGTCGTGGCCGATCCCCTTGGCGATCGGGCCGACCAGCTCGCTGACGTCCATCGGCGTGATGCCGGTCCCCATGCAGACGCCGAACCGCGACGGGTCGACCTTCTCGGGGTTCATCCCCGAATCCTCGACCGCCAGCGACGCCGCGCCGACGGCGAACCCGACCGCCCGGCTCATCAGCTTGGCGCTCTTCTTGTGCTCCCCGAGGTAGGGGGTCACGTCGAAGTTCTTGACCTCGCCGGCGATCTTGATCGGCAGGCCCGAGGTGTCGAAACTCTCGATTTGAGAGACCCCGGAACGCCCCTCAACGATCGCTTCGCCGAACGCCCGCCGGCCGATCCCGTTAGGAGAAACGATCCCGATTCCGGTCACCACCACGCGGTGCATTGTACTTCCCACCCTCAAAGGACGCCGACCCATTGATGCCGTGGGTGCGGGTCTAAAAACCCACCTTCGCCCGCCCTTCTGAACCGATCGCTAGGCCGCGTGACCGAGGTCCTTCTCGTTCAGGCGATCTCGGAATGCCGTCTTCTCTCAAGCCTCCTGCTTTTTCGGAACCGCTTAGTTATCTCAGCTTGGTTGTCTTACCTATTCCCTGAAGCGAGCCAAGAATACCACAACCTACGCTAGAATCCAGACGTTGTGCCTAGGGTTTACCTGGTTATCTTATCTTATCATCCAAGCGATCGCTCGGCAAAAACAAGAGAGAATAGGCAAAACGCGTGCCGTAAGCCGTGGTTGCCGGTCGGGGGGATTGCGTTCGCGGACGATCGGCGCGTCAGGCATGACGCCGGGGCGGCGAAATGGTACGCTGAAAGGTCTGAGGCGGTTGGTTGGTTTCGAGATCTGCGCCTGCGGTGACGCCTCACGCCGGTTGGGACGCGGAGGGTCTGGAACGATGCCCCTGTCACTGGCCGCCCGGTCGAGTCTGATCGCCCCGTCCGCTACGCTCGCGATGGCCGGGGAGGCGAAGCGCCTGAAGTCCGAAGGGGTCAACGTCCTCGACTTCGCGCTGGGTGAGCCCGACTTCGACACCCCCCAGAACATCCAAGAGGCGGCCTTCCGCGCGATCCGGTCGGGGCTGACCCACTACACCCCCCCCGCCGGGATCCCGGAACTGCGCGACGCCCTCGCCGCCCACTACACCGAACACCACGGCCTGCCGACGAAGGCCCCCCAGGTGGTCGTCTCCAACGGCGCCAAGCACTCGCTGCACAACGCCCTGATGGCGGTCTGCGGCCCGGGGGACGAGGTGATCATCCCGGCCCCGTACTGGGTCAGCTACTCCGACCTCGTGAAGCTGACCGGCGCCACCCCCGTCGTGATTCCCACGACCGAGCAGAGCGGGTTCAAGCTGACGCCGGAGCAGTTCCGCGCGGCGGCGACCCCGCGCACCAAGCTCCTGATGATCAACAGCCCGTCGAACCCGACCGGCGTCGTGTACGAACGCGCCGAGCTTGAGGCCCTGGCCGACGCCGTGCTGGAGACCGACGCCGGCATCCTTTCCGACGAGATCTACGAGCAGTTGACCTACGGCGACGCCAAGCCGACCTGCTTCGCCACCCTCCGCCCCGGCCTGGCCGATCGGACGATCACGGTCTCCGGGGTCAGCAAGACCTACGCGATGACGGGTTGGCGGATCGGTTGGGCGATCGCCCCGCCGGCGGTCTCCAAGTTCATGGCCGACCTCCAGAGCCAGGAGACGAGCAACCCCTGCTCCGTCAGCCAGTACGCCGCGCTGGAAGCGGTGACCGGCCCGCAGGACTCGGTCGTCGCCATGAAGGAGCAGTTCGCCAAGCGACGGGAGTACGTCCTCCAGCGCGTCCGCGACCTCCCCGACGTGACGTGCGTCCCCCCCGGCGGGGCCTTCTACGCCTACATGAACGTCTCGGCCCACTTCGGCCGCGTCCTCGGGGGCGAGAAGGTCACCGACTCGACCTCGTTCTGCCTGACGGCGCTGGCCAAGGCCCACGTGGCGCTCGTCATGGGCTCCGCGTTCGGCTCCGAGGGCTACGCCCGTCTCTCGTTCGCGACCGACATGACGACGCTGGAAAAGGGGTTCGACGCGCTCGACCGTTTCCTCCGGGGTTAAGGTCGGGCCGGGGCGGATGCCGATAAGGAGAAGCGACGGATACCGTGAACCGGGGTTGTCCGATCCCGAGGCTTTGGGTAGGAATACCGCCCCCGTCGCGTGACCCCGTCTGAGCGCCGCCGCGTCTTCGCCGTATCCGCGTCCGTTCCGCCCGAGCGCCCCGAGGCCCGGCCGGGGAGGTCTTCATGACTCCGCTCCGCTCCACCCCCCTGCTGCTCGTCGCGGCACTCCTGATCTCATTGTCAGGGTGCCGGACGGCCGGCGTGGGCGACCTCACCCGCAGGGACCCCTTACCGAAACGCGCCGAACTGCCGACCGCCGCCGAACTGCTCGTCGAGCACAACCGCAACGCCGAGCGCGTGCAGAGCCTCCAGGCCAAGCCGTCGATCAATTTCGCCAACCGGCGCATCCGTTTGATGGGGAGGGCCGACGGCAAGCTCGCGCTGGAACGCCCGCGCAACTTCAAGCTCATCATGTCCGCCGGCCTGAGCGACGTCGCCGACATCGGCTCGAACGACCAGGAGTTCTGGATCTGGGTCAAGGACTCGCCCGACCACGCGGTTCTCTACTGTAATTACGACGAGAACGGCGAGAGCCCGCTCCCGGTCGGCATCCGGCCCGACTGGATCGTCGAGGCGCTCGGGATGCGGGTCATCTCCGAGAGCGAGGCGGCGAACATCAAGGTCTCGGCCGGCCCCCTCCCCGACACCCTCCTGCTGACCGAACGGCAGAGGACGCGGCAGGGCGACACCGTGATCAAGGAGACCGTCCTCTGGGCGTCGAGCCGCCGGGTGAAAGAGCACCGGGTCTATGCGGCGGACGCCAAGAAGACCCTGCTCACCCAGGCGATCGTCTTCGAATATAAGGATTACGTCTCGCAGGCCGGCGGCGAAGACGGGGGCGTCGAGAAGGTTTACCTCCCGAGCCGGTTCCGGCTCGACTGGGGGCCCGAAAAACTCGCCCTGGACGTCAGCCTGAACGACGTGAAGGTGAACGTCGCCTTCAGCCAGGCGTTCCGTGAGGGGCAGTTCGTCGAGCCGAAGATCGACGGGGTCGCCCGGGTCAACATGGCCGAACGGGCGGGGGTTACGGCCCGCGCCTCCGACGAGCAGCCGACTTCGGTCCGCGAGACGATGCCCGCGCCGCCCCCGAACGTCCGCCTCAGCGAACCCGCGCCGCTCGACGTCGAGGGCTCAAGCCGGCGGCCCCAAGACCCGGCGGCGCTGACCGCCGACTTACCCCCCTCCCCGCGTGCGCGCGGCGTCGAGAAGGTCGTCGGCCCGCAGATCCCGACGGTCGACGAGCCCCAGCCGGTCGCCGTCCAGGCGCGGAGGGGTTGGAGGAACGCGTTGGCCCCTTCGGTCGAACGCTAGCGGAAAAGCCCGGACTCCCCCCGCCTCGCAACATCGAGAGGCGGAGAGGGCGTCGGTCTTCCGACCGACTTACGGCCTGCGGCGGCCGTTAACTCGCGCTCCGGTGCTCGGCGGTCCGCCGGAGCGTCTGGCGGGCCTTCGCAAGGATCGGGCCGACCGAGTTCTCGGCGATCCCGAGCTGCTTGCCGATTTGGCGATAATTCAGATACTTGAGGTGATAGAGCCGAACCACCTCGGCCTCGCGGTCGGACAGGTGTTCGAGCATCCGCGCGACCTCCTCGGCCGACGCGATCGCCTCGGCCTCGGCCGAGCCGTCGTCGCCGATCGTCGAGCGGTGGGCCTGGGTGTGGCCGAGCTCGGCCTCACGCTGGCGCTTGATGACTTCTTTGACGCAGATCCGCCGCGCGACGACCGTCAGGTACGTCGGCAGCGAACTCTCGCCCTTGAACCGGCGGAGGACCGCGTAGTCGTCGTCGACGACTTCCAGGAAGATCTCCGCGGCGATGTCTTCGATATCGGCGGACGACAGGACGATGCTCCGGGCATGGGACACGTGGTGGATCACGTGGTAGATCAGCCCCATGTACCGGTCGACGAAATCATTCCAGGCGCCGGGTTCCTTCCTCAAACAGCGGTCGAGCAGTTGACGGTCGATCTCGCGCAGGGGCACGGCCGAGCCTCCTCGCACCAGAGAGGGGCAGATGTCGGACACCGCGGTCCAAGCGATAGGCCGGTAGGCTGTTCGCGGTCGAACATCTGATTCCCTATTTTATCACGTGGTCCGCACTCGGCAAGCGACAGACGTCCCAGCGATCCATCAAATCATGGGGTTGCACCGACGGCAACGGAATTCCGCGCGGGGCCGCGGGACGGTTTTTGGACGATTGCGGTTCCGGCGCGGCGGGGGGGCCGCTAAAATCGGCGCGTTGACGTTCCGCACCCGTCCGACCCCGTCCCTCCCGTCCCGGTCGACGATCAACTCGGATTTCGGGCGTAGCCGGTCGGTTTTTCCAGGAGCCAGGAGACCCCGCCTTGGATGGACCTAAAGCGCCCCCGAAGATCGTGATCGCCGACGACAACATCCAGAACGTCGAGCTCCTGGAAGCGTACCTCAGCGACGTCGAGTGCGAGATCCGCACCGCGCACGACGGCGAGGAGACGATCCGGGTCGTCCAGGAGTTCGAACCCGACCTCCTGCTCCTCGACGTGATGATGCCGAGGCTTTCCGGGTTCGAAGTCTGCCGGAAGCTCCGGGCCGACCCGGCGACGAAAGACCTGCTCATCCTGATGGTCACGGCCTTGAACGAGGCCTCGGACTTCGAGCGCGGGGTGCAGTCGGGGACGGACGACTTCCTCACCAAGCCGGTTAACAAGGTGGAACTCCTCTGCCGGATTCGGAGCATGCTCCGGGTTCGTCACCTGAAGAGCCAACTCGACCGGACCTTGGCGTATCTCGCCGAGTTCGAATCGGCGATCCGGGCGGAGTAACAGACGGGGGGCGGCGGGTCCGCCCGACTCCGGAACCGAAAGCCCGCCGCGGCGGTCGCCGCGACGCGGGGCGTGATCATTTGGCGGCAGGTCGTTCGAGGTCTGCGCCCGGGGACGATGGCACCATGACGAGCTTGGCCCGGGTTGTGATCAAACCGAGACGCGCGCGGCCGTTCTTCGCGCGACACCCGTGGGTGTTCGTCACGTCGATCGGGCGGGTCGAAGGGGACCCGCAGGCGGGCGACGAGGTCGAGGTCTACAGCCACGAGAATCAGTTCATCGGGCGGGGGGTCTTCAACCCCCACAGCGCGATCCGCGTCCGGCTCTACCGCTGGGACGGGGGGCCGCTCGACGAGGCGTTCTGGGACGCCTCCCTGGCCGACGCCCTCCGGCTGCGCCGGGAGGTCTTGCGGCTCGAAGGCCCGACGGCCGGCTACCGCGTCGTCTCCAGCGACGTGGAGCCCCAGCGCGCCGATGTGCTGCGGCGGGACTTCCTGCTCGAGCAAGAGATGCCGGTCGGCTGCCAGTCGATCATCACCAATCCTCCATTCCGAATCGCCGGCGACTTCGTGCGCCACGCGCTTGGTCTGGGCGTCCGCAAGCTCGCCATCATCCAGCGCATCGCGTTCCTGGAGGGCAGCGAGCGGCGAAAGAGCATCTTCGGGCCGCACCCTCCCGCCCGCGTGTGGGTCTTCTCCCGCCGCGTCACGATGTGGAAGGGCGATCTGGAGGAGCAGCGCGACAAGGGCGGCGCAATGGCGTTTGCCTGGATCTGTTGGGAGGTGGGCCAACCCGGCACGCAGTTGGGGTGGATCGATTGAGCACGTTGACGCCACGCAGTCGCCCGGCAGTCTTCAAGGGATTTAATCCAAAGCGCATGCTGCGCCGTCAGGATATCGACAACTGCGTGCTTGCTGCTGTTCGCGGCATCATCCGATCCGGCGCGCCGTGGCCAGGGGTTCAATGGATCGCGGCGCGTATCGGCCATAGCCAATCGACGGTCACGCGGTCGTTGCACCGCATGCGGCGTAACTCACAGATCGACTTTTCCGGAAATACCCACGGACTCCGCGACCTGTGCATTTGCGACGAACGCTTCTGCCGCATGTCCGATGCGCGGCGTATCGCAGCGCGGGCTGTCTTCAATCTCCTGCCCGACAGCTTCATCAATAGAGGGAGCAGCGCATGACGCCTAGCGAAGCGCACGACTCAGCTCGGGACCGCACGCCCGAGCATGATCAGATGCAAGCGGAAATCTACGCATGGCTGCGCGAAAACTGGAAGACCCAGCGCTTCTCGGAAGCGGGCGCTGCGGAGGGAGAATTGGTGTGGACGAGAAGTTGGCTTCAAGCTGAACGTCTCTATGCGGGAAAGTTCGGAATTTGCTTTGCCGACATCGCACTTCAATTCCGGAAGCCATCCTATGAGAAAAAGCGCTCGGATGGAGTGCGATACACGGAGCCTGGCGGGGATACGATCGACGTCATCCTAGAGATCAAACCCAAGATTTACTCCATCGGCGCGGTGCTTCGACAGTGCGAGATAATTGAGCACCGCTTGAGAGCGATGCGGGACAGTAGGGCGATGCATATGGTTCATTCCGTTGTTCGCCCGACGGATCCTCTAGCTAAAGCGCTAGCGACCTTGAGCAGATTTCTCGTCTTCGCTTTTGACGGAGAGAACTTCGTCAGAATCAGAGGTGATTAATGAGCGAGCCGCTCACTCCCGCCGACTGCGATCTGCGCGGCATGGCATGGATGCCTCTTTTTGGTCACCGGTTGTTTGCGAGCGACTTTGACGCGCGGGCTACCGACACGGAGTTCAGATGCGCAATCCGCCTCTGGTGGGCCGCATGGCAGCAAGTTCCTGCCGCCAGCCTCCCCGACGAGGATCGCGTCCTCTGCCATCTGTCTGGCCTGGGCCGCGACATGAAGACCTGGCTCAAGGTCAAAGCCAGCGCGCTGCACGGGTTCATCAAGTGCAGCGACGGTCGATTGTATCACAAGGGCACCAT
>Ga0164243_10010677_pt1 | contig 13177 bp, 17 predicted proteins | sample OricompcompostOP_FD_108781 | JGI IMG/M metagenome (GOLD analysis project Ga0164243, IMG submission 108781) | Organic Plus compost microbial communities from Emeryville, California, USA - Original compost - Organic plus compost (OP) | ecosystem: Engineered > Solid waste > Mixed feedstock >... | reverse complement strand
GCGATACCAACGATGCCGGCGCTGGCAAATAGCGGCGCTAATATAGCATCCGCTTGATCGACGCCTTCACGAAATAGCGCCACCAGGACAACAATGATAATAAAAAGATGCCAGACATTCCGGACAACTGCCGCAAGTGTTTTTTGTCGTTTTTCAATGTCTTTTTGGTGCCATTCACGATGTCTGGTCGATCTGACCATGCGCTTGACGAGTGCCGAAAGCAGCCGCCCGCCAACGTAGTACGCGATCAACCCTGATATAATAATGACAATCATCGCCGTCAGGTGATCCCCGAACCATTTGGCAAATGGACTCCAGATATCAGCATGAGATTTTAACCAAATTTGGAACGATTCCATACGAATTAGTATAGCATGAGCATTTCAGAGGTAGACCCCCAGCAGTTTATTATCACGCGCAAACGCAAGTTGTATAAATTTGCGTTGTTTGCCAACTCACCGATTTGTTTTGAACTGCATGAATGGAAAAAACGGGTGGCAGATGTTGTCGAGCTTGGGGCAGGCACGGGGCTATTTAGTGTCGAACTTGCCACGCGCTATCCGGACAAAACATTCATTGCTGTTGATGTCAAAGCCGACCGCCTGCAAAAAGGAGCGAATGAAGCAACAAAGCGAGGCCTGACAAACATCTGGTTTGTGCGTGCCCGTGCCGATCAATTAGCAGAAGTTGTCGCTGACCATTCTGTCGAATCACTTTGGATTACCTTTCCGGATCCGTTTCCGAAAAAACGTTCTGCTGGCCGTCGTATGACACATACGCATTATTTGGGGCAGTATAAACAGCTACTGAAACCTGTTGGTGCGCTCTATCTCAAACATGACAATCGCGATTTCTTCAATTGGTCGCTAGAACAACTGGTGGCAACAAGGTGGCATATTACAGAATTGTCATTTGACCTTCACGAGTCGGATTTGTCCGATGATTATAAAATCCAAACCACCTACGAACAGCGTTGGCTGAGTGAAGGGTTGGTCACAAATTTTGTGAAAGCGACACCCGATCGTTCATAAACGTCCGGACAGTGTCTGTGATTTCATCAGGATGGGTGTATTCGATCGTATTGTAGTTGTTACCGGCAACCATGGCCGACAGTTTGTTGGTTGATGTTGTGTTAAACAAGCACAAGATTGGTCGATGTAGCTTTTCGGCGTAGGCAAGTTCGTACCCGACGCCAAGCGAAGGATTCGTCACTTCCGCAATGACAACATCACAATCATGGATCATTTGTGTATCACGTTCATAAATCTGGTCTGCTGGTAGAGGACTGCCACCGTAGTTGATGGCATCATGCACGAACACCTCACTCAGTACTTCGCCGCCGGCATGTTTGATGGCATCGACAATTGCTTGGTAGAGCGATGTGTCGCCACCACCTCGAATTGAACATGCGAAATACACTTTTGTCATGCACTTTATTATAGCAACTGTCTAATAACTCGTTGGGTGGGTTTCGGTGGAGTTAGACTGGACAACGCGTGCATCCGGATGAATGGGTGAAATAAACATCGGCACGGCAATACGCCCAATACCGACGCTCGTCAGGCGCTTATCTGGTGTATGTTCCCGCTGAACGGCGCGATGCAGCGTTGCTGGCAGTTTGTCTGGTAAATAGCTGTCGGCGGCACCGCGAAATGCCGCTACCTCAGTGCCTGCGTCTTGCCAGTGTTTGTTCACTCGGTACTGTAGCCCCGGGGCTGTTTGGTGAATGTCGAATGTCCACGATGATTTATCGACGTGTTCTTTGATGAGGAGTGGTGTGCCATCACTACCGACCGGTCGCTGACCTGGTGCTGCGACCAAATGGTACATGATCACACGGGTCAGGATTTGCTCACGCCGTCCGCGTTCAGTAGCAAAAAAGTTTGCCAGGTAATCTACGGGGTCAATATCAAATGCCCGCGCAACGTTCGCCAGGTAAGGTTTGGCGATGGTTTCTTCGACGTGTGCATTGAGTTTAGCAACGGCGGCAATTGCATCCACGACCACTGGTGGTGCACCGTTTTCTTGAAATTCTTTGAGAGCGAGTGAATCCGCATGGATTACCGTGGTTGGATTGACGACGCCCGTAAAGTTGGGGTTGGCACCGCGAATACCTATATCGGTTGCTGGCTGTTTGGGGTCCCATGGGCCAAAGAGGGGGTTGCCATAATAGTCAGTGTACGAAATGTATTTGTCACGTTCATCACTACCCGGATCACCAAATGTCACCACCCAGGGATCGCCATCAACGAAGTCTTCGTACAGGGCGGCGTGCGCAAGAAGCGATGCTTCCTCGGCTTCTTTGACGTAGGTGGAAAGTTCGTGAGTATCGACTTCGTCAACGATGTCTATTTGTGGAACACCTTGCTCAATATTTTTTCGTAGCTCATATTTATTGTAATTCATTATTTCATACCCTCTCTTGCATTTACAGATGACAATTTCAGTCTATCGTGCTATTTTGAATGTGGATAGAAAGTTTATTTTGACTCAAATATGATTGAGCAGACTGAAATAAAGCATCATATACAAAAACATATTCTGGGCGTGTTATTACATCAGCGCACGGCGAGGTTTCGTGACATGCGCGCACCGCGGGTTGATACGAATCTTTATAGTTACCACCTGACCCAGCTGGTCAAAGGCGGTTTGGTGAAAAAAATTGATGGTGGGTACAGTCTGGACACGAAAGGGCTGGCATATGTCGACCGGCTGAATGCGGAAAAGCTATTCGTCCGGCCGCAGCCAAAAATTGTGACCATGACAGTTATTCAAAATGGTTTTGGCGATGTGTTGATGTATCAGAAGTGGCGCCAACCATTCATCGAACGATGGACATTACCGTTTGGCAAGGTGCATAACGATGATGAATCGATTACTATCGCTGCCCAGCGCGAAGTCAGCGAAAAGGTTGGTGCTATCGATGTCACGCTTCGGCATGCTGGCGATGCGTATATTCGGGTACGCGATGGTGAAGCGACGATTATTACCATGCTCGCCCATGTGTTTCATGGCGAGGTCGCCGATTTTACGCCTGCAGATCACCTGAAATGGATAAAGCTACGCGATTTGGAAAACTACGACACCGCTCCCGCGATCAAAGAAATCATTGCCCGCACATTGTTTCGCGATCCGTTTTTCTTTGAAGAGTACGACGCTGATCTTGTAAAATAGATCTATGAATTTAGACGACTACAGCAAGCAAGCCTTGACCACCCTGACAACAAATTATGACTACGGCGATATTACTGCACAAATGATGGGGCAGATACTGGGACTATCCGATGAAGGCGGTGAAGTACTGGGGAAATTTAAAAAGTTGTTGCGCGACAAAGACGGCAAATTGTCAGATGAGGACAAAAAAGAAATCGCCAAAGAACTCGGCGATATCCTATGGTATGTCAATTCGGTATCGCACTTGCTCGGCTATAGTTTGGAACAAGTCGCACAAATGAACATCGACAAACTTGCCAGTCGCAAAGACCGTGGCGTTCTGCACGGCAGTGGCGATAACCGCTAGTCTGTTTCGGAGGAGTTTGCTAACTGTTCGCGAGCCCAACCGTCAATTGGGCCGGCGCCCATTATTAACACTAACGAGCCATGCTCTCGGGCTTGTTGGATAGTTTGCCATAAATCATCGTCGAGCTCAGCAAAGTGAACATTGGCAACGTTTTTGGCGAGTTCCTGTGGCGTCAGTGTAATCTGATCTGGGTTCTCACGAGTCAGGTAGGTGGGGATCCAATAAACTTCAGAAGCATTCTCAAAAGTTTCTTTCGTGTATAGATCTCTTATAAGATGCTGACGAGCGTTTTGATGGGGTTGATAGACAACAACCACCTCATCATTGAGTTCACGGGCGAGTTTGATCGTTGCGGCAATTTCGTTCGGGTGAACAGCGTAGTCGGTGTATAAATTGTCGGCGAGTTTTTCGAATCGCCGATCAACGCCAGGGAATCGGTTAATTGCTCCAATGACATCACCACTAATTCCCAGCCGCTCGAATGCTTTGACCACCAGGCTGGCATTGCGGCGAACGTGTTCGCCGGGTAGTTGAATGTTTGCCACGTCATTGTCACCAAGTACCCATGCATTGGCGATGTCACCTACCTTTTCACCGATTGCTTGCCAAAAAATACTACTGTCACTTTGGCTAAGGAATTGGCGAAACGCAGCATTGTATTCCTGTTCGGTTGGGTAGGTGTCCGGGTGGTCATAGCTGAGCGACGGGATGACGGCAAGGTATGGGTGGAACTGCAAAAAATTGCGGTCATATTCATCGCATTCGTATACGAAATACTCACTCGCGGGATCGAACTTGCCGCTCGGGCCGAATGACATCGTTGTCCCCACAGAGTAACTGATTGGCATGCCAAGTTGTTGAAACACCCAAACAAATAGTGAAGTTGTGGTCGTTTTGCCGTGTGTGCCGGCGACGGCAATGAGATTGAGTCCTTTTTCTTCGATAATGTAAGCAAGCAGTTCATCGCGTTTTGATGTTTTGATGCCCAGTTCTTTTGCTATGAGTAATTCTGGATGATTTGCAGGCAGGGCAGAGGTATACACGAACCAATCAATTGGCTGTTTTGCATGTTCGTTCTTCAAAAAGCTGCCAGATTGGTCGGTACTGATCGTCACGCCTCGTTCGCTCATTTGGCGGGTCATCAGGCTCTCTTTGGGGTCCGACCCTAACACGGTGTGTCCAGCATCAAGCGCGATTTCTGCAAGGGGGCCCAAGCCCACGCCACCGATACCGCTAAAGTATATATTCATAGTTTGTAGTATACGCGAATTCATCTCTATCTGTCACTTTGTATATACATAAATTGTCCGATCGGACATAATATGTATAAAAAACAGAGATAGGGTATTGATTTACGTTAGTCAATCTGGTGTAATGAGATAAACCACAAGGGGCATCAAACAAACATGATTCAATCGCTGATCCATCGCCTGCTAAAGCGGCGTCATTTCTGGCGCTATGCCTCATTTGATGAGGTCGCCGAACTATACGCGTCGCGCGTGATGCGTATTTTGGCGCAGCAAATGATCGGGCTCTTTGTTGCTCTCTACCTCTACCAGCGAGGATACTCCCTCGAGTTTATAGCAGCTTTCTTTGCGATAATGTTTGCCGCTCGTATGTTTATTGCTTATCCAGCAGCACGATTCGTTGCGAAATTTGGGCCAAAACACGGAATTCTTGCCGGAAACTTGCTCTACATACCAGCCCTGATATTCTTTACGTTTGTACCAGACTATGGAATCCCCGCATTGATCGCATTTGCCATATTCCAATCTATATCCATGGTGACGTATGACCTTGCTTATATGGTCGATTTTTCCAAGGTGAAGCATGTTGATCATGCAGGCAAAGAAATCGGCTATATGCAGATATTCGAACGATTAACAGCAAGCCTGAGTCCGTTTATTGGCGGGGCTATCGCGTATTTGATTGCCCCAGAGGCGACTATGTGGTTTTCGGCGGTATTCTTTGCTATTGCAGCAGTGCCTTTATTTAAAACCAGAGAACCAGTGCGTCTTCACCAGCATCTGACTTTTCGTCACTTTCCCCTACGACAGACGTGGCGTACTATAGTCGCCGAAACGGCGGTTGGTTTTGATAATTTTTCAAGTTTGGGGGTATGGGCATTATTTCTTGCCATTGTTGTCTTCAGCGTCACGACAAATGAAGCGTACTTTATCATAGGATTCTTTGCCTCTATAACGGTGCTGACATCATTCATTGCTGCATATTGGTTTGGACGGATCATCGACTGGCGACACGGAGGTGATTTGCTCAAGGTCGCATCAGTAGGAAATGCAATGACCCATTTGTTCCGGCCTTTTATTACGACACCAGCGGGCGTAGTTGCGGCCAATGTCAGTAATGACGTTGTCACAACAGGGTATGGCATGGCATTCATGAGAGGATTGTTTGATACTGCAGATAGAGCAGAAGGATTTCGAATCGCTTACATGTGCTGCATCTCTATGGCATTGAATTTTGGTGCCGCGCTTGCTGCTGCAACTCTCTTAGGGCTTCTGATACTCATCCCCGATAGCGCAGGAGCACTGAGACTGTTCTATGTTGCAGCTGGTTCGTATGTGCTATTGGCACTGTTCGCTCGGTTCCGCCTCTATAAATAAGGTGCCATCATGATATACTGTTAGTCAGTAATTGAAAGGCGTAGAAGGGTGGCAGACAAACGGCAGGTTCGGCGAAGTCTTCGGCAGTTGCAAAAGGTAAAAACCTGGCAACTGGTTATTTTGCTATTGCTTGTCGGATTTGTTGCGGCAACATTTTTGCGATTGAACAATATCGGCATGGTCGAGCGTCGTGACGCTGTGATGGCCGCCGACAAAGACGGCAACCTGGATGTTATTCAGGCAAGGTTGTACGATCTACAACGGTATGTTTCTAACCACATGAACGCCGACATGGGGACTATCTATTTGGAGAACCAGTACAAGCGTGATAGCCAGCGGATCATCGATCAGGCCAGCGGCGACAACAATCCTAATGGCAATATTTACAAAAAAGCTCAGGATGTTTGTGCACCGCGTTTCAGCCACTACTCACAAGCGTATTTACAGTGTACGGTCGACTATTTGGCGCAGTATTCACCTGCTGGAGAGCTGTCTACTTCAGTGACCTTACCCAAGGCGGATTTGTATCGATATAGCTATGTGTCGCCGCTCTGGACGCCTGATTTTGCCGGCTGGAGTGTCTTAGTCTGCCTGCTGATTATTCTGATGATTATAGCCCGTCTGATAGGCCTGGTGGTGCTGCGAATACTCTTAAAAACGCGCTACAGGGGCTGAAAGGTGTTGACACCGGTCGTAAGAGGCGATAATCTAGCCTCTGTATAGCATTAAAGGAGGTATAAGACCAATGGCTTACAAGCACACAAACTCTAAGGGTGTGACCTACTACTTGCATAAAACGACTGTTACGCTGCGCGGCGGCAAACCACAGACGATCTATTTCTTCGCAAAGGTAGAGAAGAATGAAAAGGGTGAACCAACTGATCTTCCAGAAGATCGCGTTGTCAAAGAAAACCCACGCAATGGTTTCTTGACCATCTCAAAGAAAAAATAGTTTTATACTAAAAGTTCTCACGTGTAGGACCGCCTCCAAAATAGAGGCGGTTTTTCTTGTGTGTTGGAATAATATATGGATAACTGTGGAAAAAGGCTTGCACCATGAGCGCGATGAGTGCTACACTCATACAAAACAAACAGGTGCCAACCAAGTCCGTCGGGATGCGCAAATCGCCCGGCGGACTTTTTTATTGAACAGTGGTCGATAAGGAGTATACTGTGTCCATGAAAGAGACATTACGGGCATCTCTCAGCCATGAAAGGAATGCTCAGATAGCTTACCTCGGCCAATACGTTGCGCGCCTACTAGAGAGAAGGGATGATGACGAACATCTGCTTGCTATCAAGGCATATTACGAAGCCGAAACGGGTAGTCTACTGGTAGCCGACAAAAAGAGTCCGCATACCTCTGAACCCCCACAACCGAAACAGGAATATCCGACAGACTTTGACCAATGGCCCGACGACGAGCGTTAGTACTTGAATATTTATAGTGCTTGTGTTATAATATAATAAATGGCAAAAGAACAAGAGCCACTCCCGCTAGATATTACACCGCAATACCGGCATGATTATGGTGGTAGGTATAATTCTGAAGATGTTGGGCATGAATATCCTTTTGTGCAGCCTGTTGGTACTCCAGAAGAGGGAGTAAGTGTTAGCCTTAAACAGCGCGAAGAAACCCTTCGCAAAATTGCACGACTCTATGCCCTTAAAGCGCGCGCCGATGGTTTAGAAAAAGCCGTTAGGGACCCTCAAGAACGAGCGAAGCTTAGGGAACGCTATGCTGAAGAACTTGGGCGCTTGGTGGGAAACACAAAAAGCAAAGCAAGCTACACTCAAGCAGATGAAAGAGTAATACTTGAACCACTACTAAAGACGAGTGAGTTACAAAATGCCGGTTTTCATGAAGCAGATGTAGATGAAGCGGCGCTCACAACAACCATTGGTATCAGGCAAAGCTTTGGTGTATCAGTTGGCAATAAAGAGCGTCAGAAGAATCTTCGTATTGCGGCTGCTACGGCGAAAAACGCGCGTCCTCGAAAATAATTATTATAGTAAGTTACCTTTGGTGGGGCTGGAAGGAATCGAACCTTCTACCAAGTGGTTATGAGCCGCCTGCTCTAACCGATGAGCTACAGCCCCATCAAAGATATCCAACTTGGTCTATTTTACCATCACTTTACTGGTATTAGGATATAATAAAGGAAACAATGCAAAACAGAAAAATCCAACGCTTTATCTATCACGCGCGGCATCAATATTTGACGATGAATAACATCGTGCTCCTGATTGCTGCGGTGATTGCGATCAGTTGGGCGTGGGCGTCGGTGCAGGCGGTCCAGCGCAATTACACACTGCAGCGTGAGGTTGATGATAAGCGGCGCGAACAGCAACTCACAGAACTGCAGACGGAAATGCTGGCCTACGAACAGCGGTACTACAAAAGCCGTGAATACCAAGCACTCGAAGCCAAGCGTCGGCTAGGTCTAGCCGAGCCGGGTGAAAAAGTGCTTGTACTGCCGCCAAACACGGCCAAAGCAAGGGCTGCCGACAAAGACAGTACATCGTCCGACATCGTATTGCCACAGGCAACTTCAACACCTTCACCATTCCAGCAATGGATGGATTTTCTCTTTGGCGGTAACAGGCAGGGCTTGCAAAATAAGGGGTAGAGTAGTATACTTATTCAAGTATGCCGCGGGGTGGAGCAGCCCGGTCAGCTCGTGTGGCTCATAACCACAAGGTCGCAGGTTCGAATCCTGCCCCCGCAACCATGGAAATCGCCTCTCCGAAAGGAGGGGCGTTTTCCATGGTTATGCTGTGTTAGGAGTCGAACGAGCGCAGCGAGAGATATCCTGCCCCCGCAAAATAAAATACCGCCAGCTCACACGCAAAATTCACGTGTGAGCCAGCGGCAGGGAGGTGGTAGTTCAGCCGGCGTACGGTCTGGCTTCTTCACCGCTCTTGATCCGGGCGACGTTCATGTAGTTCGTCACGGTCTCGACCAGCTTGTTCAGGTTGGTGTCTTCCGGACCTTCCTCGGGGTAGAACCGCGGTAGATAGCTAACGATCCATTCGCCGGCCTCCATCGTGAGTTCCAAGCCTGCGTGATGACGAACCATCGCATCGAAGGCGGTCATCAGTTGGCTGGGGTCGGCCTCGACGACCAGCAGTGCGGTGCGTTCGTTGACCCGCATGACCCCGTTCTTGAGTGCGGACTCGTCGGGTCGGATACCGTACACGGACGGCTTGACTCGTACCTTGATTTGCGGCAGGAATGCCATGATTTCTCCCATCGTAGGTTCAATTGGACAGAGTCCTTTACAAAATGTAATTATATCAAAAAATCCCCTAAAAGTCAAACAGAGAGACCCAGGGGATGAGGAGGGAGGGTGGCTTTGCGCCCTCCCTCGATTGAGTGCCGCAGCCTAAAGTCACGGCACGATGTACGTGCCGGCTGTGCGCCAGCATAGGGTTTATTTAACACCCTTTTGGGTATTGTGTCTGTGAAATAGATGACAATTTAACAACTATTTATGAAGCGAGTTTGCCGGCAGCGACGCGAATTGCTTCACTCCAGGTCAGGAAGGCGTGCGGCGTGGTGGCAACTTGCGCGGCAGTCAGGCCGTATTTGATAGCAAGAGCCAATTCGTGGATAAGTTCGCCGGCATGTGGCGCCATGACAGTTGCACCAATCAACACGCCTTTTTTGTCGGTAATCAGTTTAACAAACCCATCACGAAAATCACTGGTGTTGCTGCGGGCGATGATATTGAGTGGGGCGACGGCTTTTTTGATCTGCAAGTCACGTCGGAGGCAATCGTCTTCGCTGAGACCGACCGAGGCAATGCCGGGGTGAGTGAAGACAACGTGCGGCGTGGCGGTGTAGTCGGGCGAAAGTTTATTTTTGGACAACAGGTTGTGTGCGGCAACCCGACTTTCCAGCAGTGCCGTATGCGTGTGACTATCGCGGCCTAGTACGTCACCGGCGGCATAGATATGTTTGACGCTCGTTTGTAGCTGGTCGTTCACCAAAATACCCTTGGCAGTGTATTCGACCCCCGCGTTTTCGAGACCCAAATCAACATTGGGCGCACGGCCAGCAGCAAGGAGCACTTCATCGACACGTAGGTTGTGCTCGACCCCACCGCGACTGTAAGTGACACGATGGGCAATATTTTCTTTCTCGACAGCTAGCGTGCGGGTTTGGGTGAGCACGGTGACGCCTTTGGTACTGGCCAGAATCTTTTCGAGTAGTTCACCAGCTTCGCTGTCATAGCTTGGCAGCAGGCGACTGGCAACATCGGCGATAACCACCTTGGTGCCGAATATTGCCATCAGCTGTGCTATTTCGACACCGACGGTACCCCCGCCGATGATGTACAGCGTTTTGGGTGGACGCAGGACCTCGAGGATAGTGCGCGGCGTGGCAACAGTGTCATTATCGAGTCCAGGAATGTTGGGAACAATCCAGTCAGCGCCAGTCGCAATCAAAAACGATTCAGCCGAATATTGGCGGCGATTGACACTGATTTCGTGCGGTGACAGAAAGTGCGCCGTGCCGTGCATTGTCGTAATACCTTCGTTTTCATAGTAACGGCGGTTGCCGCCCGCACCGGTACGTTTGGCGGCGAGTTCTTTCCAGGCTCGTATGGATGGGTAGTTATACCCAAGCGCGCTGCTGCGCAGGCCAAAGCGGGCGCCCAGGCGGGCTTCGTCATACAGTTGCGCTGCATGCAGGAGGGCTTTGATCGGCACATCACCCCAGTTAGGACTGGTACCACCAAATGCATCCCGTTCGACGATAGCCACACGCTTGCCCTCGCGGGCGGCGATAGTTGCTGCCGCACTACCGCCTGCGCCGCTGCCGATAACGATGAGGTCAAAGTCGTATTTTTGTTTAGCCATGATTGCTCCTTAAATAATTGCTCGGTGTTGTTGATAAAAATAAGCTGCTTCGGGGTGGTACCGTTCCAGATGAGCACCGGCGAGGCGGCGCAAATCGTGACTGGTGACGGCTGGTTTGGATTCAACCCACAAGATAACGGCATTGGTGACGGCAGCAGCGGTCGATTCGGCTTCGCCCTCAGGGCTGCGAACGCTCAAGCAAGCTGCACGAATACTGCGGAGCAGTTTGTCGGCATCAAAACTTTCGGTCGGACGGCGGCCAGAACGTTTGACGACATCGATAGCAAGCGCCATTAGCGTACCCCCAGGCCATTAATGCCAGTAATAATCACACGGTCAACATAGACGTACACACCCAGTACGAGCAGGGCGGTGCCAGCGGCAAATTGCAGGAATTGTTTGTTTGATTCACGCCAGCGTTGGATTTGCGCAAGTGTATGGCCTCCGCCAATAAGCGCGCCAACAATCAGTAGTGGTAATAAGGAAATGCCAGTATAGAGCAGCAAGCCTAATAGTTGCAGTTCGGGGTCAAGCCGGATCAGTACGAGTGCGGTGATGAGGACGGGTGCAAAAACGAACAACAATTCGCTGAGCACGCTGGTGAGGCCTAGACCAAACGCTTCGGCAGCTTGTTTGGTAGCTTTGGAGCGTGCGTTTAGATAATCAGCCAGGCTGCGCGGTAACCATAAACTGGTGCCACGTTTTTCGCGGTAATAAAACAACCAAACTGATATACCCACACCACCAAGCGCGCCACAGCTGGCTGCCCAGAATGTCAAGGGTGTGCTTGTTGGATACAATTGGGACAAAACGAATGCCATACCTGAGAGCAGTAGCAGGCTCATCACGCCAACACCACCAATAAACCCACCGGTGAGGCGCAGCAGTCGAGTATGGGCAGTTTTTTTGCCGAGGGCGTGACCGCTGAGTAGTGTCAGTACGCTGACACTCGCTTGAAAGCTGGCGTGAATGAGGGCGGCCAGGATGATAATTGCGAGTGAACTATTTGTATCAAAATTGCCCATTGTGGTTGTTTATGTTGGGATCCTTTGGTGTGATTTTACCATAAGTAGTACATAAGGGGCAAAAAAATGTCATTATGCTATTGCTTTTTTATGAATAATATGCTAATGTAAATGTATAAAGTCATAAAAACAAAAAAACACAAGGAACCACCACACATGAAAACACAGTCCAGCGAAGCTGCATTCGAGCAGGCGTTTAATGCGATCAACCTCGCTACCTGGAATCGCCCTCGCACATCCAACGAATTGCAAGACTTTCTTGCCCGCCGCGAAGCTATCGTTGATAGCGTTGAGCTGTAGGCTGTAATATGACCAAATAAAAGAATCGCCATCTTGGGCGATTCTTTTAATAAATACCTGGTAGCAGCGACAAGGATCGAACTTGTGACCTTAGGCTTATGAGTCCTACGCTCTAACCAACTGAGCTACGCTGCCGTGTCGACGTTCACTCACCGTTACGTCTCCTTTCAAACCCACAAACAACAAGCTTGGTTTGTGTGTTTGGGAACGAGTAAACTCGTGAAACACAATAGATTGTAACAGATAAGAGGTAAGATTGCGAGACCCTAATACTAGATCGTTTTGGTTTTGTAAATCCAAGAATTTTATTTAACCGTTACGTTATCGAGGTTGGCTTTGCCACCTTTTAATATTGCGTAGGTCACTTTGTCCATGACGGCGCCATCAAAGACGGTGTGTTTGACATCGCAGTGACGGAACGATACATCATGAAGTACGGCGTTTTTGAACGACGTGTTTTTGAGTGAGGTGCCGTCGAAATTGGTGCTGGTTAGAGTGAGGCCATCGAAAGCGACGTCTCTAATGTCGCACCCGCTGAAGGTTGTTCCGTCGAGGGTCGCGTTTGCGAACGTGGCGCCTTTGAGCGCTGATCCTTTCATGCGTGCATTGGTGAGGTTGGCGTTGTCGAACTGAGCATCCGTCAGATCGCTGCCAACAAAAGTGGCATCTGTCAGATCTGCACCTTTGAACGATGCTTTCCTGGTGTCGGCGCCATTGAAGGTTGATTTTGTTAGGTCGGAACCATCAAAATTGGTCTCGGCAAGCGAACTCATGCTGAAATCTGCGCCGGCAAGGTTTGTTTCGCTCAAGTCACTTTGTTTGAGTTCGGTCATCGAAAACTT
>Ga0164243_10010676_pt1 | contig 13178 bp, 10 predicted proteins | sample OricompcompostOP_FD_108781 | JGI IMG/M metagenome (GOLD analysis project Ga0164243, IMG submission 108781) | Organic Plus compost microbial communities from Emeryville, California, USA - Original compost - Organic plus compost (OP) | ecosystem: Engineered > Solid waste > Mixed feedstock >... | reverse complement strand
GATTTTTTCTTCTGTTGTGAATAGCGTTCCGCGTTGAAACCGTAAAGCTTCGCCGGCCTGTGACGTACTTCTTCCTCCTCTTCATTGAGATCGATCAGTACATCCATAGCAAAGAATTTCTTTCTGAAATTCCTTCTATCTAATTTAACATCCAGGATAGCTTCGTATAGGTTTTGTAAATCCCTGAGCGTAAACTTCCTGGGTAGCAGGTTGAACCCAACCGGTTGTTCGATAATCTGTTGCCGCAACCGCTCCAAACAGGTGTTGAGAATATCTTTATGGTCAAAAGCCATATCCTTTTGCAGTATATCTTTAACAGGATGCCAATGCAAATCGTTATTAAGTAGCTTCAATTCGATATGTTCAACATTCACGAGGGAATAATATGCTACGGATACGACCCGCCCTGCCGGGTGGCGGTTGAGCGCGCCGAAAGCATGTACTTGCTGCATATATACATTTTCAAGTCCCGTTCTTTCGAGCAAAACGCGGTAGGCGGCATTTTCCAGGTCCTCGTCAGGGCGAACGATATCTCCCAGCAGGCTCCATTTGCCCCTGTACTCTTTCAAATCGGACTCAATCAAAAGTACTTTAAGCTCATCGTTGTCGAACCCAAAAATCACGCAATCAACCGAAATGGCTACTTTGAAATAATCCTTGATCTCCGTTAAATGTGTATTAACGTTCTTGGTTTGCATATTCATAATCGTGGAACTTGCTATAATACCTAACGTGAATTTTCTTTACAAAAAAAATTCCGTACAAGTTTGTCTTGGTTTTAACTGCGCAAATTAGGTTATTGTTATATCAATAAAAAATCAATACGCTACGTTTTCTTTCTAAAAGTACTGTTGATAACTTGGGATAGGATCCAACTAAAGTTGCGATACTACATCATGGAATTTCTAAATCAGTTTTCTATTAACATGTTACAACAAGTAAACATTTGAAGAGGGTGATAATTTTATGCTAAGAATTCGTCCGTTCAAATGTACCATTAAAGCTAATACATATCCTTCATAATTCATCACAGAATCTAAAACTTTGAAAATATCTAATCATTTTTCAATTAAAAAGCATGCATTCATACCGACAAGCCTTACTGTTTGAATATTATTTGATATGAACATTAATCTAAAACTTTTATCTACCTGCCGGGCGCTTTATAAACCTGTTTCCCTCCAATATAAGTAGCGGTTACCTTTGTTTTTAGTATAGCCGTGTCCGGTACCTGCATGATATCCCGGTCTAAAACCACGAAATCCGCCCATTTTCCAGGCTCTAGGCTACCTTTTAACTTCTCATCAAAACTTGCTTTGGCGGCCCAAATTGTCATACCCCGCAATGCTTCTTCACGGCCCAGTTTCTCCTTTGCCAAGAAACCTCCAGCGGGATACCCTGTGCTATCCACGCGGAAAACGGCCGCATAAAAGGTTTTCAAAGGATCGATATCTTCTACGGGAAAGTCCGTTCCGAGCGGCATCCATGCATTTTCATGTAATAATTCCCGGAAAGCATATGCGCCTCCCAAGCGCGCTTTCCCCAGGCGCTCTTCTGCCCAATACATATCCGATGTTGCATGGGTTGGCTGCACGGAGGGGATAATATTGTAATCACCGAAATAATGAAAGTCAGCTTGATTGACTACCTGCGCATGTTCTATTCTCCAGCGCCGATCATTCTTGCCTTCCAGTACGGCTGCATATATCCTCAAAATATCGCGGTTCGCTGAATCCCCGATTGCATGTGTACACATCTGGAATTTGCTATCGATCATCATCTTGGCTCTTTCTACGAAATAGCTGCTATCATTTAAAAGGAATCCTTTCCATCCGGGTTGGTCGCTATAATCTTGCAACAGGCAAGCGCCCCTCGAACCCAATGCGCCATCTGCATAAAATTTAAAGCCTCCCACGTTAATATGGTTGGTTTTAAATACACCTCTCCTTAAGATCCAATCAAAATTCACCTTATCATCGCTTAGCATGATATAAATTCTTATGGGCAATTTCCGCTCCTTTTCCAAGGCATCTAAAAATAATACATCGCGCTTCATCACCCCGCAATCGCTTACAGAGGTTAACCCTACCGCGAAACAATTTTCCATTGCTTCTTTCACAAGCAATTTAGCTGTTGAATTAGACTTAGCAGGTATGAAACGCTCCACGGGAGCGATCGCGTTATCCACCAAAATGCCGGTAAGTTTTCCTCCCTTGGTTTCGAAAATGCCCCCTTTTATCCTTTGCCCGGGTTTAATGCCAGCAGCATCCAAGGCCGCTTGGTTCGCAATCGCGGCATGGCCGTCTACACGGTATAGAAATACCGGCTTGGCGGGAAACAATTCATCTAATCTTGCCTTACTGGGAAACTGTTTATTCTTCCAATCGTTCTGATCCCATCCACGGCCGATGATCCAGGGCGAAGAATCCTGCTTGGCATGTTGCTGCACACGCTCCAACACTTCGTCCCAACTCTTGGTTCCTACTAATTTCGCTTCAGAGAGACCGGAAGCATACCCTAAAAAATGCGAATGGGCATCATTAAAACCCGGGTATATATATTGCCCTGTTCCATCCAAGACTTCAAGCCCTTTATAATGCCCCAGGATATCTTGATCCGTTCCTACCGCGATGATCTTTCCAGCCCTAATAGCCATGGCACTTGCCGTACGGAACATACTGTCTACCGTGTAAATCTTTGCATGATGCACCACTAGGTCAACTTGATCGGGTTCCTGTTGGCAACCGGCCATTATCCAGGTAACAGATAAAGCGCATAGGAGTTTTTTCATATAAATTGAATTAGAGATTTTGGTTTGACAAGGAAGTAAAGATTAAATTTACAGCATAGAAATGAAATATGACTTACAATAAAGATACTGAACTTGCGCTGTCGCAAGCGGCAAAACAATTGTTATCCTTGCTCGCCCAAGGTAAACTTTTAGAAAACGTCCACAAAACCGTTGATACATTAAAGGATGTATTGCGGTACAACGATTGGCGTTATTATGTGCAAAATGACCCCGTTGTTTCCGATTACGAATATGACCAATTGTTTACCTGGTTAAAAAAATTAGAAACCGAAAATCCCGAGCTCGTTACACCCGACTCCCCCACGCAAAGGGTAGCACAAGGTTTAACGAAGGAATTCCCTACAGTTCAGCACCTCGTACCGATGTTGAGCCTGGATAACTCTTACAATGCGGATGATTTATTCGATTGGGACAGGAAAGCCAGGGAAATCACGAAGCTCGAAGAGTTAGAATATTGCATCGAGCCGAAGTTTGATGGCGCCAGTATTTCATTGATCTATGAAAATGATCTCCTGGTAAGGGGAGCAACAAGGGGTGATGGTGTAGAGGGTGAAGATATTACGACGAATATCAAGCAAATCCGGTCTATTCCTTTATCAGCCAAATTTTCAGACTATGGTATCCAAACTATAGAGTTGCGTGGCGAGGTATTAATCAACAAGGAAACATTCAAGAAATTCAACGAGCACAGGGCGGCAGAAAATCTTCCCCCATTGGCGAACCCTAGGAATGCTGCTTCCGGTTCATTGAGGATGGTGGATCCCAAGGAAGTTGCCAAAAGGGGATTGGAAGCATTTTTATACCATATGAGTTACCATAACATGTTTCCCGGCAAAGCGGAAAGCCCGGAAATCAGCACCCACAGTAATACTTTGGACCTGCTCACTTCTTTAGGATTCCGCAGTCCTGCCAAAGAAAAGAAAGTAGTGAAAGGTATACAAGCAGTAGTAGATTATTGCCTGGCCTTCGAGGAAGGCCGCGATGCTTTGCCTTACGAGATTGACGGGATGGTTATTAAAGTGAATGATTATGCTTTGCAGGATTTGTTGGGCATGACCACGCATCACCCGCGCTGGGCCATCGCCTATAAATTCAAAGCCCGCCAAGCCACCAGTATATTAAAAGAAGTGGAGTTCCAAGTTGGTCGAACAGGCGCTATTACACCCGTGGCAAAGATTGATCCAGTTCCCATAGGCGGCGTTACCGTGGGCTCTATTTCATTGTTTAACGAAGATGTGATCCGCGAAAAGGATTTGATGATTGGGGATACCGTGTTGGTAGAAAGGGCCGGAGATGTAATTCCATATATCGTGAAATCGCTGGCCGATCTGAGGAAAGGCAGCGAAAAACCTATCATCTTTCCAAAGGAATGCCCAGTATGCCATGACCCCTTGATGAAACCGGAAGGGGAGAGTGTTTGGCGTTGTATCAATATTAATTGCGAAGCGCAAGTAGTGGAAAGGATGATACATTTCGTCAGCAAGGACGCGATGGATATCAAAAGTTTTGGAGAAAGCAATGTGCGGAAATTTTATACACTCGGTTTGCTAAAAGATATTCCCGGTATTTACACCTTGGACTTTGAGCAAATATCGCAACTGGAAGGCTTCGGGAAAAAGTCTATAACCAACCTGGAAAGCGCCATCGAAGCATCGAAAAAACAACCATTACACCGGCTAATCTTCGGTTTGGGCATCAGGTACGTCGGGGAAACAACCGCTAAAACACTTGCCAATGCCGTAAATGAATTGATGGCCTTAGCCAATTTCAGCGAAGAACAATTACTCGCATTGGAAGATATCGGCCCGAAGGTAGCGGGTGCCGTAAAAGCGTTCTTCGATAATGGAGATAACCTATCCATGCTGGCGAAATTAGCCGAATTGGGCATCAATATGAAAGGGGTTAAAGGAAGTTTTGACCATACAGAGGGCGCCTTAGCTGGACAAACATTTCTATTTACCGGTACCTTATCTAAGCTGAAAAGAAGCGATGCCGAAGAGATGGTCGAAGCACAAGGAGGCAAAATATTAAGTGGCGTAAGTAGCAAATTAAACTACCTGGTTGTTGGCGAAGATGCCGGCAGCAAGCTAGAAAAAGCCAAGAAGATCAACAGTGTTAAAATATTAACTGAAGACGAATTTTTAGACTTAATGCCTTCCTGATATGACAGATGAATATTTCATGCAACAAGCGCTCCGGGAAGCTAAACTGGCATTAGAAGAAGGGGAAGTGCCGATTGGCGCCGTTGTAGTAGTACAAAACCAAATTATCGGCCGGGGGCATAACCAGGTAGAACGGCTAAACGATTGTACCGCCCATGCGGAAATGATCGCGTTGACAGCGGCATTCAACAACCTGGGGAGTAAATACCTGGTGGATGCCACGCTTTACGTAAGCCTGGAGCCCTGCGTAATGTGTGCAGGCGCTTTGTATTGGAGTAAAATTGGACGGATCGTTTACGCCGCGGCAGATGATAAAAACGGTTATAGAAGCGTTACGGGTCAACAATCACCGTTTCACCCTAAGACGAAAGTTGAACTGGGCCCTTACGGTGAAGAGAGTTTAAACTTAATGCGGTCCTTCTTTGTACAAAGAAGAAAATGAATTTTAATATCTAAATGGGATTAACAGGCAGGGAAGAATGGGTTAATAAAAACAATCGATGCCATCCAAGGAGATTTCCCTTCACATGGGTGGAACATGATTTGATAACTTTTCTACCGACACACCCGTAATGCTTATTTGAGCAAGCATTACGGTGAGACTTCGGAGAAAGGTAAGGTTATTACCCCGGGTTAAGAAAACGGATGTAAGACCGACTTGTAGCGAAACTGGCGGCTACAAACAATGAACGAATAGGAACGAACAATGCATGAAAGACTATATCTTCCAATTATAAAATTTGATGTTTCCTAAAGAAAATAAATACGTCATCTAGCTCTATCTGCTTAAGTTGGTAGGCCAACTGGGTTTTCAGATCCTGGGTTTCTTCTTTTATTTTCCTATACTGATTTTTCAATAATTCATATTTTGATATGATTTGATCGGGAGTTGCAGTACGATCAAGCATCAAAATGTTATACGCTTTTTCTTCGGTTATCATAGTGATACATATTTCAAAAAACGGCCCGGCTAACACTCAAAAGTTCATTATCAACGTTCAGGCTACTAAATTAGTGGAGTTATAGTCTCGGGCAAATACCCAAGCTTGGGTATTTTTGTTAAAAAAATGATGAAATACCGTCTTTTTTCCCCTTTCGATAGATCATTGCCCCTTTCTTTTAATAGTAAATTCCTAATGTTTTATCGATATGATTAGCAACCTGTTAATTAAAAAACATAAAAAATATAAATAAATTAAATTATTTCATAATATATATAAAATGTAGTTTATAGTAAGCCCGGCAAGCTTTTCGTTGGTATCATAAAAGTTACAAGTTTTATTGCACCCCTATTTGTTTGGCTAGGGCAACGAGTTCCGAAGTATTGCGTACTTTAAGTTTGAGCCTTATGTTCTTCCTGTGGGTTTCAACGGTATACCTGCTGAGGCTCAAAAATCCAGCAATTTCCTTATTGTTTTTCCCTTGTGCGGCAAGCATGAAAATATCTTTCTCGCGGGGAGTTAGCTTGTTTAAAATGCTTTCATTGCTTTTTCGGAGTACTTCCCTCAACGCCTCGCTGATCTGGTTACTAGTATTAATGGCATATGAGAAATCCAGGAATACGCAGAGTACGTCCTGGAGATTTCCAAATTCGTCATGCTTATATGGTATTCCTAATCCAACCACCCATTTCCAATCTTCATCATTGCGGCCCTTTACTCTTAAAACACCGCCGAATAAAGGTTGATTATCTTTAAACTGGTTGCGTGCTACCAAGGCAATATCAAAATCTTCCGGGTGCATAATTTCTTTAAAAAATTCCATGCCCTTCTCCATGATCTCATCCAAGGTATACCCCATGGTATCTTCCATCGTCTTGTTGCACCAATTGATCGATTTCCGCTCATTATTAGATGTATAAACCATTGCCGGCATCTCATCCATGATCTTTCTCAACCGTTCCAATTGGCTTTTTAAATGCGTATTCTCCGATATCAAAGCATCTAGAGAGTCGCTATGTGCTGTGCCCATGTCCTGCATATGGTTTTATTTAAACAAACAATAGTGAAAGGGTACAAAAACAAAATCCTTACGAATATAAAAATTCCTTGGGTAATAGTTATAACACTTATATGTAAATATAAATGAATTTATCATATATGGAAATATAATATTTTACTGCAATAACGGTTCAGTAACAGCTTGGCGTTCTTTTTGTTGCGTTTAAAATGTGTACTTTTTTGCGGTTCTTATCCTTCGATTAAAAGATTGACAATTAATTCAATTTGACAATACAAGGGAAGGCTGTAAATTTGGTGACGCGAAAGAAAACTCATTTTTGAACCCATAAAAAATTGGATTATGGCTTTTACACTTCCTGCATTACCATATGCAAGCGATGCATTAGAACCGCATTTTGATAAAATGACGATGGAAATTCACCATGGCAAACACCATCAAGCTTATGTTGATAATTTAAACAAAGCTGTTGCCGGTACTGAAAATGAAAACAAATCTTTAGAGGAATTGGTTGCGAATGCTGGTAAATACGGTGCTGCAGTTAGAAATAACGGTGGTGGTCACTGGAATCATAGCTTCTTCTGGGTAAGCTTATCTCCCGATGGCGGCGATCAGCCTTCCGGTAAATTAGCTGATGCTATCAACAGCGCTTTCGGTTCCTTCGATGCTTTTAAAGAAAAATTCAACGCAGCCGGTATGGGCCGTTTCGGTTCCGGTTGGGCTTGGTTGATCGTTAAAGACGGTAAAGTAGAGATCACTTCTACTCCAAACCAAGACAACCCTTTAATGGATGTTGCCGAAACTAAAGGTACCCCTTTATTGGGTGTAGATGTTTGGGAACACGCCTATTATCTTAAATATCAAAACCGCAGGGCCGAATACCTGAACGCATTCTGGAACCTGGTTAAGTGGGATGAGGTTGCTAAGAGGTTTGATGCTGCCTAAGGTTCAGGGATTTTTTTGGATTTAGGGATTGCAAGGATTTTTTGTGTGTTCCTTATTTCTGATGGATAAAAAAACGGGATGATGTTTCATCCCGTTTTTTGTTTTTATTCGTTCCTTTTTATCAATTTTAATCAACCAAAAGGTTGATCGTGTTTGACTAAAGTTGTTTGACCTTTACATTTTTAAACCAGATCTCGCTGCCGTGATCTTGGAATACGATGTGTCCTTTTTTTACGGAGCCGTAATGTTCGGCATCTTTCCACTTTCCTTCGGCTTTATGCTTTTTCCACTCGTCTGTCCAAAGTTCGTAATCGGCTACTTTTTCACCGTTCAGCCAGTGTTCTACATGGCCTTTGTTTACGATGATTTTCGTGGTGTTCCATTCCCCAATTGGCTTTGCGGCCATCTTTAAAGGTGGGTTCATCGCGTAGTTGGCGCCGGTTTTTTGCCAATCTTCCAGTTTTTCCGGGAAGTTATTGTCATCGATTAATTGGTATTCCGGCCCGCTGAGATAAGAAGCATCGAAATCCTCGGAAACCAGGTACAAGATACCGCTGTTTCCTTGGGGCGACAATTTCCAATCGGCAGTAAATTCGAAGTTATCAAATTCTTTGTCCGTTGCCAAGTCGCCACGCAGGTCACTTTTATCTGTCGTGCTACCGGCACAATGCAATAAACCGTTTTCAGCGCTCCAGGTGTTGGAGGCTTTTCCTTTGAAAATGTGCCAACCATCGAGGTTTTTACCGTTAAACAACAGTTGCCAACCATTGCTTGCTTCAGCATCGGTCAATGTATTCGCAGAAGGATCCACCACATCACCTGTAACGGTTACGCTATCTTTCGTTGCCGTGCTATCAGCATCACTTTTATTGGAAGTATTTGCACAAGAAACCGCTAACAAAGTTGCGGCACTTAATGCTGGGATGAATAATTTTCTCATATCACTAGATTTTATTTATTGATGAGTTTTAAGTTTTTAGGATCCCAGTAAACGATCTTGTTACTGAAATAGCTATCGTTGCAAAGCAAAGCAGGTGCAGCCGCGCGGTAACCAAACAGTGCATCTTCACTGACTTTACCGTTAGTACGCATCGCGTTGAACAGGTTATAGAAGTGGTCGAAGTGAGCGCCTTTATAACCTTCTTCTGCTTCGTATATCAGCTTATCCGGCGGTAACATGCTCTTACGATCATAAACATATTGCCTACCATTTTCTTGAGCTTTCTTGGTTTGTAATAACGGATCATCTTCTGCTGAATATGCCTTGTTGCGGTATAATGTCACGCGATCCCATTCTACTGTCATAGAACCTTCGCTACCCACCATGCGCAAGTAGTTAGTACCACCGGTGCCATCAACGAAGTTCACCCTTAATGACAAGTTAAAGGCAGGGTGTACCTGTGTTTCAGGGTAGTCAAACATACCGAGCATAATATCGGGTACCTCGCGGCCATCTTTCCAATAGCGTAAACCTCCGGTTGCCATCACTTTATTAGGCCCCATAGAACCTGTAACGAAGTGTAAACTGGAGAACAGGTGAACGAATAAGTCACCGGACACGCCCGTACCGTAATCACGGTAATTTCTCCAGCGGAAGAAACGAACCGGATCAAAGTCCCTCTTGGTGGTATTCGCTAAGAATCGATCCCAATCAACAGTTTTCGGGGAAGCATCAGCGGGGATCGGGTATTGCCAAGCGCCGAATGGAGACATCCTCGCCCAGAAACCTTCCGCGTAGTTCAATTCACCGATCGCACCATCTTTCAGCAATTGTTTGGCTTTTTCGTTACCCAGTGAACTCATCCCCTGGCTACCAACTTGGAATACAACTTTATTATTATTTTGTGCAGCTACTACGGCTGGCCCTTCGGTAATATCATGTACCATGGGTTTTTCGCAGTACACGGACTTACCTTTATTCATTGCTGCAACGGAAATATCTTTATGCCAATGATCCGGAGTTGCAATGATAACCGCATCCACATCTTTGCGGTCCAATACTTCGCGGAAATCGCGGGTCGTAAAGATATCGTTGCCCCATTTCTTCTTGGCATCCGCTAAGCGTCCGTCATAAAGATCACAAGCACCGATGAGCTTAACACCCGGTACGGTGATGGCAGTATTAGCATCGGCAGTTCCCATACCGCCGGCCCCGATTAACGCGATCTGAATTTGATCATTAGCGCTATAATGGGATTTTTCCCTTGCCAAAGATTCAATATTTCTTTTGCGATCCGCGGCCGTGATAATGTTTGGCAACAGCGATGCTCCAATAACCCCCTTGGCTACCTTGGAGATAAACCCACGGCGGTTGTTGTTTTCATTGGAATTTACTGGCATTCTTGATTGTTTTATTGCTAATTAAAAATGTGTGCTGCTTGGTTTTCAGTAGATCAAAATAAAAATTATTGATAGCAATTCATAATTTTTTACACTACTGGTAAATGGAGGCGATAACTGTACAGAAAACCCTTTCGAGATATATCAATTTATTTTATCAACAGCAATAATAACGTGTATACGTTCCCGTAAACAAGTAAATGATAAATTAAATTGTGAATTTATAAATAGATTAAGAGTAGCACTTATCCCCGCATTGATTCCGGGTATTAAGATAATAATCCATCCTGATATTTAATAATCCCTTCGCGGAACGAACAGTAGACACCTGTTCATCTTATTAATAATCAGCAAGTTAACAATGTATATAAATTTCTTTCAGCACATTTCAGCGATGGGCCGGGTAGTAAATAAATGGTAAAGGCTTGCAAAAACGGGTATCACTCGCTGGTGCCTTTCAATATTGCCTTATATCTAAGTGGATCTTCCAATAGCTGCACAGCTGCGGCTACATCGGTATCCCAGGTTAAACTCTTTTGGATACGCCCCCTTTGAAAGTAATACCTATTCACGATATCTTCTTCGATCAACCTTTTTACTTCTTCTTTATGTTTCAAAATATCTTGCTTCTTATCGTGGTGAATCTTTTGCTGTAATAGTTCATATTCTTTCTTTACAGCATCGAAATAATTCTCCTTTTCCGCCTGTTCCTTAAAGCTTTCCAGGGCAATCTCACTATTGGTTTGATAGTTGTAATCCTTGTCTTCGATATACTTTAGGAACTGCTCGAAATCTTTATCGGTAAATTCGAAATTACCCGGTTCGGGGATAGTCTTATGGCGGTAATAATAATTCGTTACATAATCAAAAATATATTGTTTCCTAATTAAGGAAACCGCGATAGGACTATAATATGAAACTGGGATTTTCTCATCTGGTTCAATACCGCCGCCATCTTTCACGGGTCGGCCATTCGAAGTGAAAAATGTTTTCTTTAAGGAGTCGGGAACATGGCTTACTTCCCCATCTTCCCCCCTGTGCGAATAATCTATTGCTTGAATACATCTGCCGCTCGGGGTATAATATTTTGCAGTGGTTACTTTTAACTTAGCATTATATGGCAATGGCCGCGTGGTCTGTACCAGCCCTTTACCGAACGATAACTGTCCGAGTATAACCCCGCGATCCAAATCCTGGACAGCCCCGGCTACAATTTCGGCAGCGGAGGCAGAGTTGCGGTTAGTTAGTACAACCAGGGGAGTATTGATATCAACAGCAGGTTGCATAGTTCTATATTCACGATCCCAGTTCTTTACTTTACCTTTGGTGCTAACAACCAGTTGTCCTTTATCGATAAAAATATTAGCTAAAGCCACGGCTTCGTCCAGTAAACCACCGGGGTTTCCCCTTAGATCAAGGATAATACCTTTAATATTCTTGTTTTCAGATCTCAGCTTTTCGTATGCTTCCTGCACTTGGTGGGCGCTCATCTCCGTGAATTGAATCATCTTGATATAAGCCATTTTACCTACCATACCGTAATAACTAACAGGGTGCACGTTTATTTCCTCCCGCACGATATGCCTGGGGGTATCTTTCCCGGTAACAGGATTTCGCAATAAAATATCTAAACCGGTCCCGGCATTTCCTTTTAGAAATTTGCTTACTTCTTCATTAGAAAGCCCCTTGGCATCTTTTCCATCGAGTTTAATGATTATGTCGCCAACCCTGACGCCGGCTTTTTCCATCGGGCCCCCTTCATAAATATCGGTGATACGTGTCCAGGTGCTATCAGTGATGGTTGCCGCGCCGATACCCCCGTATTTTCCGGTAGCCATGAACTTGAGTTCTTCGAGGTTCTCTTCCGGGATAAAATCTGTGTAGGGGTCGGTTTCTTCGAGGATCGCTTGTATGCCGTGGTTCATCAGTTCTTCCGGGGGGAGTTCATCCACGTAATAAGTATTCAATTCGCGGTAAAAAGCGGCGAAAATATCGAGGTTTTTAGCTATTTGGAAGTATTTATCGTTCTCGTTAAAACCGAGCGCTAAAACGGCTAATAAAAGCAGCGGCATCGCTACTTTGAAAATATTTTTCATATAGTGTGGTCTAAATGAATCAAAGCGATCAAAAATAACCGGCGGATATGGCAGATCAAGGAACCGGATCGTAGCCGTGGCCACCCCAGGGGTGGCAGGAGAGGATCCGCTTGACGGTAAGGTACCCACCTTTAAAGAGGCCGTATTTCTTCAGCGCTTGCAGCCCGTATTGGGAGCAAGTGGGCGTATACCGGCATTTACTTCCTAATAACGGGGAAATACACCATTGGTATATCTTGATTAAAAAAATAAACGGGTAGCTAAGCCAGCGGAGTACTTGTTTCATAAATTACGGCATTCAAATCTCACTGGAACCGGGTTCAACACTCATTTTGAGTATTTCCTTTTCCAACCGATTTAAAATTAGCGAAAATTTATGGCGAAGCGGTGTGAATTCGGGGATTTTTTTATCGGTATAAATGAAAAATACCGCCAATTGCAATTGTTTTTCCTGCAATAATTGCAGGAGGGGAGATTTATGTAAGCGCCAACATTCACGTCCTAAACGCTTGATGCGGTTCCGGTCGACAGCCCGGGGAAATTTCCGGGAGGAAACAGTAAATCCTGCTTGGGCAGGGGCATTCGCAGGCAGTTCAGCGATCATAAAGATGACCCTGTATGGGAAAAGAGAAAACGCTTTTCCATCCTGAAAAAGCGTTTCGACCAGTTTCCTACTTTTTAACCTTTCTTCCTTTTTAAAAGAATAAGTCTTTATAGCAAAGTAAATTTATCTGCGATTCTTATTTTAACTTGCGCTCGTCAGAAACGGTGAGTTTCTTTCTACCTTTAGCCCTACGGCTAGCCAATACTTTACGGCCGTTGGCAGTTTCCATTCTCTTTCTAAAGCCATGAACGCTCTTTCTG
>Ga0164243_10010675_pt1 | contig 13178 bp, 12 predicted proteins | sample OricompcompostOP_FD_108781 | JGI IMG/M metagenome (GOLD analysis project Ga0164243, IMG submission 108781) | Organic Plus compost microbial communities from Emeryville, California, USA - Original compost - Organic plus compost (OP) | ecosystem: Engineered > Solid waste > Mixed feedstock >... | reverse complement strand
TCGAGGAGAATGCTGGCGCCGCCGGCGAAATGGAAGCGCACCGTCGGCCGCTCCCCGTCCTCTACCTGCAAAGCCAGGAGTTCGAGGGGGATCTTGCGGCCCCGGCTGATGCCCTGGCTCTTGACGGTGAGCACATTGTCGAAATGCAGGCCGGTGCGCACGCGGGCGGGCTCGCCATTGTCCGCCGTTTCCCGCTCCCAGCAGTAGCGGTTGAGCACCAGGGCGAAGCGCCGTTCACGCTTGAGATAGGCCATGTCCGCCCGCCAGGTCACGGCGTCCTGCAGGCATGCCGAGATGATGGACAGGTCGTCGGCATCGCGGCCGAGAAGATGGAGGGGCTTGGTCATGGCACCTATGAAGCCCGAGGATCAGAGCGACGTCAATTCCTGTCGGGACCGGGGGTTCCCTCGCCGGCTCATTCGGCCGCCGCGTCGCTGAGGCGGGCGATGTCGGCGCCGCAGGCCTGCAGCTTGATCTCGATGCGCTCATAGCCGCGGTCCAGGTGATAGACGCGGTTGACCACCGTCTCATGCTCCGCCGCCAGGGCCGCCAGCACCAGGCAGACCGAGGCGCGCAGGTCCGTCGCCATCACCGGCGCGCCCTTCAGCTTCGGTACGCCCTTGACGATGGCGGTCGACCCCTCGATGCGGATGTTGGCGCCCATGCGCATGAGCTCCGGCACATGCATGAACCGGTTCTCGAAAATGGTCTCGGTGATGACCGAGGTGCCGTCGGCCAGCGCCATCAGGGCCATCATCTGCGCCTGCATGTCGGTGGGGAAGCCGGGATAGGGCTCGGTGGTGATGTCCACCGGCCTCAGGCGGCCCGACGGTCCCCTGACGCGGAGCGTATCCCCGTTCTCCGTCACCTCCGCGCCGGCCTCGGTCAGCGCCGAGAGGATGCTGCCCATGGTGTCCGGCCGGGCGTGGGAGAGGGTGAGGTCGCCGCCGGTGATGGCCGCCGCCATGGCATAGGTGCCGGCCTCGATGCGATCGGCGATGACGGCATGAGCGGCGCCCTTCAGGGCCGGAACACCCGTGATCTTCAGCCGCTTGGTGCCCACCCCTTCGATACGGGCGCCCATCTTGGTGAGACAGGCCGCTAGGTCGCCGATCTCCGGCTCCTCCGCCGCGTTTTCCAGAATGGTCTCGCCCTCGGCCAGCGTGGCCGCCATGAGAAGGTTCTCCGTCGCTCCCACCGAGACGAAGGGAAAGCGCACCACGCCGCCCTTCAGACCCTTGGGCGCCCGCGCCACCACATAGCCGTCCTCCAGGTCGATCTCCGCGCCCAGTGCTGAGAGGCCCTTGAGGTGCAGGTCGATGGGCCGCGTGCCGATGGCGCAGCCGCCGGGAAGCGAGACGCGGGCATGGCCCATGCGGGCGAGCAGCGGCCCCAGCACCAGGACGGAAGCGCGCATCTTGCGCACCAGCTCGTAAGGCGCCGTGGTCTCGAAGATGTTGTTGGCGGTGAAGGTCATCCGTCGGCCGAGCGAGCCCTGCCCCTGATATTCATTGAGCGTGGTGACGCCCAGATGCTCCAGCAGCTTGCGCAGCGTGTCGATGTCCGCCAGGTCCGGCATGTTGGAGAGCTGCACCGGCTGGTCGGTGAGGAGCGAGGCCGCCATGAGCTTCAAGGCCGCGTTCTTGGCGCCGGAGATGGGGATGGTGCCCTTCAGGGGCACGCCGCCCCGGATGCGGATGGAATCCATGCTCTACAATCTCGGCAAGGTGACGCCGCGCTGGCCCATATATTTGCCGGCCTTGTCGGCGTAGGAGGTCTCGCAGGGCTCGTTGCCCTGGAGGAACAGGAACTGGCAGGCCCCTTCATTGGCGTAGATCTTGGCGGGCAGCGGCGTGGTGTTGGAGAATTCCAGCGTCACATGCCCCTCCCATTCGGGCTCCAAGGGCGTCACATTGACGATGATGCCGCAGCGCGCATAGGTGCTCTTGCCCAGGCAGATCACCAGCACGTCGCGGGGAATGCGGAAATATTCGACGGTGCGGGCCAGCGCGAAGGAATTGGGCGGGATGATGCACACATCCCCCTGGCGCTCGACGAAACTGTCCAGCGAGAAGTTCTTGGGGTCCACCACGGCGGAATTGACGTTGGTGAAGATGCGGAATTCGTCGGCCACCCTAGCGTCATAGCCGTAGGAGGAGAGGCCGTAGGACACGATCCCCTCCCGCCGCTGCTTTTCCTCAAAGGGCTCGATCATGCCATGGCGCATCGCCATGCCCTTGATCCACCGGTCCGACATGATGGCCATAAAGGCGTCTCCCCGAAATCACTGGTGACCATCTTTAGAGGAAGATGGGCCGGAGTTGAAGCCGTTGTGTTGCACCTCCGGCCGCCCCCCTCTCCCTCGGAAAGGGCCGGCGAGCCAGGTGAGGGGCCTTCCCGCATCCGGATTCTTCTGCGAAACGCGGCATAGACAGGTCTGGGAGGCCCTCGCCACGTCCACGTTCCTCCTCCCCCTTGATGGGGGAGGATCGAGGAGGGGGTGATGTCTCCGCCCGGAAAACCCTAGGCAGACGGCCACATCACCCTCCCCTCGATCCCCTCCCACAAGGGAGGGGAAATCCTCACGTCCCCGACCTGATCACAGCCGGTAAGACTTTCGCAGGGGAATCCATCCGGAGACATCCGGCTCAGGCCGCCTCGGTCTTCTCCTTGAACTCGCAGAACTCGTGGATCAGGCAGTCGGGGCAGCGGGGCTTGCGGGCCTTGCAGATGTAGCGGCCGTGCAGGATGAGCCAGTGGTGGGCATGCAGCATGAATTCAGGCGGCACGTTCTTCTCCAGCGCCTTCTCCACCGCTTCCGGCGTCTTGCCCGGGGCGATGCCGGTGCGGTTGGAGACCCGGAAGATATGGGTGTCCACCGCCATGGTGGGCTGGCCGAAGGCGATGTTCAGGACCACATTGGCCGTCTTGCGGCCGACGCCGGGAAGCGTCACCAGCTTGTCCCGGTCGGCCGGCACCTCGCCGCCGAACTCGTCTATGAGTTTCTGGCTGAGGGCGATGACGTTCTTCGCCTTGGTGTTGAAGAGGCCGATGGTCTTGATGTAGGTCTTCAGCCCCTCCTCGCCCAGCGCCACCATCTGCTCGGGCGTGGTCACCACCTTGAAGAGGGGGCGCGTGGCCTTGTTCACGCCCACATCCGTCGCCTGGGCGGAGAGGGCGACCGCCACCAGCAACGTGTAGGCATTCACATATTCCAGCTCTCCCTTGGGCTCGGGATCGGCGGCCTGAAAGCGCTCGAATATCTGGCGGATCTTGCCCCGGTTCATTTCATCTCCCCTGTACTGCAACGGATCGGACGCTATTCTTATAGGAATGGAATCGGCCGGTAACAACATCGCGGATGACCGGGAACACCAGGGGCGTTACTGGTTCGATGCCGTGCTGCACCCGCACCGTTCGCTCAGCCCAAGGGGCTTTCTGGTCCTCATGAGCGTGCTCAGCCTGTGCGCTCTCTCCCTTGGCCTGCGCTTCCTCTTTGTGGGGGCCTGGCCGGTGATGGGCTTCATGGGGCTGGATGTCCTGGCGGTCTACATCGCCTTCCGGATCAACTACCGGCGGGCGCGGCTCTTCGAGACGGTGCAGCTCACCGACGAACGGCTGACGGTCCGGCGCGTGCAGCCCGACGGCGCGGCAAACGAATGGCACTTCATGCCGAGCTGGGTGCGCGTGCGCATGGACGATCCGCCGCGGCTGGACAGCGCGCTCACCCTTTCCTCCCACGGCCGGGCGCTGGAGATCGGCTCCTTTCTCACGCCTCAGGAACGCCTGGAAGTGGCCCAGGCGCTGAACGATGCCATCCGGCGCCAGCAGGCGGGGCTGGTCGGCGCCCGCCTGGAGGGCGTGTAGGTCTTAGTCGAGCCCCAGGACCTGGGCCATCCCGTATTTGCCGGCATCCTTGCCCACCGCCCAGAGAGCCGCCTTGACCGCGCCGCGCGCGAAGATCATGCGGTTGCCCGCTTTGTGGGTGAGCTCGATGCGCTCTTCCGGTCCGGCGAACATGACCGTATGGTCGCCCGCCACATCACCGCCTCTGAGCGCCGCAAAACCGATGTGGCCGGGCACCCGCTCGCCGGTATGTCCGTCGCGCCCGCGGTCGGATACATCCTCAAGGTTCACGCCCCGTCCCGCCGCCGCGGCCCGGCCGAGGAGCAGCGCCGTGCCCGACGGCGCATCCAGCTTGTGGCGGTGGTGCATTTCCGCGATCTCGATATCGAAATCCTCGTCCAACACGCGCGCCGCCTCGCGCACCAGGGCGGCCAGCAGGTTGACGCCGAGCGAGAAGTTGGCCGCCTGCACAACGGGCACGAAGCGCGCCGCCTCGTCCACCGCCGCCTGCTCGGCCTCGCCCAGGCCCGTGGTGCCCACCACATAGGCGGTGCCGGTGGAGGCCGCGAGATTGGCATAGCCGCCGGTGGCCTGCGGCAGGGTGAAATCGATCACCGCATCCGACGCCCTGAACAGCGCCTCGGCATCGTTGGTCACCACCACGCCATGGCGCGGCAGGCCCGCCACCTCGCCCACGTCCTGTCCGATGAGGGAGCGCGCCACGCCCCCGGCGATCGCCGCATCCTGCCGCTCGGCCACGGCCCGCAGCACCGCCTGGCCCATGCGGCCGCTGCAGCCCAGAACGCCAATCTTCACTTCCGCCATACTGTCCTCCGCCTGAAGCCGGCTCAAACTTCGCCCCTGATAGACCATTTCGCTTCCGCTGTCACCGCGACAAGGGCCGGGGTTCGCACTATACTGCGCCCCCGACGAAAATGGAGAGCCCTATGGTCTATAAACGCAATCTTGATGAAATCGAATGGCAGGAGATGGGCCACGGCACCCGCTTCCGCAACGAGCGCAAGACGCTCACTCCCTTCGGGGAAAGCTACATGCCGAAGCTCGGCATCACCCTCTACCGGCTGGAGCCGGGCAAGCGCGCCTTTCCCTTCCACATGCACATGGCCAATGACGAAGCGATCCTGGTGATCGAGGGCACGGGGACCCTGCGCTACGGGGAGGAGGAGATCCCACTCAAGGCCAACGACTATGTGCACCTGCCCGCCCACAGCGGCCAGGCCCACCAGATGATCAACTCGTCCGACGCGCCGCTGCTCTATTATTGCCTGTCCAGCCTGATATCGCCCGAGATCGTGCATTATCCCGATTCCGGCAAGATGCTGGCCGGCGCCTGGATAAAGGACGCCGACGGCAGCATGCGCCGCGACAGCACGCTCTGCCATCCCCAGAAGGCCGAATACTGGGACGGCGAGGCGGAGGAGTAGACGGCGCGTTCAGGCCGGAGAGGATAGTGCCGTGTCGTCGCCGTCGCTTGTGTCGGACCGGGAGTCTTCAATGAACCGCACAAGCGTCTCGAACGGCATGGGCCGGGCGAAGTAATATCCCTGGCCCAGGCGCACGCCGAGTTTTTTCAGGATCTGCACCTGTTGCAGCGTTTCCACGCCCTCGGCGACGAGGGCGACGTCGACCTTGCGGGCGATCTCGACGATCTGGGGCACCAGCGACGCCCTGACCGACGTGCTGCTGGGCCTGAGGCCGCGGATGAAGGAGCGGTCGATCTTGACGAAATCCGCCTTGAGGCGCTGCACCTGCTCCAGGTTGGACGAGCCGGTGCCGAAATCGTCGATGGAGATGAGGAAGCCGCGGCTGTGCAGATGGTCGATGGTGCGCGACAGGCTGTCCAGGTCGCCGAAGGCCGTTTCGATGACCTCGAAATGCAGCTTGTGGCGGCGCGCCGCGGCGTCGCGCAATGCCGCACATCTGGCCAGCCGCGGGATGCGCTCGGCGGTCAGGTCGCGCGGGTAGAAATTTATGGAAACGCCGAAATCCGGCTGCTGGTCCAGGAGCGGCGCCAGTTCGGCGAGCGCCGTTTCCATGATGATGGTGGTGAAGTCCCAGGTGCTGTCCAGCTCTTCCATGAGGGGCACGAAGATGTCCGGCATCATGGGGCCGAACTCGTCGTCGAAGCGGGCCAGCACCTCGCAGCCCACCGGCTGCCCGCTGGCGATCTCCACGATGGGCTGGTAGAGGCAGGAAAAGCCCTGCCGGCGCTTCAGCGCCACCTTGATGCGGCCCTTTTCCGTACCCCGGGCGCGCAGGAGGCGGTTGACCAGGAAGAAGAGGACACCGGAGAGAAAAAGGGCGCGGAGCGGCACCAGCAGGAGCAGGACTCCCTCGCGCCTGATGATCTCCGGCACCGTGGCCTGCAGGGTGATGCAGGCGGCCGCCCGGGTGCTGCACAGGTTGTAGTAGAAGCCGCGCCTGAGAATATTGTCCCGCGCGTCCAGGTAGCGGCGATGCAGTTCCTCCTCGCCGAGGCTGCGCATGCCGAAACCGCCGTCCGGCAACGGCATGTAGGTTTCCCATATGCCGTGGGACGGCAGGACGACATAGCGGCTGAAATCCGTGACGACTGCGAAGGACCCCTCCTTGATGACGCCGGAATGCACCTGGCCGTCGAAAAGATCGAGGGGCACATGGGTCCAGTATTGCCGCTGGTTGCGCGGCAGCGGCACCGGCAGCGGCTCCGGCATCGCCTTGAACTGGTGGTCCCAGCCCATATTGGCGGAGCAGGAGGGCACCATGCTGCCGAGCGGGAAGAACAGCATGTCGTCGACGCCGGGATGCTCCACCATGGCGCGCCGCATGTTCAACACCGTGTTCCGGCCGCAGACCTCCGGCGGCCGCGCATTGAGCTCCGCCAGCGCCGCATCCAGCTCGGCCATGAGACGGTCCATGCTGGTGATGTAGAGGGTGGCTTCCCTGGCGAGGAGAGCCCGGCTCTGGTTGATGAGCGTCAGGGAGCTGAAGCCGAGCACGAGCAGCGCTCCGCAGACCCCGGCAGCGGCCGCGACCAGTTTCCGCCTCATCACGACGTGACGGACCAAGACACTCTCCCCAGACACGCCCCTTACTCACAACGCGGGGCCTCCGCCGCCCAGCCTAAGGGCGGGAAGGTTAATAATATCATACCGGGGCATGTCGAGCCGATGGGGCTCAGGCGGGACAGGGCGAGTGACGAATGGCGCGTCATGCTGAATACCCGCCTGCGCGGGCACAGGCTTGATTCAGCATCCAGTCCTGAGACTCTCCGTCTGCGGCAGCGATCCCGGCTGCACTCAGGAATGGACCCTGAATCAAGCCTGTGCCCGCGCAGGCGGGTATTCAGGGTGACGCAGAAAACACCCGGCCAGAGCCAAAGTCTTCCTCATGCCAAATGTCCACAGACCCTAATCCGTCAGGTCTTCCCACAGCTCCTTCACCCTGGAGAAGAAGCCTTCCGACTTGGGGCTGACGTTGCGGCGCTCGCCGGCGAATTCGGCGAGCAGTTCCTTCTGCCGCTTGGAGAGGTTGACCGGCGTTTCCACCTGCACCTGGATCACCATGTCGCCGTAATGGTCGGTGTTGAGGGCCGGCATGCCCTTGCCGCGCAGGCGGAGCTGGCTGCCCGACTGGGTGCCGGGCGGAATCTTGAGCAGCGCCTTCTTGCCGCTGATGGTCGGAACGCTGAGCTCGCCGCCGAGGGCAGCGGTGGTCATGGGAATGGGCACCTCGCAGAACAGCATGTCCCCCTGCCGCTTGAAGAAGCGATGCGGCCGCACCGTCAGGAAGATGTAGAGATCGCCGGTGCCCGACCCGCGGGGCCCCGCCTCGCCTTCGCCGGCCAGGCGGATGCGCGTGCCGTCCTCCACGCCCCTGGGCACGGTGACGGAGAGCGTCTTGTCCTTGCGCACGCGGCCCTGGCCCGAACATTTGGGGCAGGGATCGGAGATCGTCTGGCCCTGGCCCTGACAGGTGGGGCAGGTACGCTCGATGGTGAAAAAGCCCTGCTGCGCCCGGATGCGCCCGCGCCCGGCGCAGGTCGGGCAGATATCGGGCCGGCTGCCCGGCGTGGCGCCCGAGCCGTCGCATTCGTCGCAGGTGACGGCGGTGGGCACGCGAATTTCCGCCTGCTTGCCGGTGTAGGCTTCCTCCAGCGTGATTTCCATGTCGTAGCGCAGGTCCGCGCCCCGCGCCTGCTGCCGGCGGCGGGGGCCGCCGGCACCCATGAAATCGCCGAACAGGTCCTCGAAGATGTCGGAAAATCCGCCCGCGCCGAAACCGCCAGCGCCAGCACCCATGCCCGCCTCGAAGGCATCATGCCCATAACGGTCGTAGGCGGCCCGCTTGTCCGGGTCGCGCAAGACCTCATAGGCTTCGTTGGCTTCCTTGAAATTGCGTTCGGCATCGGCGTCCCCCGGATTACGGTCCGGGTGATACTTCATCGCCTTTTGCCGGAATGCCTTCTTGATTTCGGCATCCCCTGCCCCGCGGGCGACACCGAGTATCTCGTAATAATCACGCTTGGCCATTGGCTTCCCATCTGCCTGGGCATCGCATGTTCCGCTGCCACTGGTCTGCCAGCCGGACGCCCCTCAAGCGAATGCGGCGCGAGGGGTTGCCCCGCGCCGCGTCCTGCTTTGTGTTAGCTGTTGTCCTTCTTGTCGTCGTCGACTTCCTCGAAGTCCACGTCGACCACGTCGGAATCGCCTTCGGCCGCACCGCCGGCCGGGGCTTCGCCGCCTTCGCCGGACTGCTGGGCCTGGTATACCGCCTCGCCCAGCTTCATCGAGGCCTGGGCCAGGGTTTCGATCTTGGCCTTGATGTCGTCAACGTTCTCGCTTTCCACGGCCGTCTTCAGGGCGGCCACGGCATCCTCGACCGCCGTCCGGTCGGCGGCGGCGAGCTTGGAGCCGTGCTCCTTCAGGTTGCTCTCCGTCGAGTGGATGAGAGCCTCGGCCTGGTTCTTGGCTTCCACCAGGGCCTTGCGCTTCTTGTCCTCCTCGGCGTGGGATTCGGCGTCCTTGACCATCTTCTCGATCTCGTCGTCGCTGAGACCGCCCGAGGCCTGGATACGGATCTGCTGCTCCTTGCCGGTGCCCTTGTCCTTGGCCGAGACGTTCACGATGCCGTTGGCGTCGATGTCGAAGGTCACCTCGATCTGCGGCACGCCGCGCGGCGCGGAGGGAATGCCCACCAGGTCGAACTGGCCGAGCAACTTGTTGTCCGCCGCCATCTCGCGCTCACCCTGGAAGACCCGGATGGTCACCGCCGTCTGATTGTCCTCGGCGGTGGAGAATACCTGGCTCTTCTTGGTGGGGATGGTGGTGTTGCGGTCGATGAGCCGGGTGAACACGCCGCCCAGGGTTTCGATACCGAGAGAGAGCGGCGTCACGTCCAGGAGCAGCACGTCCTTCACGTCGCCCTGCAGCACGCCGGCCTGGATGGCGGCACCCATGGCCACCACTTCGTCGGGGTTCACGCCGCGGTGCGGCTCACGGCCGAAGAAATTCTTCACCGTCTCGATGATCTTGGGCATGCGGGTCATGCCGCCCACCAGCACCACCTCGTCCACTTCCGCCGCCGACATGCCGGCGTCCTTCAAGGCCGCCTTGCAGGGGTCGATGGTGCGCTTGATCAGGTCTTCCACCAGCGCTTCCAGCTTGGAGCGGCTGAGCTTCATGGTCAGGTGCTTGGGCCCCGTCTGGTCGGCGGTGATGAAGGGCAGGTTGATCTCGGTCTGCGTGGCCGAGGACAGCTCGATCTTCGCCTTCTCCGCCGCTTCCTTCAGGCGCTGCAGGGCCATCTTGTCGTTACGCAGGTCGATGGAATTCTCTTTCTTGAACTCGTCGGCCAGGTAATCGACGATGCGCAGGTCGAAGTCCTCGCCGCCCAGGAACGTGTCGCCGTTGGTGGACTTCACCTCGAAAACGCCGTCGCCGATCTCCAGCACGGAGACGTCGAACGTGCCGCCGCCCAGGTCGTAGACGGCGATGGTCTTGGCCGAGGACTTCTCAAGCCCGTAGGCGAGCGAGGCCGCCGTCGGCTCGTTGATGATGCGCAGCACCTCAAGGCCGGCGATCTTGCCGGCGTCCTTGGTGGCCTGGCGCTGGGCGTCATTGAAATAGGCGGGAACGGTGATGACCGCTTGGCTGACTTCCTCGCCCAGGTAATTCTCGGCGGTCTCCTTCATCTTCTGCAGGATGAAGGCCGAAACCTGGCTCGGGCTGTACTTGTTGCCGTGGGCTTCCACCCAGGCGTCCCCATTGTCGGCCTTGACGATCTTGTAGGGGACCATCTTGATATCTTTCTGGGTCGCCGGATCGCCAAAAGTGCGGCCGATCAGGCGCTTGATGGCAAACAGCGTGTTCTCCGGGTTGGTGACCGCCTGGCGCTTGGCCGACTGGCCGACCAGCTTCTCGCCGTCGTCGGTGAAGGCCACCATGGACGGCGTGGTGCGCGCGCCCTCGGCATTCTCGATCACCTTGGCCTTGCCGCCTTCCATGACGGCGACACAGGAATTCGTCGTTCCCAAATCGATACCAATAACTTTACCCATGGCTTCTTCCTCTTGTTCGGCAGACTGGACGGGCCTTCCCAAAGCGCCCGCGCTGTCCCCATTTGCAGCGGTTGGTTAGAACGTTGGCTGGTATATAGGAAGAGCTTTTCGCAACCGCAAGCGGCGGTTCGCATTTTTCTCGGCCTGTCCAAAAGGGCGGAAAAACGACGCGCGGGCCATTTTTTCGCCCCAAATGCGTGCTGTCATTTTGCGCAGTGGGGCGGAGTAGGAGTTCAGGTGCAAAATCAACGATCAGGAGCCTCGCTCATGGCGAAGAGTGTCGTCAAGGTATTGATCCTGGAAGAAGACAGTCTTTCCGCCTACAAGAGCAAGCTCATCCTCGAAAACCGTGGTTTCCATGTGGTCGGAGTGGCTGACGAGGCCATTTCCGGCATGCTGATGGCCGAGCTGGACCCGCCGGACGTGGCCCTGGTGGATGTGGACCTCATCGGCGACATCAACGGCATCTCCGTGGCCCAGGCCCTGCGCGAGAAGTACGGAACGCGCATCGTCTTCATCACGTCCGAGCCCAGCCGCGTGCTTCTGGAGGAGGACTTCCATCAGGTGGGCATCATCGGCAAGCCCTATACCGACGTGACCCTTATCGAAACCCTGCAGGAAGCCGCCGCCTGAAAGGGATAGGGCTTTGAGCCCCCGGTTCAGAAAATCAGCATCTCCACCGGATTCGGGGGAAGCATTTTCGTCACAAATATGTAACATTCGCCGCTCGTTCGAGTCGGGCCCCGGCGGGCCAGGAATAAGCGGGACGGTGAAGAGTTGGGTAAGAAGAAAGCGGAACTCCGGTACGTCGCGGACCTGAGGCGGCTGGAGCTGACACAGGCGCAGGCACGGCATCTGCAGGCGCGGGCGACACCGGTCCTCATTTCCTTCCTGTTCCTCGGTCTGACGGCGGTCTCCATCATCGGCGGGCGCGGGCTGGTGCCCGCCGCCATCCCGGTGCTCGTCGCCGCCGTCATCGGCGGCTACATGGCGCTCAACATCGGCGCCAACGACGTGGCCAACAATATGGGACCGGCGGTCGGCGGGCGCGTGCTGACCATCGGCAAGGCGGTGATGATCGCCGCCTTCTGCGAGGCGGCGGGGGCCATCGTCGCCGGCAGCGACGTGGTCCAGACCGTGGCCAAGGGCATCATCCACCCGGAAGCCGGCATCAGCGGGTCCGACTTCATCCTCCTGATGATCAGCGCCCTGCTGGCGGGAGCACTGTGGATCAACCTGGCCACGGTGCTGGGTGCCCCCGTCTCCACCACCCATTCCATCGTCGGCGGCGTGCTGGGCAGCGGCATCGCGGCAGCGGGCGCCGGCGTCGTGGAATGGCCGACGCTCGGGGCCATCACCGCAAGCTGGATCATCTCGCCGGTCATCGGCGGGCTGGTGTCGGCGGCCATGCTGGCCATCATCAAGATGCTGGTCTTCGACCAGGACGACAGAAAGCGGGCGGCGCGGCGCTGGGTGCCGCCCCTCATCTCGCTGATGGTCGGCGCCTTCGTCTCCTATCTGTGCCTCAAGGGATTCTCCAAAATCGCCGCCATCGGCAACGGCACGGCCGCACTCCTTGGCCTGGCCGCCTTCGCCCTGTCGTTTCTCGCCACGGTGCCCTATGTGCGCAGCCGCCTGGCCGGCCTCGGCAACCGCAAGAAGGACATCCGCACCCTGTTCCACCTGCCCCTCATCATGGGGGCGGGCCTGCTCTCCTTCGCCCACGGTGCCAACGACGTGGCCAACGCCATCGGCCCGCTGGCCGCCATCGCCTCGGTCTCCGACGGGGGCGCACTGGGCGATGCCGTGGTGAACATCCCGTTGTGGGTCATGCTCATCGGCGCCATCGGCATCTCGCTGGGCCTGGCGCTCTTCGGCCCCAAGCTCATCCAGACGGTGGGCGACAAGATCACAAGGCTCAACCCGGTCCGGGCCTATTGCGTGGTCTTCTCCTCGGCCGTCACCGTGCTCATCGCCTCCTGGCTGGGCCTGCCCGTGAGCTCGACGCACATCGCCATCGGCGCCATTTTCGGCGTGGGCTTCCTGCGCGAATTCATCGAGGACCCGCGCCGCCGCCGCAAGTCGAAGGATACGATGGTGAACGCCACGCCCGAGGATGCGCTGCGGGAAGGTGTGGTGCGGCGCAAGCGCATGCTGGTCCGCCGCCGCTTCCTGCTGACCATCGCGGGCGCCTGGGTGATCACCGTTCCGGCCGCCGCCCTGCTGTCGGCGGCGATCTATATGGTCATCTCGCGTTTCTGATCATCCGCACCGCTTCGCGGAAGGAGACGAGCACCTTCTGCGTGTCGGCGTCGCGGGCGATGTCCTGCGCATCCTCCAGCACCACCCAGTGGCGCAGGCGCTTGCCCTTCTCGGGCCATTTCTCGGCGATGGTCTCCACTTCCAGGGGGTAGAAGGTGACGGGCACCTCCACCTTGCCATGGTCGTCGCTCTTCTGCACCACGGCATCGATGGGATAGGCGCCGAGCGTGCGGCCCTCGACGCCGGCTTCCTCCATGGCCTCGCGGCGGGCGGTCTCCTCGGGGGTCTCGTCGCCCTCGGGCAGTCCCTTGGGGAAGATCCAGCGGGCGCGCGACATGGAGGTGACCAGCAGAACGATCACCTGGTCGCCCTTGATGAGGAACGGCACCGCCCCGATTCTCTCTTTCACCGCCACTATTTAGCCCTCCCGATCCGATCCTGCTTCACTGGTCCTGACATAAACCGCGGGTCCGCCGCATGCAACCCCGCCCTGCGGCAGGCATGGCGCCAT
>Ga0164243_10010674_pt1 | contig 13179 bp, 15 predicted proteins | sample OricompcompostOP_FD_108781 | JGI IMG/M metagenome (GOLD analysis project Ga0164243, IMG submission 108781) | Organic Plus compost microbial communities from Emeryville, California, USA - Original compost - Organic plus compost (OP) | ecosystem: Engineered > Solid waste > Mixed feedstock >... | reverse complement strand
CCCCACGCCATGCGCCAGTCCTTCGAGATAGAGGGGCTCGTCCGCGCGATCGTCGATGAACAGCGCAGCCTCGACCGCGCGGGCGCGATCGCGCGCCGACGGCGGCGGCGAATCGCGGCGGCGATCGGCCGCGGCGTCGGCGACGCGGGCAGCGAGCAGCAGGCCCGCTTCGTCGAGCGAAACATTGCTGGCCCCGCTCGCGCTCGCCTGCGCGAGCTCGCCGAACACGATGAGCTCGGCAAGGGGCGGCAGGCTGCCGACGCGCCAGAGCGCATCGCGCAAGGCCGTGTCCGCGAGCGCCGGCTCGAAGCGGAAGGACAGGCATTCGTCCCCGCAACAGGCATGCTCGTGCGTGCAGACGTATTCGTCGCCGGGAGAGCCGACGAGGATGGCGCCGCTCACGAGTTCGAACGAGGCGCCGCGCACGCGGTAGCCGAAGCTGCCTCTGCGCACATAGGAGACCGAGTAGCCGGTGTGCAGTTCCGGGAACGGCTCGTCCTGCGGACCCGCGCTGCAGCGGCAGTCGAACACGGACAGGGATTGGCTTTTGAACAGCTCGATCGCACGCATGCGGACAACCTAGGTGCGTGAGGCGCGGCGCGCCACCAGCGGAAGGTCGTCGAACAAGGTCGGGCCGCTGGGCTGCGCGCGCTCGATCGAGAGGAGGCGCAGCTTGGTCGTAACGCCGCCGCCTCCCGAGAAACCGCCGGTCCTGCCGCCCGCTGCCAGCACGCGGTGACACGGCACGATGATCGGGAACGGGTTCTGCCCCAGCGCCTGCCCGACCTCGCGCGCGAGCATGCGATCGCCCAGCCGGCTTGCGACCTCGCCGTAGGTCAGCGTCTCGCCCGGCGCGATCGTGCGGGCGATCTCATAGACGCGACGGTTGAACTCGGGAACGCTGTCCAGCGTCAGCGCGACCGCGCGGAAGTCGCGCGCCTCGCCGCGCAGAAGCGAGCGGATGTCATCGATGATGCGCTCAATGTCCGCGGGCGGGGCCGCTTCGGCCCAGTGCGGAAAGCGCCGGGCGAGCCGCGCGCGCGTGCGCTCGGCATCACGCTCGGGAAGCTGGACCCCGGCCACGCGGCCGCCGTCCCAGGCAATGCCGCAGGGCCCGATGTCCGTCTCGAAGATCGCTCGTCCGCACGATGTCATGGCCGCGAATCCTACCACCGCCGTGGATTCGAGCACTTGGAGAATCTTGCGGCCACCCGATTGCGGCACTTGGGGGCGGGTCATGCAGACGGCACGACCCGCCTCATTGTCGGATTGCTACGCGGCGATCGCCGAGGCCTCGGCCTGCACGATGATCATCCAGCTCAGGCCGAAGCGATCCACCAGCATGCCGAAGCGCGGCGCGAAGAAGGTCTTGCCGAGCGGCATCGTCACCTGCCCGCCGTCCGACAACGCTGCGAACGTGCGGTCGGCCTCGGCTTCGTTCGGGGCGGAGAAGGTCAACGAAAAGCCCTTGAAGCTTGGACCGTTGGTATCGCACCCGTCCGAGGCCATCACCACGGTGTCCCCGATCTTGATCTCGGAGTGCATGATCTTCTCGTCCCAGTTGGGAGGAACCATGCCCGGCGGCGGCTGGTCCGGCGCCTCCTTGAAGCGCATCAGCATCCGCACTTCAGCACCGATGGCGTCACGATAGAAATCCACCGCCTCCTGGCAGCGGCCGCCGAACATCAGGTAAGGCTGGACGGTCATCTCGCTCTCCTTTTCCACACTCGAATTGCGGTTTTCGCACTGCGTTCGTGCCGGCAGAACTGGCTTCGGTGCCCGGGATTGTGTACACCGTCCACAAACAATGGCACAACAACTGGACGCTGTCCACATATAACCCGATGACCATTCGCCCGCGAAAATCCACCAGCGCAAAGGCGCCCCGGAAGACCTACCGGCACGGCGACCTGCGCCGCGCGCTGCTGGACGCCGGCGTCGCGCTGGCGCGGGCCGGCGGGCCCGAGGCCGTGGTGCTGCGCGAGGCGACGCGGCGCGCGGGGGTCGTTCCCAACGCCGCCTACCGGCACTTCGCGAGCCACCTCGACCTGCTGCGCGCCGTGCGCGTCGTCGCGCTCTCGCGCCTCGCGCAGTCGATGGAGAAGGAGCTCGCGGCGCTGGACGCTTCGCTCTCGCCCGCCGACTTCGCGCGCGGCAGCCTGCGCGCGGTCGGCCACGGCTATCTGCGGTTCGCGCGACGCGAGACCGGACTGTTCCGCGCGATCTTCTCGGTGGCCTACGACTGGCCAGCCCCGCCGGACCCGGCCAAGGCCGGCGACAGCGGGCTCAATCCGTACCAGTTGCTCGGCCTCGCGCTCGACCGGATGGTGGAGGCCGCGGTGCTACCGAAGGAGCGACGGCCCGGCGCGGAATGGCTGGCGTGGTCGGCCGTACACGGGTTCGCGATGCTGAGCATCGAAGGGCCGTTGCGCGGCCTGCCCGTCGAGCCGGCCGAGGCGCTCGGGCAGCGCGTGGTCGATATGGTCGAGCGCGGATTGTAGCGGCGCGGCATCACCGATCCGCGGCAGACGCCTCGTCCAGCCGATCGAAATCAGCCCGCATCGCGATGCGCAGCGGCTTGGGGATCGGCCGCGCGCGCCCGCCCGAGACGAAGGCGACGCGCACGTCGGCCTCGACCAGCACGTCCTCGCCGCGCTTGACCTGCTGGCGCAGCAGCACCGACGCACCCTTCACCTCGCCGGGATAGGTGATCACGTCGAGGACGTCGTCCATGCGCGCGGGCTTGAGGTAGTCGATGGTCATGGTGCGCACGACGAAGGCGAAGCCGGGCGCCTCCTGCTGCGCCGCCTCGAACAGGGCGCGCTGGTCGGCGCCGATCAGCCGCAGGTAATTGGTCCGCCCGCGCTCCATGTAGCGCAGGTAGTTGGCGTGGTAGACGATGCCGGTGAAGTCGGTGTCCTCGTAATAGACGCGCACGCGCTGACGGTGGCGCCCATCGCGAATTTCGCCGTCAAGGGATGGATCGGTCATGCGATCGTCTCGAACACCGCCTGGAACTTGCACACACGCACAGGGTTTTACGGAACATCCCGTACTTGCACCGCCCCCGCAAGCGGCCGATGGTGTACCCTGATTTGCCAACCCTCGGGAGCCTCACAAGAGCCAGCGCATCGTCGTGCACGACCCGCGCGGATATCCGCCGAAGGTCACCGGCAAGCGGCTCGCCCCCCGACTGACCAGCCTCGACGGCAAAGTCGTCTATCTCGTCGATTGCCAGTTCGACAACTCAGACGCCTTCATGGAACAGATGCGGCAGTGGTTCGCCGAGCATCTGCCGAACGTTAAGACCCGCATCATCGAGACGCGGGAAAGCTGGGTCGACGACCCCGAGATGCGCGCCAAGGTGGAGGCGGACGGCGACGCCGCGATCCTCGGCGTCGGTCTTTGAAGCACCTGCTGCCCCACGGTCGTGGGGATGGCCATGTCGCTGGAAGAGCGCGGTGTCCCCACCGTCGCGGTCCACACGAACGTGTTCGCGCGGCTCGCGAGGGCGACGGCGCTCGCCGCCGGCATGCCGCGCGCACGCCAGGTGTTCCTGCCGCAGCCGGTGGTCGGCGTCTCGCCGGGTGAGCTGCGCAACTACATCCACGGCAACGACAAGGTCACCGGCCGGCCGTTCGTGCAGGAGGTGATCGAGGGGCTGACGCGGCCGCTCGATGAGGACGACCTCAAGGGCGCGACGTTCGAGCGCTCGACGCCGCGCCTGCTCGAGCCCGACACCGAAGAGAACCTGCACGAGCTCTTCATTCGCAACCGCTGGACCGACATGCTGCCGGTCGTGCTACCGACGCAGGAGCGCGTCGAGCGCATGCTCAAGGGCACGAGCCATGCCGCCGACAAGATCGTCGGCAAGCTGCGGCCGACCGCGTTCCGCGAGTTCTGGGAATTCGACGTCGAGAAGGTCGCCGTCAACGCGGTGATGGCCGGCGCGCGGCCGGAGTATTTCCCCGTCATCCTGGCGATGGCGGCGAGCGGACAAACCGCGCGCTCGAGCAGCACCAACTCCTTCGCGACGATCTCGATCGTGAACGGCCCGATCCGCAACGAGATCGGCATGGATTCCGGCATCGGCGTGATGGGGCCCTACAATCACGCCAACGCCACGATCGGACGCGCCTACGGCCTCTTGTCGCAGAACCTGCAGGGCGGCTCGGTGCCGGGCGAGAGCTACATGGGCACGCTCGGGAACTGGTACGCCTACACGGCGTGCCTGCCGGAGGCGGAGGAGCGCAGCCCGTGGGAGCCGTTCCATGTCCAGCACGGGTTCAAGCCGACGGACTCCACCGTCAGCATCTTCTTCGGCGGCTGGTACACGCACGCCGGGCAAGGCCCGCGCGAGACCTGGCAGAGCCTGCTGATCCGCACGCTCGTCGCCACCGACCACTATCTTCCGCCGTTCCTGGTGATGGACCCGGTCGCGGCGCGCGATTTCGAAAAGCTCGGTTTCAGCAAGCAGGCGCTCATCGACTGGTGCGCGCAGAACGCCAAGCTGCCGGCGCGCGACTACTGGGACAACCAGTGGATCCAGACGCTGATGCATCCGCTGGCGGTGGCAGGGGTCGAGCCCTACGCGAGCAAGCTCAAGGCCAAGCCCGAGGAGCTCGTAACGCTGTTCCAGCCCGAGGACATCAACATCATCGTCGCCGGCGGCGAGACGCAGGGGTTCTGGAAGATCTTCGGCGGACGCTACGGCGGGCGCGGGCCGGGCGCGCCGGCGACGACCACGGGCAAGGCCGCGCCCGCGACGCTGTCGGTCGACGCGTGGCGTTAGCACTCGCTGGATCAGCGCAGGCTCACGCTCACAAATGTGAGAATGTGCCCCTCGCCGTTGATTAAGCTCAACAACGACGGTCGGCGGCCCGCTACATTTTGCGGATCATGACCGAACTCCCACACCCAAGGCGGGAGGTAGCCGGACGACCGTCGCACTCGCCAGCGTCTGCCATCGCCATCGGCCGGCATCTCGGACCATGGATCGTCGCGATCATGCTTGCCGTGGCCATCGTCGCTGCCGGATGGATTGTCTGGCAGCGGCTTCATGGCGGACCGTCGCTGCGCTACGTGACGTCGGCCGTGAGCGTGGGTTCTGTGACCCAGGTCGTTTCGACCACCGGGACTGTCAACCCCGAGCTCACGATCATCGTCGGCAGCTACGTGTCCGGCGTCATCGAGGACGTATATTGCGACTACAACACCCAGGTTAAGACGGGGATGGTTTGCGCCAAGATCGACCCGCGCCCCTTCCAGACCGCCGTCGACCAGGCCAAGGCGAATCTCGCGATCGCCGAGGCGCAGCTCCTGAAGGACGAGGCATCGCTGACCTATGCGAAAGCGGCTCATGATCGCTATGCGGCGCTGGTCAAGACGGGCGCGGTAAGCGCCGATGCATTCGAGAATGCCAAGAGCGCTTTCGAGCAGGCCCGGGCGCAGGTGACCTACGACAAGGCTTCGATCGAGCAACGCCAGGCGGCGCTCGACGCCGCGCAGGTCAATCTGGACTACACCGACATCACCTCGCCGGTGGACGGCACGGTTGTATCGCGCAACATCACGATCGGGCAGACGGTTGCCGCAAGCTTCCAGACGCCGACGCTGTTTCTGATCGCGAGCGACCTCACCAGAATGCAGGTCGATACCAATGTGAGCGAAGGGGACATCGGCGGAATCCAACTCAACGACAAGGCTTTGTTTTCGGTGGATGCGTTCCCGAACCGTACGTTCGAGGGAACCGTCACGCAAATTCGCCAATCACCGCAGACGGTCCAGAATGTCGTCACCTATGACGTCGTCGTCAGCATCCCGAACACCGACCTCGCGCTCAAGCCCGGCATGACGGCCTCCGTCCGCATCATCATCGACCAGCGCACGGACGTCCTGCGCGTGCCGAGCCAGGCGCTGCGTTATGCGCCGCCGACGGCCGCGCGTCCCGATCCCAAGCATCCGCGGATCTGGATCCTCCGAGATAATCAGCCGGTGGCCGTCGAGATTGTCCCAGGGTTGAATGACGACGATTTCGTCGAGGTCCGCAGCGGCGATGTGAAACCGGGCGACCAAGTGGCGGTGGCCGACCAGCCGACGACGGCCGCCGTCAGGCCGCCACGTTTGTAAGGCCCGGACCAGATGTCGGCGCCGGTCATCGAAGCCATAGGCCTCAGCCGCACCTATCATGTCGGGGATATCGACGTGCACGCGCTGCAGGACGTCAGCCTGAGCGTCGAGCGCGGCGAGTTCGTCGCCATCATGGGTTCTTCCGGCTCGGGCAAGTCGACGTTGATGTCGATCCTCGGCTGCCTGGATCAGCCTTCCGGCGGACAATACTTCTTCGACGGTGTCGATGTCGCGAAGCTGAGCGAGCCGGAGCTTGCCCGAATTCGCAGCCAGCGCATCGGTTTCGTATTCCAGAGCTTCAACCTGCTAGCCAGGACCTCCGCAATCGAGAACGTTGCCCTTCCGCTATTCTACTCCGACACCGCGCCATCAAGCCTGTCCGGACGCAACGAACGCGCGCGCAAGGCACTGCGCCTGCTCGACCTCGCCAACCGGGAACAAAACACGCCGGGGCAACTCTCCGGCGGCCAGCAGCAGAGGGTCGCGATCGCGCGAGCGTTGATCAACGATCCCAGCCTCATTCTGGCCGACGAGCCGACAGGCAATCTCGACAGCCGCACGTCCTACGAAATCATGGAAACGCTGCAGGCGCTCAACCGCGACCGCGGCGTCACCATCGTGATGGTGACGCACGAGCCCGACATCGCCGCCTATGCCGCCCGAACCGTGACGATGCGGGACGGGCAGATCATCTCGGACGAACGTCACGCCCGCAAAGGACCTGCGGAGAGAACCGCCGCTGTTTCTCCGAGCCAGCCATCGTCCGAGGCCGCAACAGGTGCGCCGCTTCACAGCGCGCTCGGATTCGCGAGAATGGTCTCCGCCGCGGCACTGCAGGCGCTGGCGCGCAACATGACCCGCTCGCTCTTGACGATGCTCGGGGTGTTCATCGGCGTCGCCGCGCTGATCGCCATGGTCGCCATCGGGCAAGGCGCCAACGAGGCCGTTCGCAAGCAGATCGAGAGCCTGGGCACCAATCTGTTCGTGGTCGTTCCGGGCGCGACGGCCTTCGGCGGGGCGCGCGCCGGCTTCGGCAGCGCATCCACGCTGACCACGGCCGATGTCAGCGCCATTCGCCGCGAGGCGACGGCCGTCGGCCGCGTCAGCTATCTGATCCGCCAGGGCGGTCAGATCCAGTACATGAACCGCAACTGGACGACCATCATCCAGGGCGTGAGCGCCAACTATCCGCCGATCACGAACTGGCGGATCGCGGAGGGCCGCGGCATCAGCCGCGACGATGAGCGCTCCACGGCGCTCGTGGCCGTGCTCGGCCAAACCGCGGCCCGCGAGCTCTTCGATCCCGACCAGAGCCCCGTGGGCGCCACCATCCAGGTGAAGAGCACGCCGGTGCGGGTCATCGGACTTCTGGCGCCCAAGGGACAGACGCCCTATGGCCAGGACCAGGACGACGTGATCATGGTCCCGTTTACGACGGCCGAACGGAAGATCCTCGGCGTCGCGGCGCCCTCGCAGAGCCAGACGCCGCTGAATTGGGTCTATCCGCCAAGGCCCAATCCATACAATCTGCAGCCGCGGCTGACCGGCTTCGTCAACCAGATCTACATCCAGGCCGCCAGCCAGGAAGACCTTCCGGACGCGGTTGCGCAAGTCACTCAGATATTGACCAGGCGGCACAACATCCGGCCTGGGCAGCCCAAGGATTTTTCGGTGCGCAATCTCAGCCAGATCGCGGAGACCGCAAAAGGCAGCAGCCGGACCATGGCCGTGCTGCTCGCCGCCGTCGCCTCGATATCGCTGGTGGTCGGCGGAATCGGCATCATGAACATCCTCCTGGTGTCCGTCACCGAGAGAACACGCGAAATCGGGCTTCGCATGGCGATCGGCGCCCGCCGCATCCACGTCCTGCTGCAGTTCCTCGCCGAGGCGGTCTTTCTCAGCGTCAGCGGAGGAATCGCGGGGATTGTGACCGGCGTGGCGGTTTCGCTGATCCTGCCGAGCCTGTTCGGTTGGCCGTCGCTGATATCGCTTTCCGCAGTGCTCGGCGGTTTCGCATTTTCCGCGGCGGTGGGAATCTTCTTCGGTTACTATCCGGCCCAAAAGGCCGCCCATCTCAACCCGATCGAAGCTCTGCGTTACGAATAACGCGTCGCCGCCCTAGGGCTTCAAGAGGCCATCCGCTGCGGATCTTCACGGACGGCTCGATCCGGCGCCGACTTGCCCGCTCTGCATGGCCTTCATCGCCGCGCTGCCTCGTGACAGCGGCTCAGGCGGGAGCCTCAGCGCCACGGCACTTTCGTCTCGATCGCCTCTTCCCAGTTGCGACCGTCGAACCGCTTCACCGCGAGCGAGGCGACGTCGATGTCGTCGATGCAGCGCGCGTTGACGTCGATCTTGTCGGGGTCCGAACGCGGCACATAGAACGGATGCATGCCGCAGTGCCGGCAGAACGTGTGCTTCGCCACGCCGGTGTTGAAGGTGTAGGTGGTGAGCGCATCCTCGCCGCACAGCAGCTCGAAATCGTCCTTCGGCACGATCAGGTGCAGGATGCCCTTCTTGGTGCACACCGAGCAATTGCACTCGGTCACCGTGGCGAGGTCGCCGGTGACGCGGAAGCGCACGCGCCCGCAATGGCAGCCGCCGTCGTAGGTCTGTCGCATGGCCGGCCCTTTCGGCGTCGTCATTCCTCCTCGCCGCCTCCGAACAATCCGAACTGCGCCGGATCGCGGGTGGGCTCGGCAAGGCCGAGGTGCTTGAACGCCGCGCCGGTCAGCAGGCGTCCGCGCGGCGTGCGCTGGATGAAGCCCTGCTGCAGCAGGAACGGCTCGATGATGTCCTCGATGGCGTCGCGCGGTTCCGACAGCGCGGCCGCGATGGTCTCGATGCCGACCGGGCCGCCGCCGTAGTTCCGGGCGATCAGGTTGAGATAACGCCGGTCCATCGCGTCGAGCCCCATGGCGTCGACCTCGAGCGCGGTGAGCGCGCGGTCGGCGACGCTGCGGTCCACGGTACGGGCATTCTCGGCCTGGGCGAAGTCGCGCACGCGGCGCAGCAGACGCCCGGCGATACGTGGCGTGCCGCGCGCGCGGCGCGCGATCTCCTGCGCGCCGTCCTTCGCCATGGGCAAGGCGAGCACGCGCGCGCCGCGGCCGACGATGTCCTCGAGCTCCGCCTCGGTGTAGAAATTGAGGCGGATCGGAATGCCGAAGCGATCGCGCAGCGGATTGGTGAGCAGGCCCGCGCGTGTGGTGGCGCCGACGAGCGTGAACTTCGCGAGATCGATCTTCACCGAGCGCGCCGCCGGCCCCTCGCCGATGATGAGGTCGAGCTGGAAGTCCTCCATCGCGGGATAGAGGATCTCCTCGACCGCGGGGTTGAGACGGTGGATCTCGTCGATGAACAGGACGTCGCGCTCCTCCAGGTTGGTGAGCAGCGCGGCGAGATCGCCTGCCTTGGCGATCACGGGACCCGAGGTGGCGCGGAAGTTGACGCCGAGCTCGCGCGCGACGATCTGCGCCAGCGTGGTCTTGCCGAGACCGGGCGGGCCGACGAACAGCACGTGGTCGAGCGCTTCCTTGCGCGCGCGCGCGGCCTCGATGAACACGGAGAGGTTCCGGCGCGCCTGCTCCTGGCCGATGAAGTCGGCGAGCTTGAGCGGACGCAGCGAGGTCTCGCCGGCATCCTCCTCGCGGCGCTCGGACGTGACGAGGCGGGGTGCGGTGGTCACTTGGCGAGTTCCTTCAGGCCGAGCCGGATCAGCGTGCGCACCTCGGCGCCTTCGCCGGCGTCACGCGCCGCGGCGGCGATGGCCGCCGCCGCCTGCGGCTGACCATAGCCCAGATTGATGAGCGCGGAGACGGCGTCGGCGACCGGCTGCGGCGCGCGCTTCTCGTCCACCGCGCCGGACAGGCGCACCACCGCCGGGTCGACGTCGGCGTAGGCCGGCGCCTTGTCCTTCAATTCGGTGACGATGCGCTCGGCGACCTTCGGACCGACGCCCTGCGCGCGCGCGACCGCCGCCTTGTCGCGCATGGCGATGGCCGAGGCGAGCTCGGCCGGCCTGAGCGCGGAGAGGACGGAGAGCGCCACGCGCGTGCCGACCCCCTGCACGGTCTGAAGGAGGCGGAACCATTCGCGCTCCACGTCCATGAGGAAGCCGAACAGGCGGATCTGGTCCTCGCGCACGTGGGTCTCGATGGCGAGCGTCACCGGCTCGCCGACGGCGGGCAGCGACTGCAGCGTGCGCGCCGAGCAATGCACCACGTAGCCGACGCCGTTGACGTCGATGATGACGAAGTCCTCGGCGTAGCTGTCGATGATGCCCCGAAGCTTGCCGATCATGGGGCAGGCTTTCCGCCGTGCATGCGACCCCTTCCGCGCATGACGAGACCGTTCACCCACAGTCCGACCAGCCCGATGATCGCACCGATCGCGGTCAGGATCATGGCGAACGAGCTCGGCCCCGGCTCGATGTAGGCGATCTTCGGATCGTCGGGGCTGTAGGCCACCTTGGCCGTCGAGCCGACCGGATGGCGGTTCTTCATCTTCCGCGCGCCGGCGGAATTCTGCATGCCGAAATCGTAGGGCTCGACCCCGCCGCCGACATACTCGATCCCGTTCACTTCATAGACGTAATGCACCGCGAAGCTGTACCACTGGTCGCGATAGCTGTCGCCGTTCGCCAGACGGCGCTCGCCGGCATCGAAGACGCGCAGATCGGACGTGACGATCGTCGCGTCGGCGCGCGGCCAGCTCCACGTGCGCGCGCCTTGCGCGACGCCCCAGGCGCCGAGCATGAAGATTGCCGCGCCGACGACCGCCAGGAAGGCGCCGAAGCGCGCCGAGCCCTGCGCCTGCGCGCGGCGGCGGCTCCCGCGTTTGGGCGTCGTCTCGGTCATAGCGCCGCCACCTTGAGGATCGCGCTCTGCCGATGATGCGCATGCGTCATCGCGATCGCCAGCGCGTCGGCGGCGTCGTCAGTTTGCGGGTCGGCCTTGGGCAGCAGCACGCCGACCATCATGCGGATCTGCGCCTTCTCGCCGTGGCCCGCGCCCACGATGGTCTTCTTGACGAGGTTGGGCGCGTATTCCGCGACGCTGACGCCGGCCCTGGCGGGCACCAGCATGGCGATGCCACGCGCCTGCCCGAGCTTGAGGGTCGCCACCGCGTCGCGGTTGACGAAGGTCTGCTCGACCGCGGCCTCGTGCGGCTTATGGTCGGCGATGACGCGCGCGAGCCCGTCGTGGATGACCACGAGGCGCTCGGCGAGAGCGGCCTTGCTGTCGGTCTCGACCGAGCCGCAGGCGACGAACATCAGCCGGTTGCCCAATACGTCCACCACCCCCCAGCCGGTGCGGCGGAGGCCGGGATCGATCCCCAGGATGCGAATCAACTGCGACATGGCCGCCCCAAATTGCCCCGGCCGCGCGCGCGCCGCCAGCCGCCCGTCCCGGTGCCCGTGGCGCCGCCCGCTCCGGCGCAGGAACCAGGGGCCGGCCCGCGGGTTTCCCGATCAACGGAGGAGAAAACGATGGCCGAATACAAGCCCAAGAAGGACGAACAGCTGATCGCGGACGCCAAGGCCAACATGCCGCATCCGAGCAGGGAATCGAAAGCGCACGGCGACAAGCTGCAGGACGCCGTCGACGAGGCCGCCAAGAAACCGCGCGAGAAGCAGTAACCCCCGCGCCGCGCGGGAACGCGGCCGGCGAATGTCCGATCCGCGACGCGGCGGCTCGCGGATGCGCCACACTCCTGCTACACAGGGCGGCCTCGCAACGGGCCGCCCTCGCCGTGATCGAACTGCCTCAACCGTCAACGTTCGCCGCGCTGACCGCCGATCCGCTGTTCTGGGCGGCGGTGGGCATCGCCGCGCTGTCCGGGTTGGTGCGCGGATTTTCGGGTTTCGGTTCCGCGCTCATCTACGTGCCGCTGATGGCCGCGCTGTTCGGTCCGCGCATCGCCGCCGGCACGCTGCTGCTGATCGATTTCGTGAGCGGGCTGCCGTTCGCGATCGGCGCGCGCCGCACCTGCGACTGGAACGACGTCATCCCGCTCGCGGTCATGGCCGCCGCCGGCGTGCCGTTCGGCACGTTCGTCCTGCTGTTCGCGGATCCCGTCGCGCTGCGCTGGCTGATCGCGGTGCTCGTGCTCGGGCTGCTGGCGGTGCTGCTGTCGGGATGGCGTTATCGCATCGCGCCGACGCTGCCGGTCAAAGCCGGAGTGGGTTTCGTCGCCGGGCTCGGCGCCGGGGCGGTGCAGGTCGGCGGGCCGGCGGTGATCATCTACTGGCTGAGCAGCAAATCGCCGCCGATCACCATCCGCGCCAACCTGCTCGTCTATTTCGTGCTCAACGGGGCGGCCCTGCTGATCGCCTACACGCTGCAGGGCGTGCTGACGCCGCACGTGCTCGCCTTCGCGCTGATGCTCGGGCCGCCGTTCTGGCTCGCGATGGTCGCCGGCGCGCGCTTCTTCCGCGGCGCGTCCGATCACCTCTACCGCAACGTCGCCTACGCCATCGTGGCGCTGGCCGCGATCGTCAGCCTGCCGCTGTTCGACGGATTGCTGCGGTGAAGGAGGTTACGCGCTCATCTTCTGCATGAGCGCGTCGGAGACCTCGAAGTTCGCATAGACGTTCTGCACGTCGTCGTGCTCGTTGAGCGTCTCCATCAGCTTGAGCAGCTTCTCGCCCTGCTCGTCGTCGACGGCGACGGTGTTCTGCGGCTTCCAGACCAGCGCCGCCTTGCGCGGCTCGCCGAACGTCTGCTCGAGCGCCTTGGCGACGTCGCGGAAGGTCTCCTGCGAAGCGTAGACCTCGTGGCCGCCGTCGTTCGAGACGACGTCGTCCGCCCCCGCCTCGATCGCGGCCTCGAGCATGGCGTCGGCCGAGGCCACCTTGGCGTCGTATTCGATCACGCCGACGCGATCGAACATGAACGAGACCGCGCCGGTCTCGGCAAGGTTGCCGGCGGCCTTGGTGAAGCTTGCGCGCACGTCGGCGGCGGTGGGATTGCGGTTATCGGTGAGCACCTCGACGATGACGGCGACGGCGCCCGGGCCGTAGCCCTCGTAGCGCATCTCGTCATAGCT
>Ga0164243_10010673_pt1 | contig 13180 bp, 11 predicted proteins | sample OricompcompostOP_FD_108781 | JGI IMG/M metagenome (GOLD analysis project Ga0164243, IMG submission 108781) | Organic Plus compost microbial communities from Emeryville, California, USA - Original compost - Organic plus compost (OP) | ecosystem: Engineered > Solid waste > Mixed feedstock >... | reverse complement strand
GGACGAGCGACTACATTGCCTGGATGACCAGCGAAGTCGACGACCTGGCGAAGGCACTGGACTCTTGAGCCCTGCCGTACAGATCTCCAGCGCCACCCTCGCGTTCGGGCAGCGCACCCTGTGGTCCGGTCTGGACCTCTCGGTCGAGCGCGGCGAATTCGTCGCCGTGCTCGGCCCGAACGGGTCCGGCAAGACCAGCCTGCTGAAGGTGCTGCTCGGTTTGCAGCACCTCTCCCGCGGCACCGTGCGGATCAACAGCGATCAGCCGGTCGGCTACATCCCGCAGCAGCGGGCGATGGCCGAGGCGCTGACGTTGCGCGGCGTCGACCTGGTCGGACTCGGGCTGGACGGGCACCGGTGGGGCGCCGGGCTGCGCGGTCTCGCGCGGCGGCGGCGCCGGGTGGCGGCGGCCGTGTCGGCCGTGGGTGCCGAGTCCTACGCGAGACAGCCGGTCGGCAAGCTCTCCGGCGGCGAGCAGCAACGGTTGCGGGTGGCCCAGGCGCTGGTCGGCGACCCGGACGTGCTGCTGTGCGACGAGCCGCTGCTGTCGCTGGACATCGCGCACCAGCACGCGGTCAGCGAGCTGATCGACGCCCGCCGTCGCGCCGCGGGCACCGCCGTGTTGTTCGTGACCCACGAGATCAACCCGATCCTGCCCTACGTCGACCGGGTGCTGTACCTGGTCGACGGCCGCTTCCGGATCGGCCCGCCGGGCGAGGTGATGACCTCGGAGACGCTGTCCGAGCTGTACCGGACGCGCGTCGAGGTGGTCCGCGTCGGCGGTCAGATCCACGTGGCCGGTGCGCGCAGCGCGGTCTGCGAGGACGAACCCCACCACCTGGACGAGCGCGTTTCGTGAGCACCGAAGGTTTCCGCTGACCATGGACAAGTTCTTCGACTTCGGTCTGACGGCGCAGCTGCTGCAGCTGTCGTTCGTGCAGACCGCCCTCATCGCGGCGGCCGTGCTCGGTCTCGTCGCGGGTGTGCTTGGCCCGTTGATCGTGACCCGGCGGATGTCGTTCGCCGTGCACGGCACCGCCGAGCTGGCGTTCACCGGTGCGGCGGGTGCGCTGCTGCTCGGCGTGGGTGTCGAGTTCGGTGCGCTCGCGGGCGCGGTGATCGCGGCGCTGCTGCTCGGCCTGCTCGGCGGGCGCGAGTCCGATCGCGACTCGGTGATCGGGGCAATCCTGTCGTTCGGGCTCGGTCTCGGCGTGCTGTTCCTGTGGTTCTACCCGGGGCGCGCGGCCAACAAGTTCGGCATCCTGGTCGGTCAGATCGTGTCCATCGAGACGACCAACCTGATCGTGCTGGTGATCGCCGCGCTGGTGGTGCTGGCGGTGGTCGCGTGCATCTACCGGCCGTTGCTGTTCGCCAGCGTCGACCCGCACGTCGCGGCGGCGCGGGGCGTCCCGGCCCGCGCCCTGTCGGTCGTGTTCGCCGTGCTGGTCGGCGTCGCGACCGCGCTGGGCGTGCAGATCGTCGGTGCGCTGCTGGTGGTGTCGATGATGGTGACGCCCGCGGCCGCGGCCGCCCGGCTGACGGCCAGCCCGTGGAAGGTGACCGTGCTGGCGGTCGTGTTCGCCGAGATCGCCGCGCTCGGCGGCATCGTCCTCTCGCTCGCACCCGGTGCGCCGGTGAGCGCGTTCGTCACCACGATCGCGTTCACGATCTACCTGGTGTGCCGCCTGGTCGCCCACCTGCGCGACCGGGCCGCCCGCGTCACCGCGGATTCGCCTGCAGCTGCTCCTGCAGCTTCGTGAGGAACTCCTCGTCGAGGAACGGCAGCTGACCGCTGGAGACGTTGCGTTCCACCGTTTCCAGCACGACGACGTCGGAGTTGACGAACATCCCGATCGCCTGGTCCTGGTCGGTCTTCGGGGTGAAGTAGGCGAGCATCGTCAGGTTCGCGAACCCGGCGGCGAGGTAGCGCGAGGAAGCCTTGGTGAACGAGTCACCGTAGAACAGGGTCTTCTCGTTGACCGTGGAGGACATCGGCGCGGCGAACCGGTAGGACGGCGTCTCGATGTCGGTGATCGTCTGTCCCGCCCGGTCCACCACGCCGTCCGGGCGCAGGTCGTAGAGCGCGTTCGTCTTGTCGGCCTTCCGGCCGAGCAGCGGCGGCAGGTCGGCGGCCACCGTGTAGGTGCCGACCTGCTTGCTCTGCCACGTCGCGGTGATGCCGGGCTGCACGGCCTCGGCCACCTCGCGGGTCATCACGAGCGAGCCCTCGTCGGTCCAGTGCGTGTCGTTGGACGGGTAGACGGGCCGGTTGACCTTGCGCGCCGCGGTGGCCAGCGACGGCCGCAGGTCCACCGCTCCCGCGTCGTCGATCTGCCGCCACGTGGGCGTTTCGGCGGCGCGGTGGCAGTCCCGGCCGGGGTAGCTCGACGGCAGGTTCTCCGGAACCATCGTCGACTTGTCCGGCGCGACGACCCACACGAACGTGCGGCCGGACGCCTCGATCATCGTGCGCAGCCGGGTCATCCCGTCCAACGTGTCGGACAGCATACGCACGGGTGAGCACTTGGCCTCGGCGTCGTAGCCGAAGTAGAGCCACCCGTCCTTGCCCTCGATCACCTGGCGGTAGCCGGCCTGGTCGAGCGGGCCGGACGTCGTGGTGCGGTCGTCGCCGCCCTGGTTCTGCGGTGGCGGGGCGCTGCCCGGCAGCGGTCCGGTGCCGCCGGCGCCGCCCTGGTCGCGGGGCGGGGTCTCGCCGAAGAACGTGCGGCTGACCCAATCCGCGGCCTCGATCGCGGCGCTGCGGAACGTCAGGTGGTCGGTGGCCCAGCCCGGCAGGTCGGTGAAGAACGCCCAGCCGTCGCCGATGCCGGGGAACGCGGCGAGGTGCCGGTTCTCGATCTCGGCGGGGCGCGCACCGAACACCCACAGCAGCGCGGGCGTCGTGAAGAAGACGATCGCGCTGATCAGCGCGGTGAGCTGACGGCCGCCGTGCCGGGGCCGGTGCAGGGAGTGCTCGCGGGGAAGCCACGCCTCGTGCACCGCGGGGAGCTGCTGCGGTTCGTGCGCCACGGCGTCACGTTAACGGTTCACCTAGTGCAGCATCAGCAGAACCTGCAACTCGCCGACGCCGAAGCCGATCACGCCGCCCACTGCGATGAGCTTCCACTCCTCCTGGCGGAACGCCGGGCGCAGCAGGTTCTCGTACTCCTCGGGCGTCAGCGCGAGCATCCGCCGCTCGACCATGTTCGCCAGGTCCATCGCCTCGACCAGGTACGGTTCGGCGTGGCGGAGCAGGTGCGGCAGCTGCGTGAGCGCGCCCGCCGCGGCCGTCTCGGTCATCTCGCGGAGCCGCTCGCCGCCGAGGGCGGCCGACACGAGCGGCCGGATCAGGCCGGCCTGCTCGTCCACGGCGCGCGCGACCACGCGCCGCACCAGGGCGGCGAGTTTGTCCGCTCGCGGGCCGTTCAGGAGCTCGTCGAGCAGGTTCGGGACGGTCAGCACCTCGCGGGCGATGATCTCACCGTACTGGCGCGCCACCTCGGCCTTGCGGCGCTGGAACTTGCCGTGCAGCGTGAACGGGCCGAGCTTGACGGGGCGGCGCGGCAGGAAGATCAGCTTGATCGCGAGCCAGTCGGTGAAGAACCCGATGCAACCGCCGAAGACCGGCAGCACCCACGGGTTCTTCGTCAGCGCCCACACCACGGCCTGCGCGATGCCGAGGATGAACCCGAAGTAGATGCCGCACCGGGCGATGAACGCCATCTCCGGCCGGGACGTCTCCCGGATCAGCCGGACCAGCAGCGCGCGGTCGCGGGTGAGGCGCTCGACGGTCATGTGCTTGACGTCGAGCACGCCGTCGAGGTTGGCGCGGATGTCGTCGAGCAGTTCCCGGACCAGCTTCGGCGAACCGGCCTGCAGTTGTTTCACGACGAGGTCCTGCGCCATCGGGGGCAGCGATTCCCACAGCCGCGGGTGGTGGCGCGCCATCACCTCGCGGGCGAGGTCGTCGATCGCACGCAGCATCGGCTGCTCGATCTCGCGCACCAGCCGGTCCGGCTGGATGCGGCCGAACACCTCGCCGAGGTCGATGAGGTTCGCGGTGAGCAGGTCGGTGGCGATGGCCGCCATTCGGCCGCCGTGCTTGGGCACCACACCCTGCCAGCCGAAGACCGGACGGATGCCGATGAACTCCAGCGGCCGGAACATCATCTCGATGGCGACGCGCTTGGTGACGTACCCGATGAGGGCGGCGATGAACGGGATCGCGGTGTACAGCGGCCAGTGCTCGGCGAACTCGGCAACCACCGCGTTCATCCGCCACCCCCTTCTGGCTCGCGAGATTAGTGGAGGAGCAGGATCGCCTGGAGCTCCCCCACGAGCCCGCCGATGATCGCACCGACGGCGATCAGCTTCCACTCGTCCTGCCGGAACGCGGGCCGCAGGAGTTCCTCGAACTCGATCGGGGACAGCTGCCGCATCCGGTCGACGATCGTGTTGCGGACGTCGAGCGCGTTGACCGCGTATTCCTCGGCGTAGCGGATCGTGTCCGGCACGCGTTCGGCCGCCTTGGCCGCGGCGGCCTGCTTCATCTCCTGCCACTTGCGGGTGCCGACGGCCGCCGCGACGAGCGGTTTGACCACGCCCGCCTGCGCGTCGATGGTCCGCTGCACCTCGCGGCTGATCAGGTGGAACAGCCGGTCGGACTTCGGGCCCTTGAGGATGGCTTCGAGCAGGTGCGGGATGGTGATGATCTCGCGGGCGATCATGTCGCCGTAGTCGGCGGCCACCTGGTCGCGGCGTTTCTGGAACACGCCCTGCCAGGTGTAGAGGCCGAGGAACTCCCTCGGCTCGCGCGGCAGAAAGATCATTTTGAGGGCGAGCCAGTCGGTGAGCCAGCCGATGCCGAGGCCGAACAGCGGCATCACGATCGGCGATTTCGTCAGCGCCCACACCAGGAGCTGCACGCACCCGAGGGCGAATCCGAACACGAGGCCGGAGTTGGCGATGAAACGCATCTCGGGGCGGGAGATGTCGCGGATGAGGCGGTTCAGCAGGTTCTTGTCGCGGACCAGGTTGGTGACGACCATGCTCTTGAGGTCGAGCACGTCCTCGATGTTCGCGGACAGCTCGCGCATGATCTTGGCGATCATCCGGGGCGATTCGTCGCGGATGCGGCGCAGGAGCAGGTCCTTGGCGCCCGCGGGCAGCGCCTCCCACAGCCGCGGCTGAAACTGCTCCATCACCTCCTCGGTGATCTCCGCGACCACCTGCTGGAGGGGCTGCTCGATTTCCTTGGCGAGCTGTTCCGGGTCGAGCCGGGCGAAGATCTCCTTCGGGTCGACCAGGTTGTTGGTGAGCATGTCGGTGGCGGTGGCGGCCATTCGCTCCGCGTTGGCCGGCAGGACGCCCTGCCAGCCGAGGAACGGTTTGATCCCGACGAACTCGATCGGCCGGAACATCATCTCGATGGCGACGCGTTTGGTCACGTAACCGATGAGGGCCGCGATAAACGGCATCGAGACGTAGAGCGGCCAGTGTTCGGCCAGGTCGGCCACGATCTCCTGCAGGTTCAACCGGCCCTCCTCCACGCGTTCCGGCGAACCGTATCCCAGCCCCGGTGATCCCCCTGCGACCCGCATTGGGATGATCTTGGAAGAGTGTCACCCGAAAGTATGGAAACCCAGGTCCGATAGCACTAAGGTGCCCGCATGCCTCCTGCCGAGTCCCAAGATCCAATCGCTGGTAATCCGCTCTTCCCGCTCGTGTTCCGCGGCTACGACCGGCCGCCGGTGGACGAGAAGTTCGCGCAGCTGACGGCCGAGCTCAAGGAGACGGCCCTCTCCCGTGACGACGCGCTGTCCTCGGTCGCCGAGTTGACGCGCGCGCTCAGCTACGCCCAGCAGGAGCTGAGCGAAGCCAAGCAGGCGCTGTCGCGGATGGCGAGCGACCCGTCGAGCGCCGCGACGATGACCGAGCGCGTGCGCACGATGATGACGCTCGCCGAGGAGGAGATCGCCGAGCTCAAGAACCGCGCCGACGCGCAGGCCGACGAGATCCGCGCGGCCGCCGACAAGTACGACCGCGACACCCGCAAGGCCGCCGACAAGATGGTCGCCGAGCGCGAGGCGGAGCTGGCGAAGCGGCGTGACGACCTGGAGCTGGAGTTCCAGGAGCGGCACACCGCGCTCACCACCGAGCACGAGCAGCTCATGGAACAGGGCCGCGCCGAGATCGCGCGCCTGAACGAGGAGGCCGCCCAGGAGCGCGCCCGTCTCGAGGCCGAGGCCGCCGAGGCGCGTGCCAAGGCCGAGAGGGAGACCGGGGAGGAGCTCGCCCGCAAGACCGAAGAGGTCGAGACCGCGCTGGCCCGCAAGACCGAGGAGGTCGAAACGGCACTGGCCCGCAAGACCGAGGAGGTCGAGACCGCGCTGGCTCAGAAGACCCAGGAGGTCGAGGCCCGGCTCGAGAAGGAGACCCGGGAGACCGAGGAGCGCCTGGCGAAGATCACGGCCGAGACCGAGGCCCGGATCGCCAAGGACACCGAGGAGACCGAGAGCCGCCTGGCGAAGATCACCGCCGAGACCGAGGCGCGGTTGGCGAAGGAGACCGCCGAGGCGGAGAACCGCGCGGCCACCCTGGTCGCCGAGGCGGAGCGCCAGCAGACCGAGGCGCAGCAGGCGCGCACGGAGGCGTTCGAGTTCCGGCGCGAGGTCACCGAGCGGCTCACGGCCACGCACTCGGCCCTGCAGGAAGCCCTGGAAACCCTCGTCCCGGCCGACGACCGCACCCCCGTCGCCGGCTAGTTCTCGTGAGAAAAGGGGCGCCGGCGCAAGCCGGCGCCCCTTTTCTCACTGCCTGATGGCCACACGGCGACCACCTGCATGAGGTGACGTATCGGGTCTTCCCCTGGTCATTCCGGAACTTGCCCGTCCGGCGAGGACATCCGGTCGCCCGTTCGGTTCCCGTTGCGCCGTTACAGCCAGCCCCTGGCTTCCAGTTCCTTGCGGAACCGTTGGTACGACTCCTCCAGCGCCTCGGTCTCGGCGGGGTCCGGTTCGACCGTGGTGCCGTTGTCCTGCGCCATCCGGCCCGCCTCGGTGAGCCCGCCCGGTAGCACGGCCGCGGCGGCGAGCATCGCTGCGCCGTAGCCCGTCTCGGCCCGCGAGGAGATCCGCAACGGCCGTCCGGTGACCGTCGCGCGGATGGTCGTCCACAGCGGACTCCGGCTGCCGCCGCCCGCGGCCACCAGGGGGCCACGAACCTCGACGCCGAGCGCTTCCAGGCGTTCCAGCGCCAGCCGTTCGACGAACGCGACCCCTTCCAGCTTCGCCCGGTAGGCCTCGACCTCGTCCGCCGGTGTGCCGAGCACGAAACCCCGCGCCTGCGACGACACGAACGGAAAGCGCTCTCCCGTGCGCTGCAACGGGTAGGCCACCACCCGCGCCGGGCCGCGCTCGGCCGCCGCCGCGTCCATCGCCGCCAGGTCCGCCACACCCGCGATCGCCTCGCCGCCGGTGTTCGACGCGCCTCCGGGCAGCCACCAGCCGTCCGGGTGCCGGTGGCTGTACATCGCACCGGACGGATCCCGCACGAGCTTCTCGGTGACACCCTTCAACACGTAGGTCGTGCCCAGGATGCCCGCGAAACTGCCGGGGGCGACCGCACCCGTGGCGAGCTGGCCCGCGCACCCGTCGGTCATCCCCGCCACCACCAGGCACCCGACGGGCAACCCGGCGACCGGCCGGGACAGCTCGCCCAGCACCGTCGTCGGGCGGACGACCTCGGGCAGCCACGCCACCGGGAAGTCGAACACCTCCGCGGCCCACTCCTCGCGCAGCGGGTCGTACCCGCTTTTCAGCGCGTGCGAGGAATCGGCGGCCACCGGGCGCCCGACGAGCTTCTCGCCGATCAGGTCGGGCGTGTGCCGCACGCCCGCCGCGTCCGGGTACGCCCGGCGCATCCACGTGATCCGCCCGAGCGCGGCCGTCGGGGACACGCTCATCCCCAGCTCGTGCCAGCGCCGCGCGCCGACTTCGGCGGCCTTGGCGTTCTCGTCCGCGCCGCGGCGGTCGTCGTACATCAGTGCCGGGCCCAGCGGTTCGCCGTCGCGGTCCACCGCCACGATCGTGCCCGAGGTGGCCGACACCGCGACCGCCCGCACCGGCTCGGGCACCGCCGCGGTGACCTCCCGCAGCACCGCCTCCACCGCGGGCCACCAGGACCCCGCGTCCTGCTCGCTGCGTCCCGACTCGTCGCGAACCGGGGTGGGCAGCGGCCGCGACGCCGTGGCTCGCACCGAACCGTCGTCGCCCACCGCGAAGGCACGCACCCCCGCGGTGGCGACATCGACCCCGACGACCGTCACGAGCGGGCCGCCGTCACGTCCTGCAGGCTGACGTCCTCCTTGATCGCCTTCGCGGTCGTCTCCGGCAGCTTCAGGAACCGGACCATGATCGCGGCGACGACGTAGAGCGCGGCGAAGATGATCACGACGCCCGCTGCGCCCGCCGGGCCGAGGAACAGCGACACGATCGCCGGTCCGACGAACGCGGCCGCACCGGCGCCCAGGTTCAGCAGCGCCATCGCGCCACCCTTGTTCTCCGGTGCGAGCGAGGGCAGCAGCGCCGAGATCGGGACGAAGCCCGCGAGCGTGGCACCGTAGAGCGCACCGACCAGCAGGGCCACCCAGTAGTAGTCGGCACCCAGCGCGGTCGGGACGAAGTACAGCAGCAGGATCGAGATCGCGCAGCCGATCGCGCCGAACCAGAAGATCGTCCGCTGCCAGCCGAGCTTGTCCGAGGCCACGCCGAAGATCAGGTTGAAGAAGATGTTCGTGCCGTAGATGACCGACACCAGCAGCAGCCACTTGCCCTCGCCGAATCCGATCTTGTCGGCGAAGATCGTCGGGAAGAACACCAGCATGCCGAACTCGGGCGCGGTGTTGATGACCCGGACCAGCATGCCGACGCCCACCCGCGGGTTCTTCCACGCGATCGACACGCTCGACACCAGGCTCTGCACCGGCTTCACGTCCTGCGGGGCGAGCCGGGTGAACCCGGTGCGCTCCCGCACGCCCAGCACGCACAGCAGACCACCGATGAGCAGGATCCCGACCGACAGCCACAGCGTGCCGTAGTGGCCCAGCACCGGGTTGGTGAAGCTCGCGACCAGTGAACCGAGCGTCGGCAGACCACCGGTGAACGCGAAGTAGAACCAGCCGACCGCGGCGCCGAGCCGCGCGACCGGGGCGACGGCGGTGATCCACACCAGGAAGCCGAACGCGAACATCGGGTAACCGAACCCGCGGATGCCGTACGTGATCAGCATCAGCGGGTAGTTCTCACTCGGCACGGCCACCGCGAGGAACAGCGCGTCGAACAGCACCCAGATCGTCAGGCCGATCCACATGACGCGCCGCGGGCCCCACAGCTCCGACAGCGCCCCGGACAGCCAGGACGCGAGCATCACCGCGACGCCGTACACCGTGATCACATAAGACGCGTGAATTTCGGTGCCCGCACCGTGGTCGGCCATGAACGGCGCGATGAACCCCGACTCCACGCCGTCGCCGACCATGAACAGCAACAGACCGATGTAGCCGAGGAACAGCGGGGCAGGTAGCCCCCACCTGGTCAGAAGCCCGGCGAAGCCTCCACCCGGCCGGGACAACCCCGATGTTGTCGTCTGCGTCATCACACGCCTCCATGAAGTCTTGAACCGAAGTTATCATGAGGCATGTGAAATTCACACGCAAGAGTGTGAACCACTCCGGAACACGTCAGTCCGTGGCCACCGTCACGGTCGTCTGGTCCCGCAGCTCGCCGAGCAGGTGCTCGGGCACCCCGGAGTCGACCACCAGGTGGTGGAACTCGGCCAGCGCCGCCAGCCGGTGCAGCGCGGTGCGCGGCATCTTGCTGGAGTCCATCAGCAGGACGCGGGTGCCCGCGCTGGCCAGCATCGCCCGCTTGACCATGACGATCTCGGGCTCCTGGTGGTAGGTCATCTGGGCGTTCATCGCCGATGTCGACACGAAGGTCGCGTCCACGGTGAGCCGCTCGATGGTCTCCAGGCACGGCATGCCGAGGAAGGAGTCGTGTGTGGGGGAGTAGTCGCCGCCGAGGCAGATCAGCCGCAGGTCCTCGACGTTTTTGAGCACCTCGATGGCAGGCAGGTAGTTCGTCGCCACGGTGAGCGGGGTGACCTGCGGCAACAGCCGGGCCAGCGCGAGCCCGGTGGTCGAGTCGTCGAGCAGGATCGACATGCCGGGCTCGACGTGCGTCAGGGCCTCCCGCGCGATCGCCGCCTTGGCCTCGACGTTGGCGTTGCGCCGGTACTCGCTGTTGCTCTCGAACACCGTGGAGGGCTGCGCCGACACCCCGCCGCGGTACTTGCGCAGCAGGCCGCGCCGGGCGAGCTCGTCCAGGTCCCGGTGCACGGTCATCACGCTGACGCCGGTCAGCTCGGCCAGTTCCGCAGCCGAGGCCTGCCCCCTGCCGATCACGTAATCGGTGATGCGCTGCTGCCGGATGCCGCGTGACCGCGCGCTCCCGCCGGACTTGTCTTCCACGCCCACCAGGCTAGGACGTCGGGAGGTTGAACCGGCGCAGGCTCGTCGCGTCGCCCTCCACGCCGATCTCGGTGATGGCGGCGTTGTCCAGGCGCGGGAACACCGTGCGGTAGCGGCGCACCGGGATGCCCAACAGCTCGCACAGCGTCACCCTGATCAGCGTGTTGTGCGCGACGACCAGCACCCGGCCGCCGTCCTCCTTCGCCGCGATGCCGCGCAGCGCCTCGGCGCCGCGGCGGGCCGCGCCGTCGGCCGGTTCGGCACCGGGGAACGCGCCCGCGACCGGATCGGCCCGGAACGCGGCCACCACCTCGGAGTCCAGTTCGGACAGCACGCGTCCCTCGGCGATGCCGAAATGCACCTCGCGCAGCTCCGGGACGACCACCGGTTCCAGGCCGAGCGCGCGGGCGGCCGGTTCCGCGGTGGCGGCCGCTCTGCCCTGCGGCGAGCGGTACAGCGCGGTGATCTGCTCGTCCGCGGTGCTCAGGTAGGCGGCGAGCTGCTCGGCTTGGCGCCTGCCGCGGTCGGTGAGGCCGACCTCGCTGGTGCCGGCGTAGCGGTTCTCCGCGTGCCATTCGGTCTCGCCGTGCCGGACCAGCAACAGCCTCGTACCCATGCGTCCTCCCGTGACAAATCTCGGCGCCGGTGTTAATTTAACATCAACGGCGTGAAAGGGGTTGTATTTCATGGGTTTCGCCGCGGTGGTGTTCGACCTCGACGGGGTCCTGGTCGAGAGTGAACACCTCTGGGAGGAGAACTGGGTCGCCTACGCGGCGGCTCACGGCGTCGAGTGGACGGCCGCCGACACCGCCACCGTCCAAGGTATGAGCGCCCCGGAGTGGGCCGCCTACCTGGCTGAGCGCAGTGGCACCCCGGAGACCCCGGAGCAGGTCGAGAAGGCCGTGGTCGACGGCATGATCGCCTCGATCGCCAACGGGGAGGCCCCGCTGCTCGACGGTGCGGACGCGATGGTGCGCGACGTGGCCGCGCGCGTTCCGGTCGCGCTCGCCTCGTCCGCCGCGCGCCGCGTCATCGACGCGGTCCTGGAAACGCACGGGCTCACCGGCGAGTTCTCCGCCACCGTGTCCAGCGCGGAGGTGCCGCGCGGCAAGCCGAGCCCGGACGTCTACGCCGAGGCCGCCTCGCGGCTCGGGTTCCGCGGCGAGGACTGCCTCGGCGTCGAGGACTCCAGCAACGGCATCCGCGCCGCCGCGGCCGCCGGGCTCACGGTCATCGCGCTGCCCAACCCGACCTACCCGCCGAAGCCGGACGCGCTGGAGCTGGCCGCGCAGGTCGCGCAGTCCAACCACGACGTCCGCAAGCTGCTGCTCGCCTACCTCACCGGGGAGTTGGTGCGATCATGACGACGCTGGGTACGGCCGCGACGTTCAAGCGGGACTGGCTCGACGGTTTCGTCACCGCGTACGGCCGCGAGGTCCGGAAGGTGCCCGACGCCTACGGCGTGCTGGGCCGCGGCGTGCCGCGCACGGGCAAGGTCGCGGTGGTCATCGGTGGCGGTTGCGGTCACTACCCGGCCTTCGCCGGCCTGGTCGGGCCCGGCCTCGCCGACGCGGCGGTGGTCGGTGACGTGTTCACCAGCCCCAGCGCCGAGCAGGTCTACCGCACCGCGCGCGCCGCCGACGGTGGCGCCGGTGTGCTGTTCGCCTACGGCAACTACGCGGGCGACGTGCTGCACTTCGGTCTCGCCGCGCGCAGGCTCGCGGCCGAGGGCATCGACAGCCGCACCATCCTGGTCACCGACGACATCGCCAGCGGCCCCGCCGACGCCCCGGAGAAGCGCCGCGGCGTCGCGGGTGACTTCGTGGTGTTCAAGGTCGCGGGCGCGGCCGCCGAGCGGGGCGACGACCTCGACGGTGTGCACGCCGCCGCGGTCAAGGCCAACGCGCACACCCGCACGTTCGGCGTCGCGTTCGGCGGCTGCACGCTGCCCGGCGCCGACCAGCCGCTGTTCACCGTCGGTGAGTCCGAAATGGAACTCGGCCTCGGTATCCACGGCGAACCCGGTGTCCGCACGGTCGGCCGCCTCGGTGCCGCCGAACTGGCCGACGAGCTGGTCGACGGCCTGCTGCCCGAGTTGCCGCCCGGTGACGGCCGGGTGGCCGTGCTGGTCAACGGCCTCGGCCGGACCAAGTACGAAGAGATGTTCGTGACCTACACGCGGATCCACGAGCGCCTCACCGCCGCCGGGCTGAACCCGGTGCACACCGAGGTCGGCGAGTTCGTCACCTCCCTGGACATGGCGGGTGTGTCGCTGACGGTCGTGGTACTGGACGACGAGCTGGCCGAGCTGTACGGCGCGCCGTGCGACACCCCGGGTTACCGCAGCGGCGGTGCGATCTTCGAGCCGGTAGCCGTCTCGTCCACTGTGGATGCGCAGCTGGACCGCCCGGAGGGCGAGGGTGTCGAGGTGGTCGACCGGTTGCTGACCGCCGCGATGCACCGCATCGAGGACAACGAGGCCGAGCTGGGCCGCCTGGATGCGGTCGCCGCCGACGGTGACCACGGCCTGGGCATGACTCGCGGGATCCGTGCCGCGGTGTCCGCCGCGCGCGACGCCGCCGGTTCTCCGGTGGCCGACACGCTGCTGGCCGCGGGCACGGCGCTCGCCGATGCCGCGGGCGGTGCGTCCGG
>Ga0164243_10010672_pt1 | contig 13180 bp, 10 predicted proteins | sample OricompcompostOP_FD_108781 | JGI IMG/M metagenome (GOLD analysis project Ga0164243, IMG submission 108781) | Organic Plus compost microbial communities from Emeryville, California, USA - Original compost - Organic plus compost (OP) | ecosystem: Engineered > Solid waste > Mixed feedstock >... | reverse complement strand
TCATGGAAGGCGCCGTCGATCTTCACGCGCTGATAGCCCTTGCGCATGAACTCGGCGAGTTCCTTCTTGTACTCGCCCTTGCGGCCGCGCACGACCGGCGCCAGCACATAGATGCGCGTGCCTTCCGGCAAAGCGAGGACGCGGTCGACCATCTGCGACACGGTCTGGCTCTCGATCGGCAGGCCGGTCGCCGGCGAGTAGGGCGTGCCGACGCGCGCCCACAACAGGCGCATGTAGTCGTAGATCTCGGTGACGGTGCCGACGGTCGAGCGCGGATTCTTCGACGTCGTCTTCTGTTCGATGGAGATGGCGGGCGACAGGCCGTCGATCTGATCGACGTCCGGCTTCTGCATCATCTCGAGGAACTGCCGCGCATAGGCCGACAGCGACTCGACGTAACGGCGCTGGCCCTCGGCATAGATGGTGTCGAAGGCAAGCGACGACTTGCCGGAACCCGACAGGCCGGTGAACACCACCAGCTGGTCGCGCGGGATCGTCACATCGACGTTCTTGAGATTGTGCTCCCGGGCGCCGCGGATGGTGATGGCGCGGGCGTCGCGGGCGGCTTTCGCCGCTTTGGCGTTCTTGTCGAACAGGTCGTTCATGAAGACGTCAGTCGCTGTAAGGGGTTGAGCCGGCGGAGCAAAAGGCCGCCGCCCGGCAATGGCCGGCGCGGCAAAGGCGATCAGTCTGAGAGCGGAACATAGGAAGAACCGTGAGGCTTCGCCAGCCCGCCATGCGCGCTATTTCGGTGCTGGGGACAAGTGGGGAATGGCGCCGCAACACCGTGCCGACAGCAGCGATGGAACCGGTGAGTTCCACGCACGGAAATAGTGAAAATTCGCGGTAATCCCGTAAGGTGTTAGTGCACCAGGATCGATAGGCTGTCGGTGCAGTCGTTGGGAATAGATTGGAATGGGAATGCCGGAAGCCGGGTCGCCTGCCGTAAGCACCGTCGACATCCCTCAACAATCGAAAGTCCGCACACGACGATCTCCCCCTGCGCCAATCATCGTCGACCGCCAACGCCTTCTAACGAGCGCTTCGATCGCGGTGCTCACGGCGCTCTCCGCCGGGTCGGCGTCGGCGCAAGCGTGGAACGGCAATACCAGCAGCGACTGGACCAACGGCGCCAACTGGTCAGGCGGCACGGTGCCGACCAGCCCGACCGCGGTGACCGTGGACTCGGTCAATCCGGCCGTGCTCGGCATCGGCGGCGCCGCAAGCGGTTCGACCGGCAATCTATTCGTCGGCGAGACATCGGCCGGCAGTCTCACCATTCAGAACGGCAGCACGCTTACGAGCCTCGGAAGCTTCCGCATCGGTGGCGGCAGCGGCACCGGCACGGTGACGGTGACCGGCGCCGGATCGCAATGGACGGCCACCGGCCTCGCGCTCAGCATCGGCGGCACCGGACGGGGAATCCTGAACATCGAGGACGGCGCCACCGTCACCGCCAGCGGCGGGGTATCGCTCGGCAACACCGGCGGCGTCGGCACGCTCAACGTCAGCAATGCCACGATCGCATCGCAGAGCCTGAGCGTGGGCGCGGGCTCCCAAGTCAACTTCGACAACGCCACCTACCGCGCGACACGAAGCAGCGGCGTGTGGATCGGCACCGGCCCCGGCACGCTCAACATCGCGGCAGGCGGGCTGACGCTCGACAGCGTCGGCTTCACGGTGTCCGCCTTGCGCGAACTCAGCGGCGTCGGCGCATTGACCAAGACAGGGACCGGCATCCTCAACCTGACGACGAGCAATTCCTATACGGGCCGGACGGTGATCGATCAGGGCACGCTGGCGCTGCGCGCCAACAGCTCGATCGCGGCGTCGAGCGGCGTGACCGCCAACGGCACCTTCGATATTTCACCGCTGACGGCAGCCGGCACCGACATTCAGAGCCTGAGCGGCAGCGGCGTCGTCACCATGGGCGCCAAGAATCTGACGATCACCAACGCCAACGATACGTTCTCCGGCACGCTCAACGGCACCGGTGTGCTGACGATCGCCGGCGGCAAGGAGATCCTGAGCGGTGATAATTCGGCGTTTGGCGGATCGACGCTCGTTCAGGGCGGCACGCTGGCGGTCAACGGCATTCTCGGCGGCCCGATGAGCGTGCTGTCCGGCGGCCGGCTGCAAGGCATCGGCACGGTCGGCGATACGACCAATGCCGGCGTCATCGCGCCGGGCAACTCGATCGGCACGCTGACCATCGCCGGCAACTACACCGGCAATGGCGGCACGTTGCAGATCGAGTCGGTGCTCGGCGGCGATGCGTCGCCGACCGACAAGCTGGTCGTCACCGGCAACACGGCGGGCAGCACGTTTGTACGTGTGACGAACGTAGGCGGCACGGGTGCGCAGACCACCGAAGGCATCAAGATCGTCGATGTCGGCGGCGCCTCGAACGGCATCTTTGCGCTTCAGGGTGACTACGTGATCCAAGGCCAGCAGGCCGTGGTCGGCGGCGCCTACGCCTATACGCTGCAGAAGAACGGCGTCTCGACGCCGGCCGATGGCGATTGGTATCTGCGCTCGAGCCTGGTCAATCCGCCAGCCGCTGCGCCGGCCGGTCCGCTCTATCAGCCCGGCGTGCCGCTCTATGAATCCTACGGCCAGATACTGCTCGGCATGAACGGCCTGTCGACCTTTCGCCAGCGCATCGGCGACCGCTACAGCGGTGCGGGCGATGTTGCGGCACCGACCAGCGTCCAGGCGCCATCGCCGATGTGGGCGCGTGTCGAAGGCCAGCACACCAAGATGACGCCGTCGAACACGACGGGCTCGAGCTACACCGCAGATCAGATGAAGCTGCAAAGCGGTTTCGACGGCCTCGCCTTTGCCAACCGCTTCGGCCAACTGATCTTCGGCATCTCGGCGCACTACACGACGCTGACATCCGACATCAAGTCGTTCTACGGCAACGGCAAGATCAACGTCGAGGGCGCCGGCATCGGCGGCTCGCTGACCTGGTTCGGCGACAACGGCTTCTATGTCGACGGTCAGTCGCAGGTGACCTGGTACAAGTCCGATCTGTCATCCGATCTCGCCGGCACCGTGGCGGGCAACAAGTGGGGCTACGGCTACGCGGTCGGCGCCGAAGGCGGCCGGCGCGTGCCGATCGGCGGCGCCTTCTCGCTGACGCCGCAGGCGCAACTGACCTATTCGTCGGTCAACTTCGACGGCTTCAACGATCGATTCGGCGCGCATGTGTCGAATGACCGTGCCAGGAGCTTGTTGGGGCGCGCCGGTCTGTCGCTCGATCATCAACGCGTCGGGCAGGGCGGCGACGGCCGAACGACGCGCTCGGACATCTACGGCATCGCCAATCTCTATTATGAGTTCCTGAACGGCACGGTCGTGGATGTCGCGGGCACGAAGTTCGCCAGCGCCACGGATCGCTTGTGGGGCGGTGTCGGCGTCGGCGGCAATTATCGCTGGGCGGGCGACAAGTACGCCGTCTATGGCGAAGTGTCGTTCAACACCAGCCTCGCCAATGCGGGCGACAACTACGCGTACAAGGGCACGGTCGGCTTCCGCGCCAAGTGGTGAGCGGCGCGCCGCCAACGGAACCGCAAACGAACAACGGAACCGCAAAAGAAAAAGGCCGGCGCGAGGCCGGCCTTTCCCACATTACGAAAGTGGCTTCGGCTTAGAAGCGATAGTTCAGGCCGAGGCGGGCGACGTTGTAGTGATAGTCGCCGGTCGAGACGTTGACGCCACCGAAGTTGAGGTCGACGCTCTTGGCGTTGACGTACAGGTACTCGGCCTTGACGCTCCACGGACCCGCGAAGGCCCATTCCACGCCGCCGCCGACGGTCCAACCCGAACCCCACTTGTCGGACGAGATCGAGCCGCCCGGGCCGGTGAGCGAAACCTTGGTGTCGCTGTAAGCGAAACCGCCGGTGCCGTACACCATGAAGCGATCCCAGGCGTAGCCGAGGCGGGCGCGCACGGTGCCGAAGGCCGGAACCTTCGCGTCGCCGGTGATGCCGCCGCCGAGGTCGGCGCTGTTCTTGATCGAGGTGCCCTGGATGTCGGCTTCGAGGCCGAGCACGAACGGGCTGCCAGCAGCCTGCCAGTTGTAACCGATCTGGCCGCCGCCGACGACGCCGCTGGCCTTGCCGAAGTTCGAGTTGGCATCGGACCAGCCGCCGCCGAGGTTCACGCCGACATAGAGGCCGGTCCAGTTGTAGAGCGGCGCATACATCGGAGCCTTGGCAGGCATCGCCTCACGACGCGGGAGGTCGGCCGCGGAAGCGGCGGTGGCGAAGCCCAGCACGGCGACAGCGGCGCCAAGTGCAGTGAAAGAACGCATGGAAATTCTCCGGAAGTTCAGACAAGGACGGTTCGTCTCGAACCGTCGCGGTGCCACACTAATACGCAAGTCCCGACAAAATGCTGTAGCTTTTCGGTCACTCACGTCATCCGAATTGATTTGGATTTGAGTTACTTAATGAGTCCTTTACAGCGGGCGCGCGATGGAACTTTGGAACTTGTCATTTGTGAGTTCCGCCAAAAATTTCTTTAGACATCCACAACTGTTTTCATTGCGAGTGGCCGTGCGATTCTGCGAGCGAACACGAAATCGTGTTTGAGCCGTTATCGCCGTCGGACGCATCGATAGAAACGCGGAGGCGCTTGCAACGCCTCCGCGTCGGCTTCGGTCAAGCCTTGATGAACTTGAGGACGTCGGCGTTGAACTTGTCGGGGTCGACCTGGGCGAGGCCATGCGGCGCGCCCTCGTAGATCTTCAGCTCCGCGCCTTTGACGATCTTCGCGCTCTTCTGGGCTGACGCCGCGATCGGCACGATCTGGTCGTCGCTGCCGTGGATGACGAGCGTCGGCTTGTCGATCTTCTTGAGGTCCTCGGTGTAGTCGACTTCCGAGAACTCGTGGACGCAGTCGTATTCGCCCTTGATGCTGCCGGCCATGCCCATCAGCCAGAAGCTCTCACGCAGACCTTCGCTGATCTTCGCGCCGGGACGGTTGAAGCCGTAGAAGGGCATCGTCAGGTCTTTGAAGAACTGCGAGCGGTTGGTCGCCGTGCCCTTGCGGATCGAGTCGAAGACCTCGAGCGGCGTGCCTTCGGGGTTGTTCGCGGTCTTGAGCATCAGCGGCGGGACGGCGCCGACGAGCACGACCTTGGCAACGCGGCTGGTGCCGTGGCGGCCGATGTAGTGGACGACTTCACCACCACCGGTCGAATGGCCGATCAGCACCACATTCTTCAGGTCGAGCTTCTCGATCAGTTCGGCGAGATCGTCCGCGTACTGATCCATGTTGTTGCCGTTCCACGGCTGATCCGACGCGCCGTGACCGCGGCGGTCGTGAGCGATGACGCGATAACCGTTCTGACCGAAGAACAGCATCTGCGCGTCCCACGCGTCGCCGGCCAAAGGCCAACCGTGCGAGAACAGGATCGGCTGGCCTTTGCCCCAGTCTTTGTAAGCGATCTTGGTTCCGTCCTTGGTGGTGATCGAAGTCATCAGAGGTGCTCCATGGTTGGTCTGCGGGTGGGTGGTCGGTGCGGCGTCGACCGTTGCCGGTAGGGCGAGCGAGGCAGCGACTGCGCTGCCGGCAACGAGGGCGTCGCGGCGGGTCAGGGAGGTGCGAGCTTGCGGGTCCTGGGCCATACGGCGCTCCTTCAGGGCGGAAGTGCCCGACGATTAGATCGCAGGCGATCTAATCGTGCACGATATAAAAGGCGATGCGCCGGCCGAGTCAAGCGCTTGCGATTTAAGCGTGCGCGATTTATATTTTCGTCATAAAACGGGAAACGCGAAGGTGTGGAGGATAGGTATGGCGGTTCGGTCTAAAGCGAAGCCGCAGGATCATCTCGATCTCGATGAATTCCTATGCTTTTCGATCTATTCGGTCGGTCACGCCTTCAATCAGTTCTACCGGCCGGTGCTCGACAAACTCGGCCTGACCTATCCGCAATATCTGACGATGGTTGCGCTGTGGTCGAAGGACGAACAGACGGTCAAGGAGATCGGGCAGTCGCTGTTTCTCGAGTCGAACACGCTGACGCCGATGCTGAAGCGGCTCGAGGCGCTCGGCTACGTCAAGCGGGCGCGCGACACCGAGGACGAACGGCAGGTGCGCATCTGCCTGACCAAGGAGGGGCGGGCGCTGCGTGCCAAGGCGGCCGCAATCCCCGAATGCGTGCTCGATGCGCTGGGCGCCTCGCCGGAGCAGCTCGGCCGGCTGCAGAAGGAATTATCGGTCATTCGCGACCGGCTGCTGGCGAAGGCGTCGTAAGGCGTCGCGCGCCACGCCGCTCGCATGGCCTGCGAGATACCTTACGCGCCGATATAGGCCGCGAGTTCGTCCGGATGGCCTTTGGGAAAGGCCGCCTTCAAATGGTCCAGGAAGGCTGAGACGCGCGCGTTCAGCAGCCGCCGCGACGGATAGAGCGTCCACAGCGCGATCTCCGGTCCTTCGACATCGCCCCAATGCACCAGCGTGCCCGCGGCAAGATCGCGACCGACCAACGAGATCGGAAGTCGCGCGGCGCCGACGCCCGCGCGCGCGGCATCGCGGACCATGACCAGCGATGACAGGCGAAGGACGGGATCGACGGCGATACGCAGTCGTCCCGCCGGCGACACGATATCCCAGCTTGCGCTGCGATCGCCGGTTCCGCGCACGACAGCCGGAACAGTTTGATTGTCCGTTGGCCGCGTCAGGGCGGGGCTCGCGACGACGACGAGCCGATCGCGCAGGAAGATGCGGCCGACCAGGCTTTGGTCGGGCGCTGGATTAACGCGAATGGCCAGATCGTAGCCTTCTTCGATCAGGTCGACCGCCCGGTCCTCGGTCGTGATCTCGAGCCGCACCTCGGGATATTTCAGCGCGAAGGCGGCAGCGAGTTTGCCCATCGCGGTCTGCGAGAACAGCAGAGGCGCGCTAATGCGCAAGGTGCCGCGGGGTTTGTCGCCGCCGGAGGCGATCGCAGCCGCCGTCTCGTCGAGCTCGGTCAGCAGTGCCGCCGTCCGCGCAAATAGGGCGCGGCCTTCCTCGGTAAGCTTCAGCGCGCGGGCGCCACGTTCGAACAGCCGCAGGTCGAGTGCGGCCTCCAGCTCCGCCACCCGTCGCGACAGGGTCGCTTTGGGACGGCCGGCGGCGCGGGCCGCGCGTCCGAACCCGCCGTGCCGCGCGACGAGATTGAAATCGGCGAGAGCCAGGAGATCCATAGTGTTCCACCAGTGAGACGGTCTGTCCAAATATACCGTATATCGGACCGAATGTGGATCGGCAATTTACGGGGTGTCTTTTGACCCCAACCCCGGAGTGATCCCATGACCATCCTCGTTACCGGCGCCACCGGCCGTGTCGGCCGCAAAGTCGTCGAGCAACTCGTCACGCGCGGCGCCGCCGTACGCGTCCTCGTCCGCGATCCGGCAAAGGCCGACTTTCCGGCCGGCGTTGAAATCGCGACAGGCGAGCTGCTCGACATCGACGCGCTGCGGGCCGCCTTCGCCGGCGTGAAGACGCTGTTTCTGCTCAATGCGGTGGCGGGCGATGAATTCACCCAGGCCCTCGTCGCCCTGAACGTCGCTCGCGAGGCGGGCATCGAGCGCGTCGTCTATCTCTCCGTAATCCACGCCGATCGCTTCGTGAATGTGCCGCATTTCGCGGTGAAGTCGGGCGCCGAGCGGATGATCGAGCAGATGGGCTTCAGCGCCACGATCCTGCGTCCGACCTACTTCATCGACAACGAACTCATGATCAAGGACGTCATCGTCGATCACGGCGTCTATCCGATGCCGATCGGTAGCAAAGGCGTGGCCATGGTCGATGCCCGCGACATCGCCGAGGTCGCCGCGCTCGAACTGATCCGCCGCGACCAGGCGCCGGCCAAGCTGCCGCTCGAGACGATCAATCTGGTCGGGCCGGACACTCTGACGGGTCCGGCGGTGGCCGCCGTTTGGACCGCTGTCCTGGGCCGTGCGGTCGTCTATGGCGGCGACGATCCCGGCGCGTTCGAGCAGAATCTGGCGACCTTCATGCCAAAGTGGATGGCCTATGAGATGCGCCTGATGGCCGAGCGGTATGTGAGTGACGGCATGATCCCGGAGCCGGGCGACGTTGAGCGTCTGACGAAGATGCTGGGCCGGCCGCTGCATTCCTATCGCAACTTCGCGGCCGAGGTCGCCGCCTCGGCCTAAGGCCCGCGCGACGCTCACCATTTGGACCGGCGGCCAGCCCGTTCGCTTGCCGCCGGTCTCTTTATAATCATTCTAAGTTATTGATTTATTTGTATTTACTTGACGGCGCGGGGGCGCAGACGCAAATAAAGACATCGTTTCGCGAAAGATCAGACCGATGTCCTGCAACGGTGACCACGCCACGCCGTCCGAAATCTTTCTGCTGGGCCAGGCGCCACGCGGGTTTCGCGGCCATATCGAAGCGATCGTGGTGACCGACAATGCGTCGGGCCTGGCGGTGGACGAACTCGAGCGCCGTCTGATCGAGCTTGGCTTCACCGAAGGCGCGCATATCGAAATCCTGCATGAGGGCGCCATCGGACGCGACCCCATTGCCGTGCGCGTCAACAACGCCACCGTGGCGCTGCGCCGCCGTGAAGCGATGGCGATCCGGGTAGTGTGATCGGATAAAACATGACTGCTGTCGTTGCCGGTACGGGCATTCGACGTTTCGCCCTCATCGGAACGCCGAACAGCGGGAAGACCGCTCTCTTCAACGCACTGACGGGCAGCCGGCAGAAGGTTGCCAATTATCCCGGCGTCACGGTCGAGCGTAAGACCGGCGCGCTGACGACGTCGTCGGGCCGCAGCGTCAACATCGTCGATCTGCCCGGCACCTATTCGTTGCGCGCGCGCTCGCCCGACGAAGAAGTGACGCGCGACGTCGTGCTCGGCCGCTTCAAGGCGGAAGAGGCGCCCGACCTGCTGCTCTGCGTCGCCGACGCCACCAATCTGCGCCTGTCGCTGCGCCTGATCCTCGAGCTCAAGCGGGTGGGGCGGCCGCTGCTGCTCGTGCTCAACATGATCGACATCGCCAAACGGCGCGGCGTCGAGATCGACACCGACCTGTTGTCGCGCGAGCTCGGCGTGCCGGTGGTCACCGCGGCCGCGGTGCGTCGCGGCGGCACCGAGGATCTGCTGTCGCGGCTCGATGCGCTCGCCTCGCTCGAAGGCTTGCAGCCGTCATCCGACCCGAACTGGCATGCGCCGACCACCGGCGACCTGCGGGCCGGCCAGCGCGAGGCCGACCGCATCATCAAGCTCGCCGTGAAGTATCCGGCCAAGCCCGACACCCTGACGACGCGGCTCGATGCCGTGCTGCTGCATCCGGTGTTCGGGCTGATCTTCCTGCTGGTGCTGCTGTTCGTGATGTTCCAGGCGGTGTTCACCTGGGCCCAGCCGCTGATGGATCTGATCGAAGCCGGCTTCGATGGATTGGGCGGCTTGGTGCAGGCTTACGTGCCCGACGGCCTGCTGCAGAGCTTCCTCAAGGACGGCGTCATATCGGGCGTCGGCAGCGTTCTCGTCTTCCTGCCGCAGATCCTGATCCTGTTCCTGTTCATCCTGCTCTTGGAAGATCTCGGCTACATGGCGCGCGCCGCGTTCCTGATGGACCGCATCATGGGCGGCGCCGGCCTGCACGGCCGCGCTTTCATCCCGCTGCTGTCGAGCTTTGCCTGCGCCATTCCGGGCATCATGGCGACGCGCGTCATCGACAATCCGCGCGACCGGCTGACCACCATCCTGGTGGCGCCGCTGATGACCTGTTCGGCGCGCATTCCGGTCTACACGCTGATCATCGCCGCCTTCATTCCGAACAAGCCGGTGCTCGGCTTCTTCGGCCTGCAGGGCCTCGTCATGTTCGGGCTCTACGCGGCGGGCATCATCAGCGCGCTCGCCGTGTCGGCGATTGCCAAGTTCGTGTTCTGGCGCGACGATCCGACGCCGCCCTTCATGCTCGAGCTGCCCGACTACAAGCTGCCGCGGCCGCGCAGCGTGGTGATGGGCTTGTACATGCGCGCCAAGATGTTCCTGACGCGCGCCGGCACCACGATCTTCTCGATGATGGTGCTGATTTGGTTCCTGGCCTCGTTCCCGCGGCCGCCGGCCGGCGCGACCGATCCGGCCATCGACTACAGTCTGGCGTCCATCATTGGCCATGCGATCGAGCCGCTGCTCGCGCCGATCGGCTTCAACTGGCAGATCGCCGTGGCGCTGATCCCCGGCATGGCGGCGCGTGAAGTCGCGGTCGCCGCGCTCGGCACCGTCTATTCGATCGAAGGCGGCAAGGAAGCCGCCGAGCAGATCGGGCAGGCGCTGGCGAACAAGTGGACGCTGGCGACGGCGCTGGCGATGCTCGCCTGGTACGTGTTCGCGCCGCAATGCGCCTCGACCCTGGCGGTGATCAAGCGCGAGACCGCGAGCTGGAAGTGGATGTGGGTCACCTTCTTCTACATGCTCGCGCTCGCCTATCTCGCGGCCTTCGCCACCTATCACGTGGCGGTCGCGTTCGGAGCGGGCTGAGGCGGCGCGCATCTGCGCCGCCCCGATGTTTGCCGCTATCCTTAAGCGCCGGAGACCAGACGCAGGTTCGGACCGTCCGCCTGCTTGCCGGCGGCCGGCAGGTTGGGGAACAGGTCGTCCGGCTGCGCCTTGATATGCGCGACGATATCCGCCGTCGGCACCACGTCGGCGTATTTGGCGTGCATGTCGCACAAGTTGATGGCGTGGCTCGCCTGCGAGCGATCGAAGCAGCCATCCTCGGCAACGGCGACGCGGTAGTTCAGGCTGAAGGCGTCGAGCACGGTGGCGCGCACGCAGCCCGAGGTCGTCGTGCCGGTGACGATGACGCTGTCGCAGCCGAGCAGCGTCAGGTAGCTCGCGAGGTTGCTGCCGAAGAAGCCCGACGGCTTCTGCTTGAGCACCACCAGATCCTGCTGCGCCGGCGCGATGGCGGAGACGATCGCGTTGGCATCGAGGTTCTGCTGCGGGCGCGGCGCGGATTCGGCGGTCCGGTTGTTCTTCCACGACCAACTGCCGGCATCCCAGTTGTCGGCGCGCACGACGCCGGTCGTGAAGATCACCGGCATCTTGCGGTCGTGGAAGACGTCGATCAGGTCCCGGATCTTGGCGATCGCGTCCCAGCTTTCTTCACCGCAGGAATTGGCCCAGCGCTTGATCGACTCCAGGATCGGCTCCGGTCTGTCGCCGGCGAAGCCATAGCTGACGTCGATCACGAGAAGCGCCGGGCGCTTGCCGTAGCCGGCATGCGTGCCGTAGCCCGAGGCGGCGAAGACCTTCTTGTCGCGCTCGGTGAGGAAGGCGTCCCAGATGCGGGGCTTTGAAGTGTCCGTCATGGCGATTTCCTTAAGTCGTTTAACCGTTGGCGGCGGTCGCGAGCCGCGGTGCCGTGCCCTTGGGCAGGTCGTACATGTCCGATGGCAAGCCCTCGAAGAACGATAGCACCTCGGCCGTCTTCACGACATCGGCGTATTTGGCGTTCATGTCGCAGAGATTGATCGCGTGGCTGGCCTGCGAGCGGTCGAAGCAGCCTTCCTCGGCCACCGCGATGCGGTAGTTCAGGCTGAAGGCGTCGAGCACCGTGGCGCGCACGCAGCCCGAGGTCGTCGTGCCGGTGACGATGACGCTGTCGCAGCCGAGCAGCGTCAGGTAGCTCGCCATGTTGGTGCCGAAGAAGCCGGACGGCTTCTGCTTGTAGATGACGATGTCCTGCGGCGCCGGCGCGATCTCGTCGACGATCTGGTTGCCGTCGAGATTGCTCATCGGCACCTGCGGCCGCTCGCTCGAGCGCTTGTTCTTCCAGCTCCACGAGCCGGAGTCCCAGTTGTCCTCGCGGCGCACGCCGGTCGTGTAGATGACCGGAATGCCTTTGCCGTGCGCCTTGTCGATGAGCGACTTGATCGATGTCACCGCCGGCCAGCTTTCCTCGCCGCAGGAATTGCGCCAGCGCTTGATCGATTCCAGGATCGGCTCGGGTTTGTCGCCGCAGAAGGCGTAGTTCACGTCGATCACGAGCAGCGCCGGACGTTTGCCGAAGCCGCCCCGCGTGCCGTAACCGGACGCCTCGAAGACGGCCTTGTCGCGTTCGGTGAGAAACTGGTTCCAGATCGGCTCCGACATCACGGCATCTCCCTTCCAACGTTGACTTCCAATTTCCGCATTACTTGTTCGCCTGCTTCATCGCCTTGACGAACTGCATATCGATGATGTCGTCGAAGGCGACATCCTGCTTGAGCAGGCCGGCGTTGCGCACGACGCTCTGCGCGGTCGTCCAGGCTTCGGGCTCGACCATGCCGTCCTTGCTCCAGATGCTGTCGGCGAAGGACCGGTTGAGCGTCGCCCTGAGATCCTCGGCCGCCATCGTCGGGAACTCCTGCTTGGCGATCGCCACCGCTTCGTCGTGGTGCGCGTAGGTGAACGCGAGCCCCTTGATCACATTCTTGACGAAGGCCGCGACGACCTTCGGCTCATTCTGAATCGAATCCAGCCGCACGTTCAACGTCGAATATGCGTAGGGCCCGAGTTCCTTCGGGACGTTGTAGATCGGCTCTTCCCAGATGCCCTCGACCACGCCGCGCGTCAGCATCGGCTCGGTGGTGACGCCGATCTCGCCGGCGCCGGCTTTCACCGCGGCGACTTCCGCGCCATTGGCCATTTCCTTCAAGGTCACGTCCTTGCCCGGCGTGAGGTTCCATTTCGCCAGCAGAAAGCGGGTGATCGAATTCGGCGTACCGCCAAAGAAGCTGACGGCGATCGTCTTGCCCTTGATGAAATCGGCGAGCGACTGGCCGCTCGCCGGCTGCAAGCCCTTCTTGGCGACGAGATAGACATTGCCGCGATCGACGACATTGACCACGGCGCGCAGCTCGGCGCCCTTGAGCTTGGCGAAGGCATCATGCTCGGGGCCGCCGATGAAGGCGAAAGCCTGCTTGCTGAGCACGGCGTTGGTGTGCGCGGCTCCGCCTTGCAGGGTTGCGACCTTCACGTCGAGGCCGTCTTCCTTGAAGAAGCCTTTGCGGATGGCGACGTAAAGCGGCAGATAACCGGTGCTGTGTACCGGCTCCGCGACGAGCAGACTCGTCTGGGCGTGAGCCGGCGCGGCGACGGCCGCGATGGCGGAGGCGGCGCCGGCCACGAGACCGAGAAGACGCTGGCGGAGTGTGATC
>Ga0164243_10010671_pt1 | contig 13181 bp, 13 predicted proteins | sample OricompcompostOP_FD_108781 | JGI IMG/M metagenome (GOLD analysis project Ga0164243, IMG submission 108781) | Organic Plus compost microbial communities from Emeryville, California, USA - Original compost - Organic plus compost (OP) | ecosystem: Engineered > Solid waste > Mixed feedstock >... | reverse complement strand
GCCGAAGATGTGCGTCTCCCAGCCCGGCATGATCCGCAGCAGGCCCTCGGCGATACCCATGTACCAGTCGGGCTGCGATCCGGCGGTGACCTTGGTCGGATCGTAGGGGCCGTACTTCCACACCGGGTTGATCGTCATCAAGCCGCCCATGAAGGCGCAGAAGCCGAACACGATGAAGAAGAAGCCGCCGGCCTTCGCGGCGTACACCGGAAGCATCGGGTAGCCGACGACGTTCTTCTCGGTGCGGCCGGGGCCAGGCCACTGCGTGTGCTTGTGGTAGACGAGCAGCAGCATGTGGGCGGCGATCAGCGCCAGGATCAGCGCCGGCAGCAGCAGGATGTGCACCATGTAGAGGCGCGGCACGATCGCGTCGCCGGGGAACTCCCCACCGAACATGAAGAAGGACATGTAGGTGCCGACCACCGGCGTCGCCTTGACCATGCCGTCCGCGATCCGTAGACCGGTGCCGGAGAGCAGGTCGTCGGGCAGCGAGTAGCCGGAGAAGCCCTCGACGATGCCCAGCAGGATCAGCAGGCCACCGATGACCCAGTTGATCTCACGCGGCTTGCGGAAGGCGCCGGTCAAGAAGACGCGCATCATGTGCACGAGCATCGACGCGATGAACAGCATCGCCGCCCAGTGGTGCATCTGGCGCATCATCAGGCCGCCGCGGACATCGAAGGAGATGTCCAGGGTCGAGGCGAATGCCTCGGACATGTGCAGGCCGCGGAGCTGCTCGTAGCTGCCCATGTACTCCACTTCGACCATGGACGGCCGGAACCAGAAGGTCAGGAAGACACCGCTGATCAGCAGGACGACGAAGCTCCACAGAGCGATCTCGCCGAGCATGAAGGACCAGTGGTCGGGGAAGACCTTGCGCAGGTTCTTCTTGGCGGCGCTGGCCAGGCCGAGGCGCTCATCGGCCCAGCCCACCACGCGTACGCCGCGACTCGGCTTGCCGGCCGACGTGGCCTGCTTGCCGTTGGTGCGGGCAACGGACTCGGTGCTCACTTGGCAGCCTCCTCAAAGAACTTCTTCTCCTGCTTCTCCCAGTAAGCAGGCGAGTTGCGCTCCCAGTAGCTCGGGCCGACCGGCTCGAGGAAGTCGCTGCGGGCAGCCAGGTAGCCGTCCTCGTCGACCTCGATCGGCAGCAGGGGCAGGGCGCGCGCGGCGGGGCCGAACACGACCCGGCCCTTGTCGCCGAGGTCGAAGGTGGACTGGTGGCAGGGGCAGAGCAGGTGGTGGGTCTGCTGCTCCCACAGCGCGATCGGGCAGCCCACGTGGGTGCAGATCTTGGAGTAGCAGAGGATGCCCTGGTGACCCCAGTTCTGGGTCTCCTCGGTGATGTCCTTGGGCTCCATGCGGACCAGGATCACCGACGACTTCGCCTTCTCGGCGAGCAGCTCGGCGCCGTGCACAACGTGGCCGCCGCGCGCCTCGAGGCCGGCGAGGTGCTCGGCGTCGGGCGGGGTGACCAAGCCCTCGGGCTCGGCGTTGACGAGCTGACCGACCTCGAGGTCGGTAGGCCGGATCCAGCGGCCCGTCACGTCGTTGACGATCCGGGTGCCCTTCTTCCAAATGGTGCGCTCGAGCTTCTTGCCCGGGAGCGGACCGAGGTCGCGCAGGCCGACGATCAGCGGCAGGCCGACGACGCCGAGCGCCAGGAGCATGGTGTTGCGCACCAGCGGACGGCGGCCGAGGCCGGACTCCTCGAGACCCTGCTGGAGGGCCGCGATCGTGGCCGCCCGGTCCTCCTCGGAGGAGGCGGCCGGGTGGCGGAGCTCGGAGATCTCGTGGTCGCCCATGAGCTTGCGGGCCCACTGGATGACGCCGATGCCGATGAAGAGCAGGGCGAAGCCGAGGCTGAGGCCGAGGGCGACGTTCATCGCCCCCAGTCCGCCGATGGTGTCGCCGGGCTCGATCGTGAAGTAGGAGACGCAGAAGAGCAGCGCGCACACCACGGAGAGCAGGAAGAAGGTGGCGACCTGACGCTCGGCGCGCTTGGCGGCGGCCGGGTCGACGTCAGTCGGGCGCCAGTGGTGCTCGGGAAGCCCCGGGTTGGGGATCGGCTCCTCGACCGGGAGGTTGTCGGTCTGGTCGGTCACGCTTGCGTCCCCTCACTGGACTTGGTCTTGGTGGAGCGGGTGGTGTGGGCCGCGATCCAGTAGGCGAAGCCGACCAGACCGCCGATGCCGAACAGCCAGGCGAACATGCCTTCACTGACCGGCCCCAGGCCGCCGAGGCCGAAGCCGCCGTGTGACGGCTCCTCCTGGATGGACTCCAGGTAGGCGATGATCGATGCCTTGTCCTTCGACGTCAGCACCTCGTCGGAGAAGACCGGCATCTGCTGGGGGCCGGTGAGCATCGCCTGGTAGAGGTTCTTCTTGCTGGTGTCCTTCAGGTCGGGGGCGTACTTGCCCCACGGCATCGCGCCACCCGAGCCGTCGAAGTTGTGGCAGGCGGTGCAGTTGGTGAGGAACAGCTGGCCACCGTTGACGACCGCCTGCGCGCGCTCCTCGTCGGTGAGGCCGTACTCGTCGATGTCGTACTGCGCCGCAGTGGGCTCTGCCGGGCCGGGGCCGAGAGAGGCGATGTAGGCCGAGATGGCCGCGATCTCCTCGTCGTTGTAGACCGCGTCCTTCGAGGGAGCCTGCTGGCCGGGGGTCTGCATCGGCATCCGGCCGGTGGTCAGCTGGAAGTTGGCTGCGGCGCCACCGACGCCCACCAGCGACGGGCCGTACTGGCCGTCCTGGCTGTTGATGCCCTCACCGTTCTGCCCGTGGCAGAAGGAGCAGCCGACGAGGAAGAGATCGCGGCCCTCCTGGATCAGCTCCTCGTCGGACTTGCTCTGGGTGTCCGCGTTGGAGGGGGAGAGCACGGCCTGGTAGATGCCGCCCATGACGAGCAGCCCGAGCAGCATGACCAGGAGGCCCGCCAGGCGGCTGCGGCGATGACGCGACAGCCGGCCTGCGGAGCGGTTCAGGAAACGCACGGAATCAGTCCTTGATCTTGACGGTCTGGTGCTACTTGATGAGGTAGATGGTCGCGAAGAGGCCGATCCACACCACGTCGACGAAGTGCCAGTAGTAGGAGACGACGACGGCGCTGATGGCCTGCTCGTGCGTGAACCGACGTGCGACGTACGTGCGGCCCAGCACGAAGAGGAAGGCGATCAGTCCGCCGATGACGTGGATGCCGTGGAAGCCGGTCGTCAGGTAGAAGACCGAGCCGTAGGCGTTGGAGGAGAGCGTCACACCGTGGTGCACGAGCTCGACGTACTCCGTGGCCTGGCCGCCGATGAAGATCGCGCCCATCACGAAGGTGAGGATGAACCACTCACGCAGCCCCCACTTGTTGACCTGCCAGATGCTGCCGGTGCGGCCGACCTGGCCGCGTTCCGCGGCGAAGACGCCGAGCTGGCAGGTGACGGACGAGAGCACCAGGATCGTGGTGTTCCCGGTCGAGAACGGGATGTTCAGCAGCTCCGTCTCGCTCGCCCAGAGGTCCGGACTCTGCGCCCGGATGGTGAAGTAGCACGCGAACAGCGCGGCAAAGAACATCAGCTCGCTGGAGAGCCAGATGATCGTTCCCACGCTGACCATGCTCGGACGGTCGTGATGCCCGTGAAGACGGGACGCCGGAATCGCAGTTGCAGTCGCCACGGGCCTCATTATGTACGTATCGCTTCCCGAGGGCACCCCGACCCCCGGTTTGGCGGCGTCATAAAATTCACATCGTGCTTGGAACCCTCCAGATCAGTGCGTCGCCCTCGTCCGACCAGCTCCCGGAATGGACGTGGTCGCGGGCCCTGACGGACTGGTCGATGGACCCGCTTCTCTTCGTCGCGGGGGTCTGGGTGACCGGCCTCTACCTCTACGGCGTCAGCGTGCTCAAGCGTCGCGGCGACACCTGGCCGATCGGGCGCACGCTCTCGTTCGTCGTGGCCGGCATGGGCGGCTTCTTCTTCGCCACCCAGGGCGGTGTGGCGATGTACGACACGGTGCTGCTGAGCACCCACATGGTGCAGCACATGGTGCTGTCGATGTGGGTGCCGCTGGCATTGGCGCTCGGGGCTCCGGTGACGCTGATGATGCGCACCCTGCCCGGAAGCACCCGCTCGGGCCCGAAGCGGTGGCTGCTGGCGGTGCTGCACTCCCGCGTCGCGAAGGTGCTGTCGTTCCCGCCGCTGGCCTTCGCGCTGTACGTCCTCTCGCCGTGGGCCCTCTACTTCACCGGCTGGTACGACGCCTCGCTCACCTCGACCTACGTGCACCAGATGATGCACGTGCACCTGGTGCTGATCGGCACGCTCTTCTTCTGGCCGCTGCTGGGGGTGGACCCGGTGCCGGGGCGGGTGACCTATCCGATCCGGCTGCTGCTGCTGATCCTGACGCTGCCCTTCCACGCCTTCCTCGGCATCACGATCATGGACCAGGAGACCCTGATCGGGGAGGAGCACTACTCCGCGCTGCGCGAGGGTCCCATGGCCTCGTGGCTGCCCTCGATGGCGGACGACCAACACCTGGCGGGGGCGATCCTGTGGGCATCCGGCGACCTCATCGGTGTCGGGTTCTTCATGGTGCTCTTCGTGCAGTGGGTGCGGCAGTCGATGCAGGAGGCCAAGCAGGTGGATCGGCGTCTGGACCGGGAGGAGGCGCGCGCCGCGGCTCAGGGGGCCGCGCCGGGGTCGGGTGCTGCCGACCAGTGAGCCTCGGCCCACAGCGGTCGACACGGGGGCTACGATCGCAGGGTGACTGACTCCACTGCTGCGCACCTTCGGGTCCTGGTCTACAGCGACGACGTCAACACCCGGGAGCAGGTGATCGTGGCGCTGGGCCGGCGACCGCACCCCGACCTCCCCGAGTTCGAGTACGTCGAGGTCGCGACCGAGCCGGTCGTGATCCAGCACATGGACTCCGGCCGGATCGATCTGGCGATCCTCGACGGCGAGGCGGTGCCTGCCGGCGGCATGGGCATCGCCAAGCAGCTCAAGGACGAGATCTACCGGTGCCCACCGGTCGTGGTGCTGACCGGGCGTCCGCAGGACGCGTGGCTGGCGACCTGGTCTCGCGCCGAGGCGGCGGTGCCGCACCCGATCGACCCGCTCCAGCTCGCTGAGGCGGTCGTGGGCGTGCTCCGTTCCCGCGTGCCCGCCCGATGAGCCTCACTTGGCCGCAACTGCTCACCGACCTCGTCAACGGCAGGGACCTTCCCGCCGGCGAGGCCGCGTGGGCGATGGGGGAGATCCTCGCGGGCGAGGCGACGCCCTCCCAGATCGCCGGCTTCGCGGTGGCGCTGCGCAGCAAGGGCGAGACGGTCGAGGAGGTCCGTGGGCTGATCGACGCCATGTTCGACAAGGCGGCTCCGCTCTCGGTGCCCGGTCGTGCCGTCGACATCGTCGGCACCGGCGGTGACCGCTCCTTCTCGGTCAACATCTCCACGATGTCGTCGATCGTGACCGCCGGTGCGGGAGCCCTGGTCGTCAAGCACGGCAACCGGTCGGCGTCGTCCAAGGCGGGCTCGGCCGACGTGCTCGAGCACCTCGGCGTGCGCCTGGACCTCAAGCCCGACCAGGTGGCCACCGTCGCCGGCCGGGCCGGGATCACCTTCTGTTTCGCGCCGATCTTCCACTCCGCGCTGCGCCACGCCGGCGCCACGCGCTCGGAGCTGGGCATCGCCACCTTCTTCAACTTCCTCGGGCCGCTGGCCAACCCAGCCCGGCCGGCGGCGCAGGCCATCGGGTGCGCCGACCTGCGGATGGCCGAGGTGCTGGCCGGAGTGTTCGCGGTGCGCGGTGTCGATGCGCTCGTCTTCCGCGGCGACGACGGCCTCGACGAGCTCACCACCACCACAACCTCGCGGGTGTGGGTCGTGCGGGGCGGCGAGGCGCGTGCCGAGGTGCTGGATCCCGCGACCCTCGGCCTGCCGCCCGCCACCGCGGAGGCGTTGCGAGGTGGCGATGTGGCGCATAACGCCGAGGTCGTACGCCGCGTGCTCGCGGGGGAGCGCGGTCCGGTGCGTGACGCCGTGCTGCTCAACGCCGGCGCCGCGCTGGCGGTGCACACCGGCGACGTCGACGAGTTGAGCACCGCGATCGCCGCCGGCATGGAGCGCGCCGCCGAGGCGATCGACTCGGGTGCCGCGGCAGCCGCGCTCGAGCGCTGGGTCGACGCCTGCGCCGCGGTCTGATCCTCCCGCCGATGCGGGCTGGGTCAGGCGGGCCAGGCGAGATCGGTCGGACCGGGCGAGGTCAGTCGAGCCCGAGGGAGAAGGCCGCCTCGAGGTCGTGCTTGGAGAAGGTCCGGAAGGCGATGTGGGTCTCGGTCGACGTCACGCCCTCGATCTTGTTGAGGCGGTCGGCGACGACGTTGGCCACGTCGTCGATGTGGCTCACCCGCACCAGCACGATCAGGTCGATCTGACCTGTCACCGAGTAGACCTCACTCACGCCCTCGAGCGCGGCGATCTGCTCGGCGACCTCCGGGATCCGGTGGACGTCGGCGTTGACGAAGGAGATGGCGGTGATCACCTCGCCAGCCTAGACCGTCGCGCCGGCTGTGGAGTCGCATGACCGGCGGCGGGCGGTGGCACCGCTTCATGGGTTCGTCTTGTCGGAGGTGCCGCCGAGGGACGACTCGGTGACTCCGTGATCGTCGAACGAGGCCAGGGAGCGCCGGGAGGCGTCGACGGCGTCGTGGACCGCCAGGTGGCGACCGGCACCCGCGGTGGGGCAGCTCCACTCGCCGTCGACGTCGACCAGCCGGATGCCACCGGACTCGAGCCAACGCAGGATCGACTCGGTCTCCTCGGCCGAGGCGGCCGGCACCGGGCCCGGGCCGCCGCGTACGGTCTCGGCCTGCGCCTTGAGGTCGTCGACCCAACGGCGCGCGTCCGCTCCGGGCGGGATCACCCCGGCCGCCGCCAGCCGGCCATGACGGATCACGTGGACGGCCCAGCGGCCGTCGTCCTCGCGGCGAGCGGCCACGAGCTCGGGGCACCGGGTGAGCGCTGTCAGGCGCTGGGTGCGTGAGGCGGCCCGCAGGAAGCTGGAGAGGCGGTCGCGGTGCACGCTCGCCTCCTCGAAGCGCTGCTCGGCGACGTAGCGCTCCATGCGCGCGTTGATCGCCTCCACCACTCGGTCGGGCTGGTGGACCAACGCATGACGCACCTGCCCGACCATCGCGGCATAGACCGCGGCCTCGACGCTTCCGTCGCACGGTGAGAGGCAGCGGCCCATCTCGCCGAGCGCGCACGGCGTCCGCCTCGGCTGCCTGCCCAGCCGGTCGGTGCACTGGCGGATCGGGAAGGCGTCGTGCAGGGCGGCCAGGGAACGCTCCGCGGTGCGCTTGCTGGAGAAGGGGCCGATGTAGTCGGCGTCGTCGTCGAGCACCTGCCGCACCAGCGAGAGCCGCGGCCAGGGCTCGCGGGTGAGCTTGAGGAAGTGCATCCGCTCCGGGAATCGCGAGCGCTTGTTGTAGCGCGGCTTGTGCTGGGCGATGAGCCGGAGCTCCCGCACCCGGGCCTCGAGGGGCGTGGCGCATTCCACCGCGTCGACCCGCTCGGCCAGCCGCACCATCTCACCCATCCGGGTGCGAGTCTCCGAGGCGGTGAAGTACGAGCGCACCCGGCTTCGGACGTCGCGTGAGGTGCCGACATAGAGCACCCGGGACTGCTCGTCGCGGAAGAGGTAGACGCCCGGAGCCTGGGGGAGATGCTCGGCGAGGTGCCGCTTGCGGCGCTGACGCGGATCGACCCGGGAGGAGAAGCTCTGGAGCTCCTCCAAGGTCTGCACGCCCTGACCGCCGAGGCGCTCCATCAGGCCGTGCAGCACGTCGACGGTGGCGCGGGCGTCGGCGAGAGCGCGGTGGTTGGGCGTCGTGGTGGATCGGAAGAGTGTGGCCAACGAGGAGAGCTTGCAGTTGGGCGTCTCGTCACGCGTGACCACCCGCCGGGCCAGCTTGGCGGTGTCGAGCACCTCGAACGCGGGCCACGGATGCCCGAGGTCGTCGGCGAAATGCTGCAGGAAGCCCACGTCGAAGGGTGCGTTGTGGGCCACGAGCACCGAACCCCGTGCGAACTCCAGGAAGGCAGGCAGCGCGGACTCGATCGGCGGCGAGGAGGCGACCATCGTGTTGGTGATGCCGGTGAGCACCGCGATGAAGGCCGGGATCTCGGCATGGGGGTTGACCAGGGTCTGGAACTCGCCCAGCACCTCGCCGCCACGGACCTTGACCGCCCCGATCTCGGTGATCCGCGACCCGGCCTTGACCGAGCCGCCGGTCGTCTCCAGGTCGACGACGGTGAAAGTGACGTCGCGCAGCGGGCGGCCCAGCTCGTCGAAACCGCGTTGCGCCTCCCACCGCGGGACGGCAACCTCGATGGCAGTGCTCATGGCGCGGACCGTAGCCAGAGGCTCCGACACAACATCGTCGCCACGCGGAATAGGCTTGCCCCGACGACTGTTCAGCCAGCCAGAGGAGTTTCCGTGACCGCATCCCTTCCCGACCGGACGATGCGCTGGCGATGCGCAGGTTGCGGAAACCTGACCCGGTTCGACGTGACCCGCACCCGGCGTACCACCGAGTTCTGGCACTTCGACCTGGCCGGCGAGCCCGTGATCGAGGAGACCGAGCTGCTCGCGGAGACCGTCGAGACGGTCACCTGCCGCTGGTGCACCCGCTCCGACGCCATCGAGCTGGTCGACCGCAACGCCGTCGACGCGGCCGACGCGGCCGACAACTGACACCCGGCACCTGACATTCGGCAGCACCAGCTGTCGTCCAGACCACACACGAGGGGGAAGCATGAGCGCCGACTCGTCGACCCCGATGCTCCCCGCGCAGGTGCGCACCCGGGTGATCGGCTGGGCGGCCGAGGCGCTCCCGCTCGTCTCCGACCTTCCGGCCTCCCTCAAGAGGGTCGCCGACTTCGCGCCCAACCGCCGCGCGAAGCTCGGCGGCAACATGATCGCGACGGCGCTCGAGTCCGACGACAGCTTCCGGGAGCACCTGGCCACCCAGGTCTTCGCCGCGCAGGGCGAGCTCGCCCAGGCCGTCAAGGACGGCGCCCCGCCGGCCGCCGCCGACCCGGTCGACGTGGCGGCCCTGCTGTGGCTCGACCGGCCCGAGGGCTGGGAGAAGGGCTTCGACGACGCCGTACGCCGGCTGATCGCGTCGGCCCCTGCCGTCGACGAGGAGGCGTTGGCGCGCCTCCGCGACCGGGTCGACGCCTCCGAGCAGCAGGCACGAGAGCAGCGAGCCCGCAGCAAGGAGCGCATCGACGAGCTGAAGGCCGAGAACGCGGCGCTGCGCCGCAAGCTGGGGGAGGCCCGCGCCGCCCAGCGCTCCGCGACCTCCGACGCGAGCCAGACCAGCGAAGAGGCCCGGCGCCGGGTCGAGGAGGCGGAGGCGACGGCTGCCGCCGCCGAGGCCGAGGTACGCCGCCTCCGCGGTCAGGTGGAGGAGCTGCAGCAGCAGCTCACCGCCCACCGCCGCGACCACCGCTCCGAGCGCGACCAGGTGACGCTGCGAGCGCGGATCCTGCTCGACACGCTCCTCGACGCCAGCCAGGGCCTGCGCCGCGAGCTGGCCCTGCCGCCGGTGACCGGCTCCCCGGCCGAGGAGCTGGAGGAGCAGATCGGCCGGGCGCGCGAGGGGCAGGCCGCCCATCCGGCCCGGCGGCCGAGCGACCCGATGCTGCTCGAGAACTATCTCGCCATGCCGCGGGTGCGATTGCTTGTCGACGGCTACAACGTCAGCAAGGAGGGGTGGCCCGACTCCTCCCTGGAGGCGCAGCGCATCCGGCTGCTCCAGGGCATGGCCGCGCTCATCGCCCGCACGGGAGCCGAGACCACCGTCGTCTTCGACGCCGCCGAGAGCAGCACCCGGCCGATGGTGAACCCGCCCCGAGGAGTGAAGGTGCTCTTCAGCCCGCCCGGCGTCATCGCCGACGACGTGATCCGCGATCTCGTCGGCGCCGAGCCCGAGGGCCGCCCCGTCGTGGTGGTGACGTCCGACCAGGCGGTCGCGCGCGACGTACGTCGGGCGGGTGCGCGGGTGGTCGGAGCCGGATCGCTGCTGGGCCTGCTCACGCGCTGAGCGCCTCTGCAGACGGATCTGTCGGGGGGTGGTGTCACCCTCTGCTCCAGCCGGGATCTTCCCCTCCCGGCCCCGAGAGAGGAGATCCTCCGATGCCCCAGCAACTGCCCCTGCACCTGGCCGGCTCCGAGCACGAGCACCCGCGGGCCGATGCCGGCGATGCGACCCGGATCGACTGCGACACCTGCGTGGTCCGGGGGCCGGCCTGCAACGACTGCGTGATCACCGTGCTCCTCGGGCCGCCGCCGGAGCTCGCCTTCGACGACGAGGAGCGTCGGGCGCTCGAGGTGCTGGCCGCCGGGGGACTGGTGCCGCCGCTGCGGCTGGTCAGCCCCGTCTCGGAGCCGATCGTCGACAGCGCCTGACCCTGTCCCCTCAGGGGCGGCGTCGTCGCCCACCGTGACCAGTGGTGTCCATGTGACTCATGACACCCATGTGGCGTGACACGATCCCCAACACCGGGAGGATGCGTTTGGAGGCGGCGTGATCACCCATTAGCCTGATGCCTTGTTTGGCGCCCGTACCAGTTGGTCAGACCGGACCGGCTCGGGTGCCGCGCCGGTTCCGGTGTCAGAGGTGGGGAAGCCGCTGACAGGGGCACAGCAGGGCTGTGCCTTGTGCCGGCGTCGAGGAAGAGGAGAACGTCAGCTCGTGCCTTCTGCACGGTTGCGGATCACCGCGGGACTCGCCGGCGCCGCCACAGTCATCGGGACCGTCCTGGTCTCCATCAGCCCCAGCAACGCCGACCCCGACATCGACGATGTCCAAGCCAAGGTCGACCGCCTCTTCCACGAGGCGGAGCAGGCCACCGAGCGCCACCACGACGCCAGGCTGCGCCTGGACGACCTGGCAGCGGACCTGAAGGACCTCCGGGCCGACGAGTCCGTGCAGGCCGAGAAGGTCGCCGAGCTCCAGGCAGAGGTCGACCAGGCGCTCGCCGCCCAATACGAGGGCCAGACCATCTCGGCCACCGGCCGGCTGGTGCTCTCCGAGGACCCGGCCGCGTTCCTCAGCGAGCTCACCACGATCTCGGCCTACAACGACCTCCAGAGTCGCACCGTCGATGAGCTGGCTCGCGAGCAGGAGACCCTCGAGCTGCGCCGCGAGGCCACCGAGGACCGCGCCGAGGAGCTCGAGCAGGTCGAGGAGACCCTCGCCGAGGAGAAGGCCGCGGCCGACGAGAAGTTCGCCGAGGCCAAGGAGCTGCTCGACGACCTCAAGGCCGAGGAGCGGGCCCGGATCGCGGCAGCGTCGCGGTCGGGCAACACCACGCGGATGCCGACCGACGTCGACGCGAGCGGCCGCGCCGCGGCGGTGGTCAAGTTCGCCCTGTCCCAGCTCGGTGACTCCTATGTCTACGGTGCCGCGGGCCCCAGCGCGTGGGACTGCTCCGGCCTGACCATGGTCGCCTGGGCCCAGGCGGGCGTCTCGCTTCCGCACAGCTCCCGGGCCCAGCAGGGCTACGGCACCCCGGTCTCCTCCGACAGCCTCCAGCCCGGTGACCTGGTCTTCTACTACAGCCCGGTCAGCCACGTCGGCATCTACATCGGCAACGGTCAGATCGTGCACGCGGCCAACCCGAGCACCGGGGTCGTCGTCTCCGGCGTCTTCTCGATGCCCTACTCGGGCGCCGTCCGTCCGGGCTGACCCACTGGAAGCCCGCCGTCACCAGACCGGTCCCTCACGAAGGTGGGTGGCCGGTCTGGTGCTTCCCGGCGTGCTGCTGGTCGGCGGGATCGGGGCGTGCAGTGATGACGAGCCCCTGCCCGATGCTCCGGCGACCGTGGTCGCCGACCCGGCCGCCGCGATCGACCTGCTCGACGACCTCACCCGCGCCGTTGCCGCGGGCGGCACCGCGGCGGGGCCCTGGCCGGCGTACGTCGTCGCCAACGCGGAGGCCGCCGGTGTCACCGACTTCTCGGCTCGCTATCTCAGCGACGATCCCAGCGTGAGCGCCACCCTGCCCTTGGGGCAGTGGGCCGCCTCGGTCGACCTGGCCTGGCGCTTCGACGGCTTCGACCCGGGGCCGGCGCACGCGGAGGTCACGATGGTCTTCGAGGGGGAGGGCGAGGACCTCCGGCTCGCCTCCGTCAGCGGCGGACAGCGGGTGCAGCCGTTGTGGCTCACGGGTCCGGTGACGGTGCGAGCCACCGACGACGTGCTGGTGCTCCTCGCCGGCGATCAGCCGGAGGCGGCGGAGCGCTATGCGGAGCGCGCCCGCCACGGGCTGCACACCGTGCGCGCGGTCCTGCCCGCGGTGGCCGATGACCAGCGGGTGGTCGTCGAGGTGCCTCAGGACGCCGCGGCGATGGAGCAGAGCCTGGCTGCCGCGCCCGGCAGCTATGACGCGATCGCCGCCGTCACCACGACAGCCGACGCTTCCGACGCGCCGGGTTCGCCGGTGCACGTCTTCGTCAACGACCCGCTCTACGGCAGGCTCGGCGCGCATGGCGCGCAGGTGGTGATGACCCACGAGATCGTCCACCTCGTCACCGGGGCGGCGACCGAGGTCGGCGTCCCGCTGTGGCTGGTCGAGGGCTTCGCCGACTGGGTGGCGCTGCGTGACAGCCGGCTGCCCCTGCGGACCAGCGCCGCGCAGGCGATCGCCCGGGTACGGGCCGACGGGCTACCCACCGCCCTGCCCGGTGCCGAGGACTTCGACGCCCGCTCCACCCACCTCGGTGCTGCCTACGAGGCCGCGTGGCTGCTGGTGCGGGTGCTTGCCGAGCGGGGTGGTGTCGCACCGCTGCTCGACCTCCAGCGTCGGCTGGCTGCCGGCGACGAACTCGGGCCCGCCCTGCGCGCGACCCACGACCTGACCGAAGCGGAGTTGGTGGAGCTGTGGCGCAGCGCGTTGAGCGACCTGGCCAGGTGACCGCGCCCGAGCGCGGTGTGGCGCTCGGCATGCTGGCAGTGAGCGGTGTGGCCTTCCTGCTCCTTGCCTGGTGGCTGGTGCCGTGGCAGCCGGTACCGGGCGGGATGCCGGATCCGGCGGTGCCGCTGAGCGCCTTCACGCAGGCCGAGCTCGACCGGGGGGAGGCGTACGCCTCAGGCGCTCGCTGGATCAGCTGGTCCGCGACGGCG
>Ga0164243_10010670_pt1 | contig 13181 bp, 9 predicted proteins | sample OricompcompostOP_FD_108781 | JGI IMG/M metagenome (GOLD analysis project Ga0164243, IMG submission 108781) | Organic Plus compost microbial communities from Emeryville, California, USA - Original compost - Organic plus compost (OP) | ecosystem: Engineered > Solid waste > Mixed feedstock >... | reverse complement strand
TCCGCGAGCGGCTGCGCGACATCCGTGCGGACAGCCACCCCCTGCGGCGCGTGATCGCGCTCGCGGATGTCCGTCGCGACCCAGATCAGCTCCGCCTCGGGGAAACGCGGCCGCAGATCGCTCAGTATCGCGGCGCCGCCCCCAAGCACCAGCACGCGCTCGGCTCCTGCCGCCGCATCCGGAATCGCTCCCAAAAGAAGATCTTCTGCAATCGTCACACGCTGTCCTTAGGTCATCATCACCTCACGCCACCCGTGGTGACGCTCTCGATCCGTCCAGTATCGGTCATGCACCAGCCCGCGGACACGCCACAGCGCCCCGACCCGAAGGTCGAGGCGCTGTCGGAGCAGGCGGAATGCAGGCGACCTATGCGGTCGGGGTCGCTCCGTCGCGCTCGGCGATGGCGGCGAGGATATTCTCGGGGCGCATCGGCAGCTCGTAGAGGTACACGCCGATCGCATCGTAGATCGCATTCGCGATCGCGCCCGGCATCGGGGCGACCGCCGGCTCACCGAGACCACCCATCGGCTGGGTCGGATCGCTGATGAAGTTGACCGTGATCTCGCGCGGCGAGGTGCCCATGTTGGTCGGACCATACAGGCCAATCATGTTGTTGGTGACCTTGCCGTTCTCGAACTCGATGGCCTCGTACAGCGCCGGGCTGGTCGAGAGGACGATCGAGCCTTCGACCTGACGCGTCGCCGCACTCGGGTTCACGAGAAGACCCGGGTCGACGGCCGCGTGGACCTCGTGGATCGTGACAGCACCAGTCTCCTCATCGACCGAGACCTTGACGACCTCGGCGACGAAGGAGTTCGCGTCGATCGCGACCGCGACGCCGTAGCCCTGACCGGTCGAGCCGACACCCGGGGTCCAGCCAGCGCTCTCGACGGCCTTGTTGAGGACGGCGAGCAGACGCGGGTTCTCCTGCAGGTGGTTGACGCGGAACGTGACCGGATCGAGCCCGGCCTCCTCCGCGAGCTGGTTCAGCGTGACCTCGCGCGCGAAGGAGTTCGCGGCGGCACCATTCACGCGCCAGTAGAACGGCGGCAGCGGCGACTGGCCCGCGTACAGCCAGGTGCTGACTTCCGGCACGGAGTAGATCTCCGCGATGTTCGCGCTCCAGTCCGAAGCGGAGTCCGTGCGCACCGTCGCGTTCTCCGGATAGTACCCGCCGTAGTAGAGGTCGTACTTCCAGGCCGCGACTCTGCCGTTCTCATCGAGACCGGTCGAGATCTCGGCGTAGGTCGCCGGGCGATACTGCGCGTACTGGAACTCTTCCTCACGACGCCACAGGATGCGCACCGGCTTGCCGAAGTGCTTCGACAGCCTGGCCGCCTCGACCTCGGCGCGCGGGATGATCTTGCTGCCGAAGGCCCCGCCCGGGGCCTGTGCATGCACGATCACCGCATCGACCGGCAGGCCGAGCTCCGTCGCGACGTAGGTACGGACATCGAACGGCGACTGCGTGGAGGTCCACACCTCGGCGCCGTCCTCCGTGACGCTCACGACGGCGTTCTTCGGCTCGATCGGCATGTGGTTGACGTACGGCGTCTTGAAGACGTTCTTGATCGGATTCTTGAGCGTCGCGAGCACGGAGTCCGGATCGCCCGGTCCCTCCTCGCCGTCCCAGTTGATGCCCTCATCCGCTGTGCGGACGATCAGGTCATGGACGTTCTCGTGCGTGATGCCGGTGTTGACCTCGGTCCACTCGGCAACGACCGCCTTCGCGGCGGCCTCGGCCTGCTCGTACCGCTCGGCGATGAGACCAGCGAAGTCGCCATCGACGTACGTGCCGAGCACCCCCTCCATCGCCTCGGCGGCGGAGAAGTCGATGCTCACGAGGGTCGCGCCGAGGGCCGGCGGGCGGATCAGCTTGCCGTAGACCATGCCCTCGATCTGGCTGTCGATGCCGAAGATCATCGTGCCGTTGACCTTGCTCGGGACATCGACACGATGGATCGGCTGACCGACGATCGTGTAGGTGGACGGGTCCTTCAGCGGCACGTCGGCGGCGATGTCGCGCATCGCTGTCTTGCCCGCGGCGAGGGTCGCATAGTCAACGCGCTTGGCGGTGTCGGCGATGACGAAGACTTCGCCGTTCTCGACATCAACCTCTTCGACGGCGACGCCGAGTTCGGTGGCACCGAGTTCCTTGAGCCACTCGCGCATGGTGGCGGCGGCACCGCGGATCACCGGACCGGTGTACTGCGTGGAGAGGGAGCCGAAGGTTCCGATGTCGAACGGCACCTTGTCGGTCTCGCCCATGATCGTGGTGATGGTCTCGACCGGCACCGAGAGTTCCTCGGCGGCGAGCTGCATGAAACCGGTGCGGATACCCTGACCGAACTCGACCTTGCCGGTGGCGAGGGTGATGCTGCCGTCCTCATTCACCTTGAGATAGGAGTCGACGTTCTGCGGCACGGCATCGAACGTGAAGGTTCCCGGCGGATCGTAACCGGTCACGCGGCCTTCGGGCGCGGGAACCGGCGTGGCGACGGGGGTGGACGCCTGCATCGCGACGGCCTCGCGCGCATTCCAGACGATCATGAGACCGCCGGCAGCGACGGCCGACTGGATGAGACCGCGTCGGGAGAGACGCGTATCGGTCAACTGGGTCATCGAATCACCTTCTTCGGAGCGCGTGGCCATCATGGCCACACCAAATCGCACGGACCGATGCGTCCTAGTCAGCAACCGGGGTCGCCGCGGAGATCTCGGCAGCGCGCTTGATGGCGCGGCGGATGCGCGTGTAGGTACCGCAGCGGCAGATGTTGCCGGACATGGCCTCATCGATGTCCTCGTCGGACGGGTTCGGGTTGGACGCGAGCAGCGCCGTCGCGGACATGAGCTGACCGGACTGGCAATAGCCGCACTGCGGAACCTGCTCCTCGATCCACGCCTGCTGCAGCGGCGAGAGCGTGTCGCCCTCGGCGATGCCCTCGATGGTGGTGACATCCTTGCCGACGACGGCCGAGAGCGGGGTGATGCAGGCACGTCCCGGCTGGCCATCGATGAGGATGGTGCAGGCGCCGCACTGGGCGGCACCGCAGCCGAACTTGGTGCCGGTCATCTGAAGGTCGTCGCGCAGGACCCAAAGGAGGGTGGCGGTGTCATCCACCGGCACTGTGCGCTCTTCGCCATTGATCGTGATTGTCGTACTCGCCATTGAAATCCCTCGAGCTACCGTGCCCAACACGATCAGGTGATCGGTGCACTGATCATGTGTTCCACATGAGAACAAGTCCTATGGTAGGAAGGGCGAGAAAGCGCGCCAATATAAGGAAAGTCTCGATCATGAACGCGTGCCGCATCAGAAAAACTCCCCGAGATAGCCGGGTGTCTAGTGGTCCGTTCAGTATTCAGCTATTGAGTAGGCGAAGGATACAGGCGTTTCGGAGGCGGGCAATCGCTTGCACCAGTTCCAGTAAACGAACGGAGCAATTCGTCCAAAACATGAGATTGTCGCCCAGAAAATCCGACCATTATGCTACGAGTATTGATTCATTTCCGAGGCCATATCTCGGCATTCATCACCCGATCGCACGCTGATTGCTCGGCTCCGCACACACGGAAACGGGGTGCATCCCGAAGGACACACCCCGATGAGGTCCAATTCCCGTGATCTCGATCGTGCTAGCTCGCGGTGATCAGCTCACCATCCGAGCGCAGCGCCAGGATCGACGGCGTCGGCATGCGCATGCTGCGCGCCGCCTTCCCGAACTCCGCGATCTCGCCCGGCGCGATCTCCAGCGCCTGACTCAACCGGCGGGCAATGTGCGGACGCGGCCCCGACTTCCCGAGCTCGATCTGTGACACCGTCACCCGTGCCACCCCGGCACGATCGGCAAGCACCTGCTGTGACATGTGCTTGCGTAGCCGCGCTTCCCGAAGCGTCAGCATGCGTCCGCCTCCCTCTTCCCTGACCCCAACAACAGGCCACCGGTTTCGATTCACTCGTCCATCGGTGGTCCGGACCGGGACTCCCCGATCTCTCCCGCCAAGAATCCTAAACGCCGCGAGATGGCGGGGGAAAGGTGTCCGTTCGGCTTTCCACTCGGTCAATTTCCATGCGGATAATTGCTCCCATGTTGTCGTATATGTACGGACGGCCTGACCGTCCAGTACGTTCACCATCCGGAGACCAATCCCGTATACTGAAGCCTGGGTTTCCCACGTACGGCCTGTGCCGCTCAGGAACGTCGTCGACCACCTGTCACCATCAGCGCGCCTGGATTCGCCCGCCCCTCGCCCCCACGAGGGCCCATCCACGAGGACTCGGATGTTCCCGCTCAGCGATGACAACCGCGGACGCCACACGCAGCCGTATGTCACCTACACGCTCATCGCGATCAACGTCGTCGTCTTCCTCTACGAGCAACTGCTCCCGGAACACGATCGCTGGCGCTTCTTCGCGGACTGGGGGACGATCCCGCAGAGTGTGCTCCACGACGGCGGCACCGCCTGGGTCGGCCTCGTGACCGGGCTCTTCCTGCATGCCTCGTGGCTCCACCTCGGCGGCAACATGCTCTTCCTCTGGATCTTCGGGGACAACGTCGAGGACGTGATGGGGCACATCACCTACCTCATCTTCTACCTTGTGGTCGGGGTCATCGGGAGTCTCGCGCACTGCTGGATCAATCCGGACAGCCAGACCGTGCTCATCGGCGCGAGCGGCGCGATCTCCGGCGTGCTCGCCGCGTACGTCGTCTGCTTCCCGCACGGGCGCATCTCGACGCTCGTCTTCCTCAAGCTCTTCGTGACGGTGGTGATGCTGCCCGCCTGGGTGATGATCGGGATCTGGGGCGTCCTCCAGCTCGCGCAGGGAATCCTCTCGATCGGCGTCGCACCGGGACAGGCCGACAGCATCGCCTATCTCGCGCACATCGGGGGCTTCGTCGCCGGACTCGCCCTCGTCTGGCCGTTCACGAACCGCCAGCGCCTTGCCGATCAGCGCCTCGCCCGCAGCACGATCCCGGCATCGCATCGCCTGCGGATGCTCGAACGCCCCGCCCGCTGATCGCGAGGCTGTCGATTTCCGAGATCCCCGTTCGTCAGAGAGGAAGAAAGGAGGTTGGCATGAAGTACATGCTGATGATCTACGATCCGGCCGACTATTGGGACGCAACCGAGGACGAGCAAACCGCGGACTACGAGCAGCAGGTGAGCTTCTCCGCCTGGCTCCGCGAGCAGGGCATCACCTTCATCGGCGAGGCGCTGCAATCACCGACGACGTCCACCACGCTCCGCACACGTGATGGCGAGACCACGATCACGGATGGTCCCTTCATCGAGCTGAAAGAGGTACTCGGCGGGTTCTATCTCTTCGATGCCCCCGATCTCGATGCCGCGATCGCGATTGCGAAGCGCTGCCCCGCCGCCAACATCGAGCTCCGTCCCGTCTGGGAGTAGCCTCGCGGGAGGTTCCGGATGACGCACCCACTCCCCGATGCCACGATCGCGGCGCTCTATGAACGGGAGTGGGCGCGCGTCCTCGGCACGATCACGCATCTCACCCGTGATCTCGAGCTCGCGGAAGATGCCACGCAGGATGCCTTCATCGCGGCCATCGACTCGTGGCCGCAATCAGGCATCCCCACGCAGCCTGTCGCCTGGCTGATCGCCACCGCGAAGCGCAAGGCGATCGACCGCCTGCGACGACAGACGACGCTGCAACGCAAGCTCCCGCTCCTGATCGTCCCTGACACCACCCACGACGACGACCCCACCGACGGGGACGACGTCATTCCCGACGAGACGCTGCGCCTGATCTTCACGTGCTGCCATCCGGCGCTCGCCCCCGATGCGCGCGTCGCGCTGACACTGCGGCTGATCACGGGCATCCCGACGGCTGACATCGCGACACTCTTTCTTGTGAGCGAACCCACGATGGCGGCACGCCTCACCCGGGCGAAGCGCAAGATCCAGATCGCCGGCATCCCCTATCGCGTGCCACCGAAAGCAGAGATGCCCGCACGTCTCCCGGCCGTGCTCCAGGTGATCTTCCTGCTCTTCACCAACGGTCATGGCGCGCGCCGTGGGCCTGAATTCGTCCGCCCCACCCACATCCACCACGCAGAACGCCTCGCGCGGATGCTCGTCGCGCTCCTCCCGGACGATGCCGAGGCGACCGCGCTGCTCGCCCTGATCGTGCTCGCTGAAGCACGACGTCCCGCGCGCCACGATGCCGACGGCGAGCTCATCCTGCTGCCCGATCAGGATCGGCGCCGGTGGAATCACGCCCTGATCGCCGAGGGGTTGGCTCGCACACGTCGCGCGCTCGTGCTGAGCGCAGGTGATCCCGGTCCCTACGCGCTCGAAGCGGCGATCGCGGCCCTCCACACGGAGGCGTCATCCTACGACGCAACCGACTGGGAACAGGTTGTCTCCCTCTACAACATGATGATGGACCGCGCGCCATCGCCGCTGATTGCCCTGAGTCGCGCGGTTGCGCTCGGTGAACGCGACGGTCCGGCGGTGATGCTTACCGAGGTCGACCGACTCGCGGATGATCCCGCGCTGCATGCCTATGCAGCCCTCCACATCGCCCGCGGCGACGCGCTCGCAGGGCTCGGACGCGTCACCGAGGCATCCGTCGCGTTCGAGGCGGCCCTCGCCACGAGCCAGAACGCGCAGGAGATCCGTTCCATCCAGCGACGCCTCGCACGTTTGCCAAGATCGTCGTGACCGATCATCCCTCTCACCGCATACATATCGTCAGCATCGTTCCCACACGATTGGTGGGAAGAGAGGAATGATGACGTGCAGGATTCGATCGTCGCGCTGAATCGAAATGAGGCCGCACAGCTCGCCAGGATCACCAGTTCGCAGCTCGCATCGTGGGGAGCGGGACGGAATCAGCGCGCCGCAGTATCTCGACGATGAGCCCATCTACACGTTTCGCGACCTGCTGATGTTCCGTATGCTCGTCCATCTTCAGGACATTCCCGCGCAGACGCTCCGAACGATCGCCGACGATCTGGCTGCGGGTCAAGCTTGCCCTGGCGAGCAATCGCGTCGTGCATTGCGATGATCGAGAGCATCATGGATCATGCCCTGACGCATGGGTACGACATCAAGTACATCCAGGTGCTTGCCGACGAGATCAATGTGAAATATCGAAACGTAAGCGAGAGACGGCAAGGCATCGTCGGTGCGCTGTCGTCTCCACGCGCAGCAGAAAGGTCGTATATCGTGACAGATCCCCGATTGGTGAAATGGGCGCAGGCCCTGACCGGCTACTCGGTCGACGTCCAGCCCGGACAGACCGTCGCGATCACGGGTGGTGTTGCCGCGGCACCGCTGCTGAAGGCGATCCATCACGAGGTCATCGCGCGTGGCGGTCTGCCGGTGATGATCCCCGTGCTCGACGGCCTTGACGCGGACCTCCTGCTGCACGGCTCCGATGAGCAGTTGTCGTACACCACGCCGCTTGAGCACTTCATGCGCGAGCAGGCCGACGTGCTGATCAACGTGCGCGCCGAAGTGAACACGAAGCGCCTCTCCGCCGTCGATCCGGCTCGCCAGTCGCGCTACTCCAAGGCGCGCGCACCACTGACCGCGGCCTACATGCAGCGCGCCGCAACCGGTCTCCTCGACTGGACGCTGACGCTGTATCCCACGGACGCGCATGCGCAGGATGCCGACATGGAGACAGGCGCCTACACCGACTTCGTGCTGAAGGCGATGAAGCTCGACCGCGAGGATCCGATCGCGGCGTGGCTCGAACTCCGCGCCGAGCAGCAGCGCCTGATCGACTGGCTCGCCTGCAAATCGTCGATCCACCTCACCGGTCCCGACACGGACCTGCGCCTCGACGTCGGCGGGCGTACGTGGATCAACTCGGATGGCAAGCGCAACTTCCCCTCCGGCGAGATCTTCACGGGGCCGATCGAGCATTCGGTGAACGGGCACATCCGCTTCTCATTCCCGGTGGTCACGGCCGGTCGCGAGGTCGAAGACATCCGCCTCGTGTTCAAGGACGGCAAGGTGGTCGAGGCGACGGCCGCGAAGAACGAGGCGTATCTGCGCCAGACGCTCGACACGGACGAGGGGGCGCGCTTCCTCGGGGAGTTCGCGTTCGGCACGAACTTCGACATCCAGCGCTTCACGAAGAACATCCTCTTTGACGAGAAGATCGGTGGCACGGTCCACATGGCAGTCGGCGCGGGGTACCCGGATACGGGGAGCGTCAACCGCTCGGCGATCCACTGGGACATGATCTGTGACCTGCGCGATGGCGGTGAGATCACCGTCGATGGCGAGACCTTCATGCAGGACGGCCAGTTCGTCGTCTAGTCGTCGTTGGCGAGGGGGGGGTCGGTGTTGCATGCAACACCTTCCCCTCTCCGTAGCAGGTCAGCTTGTCTGGCCTATCGGGCGCAGCCCGATCCCGCCTCCATCCTCGCGGCTCCTGCACCGCCACGACGAGAGCGGCAGCTGGAACACTACCGTGGACAACGCCGGATGCGCCGCGGCGAAATCACGCTACGCGACGCTGCCACCCCACCCGGGCTTCCTGGCACATGACGCGCGATGACAGCGTCTCACGCAACACCATCGCAGTCGACGCGATCGCCTAGTATCCTGCCGCGAGCCCCTCCACGCGTGGATCACTCCCACCCGCGAGGACGCCCGTCTTCGGGTCGCGCGCGATCACCTGCACCGCGCCACCCGCACCCCACGCATCGAGTCGCGTCACGCGATGCCCGCGCGCCTCAAGCCCGGAAAGCGTCTCGTCGTCGACGCGCGTCTCCACCTGCAGATCGAAGTCGACATCCCCGAAGCGCGCTGCCTGCCCCGGCCAGTTCACCCAACGTGGCTGCTCCGCGACCTGCTGCACGTCGTAGCCCGCATCGATCAGTCCGACGATCGTCTGCAGGTTCCACTGCGGCTGACCATCACCGCCCGGCGTGCCACCAACCACCACCGGTTGTCCGGAAGGATCGGCGATCAGGAAGCAGTTGAGCGTGTGGATCGTCTTCTTGCCCGGCGCGTAGATGTTCGGATGCCCATCCTCCAGCGAGAACGCCGACGCCCTGTTGTTGAGCACGACACCCGTCTCGCCAGCAACCACACCGCTGCCGAAGTTCGCCGCGACGGACTCGATCAGCGAGACCATCATCCCGTCGCCATCGACCACGCAGAGATACGTCGTGTCGCCGTGGACGTACTCGCCGGCCGGCACGTTCACCGACGCGCGCTGCGGGTCGATCTCCGCGAACCGACGCTTCGCCCACGCCTTCGAGAGAATCTCCGCGACAGGCGTCTCGCCCACCGCCGGGTCGATCGCGTAGCCGATGCGATCCGCGAAGGCGCGCTTCTTCGCCTCGACCAGCAGGTGGATCGCCTCAGGACCATCCAGCGGCAATCCGGCCAGCGTCGCCTGTTCCACGATGTTCAGCGCCTCGAGCAGGATCATCCCCTGACTCGGCAGGCACGTCTGGTACACCGTGTAGTCGCGATACGTCGTGCGGATCGGATCGGTCACGTCGGCGTGCTGCGTCGCGAGATCGTCGACCGTGATGCCCCCGCCCAGCTCCGCGAGCGCCGTCGCCATCGCCTGCCCCACCGAGCCGGTGTAGAACGCGTCGCGCCCCTCCGCCGCCAGCGTCCGCAGGGTCTGCGCGAGACCTGGCTGCCGGAAGATCTCGCCCGCGCGCGGGGCACGTCCGCCCGGGAAGAAGACCGCGTGCGACGCCGGGAACTGCGCGAGCAGCTCCTCGTGATCGAGGATGCACTGCGCACCGAGCGGATGGATCGGGAAGCCATCAGCGTAGGCGATCGCCTGCTCGACGACCTCCGCGAAGCGCTTCGAGCCGAAGCGCTCGAGCAGCACGAAGAACGCATCGATCATGCCCGGCACCGCAATCGAGGTCGGCCCGCGTCCGGGGAAGGGTCCCTCCTTCGCGGCTCGCATCTGTTCGAGCGACGTGGATTTCGAGGCGATACCGCTCCCCTGAATCGAGACGATCTCGCCCGGCCCCGTCTCCCCCGGACGATGCACCACGGCGAACAGGTCGCCGCCGAGGCCGCACATCTCGGGCATCACGACCGCCGCCGTCAGCCCCGCGCCGACCGCCGCATCGATGGCATTGCCGCCCTGCCGGAGGATCTCGAGCCCGGTCTCGACCGTCAGCGGATGCGCCGCCGCGACCATCCCGCGCTCGGCGAACATCGGGGCGACGCGTCGGCGCGCCCAGGTCGGATGTGCCGTGGAACTCCCAGGAAACCCAATCATCTGCTCATCTCTCATGGCGCGCCGATGCATCCGCCGACGTGCAACGGATGCATCGGGGAACGCGCGACTGGTCCGCTACTCGACCGGCTCAAGCCGCCCGGTCAGCGTCAGGATCGTGTTGATGCCATCAGCATACGGACTGTTCTGATAGATCGGATCGTCATCGGCGGGCCACGGCTTCACGCGGACGTTCTCCAGCACGGCGTTGTTGCCGTAGCGCTCGAAGAGCGGCAGGATCGGTAGCAGCTCGTTGAAGACCTTCGCGATCGTCGTGACGTTCGCCCGCTGCGCCGTCTCGTCGAGCCCATCTGCCGCATCGACGGTCAGCTGCTCGAGATCGACACTCCCCGCGACATCGGTGTCCTGCTGCAGCGGGAACTCGATGCCATTGCCGCCATTGTTGATGGCGAGCGTGTTGTGCGTGAAGAAGGCCGTCGTGTACGAGTAGTGCGGATGCGGATCGGTCGAGCTGCCCCAGCCCTGGATGCCCATGTCGAACGCCCCGCGATCGAGATCGACCGGCTGCTGCGTGTACGTCACGGCGCGCGGCGTCACCTGCAGACCGAATGACGTCAGCTGCTCGGCGGCGTTCTGACCGGCCGCCGACCAGTCCGCGTACTCGGCAGGGAACGTCAGCTCGAAGGTGGCCGGCGTACCGTCAGCCATCACCCACGTGTCGCCGTCCTTCGTCCAGCCGACCTCCTCCAGCTTCGCCGTCGCGGCGTCGATGTCGAACGGATACGTCTGCAGCGTGGCGACATCATCGGGCGTCAGCCAGCTTTCGACAAAGTTGTCGCTCATGCCGGTCATGTAGTTGACGCCAATGCCCGACTCGCCAAGCGAGACGACGCCGTTCTGCGAGCGGTCGATCGCCTGCGCGAGCGCCTGCCGCACGCGCTTGTCGGCAAGCTGCGGGAAGCGCCCGAAGTTCATGTAGACGGCCGGCCCCGAGTAGACCGGTGGGCGCACGATGCGGATGCCTGTGTCGAGCATCTGCTGCTCGGTCGCCGGGGCGAAGCCATGCGTTGCGTAGTCGACTTCCTTCGCGAGCACCACCGGCGAGATGGTGTCCGTCTCTCCGCGGAAGACGCGAATGCGATCGAACTTCACCTGATCGGCGTTCCACGCGAGATCGTTCTTCAGCAGCGTGACCTCGGCATCGGAGAGCGACGGGATGTCGAAGATGTACGGGCCGCTCGCGATCACGGTATCCGGGCGGAACTGCGTGAACTCCTGCAAGAGCCGGCGCCCTTCCGGATCATCGACCGTCTTGCCCGACGCGAAGAGCTCGTCCGCACGCGCGGCCCACTCGCCGTAGATCGCCGCCGACTGCGTGTTGGTACGCAGCACGTAGCGCTGGACGACGGTCGAAGGCTTCTTCATCACGAAGTTCACGGTGTAGTCATCGACCGCCTCGACGCGATCGAGATATTGCCAGACGACGTTCGACATGAGTCGGCGAATCGAGTACGTCGCGAGGACATCCTTCGTCGTGAAGGGATTGCCATCGCTCCATTGTGCGCCCTCGCGCAGCTTCACCTGGAAGGTGTCGGAACCCGGCTCGATCGACGCAATGCCGAGCGTGGACTCCGCCGGCGTCGCGATCGGCGAGGCCTCGGCATCAGGTGTGCCGCCCCCCTCACCGGTGCGGATGAACGCCCAGTCGGTTGCCATCAGGGGGAGCCACTCCTTGGTGCCCCAGTAGAAGAGCCCGAACGCCTGCCAGATGAGATCGCCGTAGATGTGCGGCGGCAGGAACACGGCATCCGTCACGAAGGCATTGAAATGCCCCTGTGGCGGCGCGGGAAACGACGTTCCTCCCTGGAAGACGCGCTCGGTGTTCTGCGCAGTCAGGGAGCGGGACGTCGTGGAAGCGGGAGCGGCTGAACCAGACGTCAGCATCGCCCCCGCGACGGCACTACCAGCGATGCCACCGAGCAACCGGCGGCGGGAGAGCAACGCGGACTTGAGCGATCCGTTCATCTGCTTTCCTTCTGATGGGTGGTGCGATCGCGAAGCCACTGGCCACGCGCCGCGCGATGACACCACGGCATGTCGAGCGGAGTTTCGTGCACGTAAGGTGACCCTACCTGTTCAGACAAAAGCTGTAAACCCACCATTCCGTGCTAGCGCTGTGCACTTCGCCCACGTTTCCGTTGGTCGCCCACAGGTGACAGGCGCCCCGTCCCCCATTCAGGCACCCTGTACAATCCGCCCATCCACCGCTCCGGACGCTGCGGATCGTCACGGATATCACGCCTGGCAATCCGCGCATACGGATCGCGAACAGGGGTCCGACCAGTACGGCGGTTCCAGATTCATGCGGTCCGCACAACGTGTTTCCTCAAATACCCGCCACACCCCGCTCGCGATGACCAAATCCGACCCCTCCGTGCCTTGCCCACCTGCGATCCCTCGCATACCATCCCGTCGATACCAACGCAGGGACTCGAGGAGGTCGCGGCGTGATGACGCGCCCGACACCAGCACACCAGATCATGAACTCCCGTCCGTGACGCGGAGCGTCTTGTCGGCCATATGTCAGGTACGTTCGGTGGAGGATCTTCATGGGCATGTCTCCCGTTTCCAACGAATCGTCGGTTCTCGCTCACCAGTGGACCGAGTGGGCGGCATCGCGACGCACGCTGCTCAAGGGCACCGCGGCGAGCATCGCCGCCATCGCGATGGCCAATGGCGGATCACTCCCCATTCGCAGCGTCGCCGCGCAGGACGAGGAACCCGTTGCCGGCGGATCGCTATACATGAGCCTCGCCGATGACGACGTGCAGAGCTTCGACCCGATCGTCCCCTCGGACAACATGTCGATCTGGACGATGCTCCTCATCTACGATCAGCTGATCCGCGTCGCGCCGGATGGGCAGAGTCTCGAGCCGGGTCTCGCCGAGTCGTGGGAGATCAGCGACGACCTGACCGTGTACAC
>Ga0164243_10010668_pt1 | contig 13182 bp, 11 predicted proteins | sample OricompcompostOP_FD_108781 | JGI IMG/M metagenome (GOLD analysis project Ga0164243, IMG submission 108781) | Organic Plus compost microbial communities from Emeryville, California, USA - Original compost - Organic plus compost (OP) | ecosystem: Engineered > Solid waste > Mixed feedstock >... | reverse complement strand
CGTCACCGCGATCGTCTCCCGCGGCGGCCGCCCCGACCTGGCCGGACCCCGACTACCCGCCGTGACCGCACCCACCCAACTCATCGTCGGCGCCCGCGACACCCAGGTCCTCGCCCTCAACCGCGCCGCCCGAACACAACTGACCTGCCCCAACGAGCTCGTCGTCGTACCCGGCGCCACCCACCTCTTCCACGAACCCGGCACCCTCACCACCGCCGCCCACCACGCACGAACCTGGTTCACCCGCCACCTACACGCGACCTGAACACCGCGGTGCGACGACCAGACCCGACATCCGACCGGCCAACACCCAGGTCGAGAGGAGGGCCGCTGGCGGGACGTCCGTCCACCCCGGACGGCACCGCCGGTCTCGGCGACACGACCGGGCGGGCCCGCCCTGGCCGACACGTCGGAGTACATGCAGGCCGGCAGCACGTTCGCCCGGATCAGCCGAGCGACACGCGGTGCGCGACCGGATCTACCCTGGCTCCGCCCGACACATGCCGAAACCGTCCTGTCCGTCGCCGTCGACGCCGCCCGACAAATAGCATCACAGATCACCGTGCGGCCGCAGGCGGTCGTCAGCTGGCCCACGATAGTCCGAAGCGCTGATGCCCGTCGATGAACGCGGCCCGGTCGCGGTGGGCCGGCTTGGCCGCCTGCGGGCCGCCGCCGCCCGGCCCGCTATGGCTGTATGAGCCCACCCATAGAAGCGTCTGTGACACATCCTTAGAACTGACCGCTCCTGGGCGGTTCGGGATTGCCCCCCGTCAGGTCGGATTGGTCCATTTGTCCCGGTTCTTGGTGAGGAGTTCGCGGCGGGCTCGGGTGCGGAAGGAGTCGCTGGCGAGAGTGAGGTCTTCTGCGTGGTGGACGAGCCGGTCGATCATCGCGGCGGCGACGACTTCGTCGCTTGACACGACGTCGGCGAGCACCCGTTTCGGTTCCTGGCCGGTAGGGGTCATCATCAACCCGACCCGCAAGCAGATCTCGTGCGGTCGTGGATGTGGGCCCTTCCCCTGCGCCATGAGCCTACCGAGGGCTTCCGCGATCTCGGCGATTTGATCTTCGGTCATGCGAGATCCGGCCGGCGATGAGGACGGGGTCGCCGCCAGCGTCGAGGGCCCCGCGGTAGTTTGCGATCTTGGCGTCGCACTCTTGGATCGTCGCGCGCAGCGGTGTGCTTTCGTCGGTGAGGAACTGGGTCGACGGGTCCGGCGATCCACTCGCGGCCGGCCTTGTTCAGCGAGGTGCGGGCCGTCTGCTGGGGGTGGCAGGCGGCCCGCACGATCTCGGGAGTGGTCTGGTGCTTACTGGAGGCCGGTTGTGGAGGGTTCGGGTTCGAGGTGGGTGGGTCCGGTGGCCTTGCCTGCCTGCCGGTCGAGGGTTTCGCCTTCCACGTCGAGGTTGGGCAGGGCGCGGTTGAGCCAGCGGGGTAGCCACCAGGCGGCCCGGTCGAGCAGCGACATGACTGCCGGCACGATGGTCATGCGGACGATGAACGCGTCGACGAGTACGCCGAACGCGAGCGCGAAGCCGATGGATTGGATGAATACCTGGTTGGCGAAGGCGAAGCCGCCGAAGACGGCGATCATGATGATCGCGGCGGCGGTGACGACGCGTGAGCCGTGGCGGAAGCCGGTGATGATGGCCCCCTGGGCGGTGGCGCCGTGGATGTGGTCCTCGCGCATGCGGCTGACGAGGAAGACCTGGTAGTCCATGGCGAGGCCGAACAGGATGCCGATGAGCAGTACCGGTACCAGCGGTGCGATCGGTCCGGGTTCGTCGAGGCCGATGAGTGAGCCGAGCCAACCCCATTGGAAGACGGCGACGACGGCGCCGAAGGTGGCCGCGACGCTGAGCAGGAAGCCGAGGGTTGCCTTGATCGGCACCAGCACGGAGCGGAACACCAGCATGAGGAGCAGGAAGGCAAGGCCGACGACGAGCCCGAGGTAGGGCAGGGTTGCGCCGTTGACCCTGTCGGAGATGTCGATGTTGACGGCGGTCTGCCCGGTGACAGAGATCGAAGCGCCGGTTCCGGCGTGCACGGCTGCCAGTTGGTGCCGGATGTCGGTGACCAGGTCGCTGGTGGCTTCGTCCCGGGGTCCGGTGGTTGGGATGACGGTGAGCAGGCCGGTGCTCCCGTCGGGGCTGGTCACCGGTGGGCTGATCGAGACGACACCGTCGAGAGCGCTGATCATGTCGGTTACCTGGGCTGTCACTGTGGTGGCGTCGCCGGTGGCGGTGGTGTCGACGACGACGGTCAGGGGGCCGTTGACGCCGGCGCCGAATCCGGCGCTGATCAGGTCGTACGCCTTGCGTTGCGTGGTGTCCACGGCTGACATGCCATCGTCTGGTACGCCAAGGCGCAGTCCGGTCGCGGGCGCCGCCACGAGGGCGAGTCCGAGGACCGCGATGATCAAGGCCGGGACTCGGTGGCGGGTGACGAACCGGGCCCAGCGTTCGCCTGCCGGTGCCGGGCCGGCGTCGGAGGAGAGTTCGCGGTGGCCGGCGGTGATGCGGCGGCCGGCGAGTCCGAGTAGCGCGGGGAGCAGGGTGAGCGCGACGAGTACGGCGACCGCGACGGTGGCGGCGGCTGCCAGGCCCATGGAGGCCAGCACCGGGATGCCGACCACCGTGAGTCCGGCCAGGGCGATGATCACTGTGAGGCCGGCGAAGACGACCGCCGAGCCGGCGGTGCCGACGGCGCGCCCGGCGGCTTCGGTCGGGTCGGTCTGTCGGGCGAGCTCGTGGCGGTAGCGGGAGACGATGAACAGCGCGTAGTCGATACCGACCGCGATGCCGAGCATCAGCGCGAGGATGGTGCTGTTGGCGTTGATGTCGACGAACCCGGAGACCGTCATGATGCCGGCCAGTCCGATCAGTACGCCGAGGATCGCGGTGAGCAGGGGTAGGCCGGCGGCGACCAGGGAGCCGAAGGTGAGCAGGAGGACGAGCCCGGCGATGGCGATGCCGATCACTTCGGCGACGCCGGTTTCCGGTGACGATTGCAGTGCGTCGCCGCCGACTTCCACGGTCAGGCCGTTGGTCCGGCCTTCCTCGGCGGTGTTTACCAGGGCGTCGCGGTCAGCCGCGGTGAGTTCGATGCCCTGGACACTGTAGGTGACCTGGACGAAGCCGTACCGGCCGTCGGGAGAGACGGTGTTGGCCTGGAACGGGTCGGCGACGTTGGTGACTTCCGGCGTCGATCTCAACTTGGCCACGACGTTCTCTACCGCCGTGCGGTGGATCGGGTCGGTCAATGTGCTGCCGGCTGGGGCCGCGAACACCACGCGCGCGGTCGCACCGCCTGCGTTCGCCTGTGGGAACCGTTCGGCGAGGTGGTCGATGGCCTGCTGGGCCTCGGTGCCAGGGATGCGAAACGAGTTGGACATCGTTGCGGACAGCGTGCCCGCGCCGACGCCGACCAGCGCCAGCAGCAGTACCCACAGTCCGGTCACCAGCCACCGTCGGCGGTAGGAGACCTTGCCCAGTCGATACAGAAACGTTGCCACGAGTGACTCTCCAGAGTGGAAGAAAGATGCGCGCGGGGGCTGGCAGGATGCGTGCTGGGGTTAGATCGCGTAGCCGGTGCCGGTGAGGCGCTCGCTCTCGGTCCACAGCCGGGCGCCCTCGGCGGGGTCGTCGGCGCCTCGGGGGAGCGCCACCTGTTTGGGGGTGCCCGAGGTCTGGTCGCGGCCGGCCGGCCCGTAGAAGCCGCCGTTCACCACGTCGGGGTCGGTGGCCGCGAACAGGGACGGCCAGGCCGCGCCCTCGGGTGAACCCATCGCAGTGTTGCGGGTAAGGGCGATCACGGCTCGGGAGAGCAAGTTCTGGCTGTGCCGTTGGAGGTTGGTCATCGCCGATCCGGGATGCACCGCGACGGCCATGATGTTCGTGCCGGTCAGTCGGCGCGCAAGTTCCCGGGTGAAGACGACGTTGGCCCGCTTCGACTTCGCGTACGCGCGCATCGCGCCGTAACGCTGTTCGCTCATCAGGTCGTTGAGCCGTCCGACCCGCCAGGTCGCTGCGATGGCGCTTACCGTGACGATCCGCGCGGCCGGCGAGCGGCGCAGGGCCGGCAAGAGTCCAGCGGTGAGCGCGAAGTGACCGAGGTGGTTGGTGCCGAAGGTGAGCTCGAACCCGTCCGCGGTCGTACGGCGTTCCGGCACGTTCATCACCCCCGCGTTGTTGAACAGCAGGTCGAGCCTTTCCGAGGCTGCCAGCCGTGACGTCGCCGCGGCGATCGACGCCAGGGAGCTCAGATCTATCACGGCGGTGTCGAGCAGCGCGTCAGGCTGCGCGCCACGCAGCTCGGCGACGGCCATGTCGAGTTTGCCGTGGTCACGGCCGGCCAGGATGAGCCGGACCCCGTGGCGGGCGAGCACTCGGGCGGTTTCCAGGCCGATACCACTGTTCCCGCCTGTGACAAGCGCGGTGAGGCCGGTGAGGTCGCCGATGTCATCCGGCGTCCAGTGCGTAGCTGAGGCCGAGCGCGGGGACGTGCGTGAGTTCATGACGACTCCGATCGATTGGGCCATCGGCCGCCGACGGTGTGCACCGGCGGTCGTCCGTGTCGCCGGGGCTTCGTCGACCGCTCCTGTCGACTGACCGGTTAGGAAGAATCTAGGTCTCTCGGCGACTGATGTCAACTAGCCAGTTAGTCGCATGCTCGACGGAGCGGCTCGACCCTGGGGTTGTTCGATCGATGGGCTTGCAGCCGGGTTCTGACACCCCCGCACAAGGCGACGCTGGCCCAGCCCGGGTCGTCGTGGGCTCAATCGCGGGTCCCCATGTTCCTGCCGATGATCCGGTCGAGGGTGGCGTCGCTCAGGAGCCTGCGGCCGAGGACGGCGGAGCGGGCACCCGATCCGACGGCATAGCGTGCTCGCGGGATGCGTGCGGTGACAGCCGTGCCGATGGCCTCGGCGACCACGCGGGGGTCGGAACCGTGTTCGGCGGCGTCGGCTCGGGCGAGGACGTCGCGGACGCGATGTGCTATCGCGGCGTACGCGGTGTCGCCGGAGGTCTCGATCAGGTTCTCGCGGGCGATCGTGTTCCACTCGGTACGGATCGCGCCCGGCTCGACGATGACGACACGGATGCCGAACGGGGCGAGTTCGAGGCGTAGCGCGTCGCTGAGACCCTCCAGGGCGAACTTCGTGGCGTGGTACCAGCTGCCCAGCGGTCCGTAGATCTTGCCGCCGATGGAGGAGACGTTGACGATGGTGCCGGACTTCTGGGCGCGCATCGTCGGCAGCACGAGCTGGATGAGCCGGGCTGGTCCGAACAGGTTCACGTCGAACTGGCGGCGGCCGTCCTCCATCGGCACGTCTTCGAGCGCGCCGTAGGCCCCGAAACCGGCGTTGTTCACGAGTACGTCGATGCGCCCGGTCTCCTGGAGGACCCGCTCAACCCCACCAGACATGGCAGCGTCGTCGGTAACGTCGATCGCCAGCGCTCGCATGCCCTCCGCCTCGAGCGCGGTGAGCCGGCTGACGCGTCGCGCCGCCCCATAGACCAGGTAGCCGCGCTCCCGGAGACTGCGGACGGTGGCTGCGCCGATCCCGGAGGAGGCACCTGTGACCAGCGCGACGCGTTCAACGCTGGGCTGCCCCGGATCAATATCCTTCGCGATGTTTCGCACCATTTCTCCTCCTCAGCTGTCTAACCAGATGGTTAAAGTGTAGAGGGATGGCCGTGCGTACGCGCGAGGTGGTGGACGACTGAACTGTTCGCGGGATATTACTAGGATAGAGGGGCGAACAGTCTGCGGTTGCTGGGGAACACAAGACTAACCGTGCAGTTAGTATCTTAACCTTTATAGGGCTTTTCAACCGTTTTGTCGTTATTAAACAACTGGTCAGTGTAGTATCTCGTTGTGGCTAGGAAATCCGAGGACACGAAGGCGCGGGTTCTGGCTGCCGCGACTCGCGAGTTCGCGAGTTACGGAATCGCGGGCGCACGGGTGGACCGGATCGCCGCCACCGCGTCGGTCAACAAGAACCTGCTCTACATCTACTTCGGCAACAAGGAGCAACTCTTCGAGGCGGTGCACGACGCTGCGGTGACCAAGCTGCTCGACGCGGCCCCGTTCGACCCGTACGACCTGCCCGGCTATGCCGGAGCGCTCTTTGACTACTATCGCGCCCACCCACATCTGCTGCGCCTCGCGCGGTGGCGCAGCCTGGAGCAACCCGGTGCGCAGCCGCTGCGTCTGGCGGTGGAGGCGACAAAGGCCAAGTTGGAGGCGCTGGCCAAAGCGCAGGCTGACGGCGCGGTCGATGCCGGCCTGCCGCCACACGTCCTGCTCACGCTGGTGCTCGGCCTGGCCGCGACGTGGAGCGACGGTTCGCCGGAGGCGACCATGCCCGACGACGACCCGGAGACGGTCAGCATCCATCGTCACGCCGTGGTCGTATCGGTCGGCCGACTGACCCGGCCACCCGCCGGGCGACTCTCCGCCTGAGGCGTGCCCCGGCTCGCCGGACACGGCCTGCCCGGTCCAGAATCGAAACGCCGTGGCAGGCGATCTTCCGCCGATTCAATTGAGCAGCCGACGCACGGCGTCGACGACGATGTCGCGCCGCTCCTGCCGGCTTGCCGGGCGGGTGGCGACGGCGTACTCGGGACTCGTCGCGGTCCAGAGCGCGGCGAGGTGGAGGATGAGGGCAAGCACTGCCTCGGCGGCGTAATGCGTGGGAAGGACACCCTCGGCCTGGGCGCGCTCAATCGCGTCGACCTTGTCCCGAAGGCTGTCGACGACCTGCGGCGACGGCGGACGCCTGTCCGCATACTCGAGCCGGTACCAGGTCACCAGACGGGCCACCTCGGGATGGCTGTCGTAGCCGGCGGCGAGATCCGCGGCATAGCCGGGCAGATCGTGGACATCGATCGGGATCTGACGCGCGACATCGGCGACGAGGGTACTGAAGACCGCCTCGAACAGCGCTTCCTTGCTGCCGTAGTAGTGGTAGATCTGCGCCTTGCTCGCACACGCGGCCGCAGCGATCCGGTCGACGCGCGCCCCGGCGATCCCGTACGCGGCAAATTCATCGACCGCGGCGGCCAGCAGCCGGGCACGGGTGGCGTCCGAGTCTCGAACCATGACCTCGATACTATCTACTAACTGGCAAGTTGATAAAGAGCTACGGCGCACTTCCAACCCGGCGGTTCGGGCCAGCGGCCCCGCGCGTTCGCCGGTTTCGAGATGGAGTGCCGCGCCGGCATGGCTCGTCGAGCCTCACGTCCGGGCAGGATCAGCCGACCCGCAGTCGACCGAATCGTCATCTATCTGGTTAGTCGGATAGGCTGCCGGGATGATTCGAGACGCGCAAGCCACTCAGCAGAGACTGCTGGAGGCTGCCGCAGAGGAATTTTCGACCTACGGGATCGCTGGTGCCCGTGTTGACCGGATTGCCGCCGCGGCGAATAGCAACAAGGCTCAGATCTACCACTACTTCGGCAGCAAGGAGCGGTTGTTCGACGCCGTGATGAACACGATCGTCAGCCGGACGGCGGCGCAGGTGCCCATCGACGTCAACGACCTTGCGGGCTACGCCGGCCGACTGTTCGACCGTTACGAGGATGATCCCCGGATCGCCCGCCTGGCTACCTGGTACCGGCTGGAGCGTCCGGCCGAGCACGAACAGCTGGACGTGCTCTCCGAGACCATCCGCGACGAGTTGCAGCAGATCCGCCAGGCCCAGAAAGCCGGCATCCTTCCCGCCCGCTATCGGCCCGCGGACCTGCTCAACCTGGTGCTGCATCTCACCTTCCTCTGGGCGTTCGTCTTCCCCGAGCTCAGAGGCCAGTTCGCGAAGACGTCGCGAGCGCACCGCCGCCGCGTCCTCACCGACGCGATCAAGGCGCTACTCGCCACGGACAACACCCCGGCGAGCGGCAAAGAAGGCACCTGAACGGTAGCGCGGGCCGGCCCCGACATCATGCCGGGGCCAGCCCACCGAACCGCGTCAGGGCTGAAGGAGCTTGGCGACGGCATCGGCTGCTGCCGCTCCGTCGCGAAGGCCCATCTCGGCCGCCCGGGGCCGGATCTTCGGGTCCAGTGCTTCGCGGATGAGGATGTCAGAGTCGGCTCCGCCGGTGATCCGGACGACCCGGAGCCCACCGGCCTCAAGCTTGTTGAGAGCGTCCTCCTCCACCGTGTTCGACAGGTTCGGCGTCGGCATCCCGATATAGATGATGGCGTCCAGGTCCTTCTCCGCGACCAGATCGGCAGAGAAAGACGTCCGCGGGGCGTCGGTGTAGTGTTTTCCGTCGATCTCGATGGTAGGCAGGAACCCGGGGACCGCGGCGGAGGATGCGATCGCTGCCGCGAGCGGGACACCGTCGCTGCGCTTCCAGAGAACGGTCTTGCCGGTTTCGGCGTTCACGGAGGTGGGGCGGAAATCCAACTCGGGCCATTCCGTACCAGGCAGCATCGACCCGACGTACGCGACGAAATCCGCGCTGGAGATCGGAGTGGGCGTCTTCATCGCCAGTTCCCCGACGATCCGACCACGTTCCTCAATGGTTCCCTCGGTGGAGTTCAGCGCCGCGATGATCTCCGGAGGGATCGCGCTCATTCCTGCGCCCGCCGGTAGGGGGGCCGTCGCCACGTCACCGGAGCGCTCCCTTTCCACAAGCTGGTTGAGGTCAAGCCTCGCGCTGAAGTAGCCGCCGGCGATCGCACCCGCGGACGTGCCGACGACGACATCGACCAGGTCCGGCGTCAACCGCGCCTCGTTTGCGAGGGCGGCGAGAACCCCCGTCTGCCAGGCGATACCGGATTCACCGCCACCGCCGAGCACGATACCCACCCGCGGTCGTGCTGTAGCGGCCGGTTCTGGATCGGACGCCGTCGAGGAGCAGGCGGCAACCAGCAGCGTCGTCGCTGCGACTGCGGCCGTCGCCATCAGGGCCCGCGTCGCGCGGCTGTGTCCCGAGCTGGTTTTCTCTTCCATCTCTCTACCTCACTGTCGATAACTCGCTCGCCGGTTGTGGCAGAACAGCGCCACCCTGGGAGACCAGCCACATTCGTCTATCATCTGACCGGTTAGTTCAAGTCTTGCATCCCGCGACCGACGCTGTCAACTAGTCGGTTAGTCAACTGAGGCCTGGATGTGGATCGATGGCTCGGTCTCCCGACGGCCAGTCGTCGAGCCTCGGATCTGGCGCGGACGACGACCCCGCGAAGCCCGCTCCCGTCGCCCACAGGCGCCTAAGCGGCTAACCGATAAGCGCTGTGATGCCGAGCCCGACCGGTGACCAGGTGTGCGCCGGCGGAGGTCTGGGCAAGATCCAGCGGCGCGGACACCGGCGATTCTCGGGAGCCCACACCGCTGAACGTGTCCGTGTTCCGTTCCCCGGCGGCGTGCTGGCCTACACGCGCCCCTGCTGGAGTCCGCCGCTCGTAGATCGACCATGCCGCTGACCTGCCGGTCATCGAGGGCACCTGATCCGACGGCGGTAGAGCGAGGGCCTGGCGACCGTGACCCAAGCCGGTACGCGGTTTTGGGTCGGCACGAACGCCGTAGACGTGGATCGCCGCCGGTGGCAGTCGTTTCCGCGCAGCTTCGACCAGGCACATGTCCCCGGCGCTCAACAGACCACGGGCTGGACCCGGCTTGAAGATCCACGTCACCGACCGCGCGACCTGGCTGGTCATCGCCGTGCATACCCCGACTGCGCGTCGCCCTGCCCGCTCCATGCCGAAAACTCCGGAGCTAAATTGTAGATGTGGAGCCAGGCGGGGAAGGCTGCACGGCGTTCGGTTTCGGTGTGGTAGGTGGTGGCGTAGGCCCATTCGTCGAGCATGGTGCGGTTGAACCGTTCGACCTTGCCGTTGGTTTGGGGTCGATAAGGGCGGGTGCGTTTGTGGGTGATCCCGGCGTTGGTGAAGGTGTCTTTCCAGAGTCGGGATCGGTAGCAGGAGCCGTTGTCGGTCAGGACGCGTTCGACGGTGATGCCGGCCGCGGTGAACCAGGCGTAGGCGCGGGTCCAGAAAGCGGCGGCGGTAGCCGAGGCGGGGTTCACCGCGACGGACCCGGGCAACGCCGGGCATCGCGGATCGGTTGCGTTTGCCGGCCTGCCGCCCGACCATCCGGTGGCCACCGCCGTCGGGGATGTTGCCGAGCTTCTTGATGTCGACGTGGATCAGTTCACCGGGGCGGTCGCGTTCATAGCGGCGGACGGGTCGGGCGGTGGCGCGGTCCAGGTGGGCGAGCTTGGCGATGCGGTAACGGGTCAGGACCCGGTGGACGGTGGCCGGGTTCAGCCCGAGCAGGTACGCGATCCTGGCCGGCCCCCAACGGCGCAGCACACGGACCTTGATGATGCGTCGTTCGGTACGCGTCGGTGTCTGTCGCGGGCTGTGGTGGGGGCGGCTGGAGTGGTCGCGCATACCTGCTTCACCGTGGTCGCGGTAGCGGTCGGCCCACCGTTTCGCGGTCGTGGGCGAGACCTGGAAGCGTTCCGCGGCGCAGCGCAGTGACCAGCCGTCATCGACCACGCAGCGGGCCAGGCGCAGCCGGCCGGTCTCGATCAGGGGTGCGTTAGCGTGAGGCATGAGGGCCTTCTCGGTGCTCGGGGTGCGAGTTTGGTCGCTACACACCGAGCCAGAAGGCCCTCACCCATTTCAAGATCTACAAGCCGTGGCCTCCGTCACCAACCTCCATGGTCAGTACACCTAGATCATCGGACGCCCACCAGGCGTACGAAACCAGAGGCCAGCAGGCCGCCGCGACGTCGAAACGCCGTCAAGCGTGACCTGGCGGTCGACGGCCAAGAACAACGCACAGGTTAGGCGGACGCCGACAGTGCAGTCATCGCGTCGGCCAGCGTCGGGGAGGCTCCACCTTGGGCAGACCCACCAGCATCGACCGAAATGGCTTGCCCGCGAATGGCGATCGCCTCGTCCGAGGCGAGGAACACCGCCAGGTTGGCGACGTCCGATGGTTGGGTCAGCCGGTCGGTCGTCTGGTGCTTGACGACCGCGGCGGCAAGCGATGGCGGAAACTGGTCCGCGGCACGGGGCGACAGCACGAGACCCGGCAGGATGGCGTTCACGTTGATCCCGGACCGACCATGGGACACGGACAGGTATCGGGTCAGCGCGGTCACCGTCGCCTTCAGTGAACCGTACGCGGCCCTGTTGAGGTCACCGGCTTGCCCGCCCATCGACGACGTGATGACCACGCTGCCGCCGCCAGTCTCGATCATCCGGGGAACCCCGTACTTGATGCCGTGGACGACACCCATGACGTTGACTTGGAATAGCCGCTCCCAGACGTCGAGTTCGTTGTCGACGATATTGGTGTCGCCGGGAACGCCTGCCGCGGCGTTCAGGTGCAGGATGTCGAGTCGGCCGAACTCGTCGACGACCCGATCAAAGCTGACCTCGACCTCGGTCGGGTCGCTGACGTCGACCGTCAGCGCGATGGCTCGGGCGCCTGCGGCCTTGAGCCGCGCCGCGACCGCGGTCGCGGCCTCTCCGTTCACGTCGATGACGGCCACCGCGGCACCTTCTCTCGCCATGGCTTCTGCGGTCGCGTCCCCGATCCCGCTGCCACCTCCGGTGATGTACGCGATCTTGCCGTGCAACCTCATGTGTCCGTTCCCTTCTCATCAACCCCGACAGGGGGTCTTCTCATACTTCGGCAATTTGAGCGCGGCGGTCGACCGTCTCGCACGCTCTCGGCGACGGCGGCGATCGCGACCGTCGAGAGCGAGACGCGGGTCCTTTGTGACCGGTGGTCAGAGCGCCGTGCCCCCCGACGAGCGCCTTCCGCTTGCACCGAGTTGACGAGGGCGACCACCGTGGTGATGGTCGAACGTCGACAGCGCAAGCAGGGGCAAGCCAGGCGGTCTGACAGGACGAACGGCGGCATCACCGATCGGGCGCGCGGCTACGTGGCCCGAGCTCAGCGTGGAGAAAGTCGCAGCGGGTCGTCCCGGCGGCGGCGCGAGGGTTTCGACACGATGACCTCCGACTCATGTAGTCAATTGATGACTTCGACCGTACGGCTGGGTCGCGCCATAAGTCAACGATTGACTACAAGGCTGCGTGTGATCGTGGTCGCGTGTCAGGACGGTCGTTGTTGCGTTAGAGTCGTCGTTCGATGACTTAGGTGAAGGGGCCGGACGATGAACACGGACGTCGACCCGGGTACCGGAGGACCGACGCGACGACGTAACGCGGCCGTCACTCGCCAGGCACTGCTCACCGCAGCGCGAACGCTGATGACCGAGCATGGCGTGGAAGGTACTAGTACGCGTGACGTAGCCGCGGCAGCCGGCGTAAACCAGGCGCTGGTGTACCGCTACTTCGGGACGAAAGAGAAGCTGTTCTCCGAGGCCGCCAACGGCAGTTCGACCACATTTACCGACGACCTCATGGCGAGCACATCCCTACTGAAGCTTCCGCGAGTGTTGCTCGACCGCACTCTGGAGGTGAACGCGTCGACGGAGCAGCACGGCGACGGCATGGCGGCGCTGATCGGCGGCGCCAACGACAGCACGATTCGTGCCATCCTCCGCCAGCGCATCGACACGAGCTTCGGACAGCAGTTGGCCCCCCGTCTGGACGGCCCCGACGCGTTGCTGCGTGTCGAACTGCTCGCCGCGCTGCTCACCGGCATCGTCGTGCTACGCGAAAAGGTTGGGACCCCCGCGCTCAAGGGTGCCGACCTCGACGTCCTCGGTGCCTACGTCGAGCGATTGGCCGCGGCTCTTCTCGCGTACGGGCCTGCCCAGCCGGACTGACGTCACGTTTGGAGCCGGGGGAGGCGAATGCGCTCGTGCGTTGCTGTCGCCGCGATATCGGCGCAAATTGAGGCCCGCCCGGCAGCGTTGGGTAGGCGGGCGATCGGCTGGAGCGCCGGTGCGTATTGCGGATGCCCTCGTCAAGCCGGACTCGTGAACCTGAGATTCCCACAGCGGTGGCGTCTCGACCCGGCGCCCCGGGTGCTGCTTGTCGCCGCGCATCGGCGTACGACCTGATGATGCGCCAGAGTGGCGTGCCGTTCCGGGTGTCGCGCTCCGCCGCCCACCGCAGGTGGGCGAACAGGCGCTGGGTGATGGTGTCCTCGTCAGCGGAGACGGACGGTGCCGATGAACCCGTCGGTTGCGATGATCTTCTGGAGGCGGGTCTGTGCGGTGACGAGGCCGGTGGGGCGGTTAGCT
>Ga0164243_10010666_pt1 | contig 13186 bp, 13 predicted proteins | sample OricompcompostOP_FD_108781 | JGI IMG/M metagenome (GOLD analysis project Ga0164243, IMG submission 108781) | Organic Plus compost microbial communities from Emeryville, California, USA - Original compost - Organic plus compost (OP) | ecosystem: Engineered > Solid waste > Mixed feedstock >... | reverse complement strand
GGCGGCGGAATGCAGGATCTCGTCGATCGCGGCGGCGCGTGCGGCCGTCGGGCGGCCGCGCGGACCGGCGACCGCCCGCCGGCGGGGCGCCGCAGCCTTCTCCGCAGAGCTCTTGGTCCGCGCCATCCGCCGCCCTCGTGCTAGATCTTGCCCTCGCGCAGGAATTCGGCCGCGTGATGCGCCGCCCTGGCGCTCAGGGCCATATAGGTCAGCGACGGATTCTGGCAGCCGCTGGAGGCCATCGCCGAGCCGTCGGTGATGAACAGGTTCGCAACGTCGTGGGCCTGGTTGTACTTGTTCAGCACCGACCTCTTCGGATCCTTGCCCATGCAGGCGGTGCCCATCTCGTGGATGCCGAGCCCCGGCGTACCGGGCGTGCCCCGGGTCATCATCACCTTGCCGCCGGCGGATTTGATCATCGCCGCGCCGTCCTCGATGATCTGAGCGGCCATCTTCGTTTCGTTGTCGCCCAGGGCGCATTCGATGTGGACGATCGGCACGCCCCACTTGTCCGTCCGGGTCGGATGCAGGGTGACGCGATTGTCCGGGTTCGGCAGCATCTCGCCGAAGCCGGAGATGAAGACCATCCACGGTCCGAGCTTGCGCGTGCGGGCCTTGAGCTCGGCGCCGACGCCGGGCTGGCTGAGCGCGCCGTTGCGCCAGCCCATCCGCGAGACGGCGCCCTGGAAGCCGTAGCCGCGCAGGAAGTCCGCGGGCTCGCTGACGTTGCGGTAGCGCGGGATGTAGAGGCCCGTCGGCCGCCGGCCGTGATAGTAGGTGTTCGGTCCCTTCGGCAGGATGCCCATCACCGACAGGGCGTAGATGTGGTCCATCAGGTTGCGGCCGACCATGTCCGAGCTGTTCGCCAGTCCGTTCGGCTGCGCCTCGGACTTCGAGTTCAGCAGGATCTGCGAGGTGGCGATCGCCGAGGCGCAGCCGAAGATGACCTTGGCCTCGTAGGTCCGGCCCTCCTTGGTGTTGGCGTCGATGACGCGCACGCCGGTCGCCTTCCTGGTCCTCGGATCGTAGATGATGCTGTGGACGATCGCGTCGGTGATGATCGTCAGGTTGCCGGTGCGCTCCGCCGCCGGCAGCGACGAGCTCAGGCTCGAGTGGTAGGCCCCGTAGCTGCAGCCGCGCTCGCACAGCGAGCGGTTCTGGCAGGAAGTGCGGCCGAGCTCCTCGTGATGCGGCTTCGCCTGAGACAGGTTGGCTACCCGGCCCGGGATCACCCGCCGGCCGGGGAAGGACGCCTCGACCGCCTGCTTGAACTGCACCTCGGCGTCGTTGAGCGCGAAGGGCGGCAGGAAGTCGCCGTCGGGCAGCTGCTTCAGTCCCTCAGGCGATCCCGAAACGCCGATGAAGCGTTCGACGTGGTCGTACCAGGGCGCGAGATCCGCATAGCGGATCGGCCAGTCGGAGCCGTGCCCGTCCTTGGCGTTGGCCTCGAAGTCCATCTCGCTCAGGCGGTAGGACTGGCGGCCCCACATGATCGAGCGCCCGCCGAGGTGATAGCCGCGGATCCAGGCGAACGGCTTGTCTTCCGGGAAGCTGTACGGGTGCTCGCTGTCCTTCACCCAGTACTGCAGCGTGGACTCGTTGAAGGCGTAGCACTGGCCCTGGATCTGATAGTCGCGGGCGAGCGCCTCCTCGGGGACCAGGTTGGCGTTCGGCAGGTCCCACGGTTGCATCCAGTCGGTGTACGAGCCGCCGTGCTCCAGCTTGCGGCCGCGCTCGAGCACGAGGGTCTTGAGGCCGCGCTCGCAGAGTTCCTTGGCGGCGATGCCGCCGCTCATTCCCGAGCCGATGACGATGGCGTCGAACATGGTCGCAGCGACCTCAGATGAACGCAGCGCCGCCGAACGGGCGGGTCTCGGGTGTGACGGGGACGGACGGGTTCCACTGGCCGGGCGAGTGCTCGTACGGCAGCTCCTGCGTCAGCGCCGGCTCCGAATAGTAGTAGAGCACGACGATCAGCTCCTTGAGCTTGGCGTAGGTCGGGTCCGTCACCGGCGGCCCCATGTAGGTCACGCCCTGCGCCGCTCCCTGCTTGAGCTTGCCGGTCTTGGGGTCGGCGACGGTCGGCGCCTTCGCCAGCGGACTGGCGGCCTGACCCGGGGCGGGCGGCTTCAGCGCCGCCGCGTCGTGGGCGGTGAGCACCTCGTGGCGCTCGTTCGGCGTCAGCGCGGCGAAGCCCCTGCCCTTGCTCCCGCGGGCGCTCGCGTCGATGGCGTCGAGCGCAGCGATCAGGGCCGTTCGCGTGCCGGGCGCGGCCCAGTTGCGCAACAGCGCGTCGATCTGCTGCGGCACGCCGACCTCGACCGCGCCGACGGTGTCGGTCTTTGGCACGATGGTGTCGGCCACGGCGGTCAGCAGCGTGTAGCGCGGCGCCTCCAGCAGGCGCTGCTCCGTCTGCGCGGCGGCGGCGGCCAGCGCTTCGGCGCCGCCGGGCAGAACCGCCGCTCCGGCGAGCAGCAAGACGCGTCGCAACAACGCCCGCCGATCGAGGCCAAGGCCGTCCGTCATTGGCGTCTCCCCCTTCTCGCGTCCTCCCGGCGCCGCACCGGCGCTGGACGCTTGATAAAAGCACTCCGTCGTTCGATTAGCCTTGTTGCGGCGTCGGACGCAAGCTAATTGTATGAGCAATGAACGAGGCTCTGCGAGGAGCCGCGCAGGGACCTGACAAGGGGGGAGATCGGCTGATGCCGCAGGTGATCGGGCGCCGCGCCCTGCTCGTTGGGATGGCCGCAGGAGGAGCCTTCGCCATGGTCCAGGGATCGAGCGCGGCCGCCGCGCGGAAGACCTTCTTCGAGCGGGTCGGACTGCCCGTCGGCCTGCAGACCTACACCCTCGGCGACGAGCCCGGCCGCGACCTCGACGCAAGCTTCGCCCGCATCGCGCAGATCGGCTACCGCGACGTCGAACTGCCGAACCTCTACGGCCGCAAGCCGGCCGAGGTCCGCCAGGCGGCGGATCGCGCGGGTCTGAAGATCAGCAGCCTGCACCTGCCGGCGATGAGCGCGCCGGGGGCCGGCCTGATGATGACCAGCCCGACGTCCGAGATCGCCGACGCGCTCGGCGCGCTCGGCGCCGCGCACGCGGTGATGCCGATCTTCGTGTTGCCCGCCGACTTCCGGCCGCAGACGGGCGAGACCTTCCAGACGGCGATCGCCCGCTCGGTCGCCGCCGGCGGCGAGGATCTCTGGAAGCGCACCGCCGCGCTGCTGAACGAGAAGGGCGCCGCCCTGAAGCCGCTCGGGGTCCGGGTCGGCTACCACAACCACAATCTCGAGTTCGCGCCGGTCGGCCAGGCCAACGGCTGGGAGATCCTGGTCAAGGAGACCAACCCCTCCCTGGTGCACTTCGAGGTCGACACCGGCTGGATCGCGACCTCGGGGCTGGACCCGGCCGCGTTCCTCGCCAAGCACAAGGGCCGCGTCGCCCAGCTGCACGTCAAGGACGTGGCGAAGGACAACACCGTCAACTTCGCCCTATCGATGAAGCCGGCCGAGGTCGGCGCCGGCGTGCTCGACTGGGCCAGGATCCTGCCGGCGGCCTACGACGCGGGCGTGCGCCACTTCTACGTCGAGCAGGAGCCGCCGTTCGCCATCCCGCGCATGGAGGCGGCGGCGGAGTCGTACGGCTATCTGGCGCAGCTGCGGGCGTAACGCGCCCGACCCGCACTTTCAATCATCCCGGCTTCGATCAGGCCTTGTCCAGACCGAGCACCTCGGCGATCAGCCCCTGGTCGGCGCCGCCCCCCGCGAAGTCGTCGAAGGGGCGGTCGGCCCGGCGGATCATGTGGCGGGCGATGAACGGTGCGCCTTCCGCCGCGCCCTGCTCGGGATGCTTCAAGCAGCATTCCCACTCCAGCACGGCCCAGCCGTCGTAGCCGTATTGGGTCAGCTTGGAGAAGATCGCGCCGAAATCGATCTGCCCGTCGCCGAGCGAGCGGAACCGCCCCGGGCGGTCGACCCAGTCGGCGTAGGAGCCGTAGACCCCGGCGCGGCCGTTCGGGCGGAACTCGGCGTCCTTCACGTGGAACGCCTTGATGCGCTCGTGATAGATGTCAATGAAGGCCAGATAATCGAGCTGCTGCAGCACGAAGTGCGACGGGTCGTAGAGGATGTTGGCGCGCGGGTGGCCGCCGACCGCCGCCAGGAAGCGCTCGAAGGTCACTCCGTCGTGCAGGTCCTCGCCGGGGTGCAGTTCGTAGCAGGCGTTGACGCCGTTCTCCTCGAACACGTCGAGGATCGGCCGCCAGCGGCGGCCGAGCTCGGCGAAGCCCTCGTCGACGACGCCGGGCGGCCGCTGCGGCCAGGGATAGACCATGTGCCACATCAGGGCGCCGGAGAAGGTGGCGTGGCTGGTCACGCCGAACCGGCGGCTGGCGCGCGCCGCCAGCTTCAGCTGCTCGACCGCCCATTGCTGACGCGCCGCTGGATCGCCGTGCAGCCCGGCCGGCGCGAAGCCGTCGAACAGGCGGTCGTAAGCCGGATGGGCGGCGACCAGCTGGCCCTGCAGGTGGGTCGACAGCTCCGTCACCTCGACGCCGTTGGCCGCGCAGACGCCCTTGATCTCGTCGACGTAGTCCTGGCTTTCCGCCGCCTTGGCCAGGTCGATCAGCCGGGCGTCCCAGGTCGGGATCTGCACCCCCTTGTAGCCGAGCCCGGCGGCCCACCTGGTGATCGCGTCGAGCGAGTTGAACGGCGCCTCGTCGCCGGCGAACTGCGCGAGGAAGATGGCGGGCCCCTTCATGGCGGTGCTCCCTTCAGGCGATGGCGGAAAGGTCGACCCAGCTCGCGCCCTGCCGGCTGGAGTCGAGGCAGGCGCGGATGAACCGCATGCCGCACAACGCGTCGTCCATCGTCGCGAAGCCCGGCTCGTCGCCGGCCTGAGCGAGCCCGCGCAGGGCGCGGCCGAAGGCGGCGTAGATGTTGGCGAAGGCCTCCAGATAGCCCTCCGGATGGCCGCCCGGCGTGCGCTGCACGGCCAGGATGTCGCCGGCGAGATAGGCGCGGTTGGCGCCCGCGCCCCAGACCTCGGTCGGCCGGTCGCGCCGCCCGACGATCAGGGTGTTCGGCTCCTCCTGGCGCCAGTGCAGGCCGGCGTCGTCGCAATAGACCGAGATCGCCAGGTCGTTGGCGTCGCCGACGCAGACCTGGCTGGCGGTCAGGGTTCCGCGCCCGCCGCCGGACAGCCGGAACAGCGCCGCGCCGTCGTCGTCGATCCGCCGGCTCGGCAGCGCGGTCAGCTCGGCGCAGATCGCGGCGATGCGCTGGCCGGTGATGAATTCGACCAGGTTGGCCGCGTGGGCGCCGATGTCGCCGAAGGCGCCGGCCTCGCCGGAGCGGGCCGGATCGACCCGCCACTCGGCCTGCTTGTTGCCGGCGACGTCGGAGGCGCGCGAGAGCCAGTCCTGGGTGTATTTGACCATCACCCGGCGCACCGCCCCGAACTCGCCGCCGGCGACCATTCGGCGGGCCTGCTTGACCAGCGGATAGCCGGTGTAGGTGTGGGTGACCGCGATCCGCCGACCGGTGCGCGCCGCCGCCTCGGCGATCAGCCTGGCGTTCGTGAGCGAGTCCGCAAGCGGCTTGTCGATGATGACGTCGAAGCCCGCCTCCATCGCCGCGACCGCCGGCTCGGCGTGCGCATGGTTGGGCGTGACGATCGAGACCGCTTCGATCCGCTGATCCGCCGGCAGCGCCCGCTCGCCTTCGAGCATCTCGCGCCAGGAGCCGTAGGCGCGGTCGGCCGGCAGACCGATGTCCGCGGCCGAAGCCTTCGCCTTCTGCGGCGTCGAGGAGAGCGCCCCGGCGACGAGCCGCCAGTTGCCGGCGATCGCCGCCGCGGTGCGGTGGACGCCGCCGATGAAGGCGCCTTGCCCGCCGCCGATCATCCCGTACCGGATCGGTTCCATGCTGCTGTCCTTGCCTGGCGGCCGCCGCGCGGCCCGGTCAGCGAACGCTGCTCAGGTAGTCGATGAGGGCGGCGCGCTGCGCCGCGTCGGGAAGCGAGATGACCATGCGGGTTCCGGGTACCATCCGCGTCGGTCCGGAAAGGAACGTGTCGAGGTTCGCCTTGGACCATGTCACGCCCGACGCCGTCAGCGCCGCCGAATACTTGAAGTCCGTGGCGGCGGCCTTGCGGCCGACCACGCCGGTCAGGCTGGGCCCCAGGGGCGTGGGACGGGCGGCGCCGACCGCATGGCACGATTGGCAACGCTGACGGAAGACGGTCGCCCCGTCCGGCGCAGCCCGGGCGGCGCCGACGTTCAGGCTGACGATGGACAGGCCCAGGCCGGTGGCTGCGGCGAGCCGCATCCGAAGGTGCTTCATACTGCGGTCCTAACCTAGAGGTCCCTCTCCGCGCGCTTCTGGACGGCGCGCACTAATCGCACGATAGAGTCTTATTTCGCCTCGTCTAGCGAAAAGTATGAGTTATTACGCCCGCCTGCCGGCGGGGGGAGGCCGACTGGAATGCCCGAGCCCGATCTCATCGGCGGCGCACCCGCGATCGAACTGCTGGCGCGCGACCTGCCGCCCGGCGCGCCCGCCTTCGTCAGCGCCGCCGTCCTGCCGGGGCGCGGCTTCATGCTGCTGAACGCCCCGTTGCGGCTGCCCTCCGGCCAGACGGTGGACGGCGTCGCCGGTCCGAGCCCCGCGGCGGCGGCGCGCCTCCTGGACGGCGGGCCTGACGACTTCGCCGGCAACAAGTCCTTCGCCGTCGGCGGCGCGATCCTGGCGCCTTACGCCAACCGCGTGCGCGGCCGGCCGCTCGCCGGCAGCCGCGAAATCGAGACCTCGGTCGACGGCCGGCTCGTGCGCCTGCCGCGCAACTGGGGCGGCCGGGCGCCGGGCGCGGCGCAGTATGCGATGCACGGGCTGATCCTCGACGCCCCGGTCTCGTGGACGCAGCCGTCGCCCGACCGGGCGTGCGGCCGTCTCGAGGCCGGCGACTTCGGCGGCCGCTGGGTCTCGCGCACCTCGCTGACGTTCGAATGGCGGCTGGAGCGCGGCGCGCTGGTCCTGAGCGTCGACGTGCGCAACGTCGGCGAGACACCCCTGCCCTTCGGCCTCGGCTGGCACCCCTACTTCGCGATCCCCAGCGGCCAGCGCGGACAGGCGCGCCTGCGGCTGCCCGCCGCGCGTCGGGTCGAGGTCGACGACTACGACCAGGTGCTGCCCACCGGCCGGCTCCTGCCGACGTCGGGGTCGCCCTACGACTTCGACGCGGCCGACGGCCGACGCCTTGGCGAACTCTATCTCGACGACTGCTTCACGGACCTGCGGCGCGAGCACGGGCGCGCCGTCGCCGAACTGCGCGATCCCGCCGCCGGCGTCGGCCTGCGGATCGCCTCGCCGACGCCTCAGGTGAACGCCATGCAGGTGTACGCGCCGCTCGGCGAGGCGATCGTCGCCATCGAGCCGCAGTTCAACCTGGCGGACCCTTTCGGCGCCGTCTGGCCGCCCGGCGCCGACACCGGCATGGCGCGCCTCCTGCCGGGCGAAAGCCTCGCCTGCGAGGTCCGCGTCGAGCCCTTCGGCCTGACGAGCTGACCGACGGCCGTGACAACGCGCCACACCCTGATGAGCCTACGGCCACGCTGGCCAGCAGCCGACCCGCGCCTAAGTCACCGCGCACGGCGCTCGGCTCATTCCAGTCGGGCCATCTAGCGTCGCGGCGACTCCGGCACGAGCCCCCCCAGGCCGGAGTCGCCACTCGCCGGCGAACGACGGCGGCCGCGGCGGACATTTCCCGGCGGCCGGATTATGCTTCGGCCAGGCGAGCCATAGGGGAAGCCCATGACGGGCCGTGTAGCGTCGTGCAGTTGCGGACAGCTTCGCCTGACCTGCGAAGGCGAGCCGGTCCGCATTTCCATCTGCCATTGCCTCGAATGCCAGAAGCGCACCGGCAGCGTGTTCGGCGCCCAGGCGCGCTTCGCCCGCGAGCACGTCACGATTGAAGGCCGCACAGCGCAGTGGACGCGGCGCGGCGACAGCGGCGAGCAGGCCACTTTCCACTTCTGCCCGGCGTGCGGCTCCACGGTCTACTGGGACTTCACTGGAGCGCCGGGCTTCCTCGCCGTGGCGGTCGGCGCCTTCGCCGACCCGAGCTTTCCGCCGCCGCGCGTCTCGGTCTACGAGGAGCGTCGGCACCCCTGGGCGCTCGCCATGGGCGAACTGCCGCTGGCGCACGAGTTCTAGCGGGCGCGGCTCGGCCGCCCCGCGCTGGGATCAGCCGTCCTTCACGCACCAGGCGACGAGCTTGTTGCCCGTCGGATCACGCAGGTAGGCCGCATAGGAGTTGGGGATCGCCGCCCGCGGCCCCGGCGCGCCTTCGTCGCGACCACCGGCCGCAACGCCGTTCGCGTGGAAGGCGTCCACCGCCTCCACGGTCGGCGCCGTCAGGCCGATGGTGATGCCGTTGCCGAAAGTCGCCGGCCCGCCATCGAAGGGCTTGGTGACCATCAGGATGCCCGTCGACGCCGAATAGATCACCCGATCGCCCATCTCGGCGCCGGGCTCATAGCCCAACGCTCCCAGAGCCGCGTCGTAGAAGCGCTTGGCCGCCGAGATATCGTCCGCGCCGACGACGATGTGACTGAACATGCTTGCCTCCTGTTCGCGCACGCCCGGCGAGGTGTCCCGCGCTGCGCGATGATTCTTTTGTCGAACTGTTAGTGAGGTTCTCGCGTCGAGAAAACCGGCGTCACGACGCTAGGCGTCGCCGAACGGGACGACGCCGTCGGCGTAATCGATGTCGCCGAGCAGGAAGGCGGTGTTCATCACCGTGCCGGCCTGCCGCTCCCACAGCGTCAGCTTGTCGCGCCAGGGCGAGTCCGGATGGTCGTCCAGCAGCGGGCCGACCTCGAGGCCGAGCGCCTCCAGCCGCGCCTTGTGCGCCTCCAGGTCCTTCACCCCGAAGATCACCGACATCACCCCCTCGCCGCGGGTCTCCAGCCACTCGCGGAGCCACTGATTGAACTCCGTCGGCTCAGGCAGCGGCGAGACCACTTCGAGACCCGCCTCCCAGCTGATGCACATGACGAAGCCCATGTCCTGCCGCTCGAAGCGGGTCAGCTTCGCGCCCGACAGCTTCTCCAGTTCGGCGACGTTGGCCTCAAGCGTCTCCGGCCGTGAGATCCAGGCGACATGGTCGACGTGATTGACGAACTTCTTCATACGCTTCCTCCCTTTATCTTGATTATGACGTGAAGCGGACCGCGGCCCCTAAATGGTCTCCCCGGCGTCGGCCAGAAGCGTGCTGCCGGTCATGAAGATCGACAGGTCGGAGGCGCAGAACAGCACCACGCGGGCGATGTCGTCCGGGACGCCGACCCGGCCCAGCAGGCTGGTGAGGGTCGCCGGGATCTCCGCGCCGACGTCCCGCTCCGCCAGCGCCGCCAAGGCGGCCATGTTGCCCTCGGTTTCGCAGAAGGTAGGGGCGACGCCGAGCACCCGGACGCCGTGGGGCGCCAGTTCCAGCGCCATCTGCCGGGTGGCGCCGCGCACCCCGTGCTTGGAGGCGACATAGGCCGAGACGCCCGGGGCGACGCCGCGGAAGCCGGCGGTCGAGACCACGTTTACGATCACGCCGCCGCGGCCGGCCGCGATCATCCGGCGCGCGGCCTCCTGGGCGCCGAGGAAGACGCCCTTCAGGTTCACCGCCATCACCTGGTCCCAGACCTGCTCGGTCATCTCAAGCAGCGGGATGTTGGGATAGACGCCGGCGTTGTTGACCCAGATGTCGACCCCGCCGAGTTCCTTGGCCGCCAACTCCGCCGCGGCCGCGACCGACGTCGGATCGGCGACGTTCATTGCGGTGGCGACGGCCTTGCCGCCGAACGCCTGGCTCAGTTCGTCCGCCGCGCGGCGCGCAAGATCGCCGTTCAGGTCGCCGATCAGCACCGAGGCCCCAGCCTCCGCCAGGCGCCGGGCGATGGCGCGCCCCAGTCCCTGCGCGCCGCCGGTCACCACGGCCGTGCGGCCGGCGAGCGATATAAGTTCGGCGACCGACCTGGTCGAGACGTCAGCGATGGCCATGGAGCTTCCTCAGGTTTCCTTCCTGCCGCGGACTATCGCTTGGTTGGGCTTCGCTAACAAGGTGACAAATCCTGCGCCGGTGGGTAGGGTCGCAGTTAGTAGGGAGCGGCGAGAGCGGCCCGCCGGGAGGAAACAGTGACGGACCTGGAACCGGACTTCTTCAGCGACCCGAACGTCATCGCCGACCCGCGGAGCTACTTCGACCTGGCCCGCGGCAAGGGACCGGTGCATCGCGAACCGCATCACGGCACGCTGATGGTCACCGGCTTCGACGAGGCGATGGACGTCCTGAGCCGGCCCGATACCGTCTTTTCCTCCGCCGTGGCCGTCGTCGGACCGATTCCGCCGCTGCCTTTCGCGCCCGCCGGTCACGACATTCGCGAGCAGCTGGCGGCGCACCGCGACGAGCTGCCGTGGTCGCGCCACCTGGCCACGCTCGACGGCGCCAGGCACGCCGAGCGCCGGGCCCTGCTCGCCGCCCTCCTCACCTACAAGCGGCTGCTGGCCAACGAGACCTACCTGAGAGGGCTGGCCGACCGGGTGATCGACGGCTTCATCGGCCAGGGACGATGCAACGCCGCCAGCGACTACGCCCATGCGGTGGCGACCTACGCCATCTCCGACCTGATGGGCGTTCCCGAGGCCGACCGCGGCGAGCTCGTCACCTTGCTCGGCGCCCCGCCCAGCCAGGTCGAGGGCGACGCGGTGCACAAGATCGGCCCCGACCCGCTGATCTTTCTGAAGGACAGGTTCGACGGCTACCTGCGCGCGCGGCAGGCATCCCCCGGCTCGGACCTGATGTCCGAGCTGGTCCAGTCCCGCTTCAAGGACGGCACGGCGCCCGACCTCGACGACCTGTCGGATCTCGCGCGCTTCCTGTTCGGCGCCGGCCAGGACACCACCTCGCGGCTGGTCGCCCACGCGATCCGCGTGCTCGGCGACGATCCGGACCTGCAGGCCCGCCTGCGCCGCGAGCCCGAGCGCATCCCGGACTTCCTGGAGGAGACGCTGCGCTTCGACGGCCCGGTCAAGGTGACCTACCGCCTGGCGCTGGTCGACACCGAGGTCGGCGGCTTCGCCGTTCCCGCCGGGACCATCGTCACCGTCTGCCTGACCGGCGGCAACAACGATCCGCGCCATTTCCCCGAGCCGGACCGTTTCGACATCGACCGCGAGAACGTGCGCGACCACATGGCCTTCAGCCGCGGCGCGCACTTCTGCCTCGGCGCGCCGCTCGCCCGGCTGGAGTCGAAGGTGGCCATCGAACGCCTGCTGGCGCGGCTGGCGGACATCCGGATCTCCGAAGAGCACCACGGCCCGCCGGGAGCGCGCCGCTACCGCTACGAGCCGACCTACACCTTCCGCAGCCTTTCGGACCTGCACATCACCTTCACGCCGGCCTAGAAGGCGCCAGCCCGCCCGGCCTTACAGCGGTTCCAGCGCAAGGTTCTCGCGGAAGGTGCGGCCCTCGTATTCGGTGCGGTAGATCCCGCGCCGCTGCAGGATCGGCACCACTTCGCTGACGAACGCCTCGACGGAGCTGGCCATGACCGTCGGCGTGACGTTGAAGGCGTGGCAGCCGGTCTCGCGCCAGATCCGCTCGAGCTGGTCGGCGACCTGTTCCGGCGTGCCGACGAGCTGCGGAATGCCGATCGCCAGGCCGTAGCGGATCGCCGCCTCGCGCAGGGTGAACGGCCGGTCGCCGAAGCCGGAGGCCATCGCCTTCATCAGCCCCTGCGAGGCCTGGGTCTGGATCTCCTGCAGCGGCCGGTCGAGGTCGTAGGTGCTGAAGTCGACGCCGAGGGTGCCGGAGATCCGCGTCAGCGCCGCCTCCAACGGGATGCGCTCCTCCAGCTCCTGGAGGTGGGCTCTCGCCTCCGCCTCGGTGCCGCCGAGGATCGGCTGCACGCCGAACGAGACCTTCGGCTCGCGCCCGCCGAGCGCCGCCGCCGTCGCCCGGAAGTCGGCCATGAACTTCACCATGCCCGGCAGGTTCGGCTGCACGGCGAACACCACGTCGGCGTGCTGGATCGCGAACTGCTGGCCGCGGCCGGAGCTGCCCGCCTGAAACAGCACCGGCCGCCCCTGCGGCGAGGGCCAGACCGGACCGATGGTGTGGGAGTTGAAGTATTCGCCCTGGTGGCGGACGACGGCGACCTTGCTGGGATCGGCGAACTGCCGGCTCGCCTTGTCCGCCAGGATCGCCCCCTCGCCGACGCTGCTCCACAGCGCGTAGCAGAGCTCCATGTACTCGTCGGCGCGGTCGTAGCGCTGGTCGTGCAGCAGCTCCGGCAGGCCGAAGGCGCGGTGCTCGCCGCGCAGGTGGCCGGTGACGATGTTCCAACCGGCGCGCCCGCCGCTCAAGGCGTCCAGCGAGCCGAGGGTGCGGACGACCGAATAGGGATGGTTCGCGCCGGTGGAGATGGTCGCGGCCAGCCCCAGGTGCTCGGTGGCGGCGGCGAGGGCGCTCAGCAGCACCACCGGATCATGCGTCGGCCAGCAGACGCCGTAGCGGACCGCCTCGTCGACCCGGTCGCGGTAGCGGTCGAAAACGCCGGGGGTGTCGGCGAAGAACACCCCGTCGAACTTGCCGCGCTCAAGGGTGCGCGCGAGGTCCTGCCAGACGCGCACGTCGGCCATCGCCTGCAGCCGGTTGTCCTTCGCATCCGCCCAGGTGCAGATCGTGTGGTTGATCGGCGAGTGGATCAGGAAGCTGACGAGGTGGATGTGGTCGGCCAAGGCTGGTCTTTCGGTGGCTTAGACGTGAGATTACGCGGATCCTCTGAGCCGCTTGTCCCGGCCGTCGCCAGGACGAGCGGTTATGGGGCGCTTGAGCTCATTCCCTAGAGGTCACGCAGGTAGAGCCGGCGCCCCGCGACCGGCATCGGCGCGGTCAGGATCGCCCCGGTGCGCGACTCGGTGATGAACAGCGTCCGGTTGTCGGGACCGCCGAAGGCGCAGTTGGTGGTGTTGATCCCCCGCGGGCATTCGATGCGCAGGATCGGCTCGCCTCGGGGATTGAACACCCAGACCGCCCCGAAGCCGTTGTGGCAGACGACCAGGTTGTCCTCCTCGTCGATCGCCAGGCCGTCCGGGCCGCTGGTCCCGCCGCTGAGATAGACGAACACCCCGACCTT
>Ga0164243_10010665_pt1 | contig 13186 bp, 11 predicted proteins | sample OricompcompostOP_FD_108781 | JGI IMG/M metagenome (GOLD analysis project Ga0164243, IMG submission 108781) | Organic Plus compost microbial communities from Emeryville, California, USA - Original compost - Organic plus compost (OP) | ecosystem: Engineered > Solid waste > Mixed feedstock >... | reverse complement strand
TGGTCGCGGCGCTCGTGCTGCACGAGCCGCTGGCCGTCGTGCCGGCGGTGGGCGTGCTGGTGATCGCGGTCGCGATCGGCGTGCTGGGCCTGGCGCCGGCACGGGTGGCACACCGGGGGGCCGTGCTCGCGGCCGTCTTCACGGGCCTCACCATCGCGAGCTACACGCTGGTCGACGGCGTGGGGGTGCGCCGGAGCGGGAGTGCCGCCGGCTACACGCTCTGGCTGGTCGGGCTCGAATGCGCGGCGACCGCGGTGGTGGCGGTGGCCCTCCGGCCGGGTACGCCGACGCTCCGGGCACCGGCGTCGAGGTGGCTGGTCGCCGCCGCGGTGGCCGTGATGTCCACGCTGGGCTACGGGCTGGTGCTGTGGGCCCAGACGCGGGGTGCGCTGGCGGCGGTGGCGGCGCTGCGGGAGAGCAGCGTGGTGGTGGCGGCCGTCATCGGCACGGTGGTCTTCCGGGAACCCATGGGGCGGGTCCGGGTGGCCGCCAGCGTCGCCGTCGCCGTGGGTGCCGCGCTGCTCGCCGTACCTGTCAGTTGAGCTGCCAGGGCTCCGTCGCGGCGGCGGTGAGGAGGCGGACGTCCACGCCGGCGCAGACGTCCCGCCAGGTCGGGTCGTCGAGGTCGGTGACGAGGAGCACGGCCGTCGGCCGGTCCCCGGCCGCCGACAGCCGGTGGCGGTGCTCGACGACCTCGCCGAGGGCGTGCCGGAGCAGGTCGGCCTCGCTGCCGCCGGCCCGGGCCAGCGCGATGTGCAGGTGCCCGTCCGGCGTACGCCAGGCCAGGTCCACCGGCGGTGACCGGAGCTCGAACGGCTCGATGCCGCTCTCGTGCAACCGGGCCATCAGCAGGACCAGCAGCCGGTCGTGCTCGTCGCGGGCCGCGGCGTCGGGGCTCTCCGTCGGTGAGTCGATGTCGATCTCCAGCGGGTCGGGCAGCGACAGCGCCTCCGCCGCGGCCCACGCCTCCTCGGCCAGCGCGGGGTCGTAGCCGCGCCGCCACGCGAACTGGCCGGTCGAGACGAGCCGGGCGTTCATCAGGCGGATGGCCTGCGCGATCGCCGGCTGGTCGAGGAACCAGAGCAGGCCGTCGATGTCGGGGCAGTGGAACACCACCGCGTCGTCGGCGAACGTGTGCAGGCCGTCCCCGCGCCGGACGATGCCGAACTTGTCGAGGTCGTGGACGCGCAGCGAGCCCTCGTCGAGCGCGCGCTGGATCGGCGACTCGGCCATCCGGAAGGCGGTGGTGATCCGCCCGTCGTCCCAGTAGGAGATCTCGGCGGCCCAGCACATCCCGACCGTGAGGCGGAACCAGCGCTCCTGGCCGGTGCCGTACGCGGTGAGCACCCAGTGCTGGCCCGCCGACTCCGCCGCCGCCGGGACCGTCGTGCGGATCACGATGCCGGCGATGCCGAGCGCCACCTCGCGCAGGCTCCGCGCGTCGGCGTCGTTGATGGCGCGGACGAGACCCGGCAGGCGCGGCACCGCCGACGGCAGCGCGCCGAACGGCTGCGGTTCGAGATCGGCCCGGACGACCCAATCGGCCAGCGTCTCCGGGGTCATGTAGGACCAGAAGCCGGAGGTACGGGACGCGAACTCGGCTGCCAGCGAACGGCTGTCCATGGCGCTCCAGTGAGGAAACACAAGGGACAGCGATGATTGCACGCGCATACGTACCGTCTCCACCACCATCCCCCGAACGAGGGAACGGCGGGTCAGAGCCGCCAGGCGGCGACGTCGAACTCGCCCGCGCAGAGCAGGTGGGTCGACCCGAGGACGCAGCGGGGCGGGTCGGTCCAGCCGTCGGCGCGGCCGACGACCCGGGTCCGGCCGGTGCGGGCGTCGTAGAAGCCCAGCAGTTGGCGCTCCGTGCCGTCGCGGCGCCAGACCAGCAGTTCCGTGCCGGCGATGGCGCCGAGTGCGCGCCACGGGGCCAGCGCGGCCCGCTGCTCGCCGGTGCGGGGGTCGAGGACCTGCGTACCCGGGCCGTCGAGGCCCTCGAAGGTCTCGGCCGCGAACATGTGGTCGTCGTCGACGGGTGCCGTCGTGTACCGCTTGACACTCTTCCACGCGACCTGGCCCGTGGCCCGGTCCAGCGCGAAGGTGCCGTTGTCGTTGACGTGGCAGATGTGCCGCCCGCAGGCGGTGAAGGCCGAGAAGAGGCCCGTCACCGCGCTGGGCTGGCGCCAGCGGAGGTGGCCGTCGCCGGTGTCGAAGGCGTCGATCATGCCGTCCTGGTCGACGACCAGGGCGAGGCCACCGACGACGCTGGCGCTGGTCGGCACGATGGCGTCGGGGAGCGGCACATCGACGGCCGCGCGGCCGGTCGTGAGGTCGCGCACGCGCAGCCGGCCCGGGACCAGTTCAACCTGGCTGGTGAGGGTGGCGGGCCGGGCGACGATGGCCCAGGGCTCGATCGGGCGGGTCCACAGGGGACGGCCGTCGGGGGCGATGCCGCGCAGGGGCAGGTGGGCACCCTGCGGCGGGTCGGTGACGACGACCACGTCGCCGGCGACGCCGACCAGCCGGGTCTCGCGGTGCCAGACGATCCGGCCGGTGGCGCCGTCGAGGACCTGGACGGTCGGCCGCTGGCCGGTGTCTACAGTGGAGACGACCAGGTTGCCGTTCCCGCCGCCGCCGCTCGCGGCTTGGATCGGCTGAAAGCCGGTGAGGCGGGCGATCGGGCGGGACCAGAGCAGGGCGCCGTCGGCCAGGCGGTACGCGCGGACGGTGCCGTCGCCGGCGACGTACGCCCGGGTGCCGTCGACGGCGAGGGTCTGCGGCGCGCCGGCCTGCTGGAAGACGGGGGCCAGCGAGGCGGGGCGGGAGATGCCGGCGGTGCCGGCCAGGTAGACGGCGGCGAGCGCGGCGGCGGCGGCCAGGCCGGCGATGATCCGGGTGCGGGGACGCCAGGGACGCGGCTCGGGCGGCTGCCAGTGGTGGGCCGGGTCGATCTCGATCAGGACGCCGTGAGCGGGCCGGGTGGCTGCGTAGGCGGTCGCGGACGTGGGGTGGCCGGGCCCGGTGCCGGTGCCGGGCCAGGTGCGGGTCCTGCCGCCTGTCGCCATGGTCGCTCCTGGCAAGCAGTCTGTCGTGAAGAACGACCGCGGTCCATGAGCCGAACGGGCGACGTGGGGTACTCCCGTACCGCGGCGACCGCGGCGAGCCGCCACGGTCGGGAGATCGACCGTCTCCCATCGCCGCAGCCTGAAGGCGGTACAGCGACGGGGACCTGGTTAGAGAGTGTCGATGCCCACGGACGGGATCCGGCAAACCTCGTTCGCGCCGCCAATCGGCCGGGTATGGAAGGGACATGGAGCATTTCACTATCGCCACCGTGGCCGACCAGAACCCCGACTTCCGCCGGGTCCTGGCGACCGGAAAGTACACGCAGCTCGTCGTCATGACCATCCCACCGGGCGGAGAGATCGGTGAAGAGGTGCACGAGCACACGGACCAGATCCTCACCTTCGTGAGCGGGGTGGGCGAGGCGCGCGTCGGCGGGGAGAAGAAGACCGTCAACCCGGGGGATCTGGTCATGGTCCCGGCGGGCACCAAGCACAACTTCGTCAACACCGGCCCCAACCCGCTGGTGCTGTACACGGTGTACGGGCCGCCGGAGCACGCGCCGAACGCCGTGCACAAGACGAAGGAGGAGGCGGAGCGGCTGGAGGAGGCCGGCAAGGACGAGCCGCCGTCGAGCTGACGAGCCCTGGCCACGGTAGTGGGTGTGCCGCGGCTCGTGAATGAGCCACGGCCCGCCGTGCTCGCGGGCGGACCGTGGGTCAGGGCTGAACCGCGGCTGCCGGCCGGTCTCGATCGCAGCCCGCGGGCCGCGACTGGCGTGCAGGCCCGGTTCATCGACGGGGCCGTGACGGGCGTGCGGGGCCGGTTCATCGGCGGGCCGGCAGGCGCCGGGCCGTGACTGGCGTGCAGGGCCGGTTCATCGGCGGGCCGGCAGGCGGCGGGCCGTGACTGGCGTGCAGGGCCGGTTCATCGGCGGGCCGGCAGGCGGCGGGCCGTGACTGGCGTGCAGGCCCGGTTCATCGGCGGGCCGGCAGGCGGCGGGCCGTGACTGGCGTGCAGGCCCGGTTCACCGACGGCCCGCGCCGTCGTGCGGCCCGCGCCGTCGTGGCTGCTCGCTGTCGTTGCCGCGGTTGGCGGTCAGTCGTGGTCGATCTTGAGCCAGTCGGGTGTGCGCTTGCCTGGTGTGTAGGGCGAGTCGAGGCGCTTGGCCACGACGCCGGGCAGGGCCTGTTCGGCCGCGGCGCGCAGGGCGAAGCGGCCGCCGCCGGTGAAGGCCGGCGGGGTCTGCCAGGCCGGGCCGGCGAGGGCGAGGTCTTCGAGCCGCGCGCGGCGCTCGCGGTACGGGCGACCCAGCAGGGACGCCCCCTCCAGCCACAGGAGGTCGTAGACCAGGTAGGTGACGGTCAGCCCCGCTGGCGGCCGGCGGCCGGCGACGGTGGCCGGTGCCGCGCGGACCCGGCCCGCCTTGTCGAAGGCGACGATCTCGCCGTCGAGGACGGCTTCGGTCGGCGCGAGTGCCGGGCCGATCTCCCGGACCGGTGGGTACGCGCGGGTGATGTCCTCGTCGGACAGTGACGTGAGCCGGACCCGTCCACCTGAGACATAGGCGATCGCCCGGATGCCGTCCCAGCGCATCTCGAACGCCCACGCGTCGTCGTCGCGGGGAAGCTTGGTGGCCGGGGTGGCCCGCGCCGGGCGTACCAGGTCGGGGATCGGCTCCCAGCCGTCGGGCGGGGGCGACATCCGCCGGACCATCCAGTCCTCGCGCTTGCCGGGCTCCGGTCGCCCGGTGCGGAACAGGACGTAGCGGCCGGACACCCGCGCGCCGTGCAAGGTGATCATGACCTCGTCGGGCTTCCACTTCTCGGTCTCGTACGTCCCGGTGTCGAACACGGTCATCCGTCCACCGCCGTACTCGCCCGCCGGGATGTCGCCGTGGAACGTCAGGTACTCGAGCGGATGGTCCTCGGTGTGGACGGCCAGGTGGTTGCGGACCTGATCTCGCGGGAGGCCACGAGGCACGGCCCAGGAGACGAGCACGCCGTCGCGTTCGAGCCGCAGATCCCAGTGGAGCGCTCGGGCGTGGTGCTGCTGGATCACGAACCGGTTGTCGGCCCCCGGCCGGGGCGCCTCGGCCGGCACCGGTTCGGGCGTCCGCGAGGCGTCACGCTTGCGCCGGTATTCATCCAGACGGTCGCCCATGGGGATATTGTCCGGGATGAACAGCGGCGCCGCACCGCCCGCGAATGGGCCGCACGACAAGGGGTACGCAGGGGCATGACCTCATCGACCGCACAACCGACCGTCACCCTGCCCGGCGACATCCGGATGCCGTTGCTGGGCTTCGGCACGTGGCAGGCCAGCGGAGACGACGCGTACCGCGCGGTCGGGATGGCCCTGGAGGCGGGCTACCGCCTGATCGACACGGCCACGGCGTACGGCAACGAGCACCAGGTCGGCCGTGCCGTCCACGCGAGCGGCCTGCCCCGCGAGGACATCTTCATCACCACCAAGCTTCCTCCCGAACGCGCCGGCGGCCAGGAGCGCCAGACCATCGACGAGAGCCTGCGGGCCCTCGCCGTCGACCACCTCGACCTTTGGCTGATCCACTGGCCACCCCGGCGCGGCCACTCGGTCCCTGCCTGGCGCCGCATGATCGAGGCCCGCGACGCGGGACTGACCCGCACGATCGGCGTCAGCAACTACTCCCTCGCCGAAATCGACCAGCTCATCGCCGAAACCGGCGAAACGCCGGCGGTGAACCAGATCCGCTGGGGTCCCCGCCTGTACGACGCCGCCGAACTGGCTGGGCACCGTGACCGCGGGGTGGTGCTGGAGGGCTACAGCCCCTTCAAGACGACCCGCCTCAACGACAAGACGCTGACCAGGATCGCCGAGTCCCACGACGTCACGCCGGCGCAGGTAGTGGTCCGCTGGCACATCCAGCACGAGATCGTGGTGATCCCGAAGTCGGTGACTCCCGAGCGGATTCGCGCCAACGCGGACGTGTTCGGCTTCGAACTCACCCCCGAGGAAATGAAGTCGATCGACGACCTCGGCCGCTAGCCGACGCCCGAGCCTGCCGCAGCCGCCGGCTCTCTGCGCTCGTCGTACCGCGATCCGGAGCCCCGCCGAGGTGGCCCGGGGCCGGCCCTCGTCCGTCGGAGGCAGCGCTCCCGCGTCGCGGACAAGAGGTGGTCAGCGTGCAAGCGCGTACTCCTTGAGAGTGATGGCGTTCGCCGTCGCCTGGAGGTTGCCGGTCAGGGCCGCCTTGACCGGCAGCTGGGTCATCGTCTTGACGACGTGGTTGCGCAACCAGATCCCACGGCGGGTCCGCGGCGCGAAGCCTCTGTCGATGCCAGGCGGCCGCTTCAGGTTGCGGGTGACGTAGTCGCGCATCGCGGTTTCGTAGGCCCCGAAGGCGCTGGCGGGGTGGGTAGCCGCGGCGAGCTCACCGGCCAGGACGTAGGCGCCGACCAACGCCATGCTTGTGCCCATGCCGATCGACCCGGCGAAGGCGGCGTCGCCGAGAAGGACGGCGCGTCCGCGGGACCAGGTGTCCATCTGGACGGCTCCCGACCGGGTGAAGTAGAGGTCGTCGGTGCGCCACATCTGCTCCAGCAGGTGGGGAATCTCCCAACCCGCGCCGGCGAACGCCTCCGCCAGCAGTGCCTTCTGCGCGGCGGTGTCGCGCCGGTCGTAGTCGAATGGCGGCGAGACGAACGAGAACATCGCGCGGACCTCGCCGTCGCGGCCGACCGGATAAAGGAGGAGCACCCGGCCGCCGACGCCGTTGCCCGCGGGCAGGTTGAACATCATCTCCCAGCCGTCGAGGTCGAGCGACGTGCGGGCCGGGAAGTACGACGAATACGTGCCCAGGTCGCGCACGAAACGGTGCTCGGGGCCGAAGGCCAGCGCGCGTACGCCCGAGCGGAGCCCGTCGGCCCCCACCACCACGTCGAACGTCCGGTCCGCGCCGCTCCGGAAGGTGGCCGTGATGCCGTGCGCGTTCTCGTGGAGCGCGGTGATGTGGTTGTCGAAGATGTAGTCGACATCCGGACCGGCGGCGTCGTGCAGGATCCGGACCAGGTCACCACGGAGAATCTCGATCTCTGCCACGGCACCGCCGGAGTCGCCGAAGTCGTCGCCGCGCATGCGGGCGACCGGGCGACCGCGGCTGTCGAGGTAGGCAAGGCCGTGCGTGCCGGTGTGGTGGGCCCGGATCGCGTCGAGGATGCCCATCCGGTCGACCACCGTGCGGGCGTTCCCCCTGATGTCGACGGCTTGCCCGCCGCGCCGCAGCTGGGGCGCTCGCTCCACGACGGTGACGGCGATGTCATGACGGCGCAGCCAGTGGGCGAGGGCGAGGCCGCCGATGCCGGCGCCGGAGACGAGGACGTTCATCTGATGCCTCCCGTGTGGAGTGGACGCGTACAGAGTACATGCGGCGACGTACGTTGTATAGCGCACTAGCTCTGAGCGTGGTACGGTTTCAACCGCACTAGTGCGGAGGAGGTTCCGATGGCTGTCGAAGCGCCCTACCGGCGGATCGCGGCGGAGATCCGTGCGCGGATCGCGAGCGGTGAGCTGGCCCCGGGCGATCCGGTCCCGTCGACGCGCCAGATCACCCGTGAGTGGGGTGTCGCGATGGCGACCGCCACCAAGGTGATCGCCACACTCCGGGAGGCGGGGCTGGTCGAGACGCGATCGGGTGCCGGCACGGTGGTGCGCCGAATCGACGTCGGCGCACTCGGCGGCCAGATGAACGTGGTGGAGGCCGTCGGGGCATTCCACGGCACAACCCCCGGCCGCGTGCGCCGCACCACCGACGTCGAGCTCAGCCGTGACCGCGTCGTCCGCTCGGCCGTCGCGATCGCCGACGCCGAGGGCCTGGCCATGCTCACGATGCGTCGGGTGGCCGCCGACCTGGGGGTGGCGACGATGTCGCTCTACCGGTATGTGCCGGGCAAGGAGGATCTGGTCCTGGCCATGATCGACGCCGTCCTCGGCGACGATCCGCTCCCGGACCGGCCACCGCCCCACTGGCGGGCCCGGCTGGAGACGGCGGCCACCGGCATGTGGCGGGTCTTCAAGGCCCATCCGTGGGCGGCCGAGCCGTTGTCCCTGACCCGGCCGCAGCTGTTGCCCAACCTGCTGCCGTACGCGGAATGGAGCCTGGACACCTTGCGCGCTCTCGGGTTCGGTGTCGACGACATGATGTACATCCACCTCGCCCTGTTCGGCCACGTCCGGTCCAGCGCGCTCAGCCTCGAGGCGGAGACCCGGGCTCGCGAGGAGACGGGCATGACCAACGACGAGTGGGCCGACGACCAGGACGAGCTGACCGCGCTCGTCGACTCGTCGTCCGAGCCGCACTCAGGCCTTCGGTACGTCGCGGAGCGCGGCTTCGACTACGACCTCGACGCGCTGTTCGAGGCCGGGCTCCGGCTGCTGCTCGACGGCATCGCCGCCGAGATGGCGCGCAGGGGGGTGCGGGATGGCCAGGTGGACGTGCCCGTCCTGTGACCGCGAGTTCGCCCGAAGCCACCAGAGTCACGTGTGCGTTCCAGCCGGCACGGTCGACGACACGTTCGCGCCGCATCCCCGTGCGTGGCGCGAGATCTTCGACACGATCATGTCGCACGTGGAGTCGCTCGGCCCCGTCCACGCCGACGCGGTCAAGGTCGGCGTCTTCCTCAAGTCGGACCGGAAGCTGGCCGAGGTACGGCCGCGAGCGCGAGCCGTGGAGCTGCTGCTCGCGCTGCCGGGCCCGGTCGATCACGACCGCGTCTCCCGCGTCCTCCGCCAGTCGTCCGACATCACCGTCAACGTGATCCCACTGCGGTCGGCGTCCGAAGTGGACGACCAACTGAGGGGGTGGTTGACCACGGCATACGAAACCGCGACCGACTAAACCCTCCGTGCCAACGGCGAGGCCCGCGAGCGGGGGCTGCTGACGACAACTCACCGTCCCCGATCGAGGATCCGCAACGCGTCCTCGACCGGAGGAGGCACCACCCGGCGGTTCCGCACCACCCACGGCAGCTCCGCCAACGCGTCCCGCAAGCCCGCTCTCCCGGCCCTCGTCGCCATCGACCGCGCCGCGGCGGCGACCCCGACACCCCACGGGCGTCGCAGCCACGTCGTCAACAGGTCGTTGCGGGCCTGGCGGCGGGCACGGGCGGCCGGTGTGCGGCCGACGGGGCTCGGCAGGTGGTGGACGACCAGCGACGGCACCGCCGCCAGGCCCCAGCCGTCCGTGGCCAGGTCCATCGCGAGGAGGGCCTCCTCGCCGTAGATACCGAGACGGGGGTTGAAACCACCGACAGACAGGAACGCGTCGCGGCGGACCACAACTGAACACGCCAGGAAGCCCAGCACGGACGGGCCCGGGAGGTCCGGCGGGTGGCCCAGCGGCGCGGCGGCCATTTCGAGGCTTGTGACGTCCTGGCGGGCCTCCTCGCCGACGAGCACCTGGGCCGCCAGCAGGGCGGCCCGGGGGTAGGCGCGGAACAGCGCGCTCGCCCTGCTCAGCGCGCCGGGCTCCCAGTAGGAGTCGTCGTCGGCGAACGCCACGAACGGGGTCCCGGCCGCCTCCACGCCGACGTTGCGGGCGGCCGCGCCGAGGTTGCGGTCGAGGCGGAGGACGCGTACGCCGGGGAACGCGCCGGCGACCGCCTCGGCCGTGCCGTCGCGTGACGCGTTGTCCACGACGATGGTCGGCGCGTCCGTGCGCGGCAGCGTGCGGAGCAACTGCGTGCGCCGGTCGCGGGTCGCGATCACGACGGTGACGTCCACCCGACCCGCGTACCCGCGACCGGCGCGCTCAACCGCGGCCTACGCCACCGTGCACGCCGAGCCGTTCAGCGTGAACGCGGTCGGTGACGCGTACGAGCCGCCGTGGGTGCCCTGGTACCCGAAGCTCGTGCTCGCCCCGGGGGCCAGCGTCCCGTTCCACGACACGTTCCGCGCCGTCACCGACGACCCGGACGCCGTCACGGTGGCGTTCCAGCTGTTCGTGATCGCCTGTCCACCGGGGAGCGTGTACGCCAGCGTCCAGCCGTTGACCGTGCCGCTGCCGGTGTTCGTCACGGTCACATCCGCCGTGAAGCCGTTGTTCCACGCGTTCGCCGCGTACCGGACCCGGCACGCGCCGCCGCCTCCGGGGTCACCGCCGCCCGACGCGGTCCGCACCGTGCGCGCCGGCGAGGCCGGCGACACGTTCCCCGCCGCGTCCCGTGCCCGCACCGTGAACGTGTACTCCGTGTTGGCGGACAGGCCCGTGGCCGTGTAACTCGTCCCACTCGGGCTGCCGACCAGCACCGCCGCGCCGCCGCCCTGCTGGCGGTACACCTCGTAGCCGCTGACGCCGACGTTGTCCGTCGACGGCGACCACGACAGCGCCACGCTCGACGCGGTCACCGTCCCGGCCGTCGGCTGGCCCGGCGCCGTCGGCGGCGTGCTGTCCGGCCCGGGGCCGCCCCCGGCGTTGACCGCCGCCGAGAACGAGTTCACCGCGAGTCCGACGCCGCCGTTCCACGGTTCGAAACCCGCCTGGATGCTGGTCAGGTACCACGAGTTCGTGATCGCCCCGCGTGACCGCACGTCGGCGATGAAGTCCAGCACGCTGAAGCTCCACGACGCGATCGGCGACGGCGCCACGTACGAGATCACGTTGTTGGCGCCGTTGCTGCCGCGCCACACCTCCCACGTGCGACCGCCGACGGTCGCGGTGCCGACCACGCTGCCGATCGGCTGGATCGGACCCTGCCGGTTGAACCAAATCATGATCTCCATCTGGTTGACGCCGTCGGTCCGCGGCGACGGATCGAGCCAGATGTCGTACGACGCGTTGTAGGTCCCGCTCGCGAACCCGTACCCGATCGACGACGTGGCGCTGCTGATCTGGCTCACCTGGATCGGCAGGTTCGTGCCCGGCGAGCAGTTCGTGTAGTGACACCCCACGAACACCGACGGGTACGACAGCGGCGCGCCGTTCGTCGGCGCCGACCCCTGCTGTGTGGTGATGCTGAAACCACTGTCCGTCACGTTGATGCACTGCTGGGCACTCGACCCCCAGCGGTTGTTCTGGACCACGTACCGACCCTGGATCGTGGTCGTCCCGTACTGCTCGCAAATGAGCGTGTCGGCGCTGGCCGGCGATGTCGCCAGGCCGACCGAGACCATCGTGCCGGCCGCGACCAGCGCGGCCGCCGCGACGGCTCTGACAAGACGGCGCATGGTGCTCCTTCCGGAAGGGACGGGGGATGGGAGCGCTTCCATCGACGTTAGGCTAAGTCCGGAACAATGGATAGAGTGCAGTGGGTCTATCGCGGGACCGGTCGCCCCGAGTAATGTTCTGGCTTCAGTGCGTGGCCGCTCGACCCCTCCGGAGGCTCCGTCCACATGGTCCCGTCAACGCTGCGTGTCCTTGTCGTCGGCGCCGGCATCGCCGGTCTCGCGGCCGCCCGCGGGCTGCGCCGGGCCGGCTACCGGCCGGACGTCGTGGAGAAGTTGCCGGCGTCGACCGTGCCGGGTGCCGGGATCTTCCTCCCGGGCAACGCCGCGCGGGCACTGCGCGACCTCGGCCTCGACGAGCCCGTCCGGCCCCTCGGCCACGTCCTCGAACGGCAGCGGTTCCTCGACGAGCGGGGCCGCGAGCTGTGTGAGGTGGATCTCGGCAAGCTCTGGGCCGGTGTGGGGGAGTGCCGTGCCCTGCCCCGCGCCGACCTGCAGCGCGTCCTGCTCACCGCGGTCGGCGGCGAGGTGCGGCACGAGACGGACCTCACCCGCCTCGACATCGACGGCGACACCGCGACGGCTCACTTCGCCGACGGCACCACCCTGGTGTACGACCTGGTCGTCGGCGCCGATGGTCGCAAGTCGACGGTCCGGTCACTGGCCGCCCTCGGTGGCCCGGCCCGTCCGGTCGGCCAGGTCGTCTACCGCAGCGTGGTCACCGGCGGCCCGCGCGTCGACGACTGGACGGCGATCCTCGGCCCGCGCAGCACGTTCATCGTCATGCCGATGGGCGGCGGACGGCTCTACCTCTACGCCGACGAGCCGGGCACCGCCGCGCCTCCCGACCCGCTCGGCCGGCTGCGCGACGCGTTCGGTCGCTTCGGCGGCCCGGCCCCCGCCGTCCTGGACGCGGTCGAGAAGGTGCAGGTCGCCCTCACCGACGAGGTCGAGATCGCCACCTGGTCGCGCGGCCCGGTGGTCCTGGTCGGTGACGCGGCGCACGCCACGTCGCCGACCCTCTCCGAGGGTGCGGCGATGGCCTTCGAGGACGCGGTGGTCCTGGCGGACGCGCTGGTCGCGGCCCCGTCCGTGCCCGAGGCTCTCGAGCGGTACGAGAGCCGGCGCCGACCCCGCACCAAGTGGGTCCTCGACCGCACCCGCGACCGTGACCGCACCCGTGACGTAGCGCCAGCACTTCGTGACCCACTGTTGCGAGGCCGGGGCGATCGCATCTTCCGTGAGCACTATCGGCTGCTCGTGGACCCGGCCTGAGAGGGCTACTCGCGACCCAGCGCCGGGCCCGCCCGAGGCGAGGACTATTCTGCCTCCGACACAGACGATGATCCGGAGGCCTGTGGTGACCACCGTTGCACCGAAGCCGAAGCCGATTGTGACCAGGCCTTGGCCGGTCAACCAGCCGGTGAAGGGTTCGGCCTTCGCGCGCCTCTTGCGCACGACGGACGCGAAGCAAATCGGGATCATGTACATGGTCACGAGCTTCGTGTTCTTCCTGATCGGTGGCCTGATGGCGCTGCTCATGCGCGCCGAGCTGGCCCGCCCCGGCATGCAGTTCCTGTCGCCGGAGCAGTACAACCAGCTCTTCACCATGCACGGCACGATCATGCTGCTGTTCTTCGCGACGCCGATCGTGTTCGCGTTCGCGAACTACGTGGTGCCGCTGCAGATCGGTGCGCCGGACGTGTCGTTCCCGCGGCTCAACAGCTTCGCGTACTGGCTGTACGCGTTCGGCGGCACGATCGCGCTCGGCGGCTTCTTCACGCCGAACGGGGCCGCCGACTTCGGCTGGTTCGCGTACACGCCGCTCAGTGACATCGAGCACTCGCCGGGTGTCGGCGCCAACATGTGGATCGTCGGCCTGACCATCTCCGGTCTGGGCACGATCCTCGGTGGCGTCAAC
>Ga0164243_10010664_pt1 | contig 13188 bp, 6 predicted proteins | sample OricompcompostOP_FD_108781 | JGI IMG/M metagenome (GOLD analysis project Ga0164243, IMG submission 108781) | Organic Plus compost microbial communities from Emeryville, California, USA - Original compost - Organic plus compost (OP) | ecosystem: Engineered > Solid waste > Mixed feedstock >... | reverse complement strand
TGGAATATGATGAAGTTTCATACGGATAAGGATAAGTCAACGGCAGAAAAGAAGGCGCAACATCGGAAGTCGGAAAGGAAGAATAAGCAGCAGATTATTCGGAGGGCTTTGGATGATGGGGATAATTGTATGTGATTGTTTAGTTTAATTTAATACTGGACAGATTAATTGTCGATTTTAGAGCGTGTTTTAATTCAAGTATTGTACGATTAAAGCTATCACCCTCGTTGCTGGCATGCAAACTTTCCGCGAATTTCAATTCAAGCATTGTACGATTAAAGCTTGTTCATCACCTTTATGTGTAAGGATGTTAATGTCATTTCAATTCAAGCATTGTACGATTAAAGCAGATCGAAAGCCATGGTGATCTTTGTCAATGCATCCTATTTCAATTCAAGCATTGTACGATTAAAGCCTGCAAGAGCTGTTCAGCCGCCGTGGTCTTCAAGAATTTCAATTCAAGCATTGTACGATTAAAGCAAATGTGAGCCCTGCTTAAAACGCAGGGCTTCTTCAATTTCAATTCAAGCATTGTACGATTAAAGCGCGAATGGCAATGCCGCAACCAATTCGCTTATCCTATTTCAATTCAAGCATTGTACGATTAAGGCTATACCTACCTGTCGTATGTATAGTTACAAATTGCGGATTTCAATTCAAGCATTGTACGATTAAAGCGTGTATAAATTATAGTAAATCTATTGGTTATAACCAATTTCAATTCAAGCATTGTACGATTAAAGCTGTTATGGCAAGAAAGAAGCAAGATATTGTAAAAGCATTTCAATTCAAGCATTGTACGATTAAAGCGATGACACTACCTACCAGCCTGAACGCCTGATGTACATTTCAATTCAAGCATTGTACGATTAAAGCTTGCAGTTCAGTCATTACATATTCATCTTTTACATTATTTCAATTCAAGCATTGTACAATTAAAGCCGCGAAGGAAGTTATCCTGCTCTGTGACCGCAGCATATTTCAATTCAAGCATTGTACGATTAAAGCGATGAAAAGGATATTGTTTGTTACCCTGCTGCTACAATTTCAATTCAAGCATTGTACGATTAAAGCATCTAAAGCCCTTTCGGATAGCAATGCACCTGCATAATTTCAATTCAAGCATTGTACGATTAAAGCAGTGGGGAGGGTTAAACTGTGAATGTGATTTTATATTTCAATTCAAGCATTGTACGATTAAAGCTGATAATAAACAAGAGTTTTTACAATTCTTGAAAGAATTTCAATTCAAGCATTGTACGATTAAAGCTTACTTTAGCAGCACCATGCATGTTTATAACCTCCATTTCAATTCAAGCATTGTACGATTAAAGCTTTTGGAAGGTTACCTCAGGCCACTCGACAAAGAGCAGATTTCAATTCAAGCATTGTACAATTAAAGCCTGTCCCGCGCACTTGCCGCCAGGGCGTATTTCTATTTCAATTCAAGCATTGTACAATTAAAGCCCGAAGCGGCTAAAAATTTCGGCGTATCCTACCTTCATTTCAATTCAAGCATTGTACGATTAAAGCGATGATATCAAACGCAACTGGTCTTCTTTAAATTTATTTCAATTCAAGCATTGTACGATTAAAGCCAAGATCGATGCATGAAAGGCCATAACGCCCATATATTTCAATTCAAGCATTGTACGATTAAAGCCAATAATTCATGCGCCTTAGAAACTCAAATTATCTCATTTCAATTCAAGCATTGTACGATTAAAGCCGGTTAATTGCTTACTACCCTTGCTGCTTTCCAGCTATTTCAATTCAAGCATTGTACGATTAAAGCCATGTAAAATTTAGAGGTGAATGTATCGCCACCGAGATTTCAATTCAAGCATTGTACGATTAAAGCTCTCGAAAGAGAGGTACTGGTCGCGCAGCTCTATCATTTCAATTCAAGCATTGTACGATTAAAGCGGGTAGCAGGTGCGCGGGATCGTTGCTCGTTTCAATATTTCAATTCAAGCATTGTACGATTAAAGCTTGCAGCCCCTGGATCATGAGCTTTATGGCATCTGAATTTCAATTCAAGCATTGTACGATTAAAGCTAAGAGTCAATAACACGAAAGTTGCATTTTATGACTATTTCAATTCAAGCATTGTACGATTAAAGCTTAAATTTACATTCCCCGTCTGACCATTTACTGATATTTCAATTCAAGCATTGTACGATTAAAGCGCTGCTGACGCCTACGGCTCCTGTCCAATCAGTAAAATTTCAATTCAAGCATTGTACGATTAAAGCGAGTTTTAATAGTATTTCCGCGCGAAGAGTAGATTTATTTCAATTCAAGCATTGTACGATTAAAGCCACGTTTATCCAATGACATTAAGCCCTTCGGAGTGATATTTCAATTCAAGCATTGTACGATTAAAGCTAAAAACAAGGAATTTCTATTATGCGAGGATCCCTATTTCAATTCAAGCATTGTACGATTAAAGCTTATAGTCCAGATAATAATGTTACAAATTACACTATGATTTCAATTCAAGCATTGTACGATTAAAGCGAGGGAGATTCATTGTTTTGACCATAAATCAAATTATTTCAATTCAAGCATTGTACGATTAAAGCACATGCCACGGGCTAAAAAAGCGGAAATTAAGGACGATTTCAATTCAAGCATTGTACGATTAAAGCTTTTTAGCGGCGGGTTGCAAGGTTACTGAGAAACAGGATTTCAATTCAAGCATTGTACGATTAAAGCTATACCCTCTGAACCCCCGTTTCTTGGCCTGGATGAATTTCAATTCAAGCATTGTACGATTAAAGCGAGCCTCGTAAACGTTGTTACCGCTAGCATCCACCGATTTCAATTCAAGCATTGTACGATTAAAGCCTACTACGCTGATGGTGCCGCCGATGCAAAATTGATTTCAATTCAAGCATTGTACGATTAAAGCTCAAAGAAGCAAATACCCGTACCGACTACTGGGGTGAATTTCAATTCAAGCATTGTACGATTAAAGCTCGCACGACTGGTCCGATGAGAACGGTATAGACGATTTCAATTCAAGCATTGTACGATTAAAGCATTCCTTGCAGGACGGGTCGATATAAATTTCTAACCCATTTCAATTCAAGCATTGTACGATTAAAGCCGGGGTACAAGTGCCTTCACAATCCTCGATAGCGGATTTCAATTCAAGCATTGTACGATTAAAGCCTCACCAGTCGTATTCAAAATTTCTGAAATAACAACATTTCAATTCAAGCATTGTACGATTAAAGCATCAGCATAACGAGGATTATAACCAAAGACACCATCATTTCAATTCAAGCATTGTACGATTAAAGCGGTATTTATACCATTCCGTTAAATTCTTTTTCCTTTCCTATTTCAATTCAAGCATTGTACGATTAAAGCTAAGTGGTTGTATCCAGTTCACATGTTGGTCGCTAGATTTCAATTCAAGCATTGTACGATTAAAGCTTAGCCTTCCAGGCACTCCCGATACAACCCTATACGATTTCAATTCAAGCATTGTACGATTAAAGCCGCCATACTATCCCCGGTATAAGTTCCTTTTTGCTCATTTCAATTCAAGCATTGTACGATTAAAGCTTTCTTAAATTTTCTTGTTTCATTTTTCTTTGTTTTTATTTCAATTCAAGCATTGTACGATTAAAGCATGTGTCAAAATCCGGGGGGAGAATAGCAATCCCATTTCAATTCAAGCATTGTACGATTAAAGCGAAGGCGTGCAATGTAGCCACCTAAATGCAGAAGAATTTCAATTCAAGCATTGTACGATTAAAGCCACACGATTAGGCATATACTTGTACTCAGCATACCGATTTCAATTCAAGCATTGTACGATTAAAGCGTAAAGGTATAGGAGCTGATTATTTTACCCCTCAGAATTTCAATTCAAGCATTGTACGATTAAAGCCATTGTTTGAAACCCCTGCCGGGAGGGGTTTGGGGAATTTCAATTCAAGCATTGTACGATTAAAGCTCTTCGCCATTAGTGGATGCGTTCGCTTCTACCCCGATTTCAATTCAAGCATTGTACGATTAAAGCATAATTTGTATGTCTATCAATGATATATGCCCAAATATTTCAATTCAAGCATTGTACGATTAAAGCCCAGGCCAGGAGGGAGAAATTAGACCTCGACCGCCATTTCAATTCAAGCATTGTACGATTAAAGCTCTTTGCTATCCTTACCATCGCCGCTATCGTACTTATTTCAATTCAAGCATTGTACGATTAAAGCTTCATGTTTAGTTACAATTTTAAAAAGGGGGTTTTTATTTCAATTCAAGCATTGTACGATTAAAGCCACATGAAAGAACAAATTCTAAGAAGATTCAACATATTTCAATTCAAGCATTGTACGATTAAAGCTTGTCCTATTGTCATAATCCAGCTCAATTGCAGAATATTTCAATTCAAGCATTGTACGATTAAAGCAGAAAAATCAATGTACCGTTGCGACCCGATCACCTATTTCAATTCAAGCATTGTACGATTAAAGCTATTATTGTACGTGCGTTAACCCGGAAAGCTGCGTATTTCAATTCAAGCATTGTACGATTAAAGCCCTACCTACCCGCACCCCGTCAACCGTTGTCGGTTTAATTTCAATTCAAGCATTGTACGATTAAAGCCGGTGTTGATGACGATATCTTCCTTCAATGAATCCAGATTTCAATTCAAGCATTGTACGATTAAAGCATTAGGCCAATTGTTGTTGATGATAATTATATAATAATTTCAATTCAAGCATTGTACGATTAAAGCTTGAACCATTGTACTGTACCAAAAAGACCTATAAAATTTCAATTCAAGCATTGTACGATTAAAGCACCAGCAGACGCAGCCGAAACGGCTAAACCAGCGAGATTTCAATTCAAGCATTGTACGATTAAAGCGATATAGGGATAATTAATCTGAACCAAGATAACCCTATTTCAATTCAAGCATTGTACGATTAAAGCTATTTTCATGGCATTAGCAGCCACCTTCTTTAATTCCTATTTCAATTCAAGCATTGTACGATTAAAGCGATATAGGGTTTTACTGCCGGGGTTGTTTCTACTCCCATTTCAATTCAAGCATTGTACGATTAAAGCTTTTTTCATAAATAGTTTTGTTTCACCATAAGTCAATTTCAATTCAAGCATTGTACGATTAAAGCTTTATACCGTTGCTGAAAATAACATGAGTAACTATAATTTCAATTCAAGCATTGTACGATTAAAGCAAAAATTTAGTATTTGATGAACTTTACCCCGGTTATATTTCAATTCAAGCATTGTACGATTAAAGCTGAGCTGTAAGGCGGTGCGCGCCCCCCTTCATTACCATTTCAATTCAAGCATTGTACGATTAAAGCGATGATACTACGTACCAGCCCGAGCGTTTGATGTACATTTCAATTCAAGCATTGTACGATTAAAGCGTTGTTAAAATTGTTTTTTGTACTTCTTCCGGCTTCAATTTCAATTCAAGCATTGTACGATTAAAGCTTTCCGGCATCATGATATTATCGATCTGCCGGCCCGATTTCAATTCAAGCATTGTACGATTAAAGCTTGGATACCAGCAAGTCAGATCAGAACTTCAAGAACTATTTCAATTCAAGCATTGTACGATTAAAGCAAGCCTATCCACGATGCCATAAAGTCATTAAATTCAATTTCAATTCAAGCATTGTACGATTAAAGCGCGGTAAGAGATAACGGGTTTGCACATAACAGTACAGATTTCAATTCAAGCATTGTACGATTAAAGCGCTTCTTACGTTAACTGGATGGATACGTCTGAATGGCATTTCAATTCAAGCATTGTACGATTAAAGCCAAGTTGCGCGCGTTAGGTTTTAACGTGCAGGTGCATTTCAATTCAAGCATTGTACGATTAAAGCACCTAATGCCTATTATTTATTATTATTATTATTTAGATTTCAATTCAAGCATTGTACGATTAAAGCGAGTTCGTCAAAAAACAGGCAGGGATAGCATTCATATTTCAATTCAAGCATTGTACGATTAAAGCCTGGTTAAAACAGCCCCCAAAACAAGCTCGTTTATCACATTTCAATTCAAGCATTGTACGATTAAAGCTCGCCGAAATAATCGGTGCGTGTATTTGCTTCATTGAATTTCAATTCAAGCATTGTACGATTAAAGCTTCATGGCATTAGCAGCCACCTTCTTTAATTCCTTATTTCAATTCAAGCATTGTACGATTAAAGCCCATCAAGAGGGCAAACATAAAACCAAGATAATCAAATTTTTATTTTCTCGAAATCATTCATTTATCGTGAAGTTTGTCGTCGATTGGAGATGGGGGGATTTTGGTCAGAAGATCGACAACAATATTAGGCGTTAATTATGAGTACTTTATACTGTGAACCTCTAATTTTATCGGCTTGTTTTATTGAAAAATGCTCACATCGACAATTTGGGAGTTATAAAAATGTATCTAGGTTGTTCCGCTCTCTTCCTAGTAGATCTTTCTCAAGCCATTTGGAATTCTTGCTTTTAAAAATGATTAAACTATCTTCATTTTCATTCATTAATTGCTTGGCCATGTACTTCAATTCTTTTAATTTAACTTCTGTAATCTCCCCTTCAAAAACGCTGTTTTGAATCCAGTTTAGGTATTTTCGACATAATTTTAGCATTTTGGTCACTCTTTTTTCTCCAATATCATAAACGAGTATCACATACATTACCACCAGGTTTTAAAAGGTTTGTATTCTTCCATGTTGAGGAGATGTTTAACTAACTTATAGCATTCCAGTTTTACTAAGTGTTTGTAACTCACATTTCTTTTTAATGATCTGTGCTTAATAGTTTCGTTTAGCTTTTCTTCAAAAGCACGAACAAATGTTTTCTTTGCACTTTCTTTTAATGTAACACCATTTAACAGAATATCGAATTCTTTGGCTTGTATTTCCTTTTTATTCAAAACTCTAAAAACGACTCTGTCTACTAATATGGGTTTAAATATTTCTGCGAGGTCTAATGCTAAAGAGTATCTGCGGTACCCGGGATCATGGAGGAAACTTATAGTCGGGTTTAACTGTGTATGATAAATTTGTCCTAAGCATAAGGTATAGCATATCATGTTACCAAATGAAACCAGTGCGTTAACTTCATTTTGAGGTGGTCGTTTGCTTCTACCATCCATTGAAAATTCATTTATAATAGTATCAAAACTATCATAATATGCTTGCCGTATGTTACCTTCAATACCCATCAATGATTCGATATCATCACAATTCATAATGTTCCCAATATAGGTTTCAATTTGGGTAATGTTTTCTTCCAGATTTTTTCCTCTGCCTTGATAATATTTCAAATTTTTTGTAATATTAAAAGCTGCGCCTTCTACGAGTTTTTGTGCAATTTTCAGGCGTTTGGGCTTAGATATAAAGTGCTTGGTTTGCGCTATTTGCATTTTTCCTGCAAGTAAGTAATCTTTGGGGAAAAAGCTACCGGTATAATGTTCATAGTAATCAAAGAAATGTACAGCTATTTGTTGTTTTCCTAGGAAATTATATAAGGCACTGTTCGCATCTAACGCCCCAAAACAGTACAGATCGCTGATGCCTTCCACGGGTATATATTTTGCAGCACCTTCTGTTCTGCTGTTTTCATCGATAGGTGTAAACTTTAGTGTATTATCTTTGCGGCTCATCCGGCCCGCATTAAAAAGATAGTAAGTCTTTTTCATTATTCTTGGATATGGCAGAGTTCAAAGTAAGAGCATGATTTACAAATACTTTTTTTTATAAGCTCCGGGCAGGAATCATTATCAATGATGCCCTGTATTTCTTTTTTCCAATGTTGGACTTGGTCAATGAAATTGTTTTCCCAATAAATAGATTCCCGCTGCTTTAGCTTTGGGTAATCTATGATTCCTGCCGGGGAGCTTATCCCATTTTTTTCTAGTACATACAAGTAATATATAACCTGCGCAACATGCGCTCTTTCTACTTTATCGGACTTTTTTACCTCGTGTACAATTCTATTTTTGGCATCATAATAGTCAATCTTAATCCCTTCCATAGAAAGCTCGGTATATTTTCTGGCCCTATCCAGGTAGCTTGTCTCGGCTATCAATTTCCCTTCTGCGACAATTTCGGAGTTGTGCTCCATCTGAATTCCATTGGAAAACAGCCACAATTTTCTATGGCAAGTATGCAGATAGGAGATTTGAGTACCTGTGATGTGCATATGGTATGGGGAGTATTAATCTTGTTTCTCGTAATCAAAAGCAAGGATCTTGTCAAGTAAACTTTGTTCTGCCCGTTCAAGGGCATCAGCAGTTTCTCCTTTAGTTGGAATGTATCCCCCCGCTTGTAATGTGATGAATGTTTCTACATTTTTTAAGGATTCATCTATGATCGGCTGCGCCTTTCCAGAATCTTCTTCCAATAATTTGGCCCGTATACTTCCGGCAATTAAATTGGCATTATCGCTAATGGATAAAGCTAATGTGTCCATTAAGCTGAATGTCCTAGATTGATTGGATGTAATCTTCCAATTGATAATGGCTTTGGATAAAGCTTTTGCCCATTTTTCTCTCAACTCTTTAGGAGCTACAAGGCAATCTCCAAATACATTTTTTGAAGCTATCCAGCCTGTAGACTTCAGTTTTTCTATGGTTTCATCAGACATTTCGGGCTCAAAGGAATTTACGCTAACGCAAAATAAGCGCCGTAGATCAATTGCGATATCCGAGACAAATAGCCCTGAAGCACTGCTTTGTTTGGGAATCCATTTTCTACTCAAGCTTCTGTCTTTCCCTTCGAGAAATGAAATAATTTCTTCCGCTGATAGCTGATTACCCTTTTCATCACGCACGATTACTACATTATTTGATCGGTCGCTTCTATCAAATGAGGCATTGTCATTGTCTATACCTGCTAGTAAAGGATGTAATCCTCGCATTGCAGAAATTGATAACGGGCTTCTCCTTTTCAGCGTCCTATCTTTTCCGCCTTTCGCTGCTTTCATCCAACCCCCTAATAATTGATCCGGATATGTGGGATCGCATGTCCCGTAAACTTCTCCTTCTTTTAATTCCCCTTGCTTAGTAACATCAAATAGAAATGTAGTAGGACTTGGACTTACTTGTAGTACTTCTGAGATGTTTTCGAGAATGGAGCGTTTTACTTGCTGACCACTTGAATACGGAATTCTTCTGTTGAATTGTGCATCATGATAATACTTTTGCCCGTCGGAAACGCAGAAAACGGTATGTTCTGCTCTTTTTAAAGTCCTGATGTAGATGGTATTGTTCATTATATATGGATTTATAATTTAGGATTGTTTTTCAATAAATGCATAGTCGAATTTGAGTAAGGTTTTGAAGTAACCAAATTCCTCATTGGTCATTAAATGGACTTCGTCTTTAAATTTTTTTACTGCTTCTATATCTGAAGCCTCTATTCCACTAAGCATTTCGGTTAATGCATCGATAAATCCTTTTTTTGATTTTGCACCGAAAAGTTCATTTTCAATGAGATTTTTTCGACCCGTGCCTGTTGCGGCAGCTCTATAACGCTGAATTAGCTTTGCCAATTTAAGGGTATAGTCGATGATCTCTTCTTTGTTTTTAGATAACATAGCTATTAACCAGGTTTTATAAGTTTGATAAGAGAGGTTGTCTTCTTCTTTTTTGAATGAAAGATTTTTTCCTTCTTCCATATATTTTTTCAGATTATCGGGTCGCAATGCATGAAGCCCTATATTACCAAGCTCGGCAGCTCTTTTGATATGCATTCCGAATAATGCTTGAAAACTTTTGGTTTTGAAAGGAGCTTCAGTATGGAATAACTGCTGAAATACTTCCTTGAGCTGAGTTCCTGCTTTTAAATAGAGAGGGATAAACCCTATAGTTTTATTAGTTTGTCCAAAGCTGTAGATATAAGTATTTAATGTTTTTAATGGGTAGAGGTTCGAAAGACTAAAGAATAAATTTGACCAGTTTATAGTGTCAACCTCAATTATTGTACTGTCGGATTTAAATGCTTTTTCGTCTTCTAAAGTAGAAAAATCGAAATCATCGCTAAAATATTTTCCTAATCTATAAGTAAGCCATTGTCCATTCCAAGAATTGATTTGATTACCTTTCATCTTTGCTAAACTCTCATCATTTAAGAACTTTCGGTAATAATTCCAGCCTTCGTAAGTTATAAGGTTGATTGTTTCATCATCAATTAACAAATTTAACCCGCCTGCTACGCCAATTCCTAGTCCGGAACCTATCCAAGAGAGGTAGACTTCTTCATTCACGGTTTCTATTTCAATATCTGTTACTAATCCTGAAGTACTTGCAAACTCTTTGTTTTCTGCTGCTGGATACCCGATAGCAAAACTAGCGTCAGGAGCATCGATTTCTACCTTATGTGTTAAATTTTGAAGTTTTTCATTCCTTTCATCTGCGGTAAGCTTTTCTGGTTTTTGCCCGGATTTCATTTGTACAAATGGTGAGTTAGTTACCCATTGCATATACTTTGAATGGTTAAAAAAGAGCTCGAAATATTCTCTTTCGAAGAATTCTTTTGCGGAGTATTGCTTACTGTACTTTTCGTTATATGCTTTAAGAAACCTTCTTCCTATGAGTGTTGTAACCATAGTAAAATCTTTATATTATAATAAACTTTTGTTCTTTAATATTTTGGATACTTAGTCCCAGTTCTGGGCAGTAAGCATCATCCGGAATGATAAATGGCATATTCCCTTTCTTTGCTTGCGACATCTTATGCACAGACCAATAGTTAACCGGGATTTCTAAGTTTAGCCGGGTTTCGAAGTTGCCGTTTTCATAACTTTCCAGATCAGATTCAGTAATGCAACTGACGCTATCGATTTTTAATAATTCTAACAGGGCGGCCTTACTCCTATGAGTAAGCATGGGTATAGTGAATGCTCCATTCTTAAATTTGCTATGCTCTTCGATTTTTAAGAAATCGATTTCTGTAAATACGGTATCAATTTTTTCTTGTAGCTCCTTTTCTTTTAGGACCTTTCCATCTTCTAATACCTCGAATGAACGTTTGAGAATATTTAGCTCGTAAGGTCTAGCTTCTTTTTCATCATCTGGGGGGGCAACTACATAAATATCTTTAAGCTTTCCTATTGAATCGCTATCTCTTTTCCGGTTGATTCTTCCAAATCTTTGTATCAAGGCATCTAAGGGAGCTGTAGCTGTAACCATTAAATCGAAACTGATGTCTAAGCTAACCTCTACTATTTGCGTTGATACTACTATACAGGCCTTACTACTAGTGTTAAATTCATAAACAGGACGCCCGTGATCATCTAACCCAATTAACTGCCTTTCCTTGTAGTTCCTATCTTTACGTTTGAATTTACTATGTAATAGTAGTAATGGTATGCCTGCGTAAGATGATTTTATGGATGTATAGATTTCTTGTGCTTCTTGGATAGTATTTCGAACTATAAGTATCTTTTTATTTTCACTTACCGCTAGTGAAATGATTCTATCTGCCTGTTCAAAGTTATTGATCTTGTGGATGATGTGTCTATCAAACTGATCTAGCTCTGCATTACTCAATTTTACCTCCATGAGATCATCTCCCAGCAATTCTTTTATTCTGTTATATAAGATACTAGGCATGGTTGCAGTGCCTATATGAATATTACAATTTATAGAAATCAGCACTTCGATAAGCTTCAATACAAGTGCTTGGGAAATGCCTGAATACGTATGGATTTCATCCAGGATTATATCACAGCCTTTTAAATCTAAAATCATTGCTTCGTATCCTTTCATTCCTAAGGCTATAGCTACTAATTGATGCGGGGTAAGAATTTTTACCGCTGACCCGATAAGGTTCTGAAGAACAGTTTCGTCATCTTCCTTTCTCTTGATGATTGAAGATGTGGAATGCAAAACCCTGATATCTATTCCCGGATTATCCTTCTCCAGATCATTTCCTACACGTTTATACATTGCGTTGATCGATGCTTGAAATGGAAGGGTATAGAATACTCGGTTTTTGCATCTTCGGAATAGAAAATCTGTTTTACCTGCACCAGTACATGCGATGATAATTGTATGTTTTTTGCCAGTATCTGTTTCTACATATGATAAAGGGTAAAGCGGATGTTGTCGGTTATAAAAACTTAAATTGGGGGTTTTAAAAATCTTTTTTGATTCCGATGCTGTTTTATGGATTAAGGAAGACGCAAAGTGGTCTGCGCCCATTAATAATCCTCTCCAGGTAGAATATCCTTTCCTTTTAATGATTTCGTTACAATAATCAATGCAGTAGTCTAAATTTTTTTTTGCCGCTGCCCTGGATATAGCCGGAACATTTATGTTAAATTCTCTTAAAATTGAGGTTGCTTCTTCTGACCATTGTTCCCAGTTGCCAAGGTGAAAATCCAAATAATCATCTTCTTCTTCAAGGTCTAACAATCCCAGTGAGCCGCCATCCTTAAATACGGATTTATGATGACCTACTACCATTTCTATCAAGTCATCCCATTGATTTTCGGGAAATGCTGAAAGGAAGAATAGGGATGCTATCTCATGGCGAAAGGGCGTGTTTTTATTTGTTTTTTGTTTGAGCCTGTCCTGGAATACGGGGTGCGCTTTTCCGATATCGTGTAATACGGCACCATTCGCAGCTATTTCAGCATTTAATCCCATGTAAGAAGCAAAGCATGTAGCAACAATCTTCACATGTAATAAATGCTCACCGAGGAGGGTCCATTCTGGGGCTGATTTTGCAAATAATGGTTTTTTCATTAGAATTCCTTTACTGGCGTGCCAATAATTTTCAACCAACCATACATGGGCTCTTTTGTTCTGCGATCATACCCTACATGGAATGAATGTTCTGTATTCTCAAACACCAGTTCGTAACCATTGAATAACTCTTCATCTTCAATTTCATCACTACTAATTTCTATCATTTGAGCAGGCATTAGAATATCTTCATTTCTGCAAAGGCAAATGTGTTGCTCAAATGCCCTTTCCGCGTATTCTTTCGTTTGGAAGGCTAGATGCAGTATGGGATTAAGTAGTACTCCTCTAGTTAAAACAGCAGTTGGTCTCTCAAACAAAATCTGTTTAGCTTTTTTAGTCGAATTCCATCCCCTCGTTTGAATAACTTCTTGTTGTTGACTAATTTGACTATAAGAAAGGCGATGTCTCTTAATTTTTTTAATTCCAACTTCAGC
>Ga0164243_10010662_pt1 | contig 13190 bp, 11 predicted proteins | sample OricompcompostOP_FD_108781 | JGI IMG/M metagenome (GOLD analysis project Ga0164243, IMG submission 108781) | Organic Plus compost microbial communities from Emeryville, California, USA - Original compost - Organic plus compost (OP) | ecosystem: Engineered > Solid waste > Mixed feedstock >... | reverse complement strand
TCCCCGCAGCGCAACACGCGCCCCATCGACACGCCTCACCACGACGCCGCCCCACCCCGCGCACCAGCCCCGACCCGCGAACCCCGCACACCGCGCGCCACACACGGGCCAGCGCGCCCGACCCCCGCCGCATCCCGGAGAACGGCGCCCCGCGCCGAACGGACACCACACCGCGCCGCAGCGGAACGCGCGCGCTCGTCCGACGCACCGCGCGCCACCGTCGGGGCGCCGCACCACGCGCGGCGGCGCGGTCCCGTACCCGTGCCACGCCCGGACCACACCCCACGCCGCAGCGGAACGCGCGCCTTTGCTCGGGCGCGGCGTCCGCCGGGCGCGGCGGTGAGCCCTCCGGCGGGGCTGCCCCTACGCCGCCGTCCGATTCCTGTGAAAACGGTCCGCGGAGCGAAACGCGCGCTATCCTGGACTCGTACGGTCGGCGACATCCTCCCCACTTTCATCGCCGGCCGGGCTCCGGCGCTTACCTCCCCCTCGGGCGCTGGGGCGAGGCCCCCGGGCCGCGCCTTCCTCCCCCAGTTCGGCGCGGCCCGGGGGTTCCTCACTCCCCCGAACCCGGCGTCGCCACGCGGCGGCCGTCCTGCCAGACCTCGCGGATCCGGCCGGGCAGCGCGGCCAGGTCGTAGGCGTCCCCGGACGCCACCACCAGGTCCGCGCGGTACCCGGGCACCAGCCTGCCGAGTTCGCCCGCGCACCCCAGTAGCTCCGCCGCCGACGACGTCGCCGCCGCGAGCACCTGGCCAGGGCTCATACCGGCGGCCTCCATCAACGGCAGCTCCTCGAGGTTCGTGCCGTGCGGGCCCACCCCGCTGTCGGTGCCCATCGCGATCTTCACCCCGGCCTCGACCGCCCGCCGCATCGACTCCGCGTGCACTCCCGTTACGTCCTCGGCCTTGCGGATCATCTCGTCGGTGAGCGCCGCGCCCGCTCGCGCCGCGCGGATGACCGCGATCGGGGCGATCAACGTCGGCACCAGCCACGTGCCGTGCTCCAGCATCAGCTCGATCGCCTCGTCGTCGAGGTAGATGCCGTGCTCGATCGACCGGATCCCCGCCCGCACCGCGTTCTTGATGCCTTCGGTGCCCTGCGCGTGCGCCATCACCGGCTTGCCCTGCATCGACGCCTCGGTGACGAGCACGTCGAGCTCCGCCGGGGTGTACTGGGTGTGCCTGGGGTCGTCACCGGGCGAGAGCACCCCGCCGGTGGTGCACACCTTCAGCACGTCCGCACCGGCCCGCAGCAGCTCCCGCGCCACCTTGCGCACCGCGTCCGGTCCGTCGGCGAGGGCCTCGGGACGCCCCGGGTGCGGCATCATCAACGGCACGCAGTGACCCGACGGCATCCAGTCGTCGCCGTGCCCGCCGGTCTGGCTGAGCACGCCGACCGAGATCTGCATGCGTGGCCCGCTGATCAGCCCGTCCTGCTGGGCCTTCTTGATGCCGAGGTCGGCACCGCCCGCATCGCGCACCGTCGTGATGCCCAGCTCCAGCGTGGCGCGCAGGTTCCGCGCCGCCTCGTAGAACTGGTAGGAAAACGGTTTCTGCACCTGCTTGACCAGGCTGATGTCGGACACCGTGACGTGCACGTGGCAGTCGAACAGTCCCGGCAGCACCGTGGCGCCCGCGCAGTCGACCACCTCGTCGCCGTCCAGGCCGGTGCCGATCGCGGCCACCCGCCCGTCCTCGACCACCACGTCGGCGTCGAACGGGTCGGTACCGGTGCCGTCGAACACGCGCCCGCCTGCGAACACGATCCTGGTCACGCGCGCACCCCCGACAGTCGTCGGGCAGCCAGTGAGGCGAGCAGCGCCGCGCCGTCGGCGACCACGCCGTCGTCGAACGATGCCTCCGGGGAATGGTTGTAGGCGACCGAATCCGGATCGTCGGCGAACGTGGCGCCGAGGAACACGAACGCGCCCGGGACCCGCTCGAGCACCCGCGAGAAGTCCTCCGAGCCGGTGATCGGATCGGCCGCCTCGGCGAACCGCTCCTCGCCGAACACCTCGCGCACCGTCTCCGCGGCGAACTCGTGCGCCGCCCGGTCGTTGACCGTGACCGGGTACTCGCCCTCGTAGCTGATCTCCACCTCCAGCCCGTGCGCCGCGGCGATGTCGCGGCACAGCGGAACCGCCAGCTCCGCGACCCGTTCCCTGGCCGCCTTCGAGAAGCTGCGGATGGTCGCCTCGAAGCGGGCCTCCGGCGGGATGATGTTGCGCTGGGTGCCCGCGTGGAAGGTGCCGACGGTGACGATCACCGGCTCGAACACGTTGAAGCGGCGGGTGACCATCGTCTGCAGCGCGGTGACCATCTCGCACGCCGCGGGCACCGGGTCGAGCGACGCGTGCGGCCGCGACCCGTGCCCGCCCGCGCCGATCACGCGCACGAACAGCCCGTCCGAGGCCGCCATCATCGGGCCGGGCCGGGACACGAACTGCCCGCGCGGGATCATCGACGACACGACGTGCAGCCCGTAGGCCTCGGACACCGGACGGCCCGCGGCCTCCAGCACGCCCTCGGCGATCATGTGGCCCGCCCCGTCGTAGCCCTCCTCGCCGGGCTGGAACATGAACACCACGTCGCCGGCCAGGCGGTCGCGGTGAGCCGACAGCAGCCGCGCGGCGCCGACCAGCCCCGCGGTGTGCAGGTCGTGCCCGCACGCGTGCATCCGGCCCTCGTGCCGCGAACTGAACTCCGCACCCGTCCGTTCGGTGACCGGCAGGGCGTCCATGTCGCCCCGCAGCAGCACCGCGGCGCCGTCCCCGCCCTGCCCGCGCAGCACCGCGGTGACCGACGACAGGCCGGTGCCGGTGGTGATCTCCAGTGGGAGGCCGTCGAGGGCTCCGAGGACCAGTTCCTGGGTGCGGGGCAGGTCCAGACCGAGCTCGGGTACCTGGTGGAGCGCGCGCCGGAGTGCCACGAGGTCGCCGGACAGCTCGCGCGCGTCGTGCTTGAGATCCATTCCGGGAGGGTAACCGGCGCCACCGACGGGAACCGTTGTCAGAAACGGCGAGCGGGGGATAACTTTCCGGAATGACCACCCCGCTGTCGATGACCGACCGCCTGGACCGGCTCCCGGTCACCCGGTTCCACCGCCTCCTGATCGCGGTCGTCGGGGTGGCCACGTTCTTCGACCTCTACGACCTGTTCCTCGCCAGCACCGTGAGCACCGTGCTGTCCGAGGAGTTCGGTGTGTCCGGGGACCAGACGAAACCGCTGCTGGCCTCGGCGTTCCTGGGCGCGTTCGTCGGCGCGGTGGCGCTGGGCAGGCTCGCCGACCGCATCGGACGGCGGCGCGCCTTCCTGCTCACCCTCAGCGTGTACTCGCTGTTCACGCTGCTCGGCGCGTTCTCCACCGACGTGTGGATGCTGGTGATCTGCCGGTTCATCGCGGGTGTCGGCATCGGCGCCGAACTGCCGCTCGCCGACGCCTACCTGGCCGACCTGCTGCCCGCGCACGCGCGCGGCAAGGCGACCGCGTGGGCTTACACCATCGGCTTCTGCGGGGTCCCGGCTGCGGGTTTCCTCGCGCGCGGACTGGTCGGCGAGACCCCGCTGGGTGTCGAGGGCTGGCGCTGGATGTTCGTGATCGGCGCGCTCGGCGCGGCCATCGTCTGGGCGTTGCGCGCGGGTCTGCCCGAATCACCGCGGTGGCTGATCGCGCAGGGCAGACACGACGAAGCCGACAAGGTCATCCGGCGGCTGGAACGGTCGGCGGGTCCGCTGCCCGACGAGGAACGGCCCGCCGCGGACGCCGCCCCGGAGCAGGAGGCCTCGCCGCAGCGGTTCCGCAGCCTGTTCCGCAGGCCGTGGCGCACCCGCAGCCTGATGCTCGCCGCGTTCCAGATCCTGCAGGTGTTCGGCTACTACGGCTTCGGGTCGCTGGTGCCGATCATCCTCACCGCCAAGGGTTTCGACGTCGCACACTCGCTGCTGTTCAGCGCGCTGTCCTTCCTCGGCTACCCGATCGGCTCGGCGCTGTCGATCCCGATCATGGAACGTGTCCAGCGCAAGTGGCTGATCGTGGCGGCCGCGGCAGGCATGGCCGTGTTCGGGCTCGCCTTCGGCCACGCGACGGGCAGCGTCGCGATCCCGCTGCTCGGCTTCTGCTACACCGCGATCAGCAACGTCTTCTCGAACGCCTACCACACCTACCAGGCCGAGATCTTCCCGACGAGCCTGCGCGCGACCGCCGCGGGCACCGGCTACTCGCTGTCCCGGCTGGCCACCGCGGCCATGCCCTACCTGCTGCTGCCACTGCTGGACGCCCAGGGCGCCACCGCGGTTTTCCTGGTGGTGGCGCTGGCGATGGTGCTGCTCATCCTGATCACCGCGGTGTTCGGGCCGCGCACCACCGGTCGGTCGGTCGACGAGATCTCGGGCGCGGACGCCGTCACAACCAGTCGTCCGGGCCGGCCCAGCTGAGCACGTCGGCCTTGACCGGTGCCGCTCCGGTGTACTGGCCGCGGTAGAACAGCAGGGGACGGCCGTTGGACGCCTCGCCCAGTGTGGTCACCCGGCCGACCACGACGTAGTGGTCACCGGCCTCGAACACCGACTCCACCGCGCAGTCCACCCAGGTCAGCGCGTCGTCCAGGATGGGCGAACCGGACGGTGCCCGCTCCCAGTCGACGTCGGCGAACTTGTCCGCCCCGCGGGAACCGAACACCGCGCTGATCCGCTGCTGCCCCTCGGCCAGCACATTGACCGCGAACCGGCCGCTGCGCTCGATCACCGGCCAGGTGCGGGAACCGCGCGCCGGGCAGAACAGCACCAGCGGCGGCTCCAGCGACAGCGCCGCGAACGACTGGCACGCGAACCCCGCGGGCTCGTCGCCGTCCATCGTGGTCACCACCGTGACCCCGGTGGCGAAGTGCCCGAGCACCTGGCGAAAGCGCGCGGGCTCGACCGCGGCGTCGATCACGTCGACATCCCGACGCTGAAGTCGTGGCCCCACAGGCTCACGGCGGTGCTCTCCCGCGCGATCCACGACTCGTCGTCGACCTGGCGGCCCTCGCAGCCGAACTCGACGTCGAACCCGCCCGGCGTCTTCATGTAGAACGACAGCATCAGGTCGTTGACGTGCCGCCCGAGGGTGGCCGACATCGGCACGCCGCGCCGCTTGGCCCGGTCCAGCGCCAGGCCCACGTCGTCGGTGTTCTCCACCTCGACCATGAGGTGCACGATCCCGCTCGGTGTGGGCATCGGCAGGAACGCCAGGCTGTGGTGTCGCGGGTTGCAGCCGAAGAACCGCAGCCACGCCGGTGCGCCGTCGGCCGGGCGGCCGACCATCTGCGGCGGCAGGCGCATCGAGTCGCGCAGCCGGAACCCGAGCACGTCGCGGTAGAAGCGCAGCGCGGCGTCGTCGTCGTGGGTGGACAGCACGACGTGGCCGAGGCCCTGCTCACCGGTGACGAACCGGTGCCCGTAGGGGCTCACCACGCGGCGGTGCTGCAACGCGACACCGTGAAAGACCTCCAGCGTGTTGCCGGACGGGTCGTCGAAGCTGATCAATTCGGTGACGCACCGCTCGGCGAGCACCTCGGGAGTGGCTTCCTTGTAGGGCACGCCGTGCGCATCCAGCCTGCCGCGCACCTCGTCGAGCTCGGCGGCGTTGGCGGTCTCCCACCCGGCCACCGCCAGCCGGTCGGACTCCCCCGGCACGATCACCAGGCGCGCCGGGAAGTCGTCCATCCGCAGGTACAGCGCGTCGGGGTCGCCACCCTTGCCCTCGACCATGCCGAGGACCTTGAGCCCGTACTCGCGCCAGGCAGCCATGTCGGTGGCCTCGATGCGCAGGTAGGCCAGTGACCGGATGCTCATGATTCACCTCGCAGGAAGTCCAGTGCCAGGCGGTTGAACTCGTCGAACTTCTCCAGCTGCGCCCAGTGCCCGCACCGGCCGAACACGTGCAGCTGCGCGCGGGGGATCGTCTTGAGCGCCACCAGCGCGCCGTCCAGCGGGTTGACCCGGTCCTCCCGGCCCCAGATCAGCAGAACCCGTTGCCGCAGCTTGTAGGCGTCGCGCCAGAGCATGCCCTGCTCGTAGTCCGGGCCCGCGAACGACGCGCCCATCGCGCGCATCGCGGCGAGTGACTCCGGCGTGCCGGCGTTCGCGTAGCGCTCCTCGACCAGGTCGTCGGTGATCAGCGCCGGGTCGAAGACCATGAGCCGCAGGAACGCCGCGAGCTTCTCCTTGCTCGGCCCCGGCGGCGCGGCGAACCGGCCGAGCGCCTTGACACCCTCGGTGGGGTCCGGCGCGAACAGGTTGGTGCTCAACCCGCCCGGCCCCATCAGCACGAGCCTGCCCACCCGGTCGGGGAAGTCCAGCGCCAGCCGCACCGCGGTGCCCCCGCCCAGCGAGTTGCCCACGAGATGCGCTGTGCCGACGCCCAGCGTGTCGAGCAGCCCGGCCACCGCCCGCGCGCTGTGCGCGAAGTACTGCGGGTGCTCGGTGGGCTTGTCCGACTTGCCGAACCCGGGCTGGTCGACCGCGATGACGCGGAACGACTTGGCGAACACCGGCACGTTGCGGCCGAAGTTGCTCCACGCCGAGGCACCCGGGCCGCCGCCGTGCAGCAACACCACGGTCTCGGCGTGTTCGGTGCCCGCCTCGTGGTAGTGCAGTCGCAGGCCACCGCCCACGTCGGCGTACTTGCCCTCGGTCATGTCACACCATCGCATTCTCGACGGGGACACCGAACTCGCCGTTGCCGAACATGACGTAGGCGCGCTCGGGGTCGTTGGCCGCGTGCACGCGCCCGGCGTGAGCGTCGCGCCAGAACCGCTGGATCGGCGTGCCCCGCTTGAGGGCCCTGCCCCCGGAGTTCTCGAACAACCGGTCCACGGCGGCGATCGCGCGCTCGGTGCCGCGCACCTGGTCGCGCCGCACACGCAGCCGGGTGGCGAACGGGAGCTTCTCGCCGCGGCAGGCGGCCTGGTACAGCTCGTCGATGTTGCGGGTCAGCTGCAGCCACGCGGCGTCGATCTCGCTGGCGGCCTCCGCGACGCGCACCTTCGCAAACGGGTCCTCTTTGGACTGCTCGCCCATGTACGCGGCGCGCACGCGCTTGCGCTGGTGCTCCACGTGCGCCTCGTAGGCGCCCTGCGCCATGCCGATGATCGGTGCGGTGATCGTCGACGGGTGCACGGACCCGTACGGCAGCTTGAACAGCGGGCCGGGGTTGATCTTCTGCCCCGGTGTGCGGCACTTCGACGTCGCCTGGAAGCTCAGCGCGCGGTGCGCCGGGATGAACGCGTCCTCGACGAGGATGTCGTTGCTGCCGGTGCCGGACAAGCCCACGGTGTCCCAGACGTCCACGATCGCGTAGTCGCTCTTCGGGAGCAGGTAGGTGCAGAAGTCCACCGGCCTGCCCTCGGCGTCGAACGCGGGCGCGCCGAGGAGCACCCACGTCGCGTGGTCGCAACCGGAGGAGAAGTTCCACCGGCCGGTCAGCCGGTAGCCGCCGTCCACCACGGCCGCCTTGCCCATCGGCGCGTACGACGACGAGATCCGCACGTCGACGTCCTCACCCCACACGTCCTGCTGGGCCTGAGGCTCGAACAAGCCGAGGTGCCACGGGTGCACGCCGAGGATCGAGGCGACCCAGCCGGTCGACCCGCACGCGCTCGCCAGCAGCTTCACGGCGGTGTAGAAGGTCACCGGATCCGCCTCGTAGCCCCCGAAGGTCTTGGGCTGCAGCAGTTTGAAGAACCCGGTCTCCTGCAGCGCCTTGATCGACTCGTCGGGAATACGCCGTGCGTCCTCGGTTTCCTGAGCCCGCTCCCGCAGGACGGGAAGCAGCTCCCGGACCCCGGCCAGCACCCCGCGACCATCCTGATCGGTCATCTGCACGCCCCGTCCGTCATGTCTGTTCTCGGTACACCGTCAAGACTAGAACACGTTCTCGTTTTTGTCATCACTCAGCTCGACTAGCTGCAGAAATTCCCGCTCTACGACCGGAAAACACGCAGTCCGCAAGCGACAGACCGCTGACGTAAGACCTGGAACAGATTCCTACTGCGGAGCGGCCCGCCGCGTAGAGCCCCGCGATCGGCGCGCCGTCCTCGGCACGGACCTGCCCGGTCGACTCGTCGACGACGAGCCCGCCGAGCGTGAGCATCGGGCAAGGGAACCCCAGGCTCGGTTTGACCGACACGTCGATGAGCGAGAACGGCGGGGTGCGCACCGGCCGCACGTACTCGGCGGGCTTGCCCGCGGGATCGGCGACACCGGATTCGGCGGCCGCGTTGTACGCCTCGACGGTGGCGGCCAGCCCGTCCGGGTCGACCCCCGCCCTGCGCGCCACCTCGGAGAGCGAATCCGCCGACACCCGTCCGCGTTGCAGCAGGTACTGGGCCTGCAGCCACTGGAACCACTGGCTCTCCCCGCGCGCCGTGCGACGGGCCTCGTCCACCGTGGTGGCGTCGGCGAGCAACCAGGCCCTGCCGCCGTGCTCGGTGATCATCGCCTCGCCGACGGCGGCGCCGTACCGGGACTCGTCGATGATCCGCTCCCCCGCCGAGTCGACGAGCACCCCCTTGAGCATCGCGCTGGGCGGAGTGACGAACCGCCACGCCGAGACCCGGTGCATCTCGTCCGTGGCCGCCCCCACGGCGGTGCCGAGCCCGATGCCGGACCCGTCGTCGGCGATCGTGCCCAGGGCCAGCCCGCCGCGGTAGGCCGGCGCGTGCTCGCGCACCATCGGCCGGTTGAAGATGAAGCCGCCCGCGGCGATCACCACACCACGCCGGGCGGTGATCACCTCCTCACGCCCGTACCGCCGCTCCAGGCGCTCGATGCGGTGCTGCAGCGCCTTGCGCACGGCCGGGACGTAGATCCCGGGCTTCGCGGCGTATCGCGCCATCGTCGCGTGCCGGACCTGCACGTGCCGCGGCGCACCGCGCAGGGTGCGCACCCGCACGCCGGTGACCGCGCCGTCCTCGACGATGAGCTCCTCGGCGCGCGTGGCGGGCAGCACGCCGACGTTGCGGCGGCGCGCCGCCTGCGCCAGGCGCGCGAACAGCAGCTTCCCCGAGGTGCCGGGCCCCTTCGTGCGGTGCCCGCGCGCGGCCGGTTTGGCCAGGTCGCGGAACCCGCCCGCGGACTCGCTGCCCGAGTAGTACAGGTAGTAGTCGTCGTTGGGGTAGGACGTCTTGTAGGGGCACAGGCTGCCCTCGAAGGGCACGCCGTTGCGCTCCAGCCACTCGATCATGGCGGGGCTGGACTCGCAGAACCGCCGCAACGTCTCCTCGGACACCGCGTCGCCGACCTCGAGCCGCAGGTAGTCGTACATCGCGTCGACCGAGTCGTCCACGCCGGCCTCGCGCTGCTGCGCCGTGCCGCCGCCCGCGTAGACGATGCCGCCGCTGAGCGCGGTCGCACCGCCCCCGCCGAAGCGGTCCAGCACGAGGACTTCGGCACCCGCGTCGGCGGCCTCGATCGCCGCACACGCGCCCGCCGCCCCGAACCCGATCACGATCACATCCGCCGTCTCGTTCACACCGGCTACCCTAGAACTGAAACACGTTCTCGTCTATCGTGACGGACAAGGCGACGATCAGGCGCTGAGCGAAATGGAACTTGTTCCAGCGGAGGTGACATGACCGACGAGTTCGACGTCGTGGTCGTCGGCAGCGGAGCCGCCGGCATGACCGCTGCCCTCGCGGCCGCGGACGCCGGTCTCTCCGTCGTGGTGATCGAGAAAGCCGCCAAGTTCGGCGGGTCCACGGCCCGATCGGGAGGCGGGGTGTGGATCCCGGGCAACGAGGCGCTGCGCACGGCGGGCGTCGAGGACACCCCGGACGAGGCACGCGCCTACCTGGACTCGATCGTCGGTGACGTCGTCCCGGCCGAGATGCGCCAGGCCTTCCTCGACCACGGCCCCGACGTGGTGTCGTTCGTGCACGCCAAGACCCCGCTGCGGTTGCAGTGGGTGCGCGACTACTCGGACTACCACCCGGAGGCCCCCGGCGGGAAACCGCGCGGCCGGTCGGTCGAGCCGACGCCGTTCGACGGCACGCTGCTCGGCGACGAGCTGGCCAACCTGGAACCGCCGTACAGCGGGGCGCCGTTGGGCGTACCGATCACCCAAGCGGACTACCGCTGGCTGAGCCTGCTCGCGCGGCACCCGAAGGGCCTGCTGCGGGTGCTGCGGATCGGCCTGCGCTGGCTGGCCGGTCTCGCCCGTGGGAAGCGGCTGCTGTCGATGGGCCAGGCGCTGGCGGCGGGTCTGCGGGCCGGGCTGCTGCGGGCGGGCGTGCCGGTGTGGCTGCAGACCCCCCTGCTCGACCTGGTGACCGAGAACGAGCGGGTCACCGGTGTGGTCGTCCGGCGGGACGGGCGCGAGGAGACGGTGCGGGCGCGCCTGGGGGTCGTGCTCGCGGCGGGCGGGTTCGAGCACAACGAGGAGATGCGCGCGAAGTACCAGCGCAGCCCCATCGGCACGGAGTGGACCGTCGGCGCGAAGGCCAACACCGGTGACGCCATCACCGCCGGGCTCAAGCTCGGTGCGTCGGTCGCGCTGATGGACGACGCCTGGTGGGGCCCGTCGATCCCGCTCACCGGCGGACCGTGGTTCGCACTGGCCGAGCGGTCCCGCCCGGGCTGCATCCTGGTCAACACGCGCGGCGAGCGGTTCGTCAACGAGTCGGCGCCCTACGTCGAAGCGGTGCACGCGATGTACGGGCCCGGCGACGGCCCCGGCGTCAACATCCCGACCTGGCTGGTCTTCGACCAGCGCTACCGCGACCGGTACATGTTCACCGGTGTGGGGCCGCGGCAGAAGCTGCCGGGCCGCTGGTTCAAAGCGGGCATCGTGGCCACAGCGCCCACTGTCGCCGAACTCGCCGAGCGCATCGGAGTGCCCGCGGAGGCGCTGCGGACGACCGTCGAGCGGTTCAACGGATTCGCCCGGCGGGGGGTCGACGAGGACTTCGAGCGCGGCAAGAGCGCCTACGACCACTACTACGGCGATCCGCGCCAGAAACCGAACCCCAGCCTCGGCCCGCTGGAGAAGGCACCGTTCTACGCGGTCAAGATCGTGCCCGGTGACCTGGGCACGAAGGGCGGGCTGCGCACCGACACCCACGCTCGCGTACTGCGCGAGGACGGGTCGGTGATCCCCGGGTTGTACGCGGCGGGGAACACCAGCGCGGCGGTCATGGGACACACCTACGCCGGCCCGGGCGCCACGATCGGGCCGGCGATGGTCTTCGGGTTCCTTGCCTCACGCCACCTCGCCACCCAGAATCGCACTGGAGGTCGATGATGACTGAGATCCGCACGATCGAGGCGGGTGCGCCGCCGGCGCGGTTCGCGCGCGGCTGGCACTGCCTGGGACTGGCCGACACCTTCCGCGACGGAAAACCGCACGCCATCACCGCGTTCGGCACCAAGCTCGTGGTGTTCGCCGGTGAGGACGGCAAGCTCAACGTCCTGGACGCCTACTGCCGCCACATGGGCGGCGATCTGAGCCAGGGAACGGTCAAGGGCAACGAGGTAGCCTGCCCGTTCCACGACTGGCGCTGGGGCGGCAACGGCAAGTGCGTCTCGATCCCCTACGCCAAACGGGTTCCGCTGCGGGCGCGCACCCGATCGTGGATCACGCTCGAGGAGAACAAGCAGCTGTTCGTGTGGCACGATCCGCAGGGCAATCCGCCGCCGGAGGACGTGACGATCCCCCGCATCGACGGGATCTTCAGCGGTGAGTGGAGCAACTGGACCTGGGACTCGGTGCTGATCGAGGGGTCCAACTGCCGCGAGATCGTCGACAACATGGTCGACATGGCGCACTTCTTCTACATCCACTACGCCTTCCCGACCTACTTCAAGAACGTCTTCGAGGGCCACATCGCCACGCAGTACCTCAACACCAAGGGCCGCCCGGACGTCGGCATGGCGTCCAACTACGGCGGGGAGGACAACCTGCTGCGGTCGGAGGCGTCCTACTTCGGCCCGTCGTACATGATCAACAAGCTGCTCAACACCTACAAGGGCTTCGAGATCGAGAACGTGCTGATCAACTGCCACTACCCGGTCACGCCGACGTCGTTCGTGCTGCAGTGGGGTGTCAGCGTGAAGAAGCTGCCCGGCGTCGACGACGAGCAGGCCGACAAGATCGCGGGCAAGTTCGCCAAGGGCATCGGCGTCGGGTTCCTGCAGGACGTGGAGATCTGGAAGAACAAGTCGCGCATCGACAACCCGCTGCTGTGCGAGGAGGACGGTCCGGTCTACCAGCTGCGCCGCTGGTACGAGCAGTTCTACGTCGACGTCGAGGACGTCACCGAGGACATGACGCGCCGGTTCGAGTTCGAGGTGGACACCACCAAGGCCAACGAGGTGTGGGCGCAGGAGGTGGCCGAGAACCTGGCCCGCCGGCAGGAGGCGGGGGTCGCGGGATGACCACGGCCGAGCGCACCGAGTTCCTCTCCGGCGGGTTGCGGCCGCTGGCCTGCGCCTCGTGCGGTACCCGGGTGCTGGTGAAGAAGAACAGCGTCAAGCACACCAGCATCCAGTGGACGACGGACGCGGGCAGCTGCCCGGTGTTCGCCGAGCACGCGCGGTCCGGGGAGAACACGGCGTTGCTCGACACGTGCCCGAAGCTGGTGGACAGCATCGACACCGCGGTGCGCGACGGGGAATTCGGGGTTCTCGATGCCGGCTAGCTACACGCTGACGGTCGCCGAGGTCATCGCGGAGACCGCGGAGGCGTCGTCGATCGTGTTCGACGTGCCCGCCGAGCACGCGGAGGTGTTCGCGTACCGGCCGGGTCAGTTCCTGACGCTGCGGGCGGGCGGGGCGGCGAGGTGCTACTCGCTGTCCAGCGCCCCGCACGAGGGGACTCGCCTGAAGGTGACGGTGAAGCGCACCGAGGGCGGTTACGGGTCGAACTGGTTGTGCGACAACGTATCCGCTGGTTCCACCGTGGACGTTCTGCCACCCGCCGGGGTGTTCACGCCGGAGTCGCTGGACACCGACCTGCTGCTGCTCGCGGGTGGCAGCGGGATCACGCCGGTGATGGCCATCCTGAAATCGGCGCTGGCCCACGGCGACGGGCGGGTCGTCCTGCTCTACGCCAACCGCGACGAGTCGTCGGTGATCTTCGCGTCCGAGCTGGCCGCGCTCGCCCGCGAGCACCCGGAACGGCTCGTGCTGCTGCACTGGCTGGAGAGCGTCCAG
>Ga0164243_10010661_pt1 | contig 13190 bp, 13 predicted proteins | sample OricompcompostOP_FD_108781 | JGI IMG/M metagenome (GOLD analysis project Ga0164243, IMG submission 108781) | Organic Plus compost microbial communities from Emeryville, California, USA - Original compost - Organic plus compost (OP) | ecosystem: Engineered > Solid waste > Mixed feedstock >... | reverse complement strand
CCAGGAGTACATCCCTTTTCGTTTTCAATATCATTGCATTGCCCTTTTTAATAATGCCCGGACATAAAACGCCCGGGCATTAAAAAAATTATGGAATACTTTACAATAGTTTTAAACTTTCCTCGATAGCCTTAATTTTCACTTCGGCATCTTCTTTTTTCTTCCTTTCTATTTCCACAACTTCCGGTTTCGCATTTTGAACGAAACGTTCATTGCTCAGCTTCTTCTCTACTGAAACCAGGAAACCTTGCAAATACTTCAAATCTTTTAACAATGATTCCTTCTGTGCTGCCGGATCGAGTGTCACTTCTGTTTTCAGGTAGAATTTATCTTTTTGAATCACGCAGGCAATTGCGCCGCTCACCGCTTCCTTGGTATAGGAAATAGATGTGGCATTCAATTGTTTTGCGAGGATATCTTCTATTTTCTTAAAGGCATTTTCATGATGTGTTTCGATGAACAGCTCGATTTCATCTTTCGGCTTAACTTGGTTCTTATTCCTTACGTCGCGGATACCGGTAATCACTTCTTTTGCCAACGCGCCTTCAACTAATGCTGCCTGATGTGCTGCGCCCGGGGCAGATAACTGTCTTACGATAATATCATCACCCTCGGCACGATCTTGCAATAGATGGTAGATTTCTTCGGTAGCGAAAGGCATGAATGGATGCAATAATTGCAACAATTCCTCGAAGAAGTAGATCGTTTTATTATATGTTACAGCATCGATCGGTTGTTCGAACCCGGGTTTGATCCACTCTAGGTACCAGCTACAGAAATCATCCCAAATAAGGCTGTATAAGGTTTTTAATGCTTCGCTTAAACGGAAATCCTTGAACAAGTCCGCCAGTTCGAGTTTTACCTGGTTTAGCCTGTTTTCAAACCAGTTTACCGCGAATGGTATCTCGTTTTCTACTCTGGCTTCTGCTACTTTCCACATTTTCACCAACTTGAGCGCGTTCCACATTTTATTGGTAAAGAATTTACCTTGCTCTACGCTGCTGTCATCATACAACAAATCATTTCCGGCCGGGGAGGAGATCATGATACCGAAACGAACGGCATCAGCACCAAATTTATCGATTAGCTCCAGGAGGTCGGGCGAATTACCGAGTTGTTTACTCATTTTACGGCCTTGCTTATCGCGCACCATACCCGTGAAATAAACGTCCTGGAACGGTTTCTCCTGCTTATATTCCAAACCTGCCATGATCATACGGGCCACCCAGAAGAAGATGATATCTTGCCCGGTAACCAGCACGCTGGTGGGATAATAATAGTTGATATCTGGATTTCCCGGGTTAGAAATACCGTTAAATACTTCCATCGGCCACAGCCAGGAAGAGAACCAGGTATCCAGGCAATCAGGATCTTGCACCAGGTCGCCGGAGATATTACCATGGGTAGATTCAAACAGCGAGCGGGCCTCATCCAAGCTTGCCGCTACGACAAATTTGCCGCTTTCATCGTACCAAGCCGGGATTCTTTGTCCCCACCATAGCTGGCGCGATATGCACCAATCTTTCACGTTTTCCATCCAATAGCGGTAAGTTGCCATGAAGCGGTCGCCGGGATGAATTTTAACATCGCCGTTAACAACGGCATCCAGGGCGGGTTTGGCTAGATCGGCCATTTTGAGGAACCATTGTGTTGAAATACGTGGTTCCACAACGGCATGGGTACGTTGGGAAATAGCGCTTTTTGTTGCGTATTCCTCTTCTTTAATAAGGATACCTTTTTCTTTTAATTCGGCTACGATCTTTTTACGGGCTGCAAACCGATCTTCACCAACATATATTTGAGCGGCTTCATTTAGTGTACCGTCTTCATTCAATGTATCGATTACTTCGAGGTTATGCCTTAGGCCGAGGTTATAGTCGTTCAAGTCGTGGGCAGGCGTTACTTTCAACGCGCCGGTACCGAAATCTTTCTCCACGTATTCGTCGAAAATGATCGGGATGCGGCGGTTCACCAGTGGTACGAACGCGAATTTCCCTTTCAAATGCTGGTATCTTTCGTCCGTTGGGTTTACGCAAATGGCAGTATCCCCCATGATTGTTTCAGGGCGTCCCGTGGCGATGGTGATTAATTCATCGCTGCCTTCCACTTTATATTGCAGGTAAAACAGTTTACCGGTAATTTCTTTGTATTCAACCTCTTCATCGCTAAGGGCAGTTTTAGCGGCAGGATCCCAGTTAATCATCCTCGCACCCCTGTAGATCAAGCCTTTTTGGTGCAGATCCACGAAAACCTTGATAACTGCATTATAATAATGGTCATCCATCGTGAAGGTTACGCGATCCCAGTCGCAAGAGCAACCCAGTTTCTTAATTTGGGAATAAATGATGCCCCCGTATTTCTCTTTCCATTCGAAGGCATATTTCATGAATTCTTCCCTTGTCAACTGGTTTTTATCGATTCCCTTCTCTTTCTTCAACATGTCTACCACCTTGGCCTCGGTCGCAATGGAAGCATGGTCGCTACCCGGTACCCAGCAAGCGTTAAATCCACTCATTCGTGCACGGCGGACCAGTATATCCTGGACCGTTTCATTCAGGGTATGCCCCATATGCAACACGCCTGTTACATTTGGCGGGGGGATTACAATCGTGTACGGTTTGCGCTTATCCGGCACGGAGCGGAAGTATTGTTTGTCCATCCAGTGCTGGTACCATTTCCCTTCGCTATCGGCGGGTGTATAGTTCTTCGATAATTCCATAAAAGTTTAAAAACAGTTGAGGAGCAAAAATAAATTAGATTATACAGAAAACCCAATCCCGGTTGTAAACAACCGGGGCGGGTCAAAAAATTATGAAAAAATGGGATTTTAAAGTTGATTCTGCATCTGCACGATGGCATCGCAGGCTTGTTGTACCATTTCCCGGTTTACATCCAGGTGGGTCACGATGCGGACTTGATTGGCCGCAACCGGCATTACTAATATGTCATCTTTACGGAGGATGTCAGAAAAGCGTTGAGCTGTCATGCCATTTTGTACATCGAAGATAATAATATTAGTATCTACAGGGAACATATGTCCCACGTACTGGTTTTCAATCAAGGCAGTAGCCAGCATCTTGGCATGATCGTGATCTTCCTGTAACCGGCCGATATGATGGTCGAGTGCGTATAAGCAAGTTGCAGCCATGTAACCGGCCTGCCTTAATCCGCCCCCTAATTTTTTACGGACACGTCGGGCTTCGCGGATAAAACCCCGGGATCCCATAAGCACGGAACCCATCGGGCAGCCCATCCCTTTATTAAAACAAACGGAAATGCTGTCAAATACACCGCCGTAATCCTTGGCTTCTTGTTTGGTGGCCACCAGGGCATTAAATAGCCTGGCTCCATCGAGATGAAGCTGTAGGTTGGATTGTTCGCATACCTCGCTGATTTGGACGATATCATTCCAGTCATAGCAACATCCGCCGCCGCGGTTGGAAGTGTTTTCAAGGCAAACTAGGGAAGTTCGGGCTTTATGAACATCATCCGGGTTGATGGCAGCTTCCACTTGGGCAGCTTTGATCATGCCCCTGTTACTGTTGATTGGGCGAGTTTGTGCGCCCGCATTGAAGGCGATGCCGCCGCCCTCGTAAATGTAAACATGTGCCAAATGGCTGCAAATAACCTCGTCGCCGGGCAAGGTATGCACCTTGATGGCGACCTGGTTACTCATGGTTCCCGAAGGGCAGTAAAGCGCCGCTTCCATACCGAAAAGATCAGCCATTTTGGCTTCCAATAAGTTGACACTGGGGTCTTCACCAAAAACATCGTCACCTACTTGTGCCTTCATCATGGCATCCATCATGCCGGGCGTGGGTTTGGTAAAGGTGTCACTGCGAAAGTCTATCATGACGTTAAAGAAAATAAAAATATTGAACTATTAGATTAGAGAAGTCGCTAATTTAAATATGATTTATTATCAATTGTTAAAATTTAACTAAAGCGTACAAAAATAAGAACTAAAACACTATAAAATATCGTTTATAATGAGTACATTGTATAAAGAGGGTTTGCTATATGTCAGGCTAAAATCATTATTTGGAAGAGTGGGGGATTAGCACGATCTTTGCAGACTAATTTATATAAAAAATATAATCTTGTAAGGTAAGATAAAAATTCAAGCTGAACAAAATTATTTTCTAAGCGTTAATATTTCGTAAACTAATATTTAATAATTATGAGGCAACTTAAAATTGCCACCCAGATCACCAATCGTGATTCGCAGGCGGTAGAAAAGTACCTGCAGGAGATCTCGAAGATACCTTTGTTGACCCCAGAAGAAGAGACGACTTTAGCCCAACGTATTAAGATGGGCGATCAAAGGGCGTTGGAAAGATTAACTACGGGAAACTTACGTTTCGTGGTTTCCGTTGCCAAGCAATATCAGCACCAGGGCCTTAGCCTAAGTGACCTCATCAATGAAGGTAATCTCGGCTTGATCAAAGCTGCGCAACGTTTCGACGAAACGAAAGGTTTTAAATTCATCTCGTACGCCGTATGGTGGATTCGCCAGTCCATCTTGCAGGCTTTGGCAGAACAGGGCCGTTTGGTTCGTTTGCCACAAAACAAAATTGGCACTTATAATAAGGCTAATAAGGCTTACATGGCTTTTGAGCAGGAAAACGAGCGTGAACCTTCTACCGAGGAGCTCGCGGAAATCCTGGAAATGTCTGAGTCGGAAATCAACAATATCTTCCAAAGCAATACCCGCCACATGAGTTTGGATGCTCCGGTACACGAAGCCGAAGACGTAGCAATGGGTGATTTGCTGGAAGGAGGCGATATTACTGATGATGATGTTATGCGCGATTCATTGCGCGAAGAAATTCGCCGCGTGCTTAAATCTTTAAGCCCACGCGAAGCGGAGATCGTAAACGCGTATTTTGGTCTGGATGGAGAAAACGGCGCTACTATTGAACAAATAGGGCAAAAATATGACTTAACGAAGGAAAGGATTCGTCAAATTAAAGAAAGGGCTATCAAGCGCTTGCAAAAAGCACGCTATAGCGGCGCATTGAAATCCTACCTGGGTTAATATCATCAAAAAATACTTAATATTCTTAATTGCTACCGGCCGTTTTTTACACGGCCGGTTTTTTTTGATATAAGAACTTTGCTCGTTTTACCTGGATACCCTGTATTTTTGCATTCCTTTTTCTAGGCTACGCCAATGCATAATCTATTCGCCTATCAATATTGTCGATAGCCTATGCCTGCCGTTTTGGCTTATTTTTGAATTTGCACGGCCTTTGAAGGTAAACGCATACCGCGGTTGTTTCAACCGGGAGTATGGGGGAACGGTTGCTCACGCCACATGCCGGCGAGGGGAACCCAATCGGTAAAAACCATTATAATCAATAAACCAACAGCATGGAAACGAACAATCAAATTGAACATGTTCACGTATTAATCATAGGATCCGGCCCTGCCGGGTATACCGCGGCTATCTACGCGGCCCGCGCCAACCTGAAACCTGTGCTTTACCAGGGGATTCAACCCGGTGGACAATTAACCATCACCACGGAAGTGGAAAACTATCCAGGCTACCCGGAAGGGATTCAAGGCCCGGAGATGATGGTTGATTTCGAAAAGCAAGCTACCCGGATGGGTGCCGATATTCGCTATGGTATGGCGACTTCCGTTGATTTTTCAAAACAACCTTATACTGTCACCATCGACGAGGAAAAAGTACTGACTGCCGATGCGATCATTATCGCTACGGGTGCCTCGGCCAAATGGTTGAACTTGCCTTCCGAACAGCGTCTCAATGGTAGCGGGGTTTCCGCTTGCGCCGTTTGCGACGGATTTTTCTTCCGCGGGAAGGAAGTAGCTATCGTCGGCGCCGGTGATACCGCCGCTGAAGAAGCTTTGTACCTGTCTAAATTGACGTCGAATGTGCACATGTTGGTTCGCCGCCACGAGATGCGTGCTTCCAAGATCATGCAAGACCGTGTCTTGAAAACATCTAACATCATCGTGTACTGGAACAGCGAAACCGACGAGATTTTAGGTGAAAACAAGGTAGAAGCGGTTCGTATCAAGAATAATCAAACCGGGGAAAAACAAGAAATCCCTGTAAGTGCCTTCTTCGTAGCTATCGGTCACCAACCGAATTCCGGTATTTTCTCCGGCCAATTGGAAATGGACGATCAAGGATACATTAAAACGGAACCGGGTTCTTCCCGCACCAGCATAGAAGGTGTGTTCGCATGTGGTGATGTGCAGGATAAGATCTACCGTCAAGCGGTTACGGCTGCGGGTAGCGGTTGTATGGCTGCATTGGATGCGGAAAGATATTTATCTGCCAAAGGTCACCATTAATTAAGAAAATTATTCCAACTTTATAGCCGGGAACTTCGTCAAAGCGAGCTTCCCGGTTTTTTATTAAACTTTTTATCATGTTAACAATCGCCCTGGAATCCATGGAATTTTTTGCTTACCATGGTTATTATGAAGAGGAAAGAATCTTGGGGAACAATTTTATCCTGGATATTGCCGTGAAGATTAACCCCGCAGGTGCCGTTGAGCATCTTTCGGAAACGGTGAACTATATGCATCTTTATAATATTGCCAAGCAGGTAATGGAAATCCCGCAGCCGCTATTGGAAGAAGTAGTTGCGGATATCAGTAACCGGATCAAGGAGCGGCACCCCGAAGTTTTATATAGCAGCGTTTCGCTTAGAAAGTTAGCGCCGCCTATGGGTGCAGCCATTAAAAATTCCTTGGTTCGCCTCGAAAAGGACTATTTGCCTAAATAATTTCCCCCATATTTTTCATTTCGTAACAGGCTTCGTAAATTTATGCTATCCCTTAAATATTAAAATACATCATCCTATGGTTAAGAAAATCTTGTTATTGATAGTACTTTGTGGATATGGAATCAACTTAATGGCGCAATCAGTAGAAGATTTGGAAAAAAAGGCCCAACAACTACTAAAAGTTAGAAAAGAAGCGGAAGCGCTGAATCAATATAAAGAAATCTTGAAACTGAAACCTACTTACCAGTCAGCCTTGGTGGCAGCAAGTATGTTGAGCGCCAGGGATGGAGATAGGAAGAGTGAAAAGGATGATAGGATCCAGTATTATACGGCCGCCAGGGATTATGCGCAAACCGCGCTACAACAAAATTCCAGCGATGCGCAAGCCAACTTCGCATTGGCATTCGCCCTTTCAAAATTAAGCGCCGAGCTGGGTACGAAGGAAAAAGTAGCCGCGTACCGGGATATGAAAAAATATGTAGACCTGGCGTTAAAATTCGATACTGCATATGCCGAGGCTTACCATTTGCTCGGGAAATGGAATTATATGTTAGTGAACATGAACCGGGTTGAAAAGGCAGCCGCGAAAGTGCTCTTCGGGGGCGTCCCTAACGCGGGCGTGGAAGCCGCCATCGTTAATTACCGAAAATGTTTGCAGTTAAAACCTTCTTATATCATCAATTATTATGACCTGGGAATTGCCTTGAGAAGCATCGGGCAGGAAACTGAAGCGATGGAAATACTCGGGAAAGCAACAGGTCTGCGCCCTATTTACCAGGAAGATGTTCAAATCCGCGTCAATTGTCGCAAGGTGTTGGACGAGATGCAGTAATTAAATCTGTTTATTTTTCCATCTTCCGGATCTCAAGTAAAGGAGGCAGAGGCTAATGACTACAAGCCAATAAAGAAATTCACTGCCCCAGGCCCAATGCAAGGGTTTGCGCCATTGTTCTATCACTATTTCACAATAAATAAGGTAACAAATAACCGCGCTGAACTCGATGACGAGGTTTACCTTCGTATTGCCCGTGCCGGTAACCCCGTTAAATACGATCGCGGCAATGGCAGTAAGGACAGTGCTCAGGCTCACGACCCTTATCGTGGGAATGGCTTCCGTGATCAGTGAATTATCAGGGGTATAGATATGTAATAGCGTATAAGGAAAAATATTCAGCAAAGTACATACGAATACTGCGCAGCCTAAGCTGAGTGCGCCGATCATCCTGATAGCCTTGAATACATCGTCTTGCCTGCCTTGACCTATCAGGTTACTAACCATCGTATTACAAGTAGCGCCCAAAGCCCAGGTGAAGATCCCGAAAAAACCGAAGATGCTGCGCATCATGTTGGAAATCGCTAAGGGTCGCTGCCCCAGGTGCTCGATAAATATGAAAAATACCATCCAGCTACCGATGCTAAATAAATATTGTACTATTAAGGGAGCAGAAACGATCAGGGTGTGCTTGGCAATATTCCAACGGAAGCGCAAGGATTTAAATAAGTAATAACGCTTGTAAAACTTCAGGATGAAGAGCATGCCGAAAGCCACCGCGCAACCGATCCCTTCCGCGATAATAGAAGCAACGGCAGCCCCGTTTAAGCCTAGGGGGGAGAAGCCCAGTTTGCCGAAGATCAACGTATAATCGAAGAATATATTAAACAGCTCCTGGAAAAGGGATGTTACGATCAATATTTTAGTATGGCTGCTGCCGATATAAAAGGCATTGGCTAAACCGAGTAACATCAAGAACGGCAAACCCCATATGCGGATCTTGATAAACGACACCGCCGCATCGAAAATATGGGCATCATGTAAGCTGGCTTTAAAAATTGCCGGTGCAAAGATGTAAGTTGTCGCGATTGCCAACATGGAAAAAGCAACACATAAAAATATCCCGTTCGAAAATACCTTGCCGATTCCCTCGTAATTATTTTCACCGGCACGGCGGGCGATCATGATTTGAATACCGTTATTCAACCCGTAAGCGACCATATACATGACAAGGTAATAAATGCCCGCGATGGCATTGGCTGCCAGTTCAAAATCACCCAAGCGGCCCAGGAAGGCCGTGTTCGTCATATGGTTTACCTGGGGTACAACCAATGCTAAACTGATAGGTGCCGCGATCTTGACGATTTGGCGGTAACTGAGCGAAACTTGCATAAACCGTTCTAAAGCAATAAGTATTGATCGAATATTGCGGGATAAAGATACAGGAATGTCGGGAATGGCAAAACGCTTGTCATAAAGCCCGCACATTTTTATGAAAAATGGTTATTATTGTGATTCATCTAACATAAGAACACCACATGGTTCATACAATACAACCTGCCTTTGCCATCGATGATTCGAGCTTACTGGAAACAGATTTAACAACCTGTCATTTGCTGGTATTGGTGGGAAATGGCAGCTTCACGTATGCCGTATTTAACCCTTTACAACGGAAGTTCTTAGCTATTAAATCCTATCATTTTGCGCCGAAAACCTTGGCAATAGAGGACCTGGAAATGATCGAACATATCTTCGATGCCGATAAGATCTTGTTAACAGCATTCAAACAAGTATTATTAGCATTTGATACCACGGTAACTTCCATGGTACCGGAATCACTGTTCACTCCTTCACTCCGCAAGGAATACCTGCATCTCGTGCAACCGGAAACGATCCATGAGGCTATTATGTACGATCATGTTGATGCACTGGGCTTGGTACAGGTGTACGCGATCGATAAAGATGTATTGGGATTCTTGAGAAAGGAGTTTTCTACAGATAAAATTGTGCATGTCAATACCGCCTTGTTAAATTCTTATATTAAAAGCGTAGATATTCACCGCTATGATGGCGCCGCTTTTATTGATATACAGGCTAACCAGTTCGTAATAACCGTCTTTAAATCAGGTAAGCTGTTATTACAACAATCTTTTTCGTACCAGTCGGGGCTCGATGTGGTATATTACATTATCAACAGCCTGAGGCAGTTGAAGTTGAACGAAAAATTGGTAAAAATTAAATTGGGAGGATCGCTATCCGGCGATTCTTTGATCTATGCAGAACTGAATAAATTTGTTCCGGATATAGATTGGTTAGATAGACCATCCGGGATTTTATATCTTTCCAACATGTTGGAATTACCTGCACATCATTTTCAAAATTTATTTTCACTCGCCTTATGCGTATAATTGGAGGAGAAATGGGGGGAAGGCGGATTCAACCGCCATCACATATGCCGCATACGCGACCCACGACAGATATTGCCAAAACGGGGTTATTTAATATCATCGAGAATAATTTGGAGATCGGCAGCCTGAAAACACTGGATATTTTCGGTGGTACCGGCGCGATCAGTTACGAATTGGCGTCCCGTGGTGCAACGGATCAAACCATCGTGGAAAGGGATAGCAAGATGGCTGATTTCATCCAGAATACGGCGAAAACATTACATATCGATCATCTCAAATTAGTGCGGATGGATGTTTTCAAGTACTTGGAACAATGTAATGAAACCTACGATTTCATTTTCGCAGGCCCACCTTATGCACTGGAAGAAATAGATGAGCTGCCGAAGATTATATTCGGCAAGGGTTTATTGAAGCCGGAAGGGTGGTTTGTCCTGGAGCATACACCCAGGAATAATTACAAGGAATTTAGCTACTACCGCACGGAAAGAAATTACGGCACAACGATCTTTACCATTTTTATTAACCGTGAATCCTTGAAAAAATAATTAATCATAACCGTTATTATGGCACGACGTATTTGTCTTTTTCCCGGCACATTTGACCCTGTAACTTTAGGGCATACCGATGTGATCAACCGGGCCAAGGATTTATTTGATGAATTGATTATTGGCATCGGCATAAATTCCGGTAAGGTTCCCATGTTCTCCGTTGAACAACGGGTTGCCTGGTTCCAGGAGATATACAAGGACGATCCTAAAATTAAAGCTGCTGCTTACGAAGGTTTGACGGTGAATTTCTGCAAGGAAGTAGGCGCTAAATACATCTTGAGGGGAATCCGGTACGTGAGTGACTTTGAATATGAAAAGGCGATTGCCGATATGAACCGCATGCTCGATCATGATGTTGAAACCTTTTTCTTAACTGCATCGGCAGAGCACGCCACGATGGCTTCTACCTTGGTGCGCGATGTATTGAAAAACGGTGGAGATGTGTCCCGTTTCGTTCCGGGAGCTGTTGCCGCTACTTTTAAGAAACACTTTGGTTGATAAATTGAACAAGCTGCGAACAAGAATGTTTTAATGCATATAATCTGATTTTATGAAACCTATATGGCATTCGTTGGATATATCCTTGGATCAAATTAACGAATATAATACCGGTACGATGGGGGAGCATATCGGGATCGAGTTTACAGAGATCGGCCCCGATTACCTGCGGGCAATTATGCCGGTAGATAAAAGAACGACACAGCCTTACGGCCTCCTGCATGGCGGCGCTTCCGCTGCATTGGCAGAGACGCTGGGAAGCGTAGCTTCGGCTTTAATAATTGATCCGGCCAAACAAATTTGCGTAGGCTTGGAGATTAATGCCAACCATATCAGGGGTGTTAAAGTAGGTTACGTACACGGCATTGCCAAGCCATTACACCTTGGAAGCTCGACCCATGTTTGGGATATCAGGATCTTAGATGATGATCATAAGTTGGTCTGTGCAAGCAGGCTCACCGTGGCCATATTATTAAAGAAATAACAAAAAGGATCCCGGGATCCCTTTTATTGCTAGTATGTCATAATAATTTTTACTTCCGTTATAATCCCAATCCCTGTTCCAATACCGCGGCAATATTCAAGTAAGTATAAGGGATATACTTGGTGATATTTTCCGGCTTAACCCATTGGATATCGAGGATATCTTCTTCGATTTGGGGGATGGTCAACTCGTTCCCGGTAAACTTCATCTTGTACCAATAGGTATGTTTTAATATTTTTTTTCCTTCCAACGGGTAATAATGGTAGGTTTCCATCAACGGGGAATCAATCCTTACATTTTGTAGCCCTGTTTCTTCCTGTACTTCCCTTAATGCGCAGGTGGGTAAATCCTCGCCATCGTCCAATTTTCCCTTGGGTAGGTCCCATTTGCCCCGGCGGAACATTAACAGGATTTCTCCCCCCGGCTCCTTAAGAACGAGGCCGCCGGCAGCTAAAAATTCGGTATAAAGTTTTTTGACTTGGTCCAAAAGCGATTGCGGGTTTGGGCCTGTTAAGACGGCTCCGGGCAGGTCCCCTTTTTCCAACCGGGCTATTACAGCTTCGATTTCTTGCTGCGATGGAACATTGAAAACATTGCCTTGATGGTAATTGGCAAGGGCTTCCATGGCGCTTCGTGCAATGTACAGGGGCCTTTCATTTATATAAATAGTAAAAACTGTATTCATAACACAAAATAAATGATACTATTTCATACAACCCTGTACATTTTTAGAAATTTTGATTTTCCTCGGCTGAAATGAATAATTTTGCCGCGTTATGAACACAAATATTCGAGAAAAGCAAGTTGCTGAGAAATTGCTGCAAATTCAAGCGGTTAAGTTAAGCCCCAACGCTCCTTTTACCTGGGCTTCGGGTTGGAAATCACCTATCTATTGCGACAACCGCAAGATCCTGTCATACCCGTACGTACGGGATTTTATGAAGTCGGAGATGTGCAACCTGGTATTTGAAACTTACCCGGATGCCGCCGTGATTGCAGGAGTAGCCACGGGAGGTATTCCCTTGGGCGCCTTGGTGGCAGATCAATTGAAGCTGCCGTTCATTTATGTTCGCTCCAAGCCGAAGGAACACGGGATGGGCAACCAAATTGAAGGTGTATTACAGGAAGGGCAAGAAGTAGTCGTGATCGAGGATTTGATTTCAACCGGTAAGAGTAGTCTCGAAGCCGTACAGGCGATCAGGGCCGCGGGTGGCAATGTAATTGGTATGGTTTCCGTATTTAACTACGGATTTGACGCAGCTTTGCAAGCATTTGCAACAGCGGATGTGGGCTTCAAGTCTATGAGTAACTATAACGCGATGATCGAATTAGCAGTGGAAAAGGGGATCGTGAGCGAAGCTGATATGAATATCCTGGAATCTTGGAGAGATAACCCGGGTCAATGGGGTAGATAGTCATATATTCAAAAAATCTTTTGTATATTCGATCTCTAAACTCATAAGTAATGCGTATTTTGAAACTGATCGTGCTGTTGTTACTTGTAGGCACGGGTGTAACCATGGCACAAGCCAAGAAAGGTATCGTTACCGCGAAAATTAAAACACCAACCGTTCAATGCGAGATGTGTAAAAACACGATCGAGCGTTACCTGAAAAGGGAAGAAGGAGTTATCTCTTCAAAAGTTGACTATAAAAAGAAGATTACCACGGTGAAGTTTTACGCGGATCGTACCAATATTGAATATGTCAAAACAGCTAT
>Ga0164243_10010660_pt1 | contig 13191 bp, 10 predicted proteins | sample OricompcompostOP_FD_108781 | JGI IMG/M metagenome (GOLD analysis project Ga0164243, IMG submission 108781) | Organic Plus compost microbial communities from Emeryville, California, USA - Original compost - Organic plus compost (OP) | ecosystem: Engineered > Solid waste > Mixed feedstock >... | reverse complement strand
TGCTCCACGGCGAATATGACGCCACGGCCGACTTTGACACTCTGGATTTGCCCTATCGGCAGAATCTCAATGACGGCGTGATCGCCGGGCAGATGCGTGTGCTGCAGAGCGAGCTCGATCGGCCGGGGCCGCTCAGCCGCCTGTTTGTGGAAAGCCTGTGCTGCGAAATCGCGGTGCGCTCGTTGCGGATCTGCACCAGGCGGGCGCCTGTGCGCATCGGCGGCGGTCTCGCGCCACGACGTCTGCGCCTGGTAAAGGACTACATCGAAGCCAATCTCTCCAGCACTATAACGTTGTCGGACCTCGCTGCCATCGCCAATGTGAGCTGCTCGCACTTCTCGCGCGCCTTCCGCGCATCGACCGGCATCGGCGTGCACCGATATATAGTCTGGCAGCGGATCGAACAGGCCAAGCAACTGCTGACCGAGGGCCAAATGTCGATCGCTGAAATCGCCCTCGCCGCCGGCTTCGGCAACCAGAGCCATCTGACGACACAGTTCCGCCGCGAAGTGGGAACAACCCCGGCGCGATTCAAGAATCTGACCTGACAGCAGGCTTCCACCACTTCATCGAAATCAAAAGACCGCGCGCCGGAGGCGTTTCGCTTTGAGAAATAACGCTTGCGGGCTGTTGCTCCGTGACGGCGCGTGGTCGCGACAACAGTCTTACGCAGGCCGCCGGTTGCCGCAACGACTCGTACGGCGCCGCGGCTGGTTAGTCATTGGTGTGGACGGGAAAAGTAACGATCGACACCGAGCCTTGGGCGCCAAATTGCTGGGAGAAATTGCCGTTCAGACTCTCCGCCAACGATTTGACGATTTTTAACCCGCCATGCGGCCGCGCTTCGCCCGAATTCCGGCCGTTGTCCGACACGTTGCATATTGCCACGCTCTTGTTCTCGATCAGCTCGACGCGGATCGTCCCGCCCTGGCCTTTGAAGGCATGTCGCGCCGCATTCGTGATGAGCTCGTTCACGATCATTCCCAGCATCCAGCAGCGCTCGGACGTCAAAACCATCGGCTGGGCACCCATCACGATTTTGATATTCTGACGGTCCAGCTTCGAGCGGCTGATCGCATGGCAAAGACCGAGAAGGTAGTCCGCGACATCGACCGAAGTGCCTAAATCCGGCATCTGCAGCGCCCGATGGACGCGGGCGCAATGCTCGAGGTGCTGCTGCACATTGCCCAATACGCTTTGCACTTGCCGGTCGCCGCTGCGCGATGCCGCAAGTGACACCAGTAAGACCGCCGCCGTGAACTCGTTGATGACGCGATGCGTGATCTCGCGCATGAGCAGGTTTGCATCGGGCAGGGTCGGTTTCACGCACACGTTCATTGCCATTCTCCCGAATTTGACGTGGGCCTCCAGCCGTTCGCATCACCACAGCAAATTTGGAGGTCGATCGATATCATTTTGCTGCTCGTTTTTTCCGCTTCCTGTCTTGTTCGCTGCTTGATTTTCTGCGTGTTGGCTTTGGCTCCGCTTCGCCGCCGCCCGATCGCGCTTTCGCTGCCACCTTCCTCCTTGGCGCGCTCGGCGTCGGCTGGAATGTGCTTCTTCCGCTTGACCCACTCCGCGATCGCAACGCCGAGGGCTTCAGTTTCGGATTTAAATTGCTCCGCCCCTGGCCCGCGACCGGTTCAAGGCCCTGGACGGAGGCTGCCTGGACAATCCGCGGCAGGATGACCGCAAGTCTGCTTCACTTTCTTTCCGGCGGCCTTCTTCGCCCACTAGCCAAGCGGCGGATTGAGGATGCCATGCTTTCTGCAGATTTGTGGAGTGCGACGTGATTGATTACAAACTCCGTCTCCAAGTGCGCCATCGGCTTGGACCAGACGAGTTCGTGGAATTCTTCACGCGTGAAGGCTCGGGCCGGCCATCCTATCCACAACGCACACACCGCCAGAGCTGCAATTGAGGTGCTGCTACTGCACGGCAGCCTAATCTGCGCGATGTCCTCGCCACACAAGTCCTGAAACACACCGGGTCCCAGGAACGAGCTAGCAGCCCGTCCAGGACAGGCCGGTTGTTGTCACAAAGCACTACGGGCGGTTCCATAGCAAGCGACCAGCGCGCTCGCTAAAGATCGATTACAATTGACATCTATCGATATGTCTCAGTCGCCAGTTGTACGCTGCTTTATCCCGGAGTATCCGTAGGCACGCCCCTCACTCCCACTCGATTGTCCCCGGCGGTTTTGACGTCACGTCATATACGACACGGTTGACGCCCTTCACTTCGTTGATGATGCGCGTCGCAACCGTGCCGAGGAACTTCATGTCGAAGGGATAGAAGTCCGCCGTCATGCCGTCGGTTGACATGACGGCGCGCAAGCCGACGACGAAATCATAGGTGCGGAAGTCACCCATTACGCCGACGGTCTTCACCGGCAGGATCACCGCGAAGGCCTGCCAGATTTCATCGTAGAGTCCGGCGCGGCGGATTTCCTCGATATAAATCTCGTCGGCAAGCTGAAGGATACCGAGCTTCTCGCGCGTGATCTCGCCGGGGCAACGGATTGCAAGGCCGGGCCCCGGAAACGGATGGCGGCCGACAAACACTTCCGGCAGGCCGAGTTCGCGGCCAAGCACGCGCACCTCGTCCTTGAAGAGTTCGCGCAGCGGCTCGACCAGCTTCATGTTCATGCGTTCGGGCAAGCCGCCGACATTATGGTGCGACTTGATCGTCACCGACGGTCCGCCGGTGAACGAGACGCTTTCGATCACATCCGGATAGAGCGTGCCCTGCGCCAGGAATTTCGGCGCGCCGCGTCCGTCGGCGGCAATCTTTTTCGCTTCGGCTTCAAACACATCGATGAACAACTTGCCAATCGTCTTGCGCTTGGCCTCCGGATCGGTGACGCCTTCGAGCGCGCCGAGGAAAGTTTCCGACGCATCAACGTGAACCAGCGGAATGTTGTAGTGACCCTTGAACAGCGCGACGACCTTCTGGCCTTCGGCCAGCCGCAGCAGGCCGTGATCGACGAACACGCAGGTGAGCTGGTCGCCGATCGCCTCGTGGATCAACACCGCCGCGACGGCGGAATCGACGCCGCCGGATAGTCCGCAGATCACCCGCTCCTTGCCGACCTGGGCGCGAATCTTGGCGATCGCCTCGTCCTTGAAGGCCGCCATCGTCCAGTCGCCTTTGCAGCCGGCGACGTTGCGCACGAAGTTGCGCAGCAGCGCGGCGCCGTGGGGCGTGTGAACGACTTCAAGGTGGAACTGGGTGCCGTAAAACTTGCGCGTCTCGTCGGCCATCACCGACATGGGCGAGTTCGGCGCGCAGGCGACATTGACAAAGCCCGGCGGCAATTCCGTCACCCGGTCGCCGTGGCTCATCCAGACAGGATATTTCTCACCGACTTTCCAGACGTCATTGAACAGCGCGCTCGGCGCGGTGACCTCGACCTCGGCACGGCCGAACTCGCGGTGATGGCCGCCCTCGACCTTGCCGCCAAGCTGGTGCGCCATCGCCTGCTCGCCGTAACAGATGCCGAGAATCGGCACACCCGCCTCGAAAATCGATGGCGGCGCCAGCGGCGCGCCGGGCTCATGCACGGAGGCCGGGCCGCCGGAGAGAATCACGCCCTTCGGCTTCATTTCCTTGAACGCCGCTTCCGCCTTCTGGAACGGTACGATTTCCGAATAGACGCCCTCCTCGCGGACCCGCCGCGCGATGAGCTGCGTCACCTGGGAGCCGAAATCGACGATAAGAATTTTGTCGTGCATGGAGGCTTTGTGGGGATCGCGTCAGGCCCGGTCAAGAGCGCAGGGACAGGCAAACACAGGCTTTCCGTGCCGAAAGAGGCCGCCCGGCACCGCAAACCAGGGACGGCGGTTCACAGGGTTATGAACAGGCGCTGATACAAATCTGGCACGTAAATGGCCTACTGTGCGGTGCGGCGTGATGCGTGAGACTGAGAATGAGCCAATCGAGCGTCAATCCGGAACAACGGCCCTTAACGCACAGCTTCAACGCCTTCCGTTCCGTGCCAATTTTGGACGTACCGACGACACCGCCGGCTGCGGAAATTCCTCGTCGGTTGACAATTTGGCCGGCGGTTGCGATTGGCTTCGGCGGCTTGGCGACACTGGCCTGGAATGGATTTCTGATCTGGCACACCGTCAAAGCGGTGATCGGATGGGTCTCGGGCGATCTTTGATCCCGAACGCCGTCATGTCCGCCGAAAAACCGCGAGGTAGAACCCATCCGTGTCGGTGCGGCGCGGCGTCATGAGAAGTCCCGCCCGCGTCGCCAAGGCAGCTTGCCGAAGCCGGGACAACACGTCGTCCGTGATCCATTGGTTCGGGGCGGGCGGCACACTCTCAAACGGCGGATGCCGGGCCAGAAAACTTTCGGCCTGGTCGTCATTCTCTTCCATCAGCACCGAACAGGTCACGTAGGCCACCCGCCCGCCCGGCTTCACCAGTCCGACAGCGCGATCAAGCACTTCCGCCTGTTCCTTGCAGCGCTGTTCGAGCGCGCCGGGGCGCGTGCGCCATTTGGCGTCCGGGTTGCGCCGCCAGGTACCCGTGCCGGTACACGGCGCATCGATCAGCACCAGGTCCGCTCTGCCATCAATATCGGTCAATATGTCGGCGTCACCGGCTGGTGTGCGCACCTCCACGCAGTGCGCACCGGCGCGTTTCAGTCGATCGTGGATCGGTGCGAGCCGCCGCTTATCGCGATCGGTCGCCAAGATACGGCCTCGCCCTTCGATCGCCGCCGCGAGCGCCAACGTCTTGCCCCCGGCGCCGGCGCAGAGGTCAACCACGGTGTCTCCCGGCTGCGCGCCGGCGAGCAGCGCGACGAGTTGCGAGCCCTCGTCCTGCACTTCGACCAATCCTTTAAGAAAAGCAGGCTCGGTCTGGATGGCCGGACTGCGGGCATCGGATTTCGGCACAATGCGCAAACCGACGGGAGACCATCGGCAGGCCTCAACACCGAGATGAGCCAGTTGCGCCAATACCTTGTCTCGGCTGCTTTTTAGCGTATTGACCCGGAGGTCCAGCGGGGCCCGGCGCGAGAGAGCTGTGGCCTCTTCCACGCGGTCGTCGCCAAACGTGCGGGCAAGATGAGGATCGAGCCATTCGGGGTAGTCGCCGGCAACGGGAGCCGGCGCATCCCTCAAGCTTGCGGAGGTCAACGCATCCTTCTCCGCCGCCGACAAAGGCTCCGGCGCAAACCGCTCGCCGGAAAACAGCGCGGCGATGGCATCTTCGTTGAACCCGCGCTCCAGCTTCAGCATGCCGAGCACCGCTGCACGCGGCGCATCGCTACCCATGAGATAGCGCGCCGAGGATTTCCGGCGCAGCGTATCGTAGACAAGGCCCGCAATCGCAGCGCGGTCGCCGGAGCCTGCAAAGCGACGCGCCAGCCCCCACGCCTTGAGCGCGTCCGCTGCCGGACGCCGATTGGTCTCGATATCGCCGATCACCTCGATGGCTGCGGAAATACGGGCGGCAGGTGTCATCCCACGCGCACCAGCCGCTTGCCGAAATTCTCGCCGCGCAAAAGGCCGATCAGGCCGCGCGGCGCGTTCTCAAGGCCCTCGATCACGTCTTCCCTGTATTTCAGCTTGCTGCTCTTCACCCACTCGACGACCTCGCCAGCAAACTCACCAAAGCGGGGATAAAAAGCACTCACGATGAAACCGCGCACGGTCATGTGCTTGGTCAGAATGCCGCGCATGAGTTGCGGCACCCAGTTGGTTTCAGAGATTCCTTCGATCGTGTTGTATTGCGCGATCAAACCGCACACCGGCACGCGTGCAAAAGAGTTGAGAAGCGGAAACACGGTCTCGAACACCTTGCCGCCGACGTTCTCGAAATAGACATCGATCCCCTTCGGACACGCCTCCTTGAGACGCTCCGCAAAATCAGGCGCGCGATGATCAATGCAGGCATCAAAGCCGAGTTCCTCGGTGACGAACTGGCCTTTCTCCTTGCCGCCGGCAATGCCGACGACGCGCGCGCCGCGGATTTTCGCGATCTGCCCCACCACGGAGCCGACCGCACCCGACGCCGCCGCAACGACCAGCGTTTCGCCTTCCTGCGGCTTGCCGATTTCCTTCAATCCGAAATAGGCGGTCATCCCCGGCATGCCGAGAATGCCAAGCGCGTAGGAAACCGGCGCAGCTTTCGGATCGAGTTTGCGCAAGCCCTTGCCGTTCGCCACTTCATGCGTCTGCCAACCGCTGCGGCCCAGCACGATGTCACCAACCTTGTAGTCGGGGTTATTCGACGCAACGACTTCGCTGACCGTGCCGCCTTCCATCACACCATCGATCGCAACGGGCGCGGCGTAACTCGGCGCATCGCTCATGCGGCCGCGCATATAAGGATCGAGCGATAGCCATAGCGTCCGCAGCAGGATTTCTCCTGCACCGGGTGCTGGAACGGGAACCTGCTCAAGCCGAAAATTCTCGGCGGCCGGTTCGGCCGCAGGACGAGAAGCCAAAACAATACGCTGTGCCGTTGCCGCCATGATCTTCTCCTCGCCCGATTACTTTACAACGCCTTCAAAGGCCAGCCATGCCACATGCGCTGCCAGCACCACAACCGCCAGAAAGTTGATCGTGAAAACCTGTCCGCGCAATTGCACATTATCCGTCAGTGTCTGCACCAGCGAATGCAGGACACGGCCGCCAACGAAGACCCAGGCCGCGATAACGTCAAAAAGAGTCACGCGATTGAACACGATCAACAGGATCACCAGTACATAGAAAATGACGGGCAACTCGAACTGGTTTGCGAGATTGCGCGCGATCCGCGCCGGAACCAGTGGCTCCTCGCGTCCCAGCACAAACGCGGAATATTTGACCTCACCGCGATCCACCGCCTGTTTGCGCGCGAGCGTCAGCCACGCGTAAAGCAGGAACGTCCAGCCGATCTGCGCGAGCAGCGGCCAGAGGATCGACGTCACGCCTTAAATTCCGCCGGGGTAGTTCGGGCTCTCCCGCGTGATGAGCACATCGTGCACGTGGCTCTCGCGCAAACCTGCGCCGGAAATCCGCACGAACTGCGCCTTGCCATGCAGTTCCTTGATGTCGCGGGCGCCGACATAACCCATCGCGGCGCGCAGTCCGCCGACGAGTTGATGCAGGACGGTCGAGGCGGCGCCCTTGTACGGCACCTGCCCCTCGATGCCTTCCGGCACGAGCTTCAGGGAGTCCTTGATGTCCTGCTGGAAGTAGCGGTCGGCGGAGCCGCGTGCCATCGCGCTCACCGAGCCCATGCCGCGGTAGCTTTTGTACGAGCGCCCCTGAAACAGGAAAATCTCGCCCGGCGTCTCGTCGGTGCCCGCGAGCAGCGACCCGATCATCGCGCAATCGGCGCCCGCCGCGATCGCCTTGGCAAGGTCCCCCGAATACTTGATGCCGCCGTCGGCGATGACCGGCGTGCCGGATTTCTGCGCCATCTCGACCGCATCGAGAATCGCCGTGAGCTGCGGAACGCCGACACCCGCGACGATGCGGGTTGTGCAGATCGAGCCCGGGCCGATGCCGACCTTGATGGCGTCCGCGCCGGCGTCGATCAGCGCCAGCGCACCGTCGCCGGTCGCGATGTTGCCGGCCACGACCTGCACGGAATTCGATTGTTTCTTGATACGCGTGACCGCGGCCAGCACATGCTTGGAGTGGCCGTGCGCCGTATCGACCACGATGAGATCGACGCCGGCATCGATCAGTTGCTCGGTGCGGGCAAACCCCTTGTCGCCGACCGTCGTCGCCGCCGCGACGCGCAGCCGGCCGCGGTCGTCCTTGCAGGCGTTCGGATTCGTCACCGCCTTTTCGATGTCCTTGACGGTGATGAGGCCGACGCAGCGGTAGCGGTCATCCACCACCAGGAGCTTTTCAATCCGGTGCTTGTGCAGGAGCCGCTTGGCCTCCTCCTGACCGACGTTTTCGCGCACCGTGACAAGATTTTCCTTGGTCATCAGTTCGGCCACGCGCTGGTCCGGATCGGTGGCGAATCGCACGTCGCGGTTGGTGAGAATGCCGACCAGCTTGCCGGGCGTCGCGGGCGTGCCGCCTTCCACCACCGGGATGCCGGAGATGTGATTGGCCTTCATCAGTTCCAGCGCTACGGCCAGCTTGGCGTCCGGGTGGATCGTGAGCGGGTTCACCACCATGCCGGACTCGAACTTCTTGACCTGGCGGACCTGCGCCGCCTGATCCTCAGGCTCCAGGTTCCGGTGGAGAACGCCAAGTCCGCCGGCTTGCGCCATGGCGATCGCCATGGCGGCTTCGGTCACTGTGTCCATCGCCGAGGCGACGATGGGAATGTTGAGCGAGATTTCGCGCGTGATCCGGGTGCGGACATCGACCTCCGAGGGCAAAACATCCGACAAACCGGGCTTCAGCAGCACGTCATCGAACGTGAAGGCCTCGGTCAGGCGGCCGTTTGTAAAGGATGATGTCATTCTGCCAGACTCCTAGCGCATCAGATGGCGATCCTAAGGCCGGTTCGCCACAACGACACGACACGACGATGCCGCCAGGATGCGCCCAGCCTCCGGCCGAAAGGCCGGGAAATGGCGACTCACGCCCCTGTGCGGAGTTGGCGAGGGGCGATAGCATGCCGAAACGGTTGTGCCTAGGGGCCCATTTTCGCAGTCCACCGTCGCTCTGGCCGCCTTGCTCCCGCCCCACGCGGAGCTAGATTGCAGCCGTTCCAGCCCTCCCTCAGCCGCTTCGAAGGCCTCCGCTTCACTCCATGTTTCAGAACCGCATCGTACCTCTCATCGTCGCGGTCTCCCTGTTCATGGAAAACATGGATTCAACCGTCATCGCCACGGCGCTGCCGGCGATCGCGAACGACCTCAACACCAATCCGCTCGCGCTGAAACTCGCAATCACCTCTTATCTCCTGGCGTTGGCGATCTTCATTCCGGCCAGCGGGTGGACGGCCGACCGGTTCGGGTCGCGCAATGTATTCCGCATCGCGCTGGCGATCTTCATGGCGGGCTCGATCGGCTGCGCGTTCTCGAACTCGCTCGGCAGCTTCGTTGTCGCCCGCTTCCTGCAGGGCATGGGCGGCGCGATGATGTCGCCGGTCGGCCGGCTCGTGCTGCTGCGCTCGTTCGACAAACGCGAACTCGTATCGGTCATGACCTGGGTGACGATGCCGGCGCTGATCGGTCCTGTGCTCGGGCCGCCGGTCGGCGGATTCATCACCACATATTTTACGTGGCACTGGATCTTCATCATCAACCTGCCGATCGGCCTGCTCGGCATCCTGCTGGCGACGAAATACATCCCCGATATTCGCGAAGAGGAAAATACGCCGTTCGACTATCTCGGCTTTGTCCTTTCCGGTCTTGGCATCGGCGGGCTCGCCTTCGGCGCAACGACCGTCGGCTTCGGCTATCTGCCGATCAGCGTCGTCGCTGCATTGCTGATTGGCGGCGCGATCTGCACCACCGCCTACATCATTCATGCGCGAAACCATCCGGCGCCGCTCCTCGATCTGCGCATGTTCCTGGTTCCGACGTTCCGCCAGACCATGATCGGCGGCTTTCTGTTCCGCACCGGCATGGGCGCGTTGCCGTTCCTGATGCCGCTGCTGCTGCAACTCGGCTTCCACATGACGCCGTTCCAGTCCGGCCTGATCACGTTCTCGACCGCGCTCGGCGCCATGTCGATGAAAGCCGTCGTGCCGCATATCCTCAAACGCTATGGCTTTCGGTCAACCCTGCTGTGGAACGGAATCCTGAGCGCGCTTCTGCTCGGCGCATGCGCCGCCTTCGTCCCGGGGACGCCGGTGGTCGTGATCATGGCCGTTCTCGTGATCGGCGGATTTTTCCGTTCGCTTCAATTCACCTGCATCAACACCATTGCCTATGCCGACGTGGAAAACCGCACGATGAGCCGTGCCACCTCGATCGCCAGCGTGGCGCAGCAGCTATCGGTTTCGACCGGCGTTGCCGTCGCCGCGTTCGCTGTCGAGATTGCCACGACGCTCAGCGGACACACGACGATCATGGCGCCGGATTTTCCGCCGGCCTTCCTGTTGATTGCAGCCGTGTCGATGTCATCCGTCCTGTTCTTCGCACGTCTCGCCCCGGAAGCCGGCGCCGAGCTTGCCAACAGAACGCCGGGGCCCACCGGGCCAGCGGATCAAAGGATGGGGTGATCGGCAGGAAAAGCCTTGCTAGAGTGGACCAGCAGGGCAGCCATGGCGCGAAAAAACCGAACGATCAATCTTCCGGCGCCGTATCTCAAGCGCATCTGGATTGATGCATCTCGCGTCACGGACAGCGAGGCCTACCCGTTTTGCCTGCCCTTCCTGCAGAACAACTTTGAGCTCGGCTTCGACCGCGCAATCACGATCATCGTCGGAGAAAACGGCACCGGGAAATCGACCTTGCTGGAGGGCATCGCGGCGCTTGCCGGTTATGATGAAGCCGGCGGTGGAAAAGGCTACAGGCCGGTGGACCATAGCCGCGCGGTCGAGGCCATGGGAGGAAGATTATCATCTGCGCTTCGTGCGAGCTGGTTGCCAAAAATAACCAATGGCTGGTTCTTCCGCGCCGAAAGCTTCTTCTCGGTTGCGCGCTATCTCGACGAGGCCGCGCAGGAACCCTTTGGCGGCCCGCCGCCCGATTTCCTGTCACACTCACATGGCGAAGGTTTTCTCCGTTTTTTCGAGGAGCGATGTCAGCGGCAGGGCTTTTTCATCTTTGACGAGCCTGAATCGGCACTATCGCCCTCCCGACAAATAGAGTTTCTGAAACTGCTGCGCCGCATGGACGATTCAAGAATCTCGCAAGTGATCATGGCGACCCACTCGCCCATGATCATGGCGTATCCGAATGCGACATTGCTGCGCTTATCGAAAGGCGGACTTGAGCCCGCTCGCGTGGAAGAGACCGAACACTACAAGCTGATGCGGGAATTCTGGGCTAATCCGAAACGCTTCATTGACGGGATATTTGAGGAGTAGAGAGGCGCGTGCCCTGGTCTAGCTCTGCCCTCTGAATCCCGTCGCCAGCACGAACAGTTCCGATGAATCCTGCCGGCTCGCGGCGGGCTTGATGTGCTTCACGCTGGCAAAATCGCGCTTGAGCATGGCGAGCAGGTCGGCGTCGGTACCGCCCTGACGCACCTTGGCGAGGAACGCGCCGCCGGGTTTGAGCACTTCGCTCGCGAACCCCGCCGCTTCCTCCACAAGCCCGATAATGCGGAGCTGGTCGGTCTTGCGATGGCCGGTGGTGTTGGCCGCCATGTCGGAGAGCACGACATCCGCCCCCTCACCCAGCATCTCCCGGAGTTTCGCCGGCGCACCGGCATCAAGAAAATCGAGCTGCGCGAAGTCCACCTGCGGAATCGGCTCCATCTCAAGCAAGTCGATCGCCACCACACGTCCCCCTTCGCCGGCCTTGACGCGCTTCGCCGCCACCTGCGACCAGCCGCCGGGCGCGGCGCCGAGATCGATCACCTTGGCGCCGGGCTTGAGGATATGATGCTTGTCGTCGATCTCGATCAGCTTGTAGGCGGCGCGCGAACGATAGCCCTCGCGCTTGGCGCGCGCGACATAAGGGTCGTTGAGCTGGCGCTCCAGCCAGCGCTTCTGCGCGAGCGTGCGGCCCTTGCCGGTCTTCACGCGCACTTTCAGGTCGCGGCCTGTTGGTCGATTCATCTGGTCGTCTCTTCGCGCGTGATCCGGCCCAAAAGCCCGATCCCGCCTTTCGGGATCATGCGCCTAATTATCCCACGCCCCATCGGCGCGCATCATCTCGACCAGAATGCCTTCGCGCAGGCCGCGGTCGGCGACCCGCAAGCGCGGACACGGGAACGCCCGGCGGATCGCTTCAAGGATCGCGCAGCCCGCGAGCACGAGGTCGGCACGTTCGGCGCCGATACACGGATTTGCCGCCCGCTCCTCATACCGCATCGCAAGCAGACGGTTAACGACATGCGTGATCTCGTCGTTGTCCATCCACAGCCCATCGACCCGGCGCCGGTCGTAGCGCGGCAAATCGAGATGCACGCCGGCGACGGTCGTCACCGTACCTGATGTGCCGAGCATATGGAGGCCGTCAATATCTCCTCCCGCAGATTCGACGAACGGCGCCATCAGCGCCGACACCTCCTGCACCATCGTCTCGTAAAGCTCGCGCGTGACCTGAACGCCGCCATGGCGCTCCGCCAGCGTCACGACGCCGATGGGCAGCGACGCCCACGCCTCGATCGACGGTTTCGGGGGACCGTTTCGCACCGGCTCCGATTGGCCGAGACGCACGAGTTCGGACGAGCCGCCGCCGATGTCGAACAGAATAACGCCGCGCGCATCGCGATCGATGAGCGGTGTGCAGCCGGTCGCGGCCAGCGCCGCCTCGGTGTCGCGTCCGATGATCTCAAGCTCGAGGCCGAGCCGGTTGCGAACCTCTTCCTGAAACGTGCCGCCATTGGCAGCGGCGCGGCAGGCCTCTGTCGCGATGAGGCGCGCGCGGTTGACGCCACGATGGCGCATCTTGTCGCGGCAAACGCCAAGCGCGTCGATGGCACGCGCCACCGCAGCCTCGCTCAGCCTGCCCGAGCCGGACACGCCCTCGCCGAGCCGGATAATTCGCGAGAATGCGTCAATGACTCGGAAACTATGACCCGCAGGCCGCGCGATCAGCAAACGGCAATTGTTGGTGCCAAGATCGAGCGCCGCATACGTCGCCCCGCCGTCGCGGCCCGCAACGGCGCTATCCCCGGCCGCTCCTTCACGGGACGGCTTGCCCTGCGGCCAACGCCGGTCTCGACGCGCGCCATCGCCGCGCGGGCGATCACGCATTGGGTCGAGGCCGCCGGTTTCCCGGGCCCCGCGGTCCATCCAAAAGCCTTTCCGCCGCGCCGAACCCTTGTTCCATCGACGGCTGCGGCATGTTGTTCGTCAAATCGCAACCAGTTTACCAGCGCCCACCGGAGGCGCAACGTCGCCCACATTGTTGTGAAGTCACCTGAAATGGTTACCCGGACAGTCGAACGGGATGCCGGCATGCGCGACCAATCCTTGTAGCGGGCGGCCGGGTCGGATATTTCAGTGTCAGCATCCCTCTACAACCTCTGGCATCCCCATGAACATTCACGACGATTCGAACACGTGGACGGTCGAAAAATTCGCGGTCGGGCAGCCGGTCCCCCGCAAGGAAGATCCGACGCTGGTCCAGGGCAAGGGGCGCTATACCGATGAC
>Ga0164243_10010659_pt1 | contig 13191 bp, 12 predicted proteins | sample OricompcompostOP_FD_108781 | JGI IMG/M metagenome (GOLD analysis project Ga0164243, IMG submission 108781) | Organic Plus compost microbial communities from Emeryville, California, USA - Original compost - Organic plus compost (OP) | ecosystem: Engineered > Solid waste > Mixed feedstock >... | reverse complement strand
CACTCACGCACCCGCCGCGCGATGAGCTGCGCGTACTGCGCGCCGAAATCGACGACGAGGACGGGGGCATTGGAGGACGAGGCGCTCAACGCGTGCCTTCCCGCAGGTAGACCAGGACGCGCCCAAGTCTAGGGCGTGCGCCGGGTCAGTCGATGCGGACCGCGAGCAGCGCGAGGTCGTCGCGCGGGCCGTCGGTGACGCGGGTGTCGGTCAGCGCGCGGCACAGCGCGTCGGGGTGGACGTCGCCCAGCTCGTCGGCGCGGTCCAGCAGCCGGGTGAGGCCGTCGGTCAGCGACTCGCCGCGCCGTTCCACCAGGCCGTCGGTGTACAGCGCGATGGTGTCGCCCGGGCCGACGGACACCGCGGCGTGCGGGTACGCGGTGGCGGCCGGCACGCCGAGCGGCGGGGACAGTGCGGACTCCAGCAGCCGGGGCTTGCGGCCGGCGGGCAGCAGCAGCGGCGGCAGGTGACCGGCGTTGACGTACCGCAGCCGCCGCCCGCCGCGGTCCAGCACCAGGTAGCACAGCGTGACGATGTCGTCCGGCAGGTACGCGAGCGTGAACCGCTGCATCTGCGCCATGGTGTCGCCCGGACGGGTGCCGATGTCCAGCGCGATGGCGCGCAGCGCGCTGCGCAGCTCGGCCATCATCGTGGCCTGCGGCAGCCCGTGGCCGGCCACGTCGCCGATCACGATGCCGACCGCGCCGTCGCGCATGGCGAAGACGTCGTACCAGTCGCCGCCGACGACGGTCTCGTCGGTGCCGGCGATGTACCGGGACGCGATGGTCAGCCCGTCGAGGTCCGGCAGGCTGGGCAGCAGCCGCCGTTGCAGCAGCTCCGACGTGCGCTGGGCGTGTTCGAGCAGCGTCGTGCGGGCGATCGCGGAGCCCACCGCCCGGGCCACCGCGGTCACCTGCGGGTCGTCCGCGGCTGGGCCGCGGCCGGGCTCGACGGCCAGCAGCAGCCGCCCGGACCGCACGCCGTGCGCGACCAGCGGTACGCAGATGGCGTCGTGGTCGGCCTCGGCCAGCTCGGGCACCAACGAGCCCAGCGGCCGCGGCGGCGCGGACACGCGTACGGGCTCCTCCACGTCGTCGAACCACGCGCCCTCCGCCTCGTCGAGGTCGGTCAGGGCGTCCTGCCCCTGCTCGCGCATGGGCAGCGTGGGCGTCGTCAGCGGGCGCGGCATCGGCAGCGCCACCACGGCGTGGGAGGCGCCGAGCATGGCCGGCACCCGCTCGGCGATGATCCGCAGCGCCTCGGACGGGGTCGCGGCGTCGGCCAGCTCGGTGGTCAGCACGTGGACGTCGCGCAGCTGCCGCAGGGCGAGCCGCTCGGCCTCCAGCGTCCGCTCGCCCTCCGCGATGCGGTACAGGAAACCGCGCTCCCGCCCGATCCGGGCCAGCCGCGCGTTCGCCGACCGGAACCCGTCGCGCGCGTCGACCGGTTCGACGCTCAGCCGGACCGTGCCGGGCGTGCTGCCGAACCGCGCGCCGCGGCACCGGCAGCGGATGTCCCCGGCCGTACGGTCGGCGAAGGTGAGCGTGCCCGGCAGCGGCTCGCCGGACCGCGCCCAGTACCGCAGCTGCTCGCGCAGGTCCTCGCGGGGACCGCGCACCAGGTCGTACAGGCTCCGGCCGTGTGTGAGCCCGCCGATCACGTCCCGGGCCGGCTGGTTGTACGCGAGCACCTCGCCGTACACCGTGACCAGCAGGATCGCGTCGCGGCTCAACCGCGCCGCCTCCGCGAAGGCGGCGATGACCGGGGCCGGCCCGTCAGGCGACCGGGGCGGCATAGGCGTCCTCGGCCTGCGGGCCGCGGAAGAACTCACGGCCGCCCGACGCGGTCTCCGGCCGCAGGTGGATCTCGATCCGGCAACCCGCGTGCCCGCTCGCGATCGTCTCGGGCTGCGCGACCCGCGCGTAGCCGAGATTTTCGGCGGCGATCACACCGAACATGCTCGCCGACATCGCACATATTGACGACCGGCCAAGAATCTTGTCCCCGAAGGGGCATTTCCGACTACCGAGTACGATCTTGTCGGCGCCCTCGGAGATCACAAAGAATTCACCTTGTATTCGACGCTTCAGGTCCACCAGCACGGCGCCGACCTGATGCGCGTCCAACCGTTCCACCCCCAGCGCCGTCGTATAGCTCGCGTTCAGCGCGCCGCCCAGCCGCTGCCCGACCAGGCTGATGTAGCCGGACGCGTCGTCCGGCCCGATGATCTCCTCCAGCGTGCCCGCCAGTTCCCGCACCAACGACCGAAGGAAAAGATCGCGTTCCAGGTCCAGCTCTATTTCGTTGATCGACCGCATCGCGGCTCCCACCCGGATCTCCACGCCTCCCCTGCCCCTTCTGTCCCCCCACGGGTGCGTGTTGAATGGCAGATTACGTCCGATGCACGTGCAGGGCGAGGCCGATCCCGAAAATATCCACCGCATTATCCGAAGCCGGTCACGATCTTCTCGAATACGGACTCCTTGACATGCAACCTCCAGGTTGCCTATCGTCGCCGGTGCGATGGATGACGTGTTCAAGGCGCTCGCCGACACCACGCGCAGACGGCTGCTTGACAGCCTGAACGCGCGTGACGGACAGAGCCTGCGCGAGCTGTGCGCCGATCTGGAGATGACCCGGCAGGCGGTCACCAAGCACCTCACCGTGCTGGAGGAGGCCGGCCTGGTCACCGCCGTACGGCGGGGCCGGGAGCGGCTGCACTACCTCAACGCCGCGCCGATCGCCGACATCGCCCAGCGCTGGATCAACCAGTACAACCGCGAGCGCGTGCACGCGCTCACCGACCTGAAACACGCATTGGAAGGACATCCGATGTCGAAACCGGAGTTCGTGTACGTCACGTACATCAAGACCACGCCCGAGCAGCTGTGGCAGGCGCTCACCGACCCGGCCTTCACCCGCCGCTACTGGGGCGCGGAGTTCGAGTCCGACTGGGAGAAGGGCTCGCCGGTCGTCTGGAAGGAGTTCGGCGTACGGATCAGCCACCCCGACCAGGTGGTGCTGGTCTCCGAGCCGTACCGGCGGCTCTCCTACACCTGGCACACGTTCACCCCGGAATGGGGCGCGGCGCTCGCCGAGCGGGGGATGCCGCACGACATCGACGCGCTCGCCGCCGAGCCCCGCTCGAAGGTCACGTTCGAGATCGAGGAGGCCGGCGACGCGGTGAAGCTCACCGTGGTGCACGACGGCTTCGAGCCGGGCAGCCGCGTACTGGCCGACGTCAGCCAGGGCTGGCCCAGCCTGCTGTCCAACCTGAAGACGCTGCTGGAGACCGGCGAGCCGTACGAGGCACCGCTGAGCTAGCCCAGCCGCAGCGCGGCCGGCGCGTGCGACGGTACGGCCGGGGTCTTCGGCGCCACCGGCGCCACCCGCCGGTACGCCTCGCCGGGCGCCGGCCGCGGGTCGGCCTCCCCGGCGTTCGGCCACAGCGCCATCGCCCGCTCGGCCTGCGCGGTGATGGTCAGCGACGGGTTCACGCCGAGGTTGGCCGACACCGCCGAGCCGTCCACCACGTGCAGGCCGGGGTGCCCGTGCACCCGGTGATACGGGTCGATGACGCCGGTCTCCGCCGACCCGCCGATGACGCAGCCGCCCAGGAAGTGCGCGGTGGTCGGGACGTCGAACAGGTCGAGCCAGGTGCCGCCGGCCACCGCGCCAAGCTCCTCGGCGAGCAGCCGCGTCGCCCGGTGGCCCTCGGGGATCCACGTGGGGTTCGGCTCGCCGTGGCCCGGCTCACCGCTCAGCCGCCAGCCGCGCCCGAACCGGCCGGGCCGGCCCGTGACGGTCAGCGAGTTGTCGCGGTTCTGCATGACCAGCGCGATCACCGTACGTTCGGACCACTTCCGCAGGCTGAGCGCGCGGGCCGTGGTGGCGGGGTGCGTCGCGGCGAACCCGAGGAACTTCAGCCAGCGCGGCGCCCGCCCGCCGCCGTCGATCAGGAACGTGCGCAGCAGCCCCATCGCGTTGCTGCCCTTGCCGTACCGGGTCGGCTCGACGTGGGTGTACGGGTCCGGGTGGATGGAGGAGGTGATGGCCAGGCCGCGGCTGTGGTCCGCCCCGGTGCCCTTCATCCGCTCGGCGCCGAGGATGGCCTCGGAGTTGGTGCGGGTCAGCTCGCCGAGGCGGTCGGACAGGCCGGGCAGCGTCCCGCCCGCCTTCATCTCGCTCAGCAGTCGCTGCGTGCCCCACGTGCCGGCGGCCAGCACCACGTGGTCGGCGGTGAGCGAGCGCGCCGTACGGCTGAGCCGCCACGCGCCCGTACGTACGGTGTCCACGGCGTACCCGCCGCCCGCCTTCGGGCGCAGCGCGGTGACCGTGCGCTCGGGGATGATCGTCGCGCCGGCCCGCTCGGCCAGGTACAGGTAGTTCGTGGTGAGCATGTTCTTGGCGCCGTGCCGGCAGCCGGTCATGCAGGCGCCGCAGGAGATGCACGCGCGGCGGCGCGGGCCGGCGCCGCCGAAGTACGGGTCCGCGGTCTCCTCGCCGGGCTCGGTGTTCTCGTCGCCGAAGTACACGCCGACGCGGGTCATGTGGAAGCTGTCCGGTACGCCCATCCGCTCGGCCACCCGGCGCATCGCCTCGTCGCCCGGCGTCATGACCGGGTTCTCGACGACGCCCAGCATGCGGGACGCCTGGTCGTAGTACGGGCGCAGCTCGGCGCGCCAGTCGGTGATGTCCTTCCACTGCCGGTCGGTGAAGAACGACTCCGGCGGCTCGTACAGCGTGTTCGCGTACACCAGCGACCCGCCGCCGACGCCCGCGCCGGCCAGCACCAGCACCCGCCCGGCCTTGCCGCCGCGCAGCAGGTGGATGCGCTGGATGCCGCGGCAGCCCAGGCGCGGCGCCCACAGGAAGTCGCGCAGCCGCCAGGAGGTGGCCGGCAGCGTGTCCGCGTCGAACCGCCGCCCGGCTTCCACGACGGCGACCCGGTACCCCTTCTCGGTCAGCCGCAACGCGGCCACGCTGCCGCCGAAACCGGACCCGACGACCACGACGTCGTAATGTGACTCGCCCACGACTGGCACCCCTCACGTTGTTACCGGCCAGTACGCCAGGTTCAACGAAGAACGGGCGTCCAGGTCACGCGGGGCCACCGGTACCCGAGAGCCACATTCCCGTACACATCGGGGTGTCCGGGCACGCACAGGGCGCGCCGGTGCGAGAATATTGAGCCTCCAAGATCATCGGCTGACGAGGAGTCATCATGTCCGAGGCGACACTCGCCTGCCCGAAATGCGCCGGTGCCTGGCAGACCGTACGACGCAACGGCGTCGTGATCGAGCACTGCACCCAGTGCCAGGGCGTCTTCCTCGACCGCGGCGAGCTCGAGCGGCTCATCGACGCGGAGAGCGAGTACCTCGCCAACCTCCCCGCGACCGCCGAGGCCGACACCACGTACCAGGGCCGGCACCGCGGCGGCGTGGTATCCCAGCTGTTCGGTATCGAAGCGCGCGACACCTGAGCGAGACCCCGCCAAGCAGCACAAACGTCGGAAGCCCGCACGATTGGCGAACCGTATCCATGTGAACACGGGGAGCTACTAGAGTTGTCGCGTCCCCGGCGGCCATGGCCGCCGGCCCCGCGACTCCCCCGCCGATTCGTCCTTCCCTCCGGTGCACGGCCGGTACGGCGTGGGGGTCCACGGGCCACAGGGACCCGAGGATGAAGACGCGTCGACCCCGGCACGCGTCGACACCGAACGAAGGAGCATCTGGTGGATCAGTCGAACCACTCCTGGGGCCAGACGGGAGTGTCGGACCGGATGCGGGATCTTCTCGCCCGGGCCTCCCAGGACCATGTGTATGAGCAGCGTTCCCAGGATGCGGCGGTCGATGAGATCCGGCAGCGGCTTGAGGGCCTGGAATGGCTGACGCGTGAGCTGCGCGAGCGCGAGCTCGGCGGCCTGGTCGGTCAGCTCGAGACCGTCCAGGGGCGGCTGAGCTCCCTCACCGACAAGGCGCCCGGCTGGGCGGAGACGCTCGCCGAGCACATCGAGAAGGTCGGCGAGCGGGTCACGCCCGTCAGCGACCTGCCGTCGCTGTGGTCCGACGTCAGCGCGGTCTCCGAGCACGTCGACGACGCGCTGAGCCGCCTGCAGACGCTGACCGACTCCACGCAGCGGTCCCTCCAGCAGGTCGAGACGCTGGCCGACCGCATGGAGAAGCTGCAGGTCAGCATGGAGGGCGCGGCGCTGCGCTTCTCCCGGCTCGACAAGGCGATGGGCGAGCTGAGCCAGCGCTCGGACCGGCTCGAGGCGCAGGTCAACACCATCGGCGAGCTGATGACCGGCGGCCTGGCCGACCTCTCCGCCCGTACGGAGCAGCAGCTCGGCGAGGTCACCGACAACGTACGGTCCACCGTGTCGGACGCCATGAACGGCAGCATCCCCAAGCACCTGGACGGGCTGAAGGAGACCGTCGAGCAGCGGCTCGAGGCGTTCGGCGGCACCGTGCACAACGGCATGGACTCCGTGGGCGTGCGCGTCGAGACGCTGACCGGCCGGATCGAGTCGCTCGACGGGCGGCTCGAAGGCATCGACGGCCGGCTTGAGGGCATCGACGGGCGGGTCGACGGCGTCGACGGGCGGCTCGAGGGCGTGCAGGGCCGGCTGGACGGCGTCGAGGGCCAGTTCTCCGGCGTGGACGGCCGGTTCGACGGCCTGGAGGGCCGGTTCGAGAAGATCGACGGGCACTTCGAGGCCGTCGGCGGCCGGTTCGACACGGTCACCGGCCAGTTCGAGGGCCTGAACGGGCAGTTCGAAGGCCTCAACGGCCAGTTCGAGGCGCTCGGCGGGCGGTTCGACGGGCAGATCGAGGGGCTCGGCGGGAAGCTCGACGGGCAGTTCGAGGCGCTCGGCGGGAAGTTCGAGCGGATCGACGGGCACTTCGAGAGCGTCGGCGGCCGGTTCGACAAGGTCGAGGGGCACTTCGAGAACATCGACGGCAAAGTGGACACCGTCGACGACCGGCTGGAGGCGGTGAACCAGCGGGTCGGCCAGCTGCCCGCCACGCTCGACATCGCCGAGCTGCGGAATCGGCTGACCGAACTGGCCGAGCGCCCGGTCATCGACCACTCCGAGAAGCTCGACGCGCTGGACAAGTCGATCGGCGAGAACGTCGCGCCGATCACCGACGCCGTACGCGCCCGCCCCGACCGTGAAGAGGTCGAGGAGACCATGTCGAAGATCATGGAGTCCTCGCACGGCGACCTGACCAAGCGCCTGGCCTCCCTGGAGGAGACCGTCCTGGCCCTGGCCGAGGCCCTCCTGCGCCCGGCCCGCGAGGGCGGCGGCGGCAAGAGCGGCAAGAAGGGCGACTGAGGCCGCGCCCTGGCTGTACGACGACGTGGCCGATGATCCGCACCTCGCCCGGTGCGGATCGTCGGCCACGTGCTTTTAAGCGCGTTCCCGTACGCTCTCCCCACATGACCGACGACGTTTTCTTGATCACCGGCGCCTCCCGTGGAATCGGCGCGGCCACCGCGAAGCTGGCCGCCGAGGCCGGGTACCGCGTCGCGCTGGCCGCGCGCAGCGCCGACGCCCTCGCCGACCTGGCCGGCCGGATCGGCGCCCCCGACCGCGTCCTGACCGCCGCCTGCGACGTCACCGACTGGGACCAGCTGCAGAACCTGGTACGGCGCACCCGCGACACCTTCGGCCGCGTCGACGTGGCGCTCGCCAACGCCGGCGCCAGCGTCACCACCTCGTTCCTCGGCAACGGCGGCGCGGACCCCGAGCAGTGGCGCGACATGGTGGTGACCAACGTGTACGGCCCGGCCGCCACCGCCCGCGCCGTCCTGCCCGCCCTCGTCGAGAGCCAGGGTCACCTGGTCCTGGTCGGCTCCGTAGCCGGCCGCCACACCCGCGCCGGCAACCTGTACGCGGCCACCAAGTGGGCGGTCACCGGCCTGGCCGGCGCCATCCGCACGGAGGTGTTCGACACCGGCGTCCGCACCACGGTGGTCCAGCCGGGCATGGTCGACACCGACATGACCGCCGACCGCCCCGACGTCCCGAAACTCACCTCCGAGGACGTGGCCCGCGCCGTCCTGTACGCGGTAAGCCAGCCGGAGACCGTCAACGTCAACGAAATCATCGTCCGGCCAACCGGCCAGCGGCGCTGACGGCGCGCGCTCCACGCGTGAAAGGCCTCGCTGACGCGAGACTGATTTATTTCGCAGTGGGTCGCCGTACGTGGCGGGCCGCCGTTTACGCGGCACAGGAGGATGCCCGCCGCAGGCGACGCCGTGAACCCTGCCCGCACTTCGGCGCCCAGTCACGCACCGCGGCCGCACGCGCAAAAAATCAGTCTCGCGAAGCGAGGCCTTTACGCGCGGAAGCGCGCAGAGCGCGGAAGCGCGCAGAGCGCGGAAGCGCGCAGAGCGCGGAAGCGCGCAGAGCGCGGGGCGCGCAGGCGCGGGACCGCCGATCAGCCGCCCGGCGGCCTAAAGCGTCACCTCGGTGATCGGCAGCGAGGAGTCCGCCGGCAGCCCCAGGTCCGACAGCGGTCGATCGCGGGCGACCAGTTCTGAGCCGAGGGCCGCCACCATCGCGCCGTTGTCCGTGCACAGCCCGGGCCGGGGGACCCGCAACCGGATGCCCGCCGCCTCGCAGCGTTCGGCGGCGAGGGCGCGGAGCCGGGAGTTCGCCGCCACGCCGCCGCCGATCAGCAGGTGGTCCGCGCCGCGGTCCTTGCACGCCGCGATGGCCTTCTTCGTCAGCACGTCGGCGACCGACTCCTGGAACGCCGCCGCCACGTCGTTCACCGGTACGGACAGCCCCTCGCCCTGCCGCTTCTCCACCCAGCGCGCCACGGACGTCTTCAGCCCGGCGAAGGAGAAGTCGTACGTGCCGTCGTCGTACTTCCCGCGCGGGAACCGTACGAAGTCCCGGTCGCCCTCCTTCGCGGCCCTGTCGATCGGCGGCCCGCCGGGGAACGGCAGCCCGAGCAGCCGCGCCACCTTGTCGTACGCCTCGCCCGCCGCGTCGTCCACGGTCTGCCCGAGCTGCTCGACCTCGGCCGTGACGTCCGGTACGAACAGCAGCGACGAGTGCCCGCCGGACACCAGCATGGCCACGCACGGCTCCGGCAGCGGCCCGTGCTCGAGCTGGTCCACGGCCACGTGCGCGGCCAGGTGGTTCACGCCGTACAGCGGCTTGTCCAGCGCCAGCGCGTACGCCTTCGCCGCCGCGACGCCCACCAGCAGCGCCCCGGCCAGCCCGGGCCCGGCGGTCACCGCGATCGCGTCCACGTCGGTGGCCTTCACGCCCGCGGTCTCCAGCGCGCGCTCGACCGTCGGCACCATCGCCTCCAGGTGCGCGCGGCTGGCCACCTCCGGCACCACGCCGCCGAACCGGGCGTGCTCCTCCACGCTGGACGCGATCGCGTCCGCGAGCAGCGTGGTGCCGTGCACCACGCCGACACCGGTCTCGTCGCACGAGGTCTCGATGCCGAGCACCAACGGCCGGTCAGTCACGGTCCTCTCCTCCCAGCGCCCGGCGCATGGTGATGGCGTCGGCGCCGTTGTAGTAGCCCCGCCGTACGCCGATCTCGACGAATCCCATCCTGTGGTACAGCTCCTTGGCCCGCGCGTTGTCGTGCCGCACCTCCAGGAAGAGGTCCGCGGCGCCGCGCCGGGCGGCCTCGGTGATCAGCTCGGTCAGCAGCGCCCGGCCCACGCCGTGGCCCTGGTGCTCGGCGCGCACGGCGATCGTCATGACGTCGCCCTGGTCGCCGACCACCGCCAGGCCCGCGTACCCGACCACCTCGCCCTGCTGCGCGACCAGGTAGTACCGGCTGTCCGGAACGCCGGACAGCTCGTCGCGCATCATCCGCTCGCTCCAGGCGTCGTCCGGGAACAGCGCCCGCTCGATGCGCATGACCGCGGCCAGGTCCTCCGCCGTCATCGGCCGCAGCACCGGGGCATCGGTCACGCGGACACCTTCTTCGGCGCGCCGGGCGTACGGGCGTCCGGGCGGCGCAGGTACAGCGGCTCGGGCGGCAGCAGCTCGCCGCCCTCCTCCAGGCGCTTGGCGACCAGGTCGGCCAGCACGGCGGCGGAGGGGTACCGCGGCTCGCGGACGTCGCCGAACACGTCCACGTACAGCTCGGCGCCGGCGCCGACCGCCGGGCGCGTGCCGGCGCCGGGAACGTCCGCGGGCCGGTCCACCGACGGGCCGGACGTACGGGCGCCGGTGCCGTCGTACGCGGCCCAGTACACCTCCTTGCGGCGCGCGTCGGTCGCGGCCAGGAACGGCCCCTCGACGCGCGCCCCGTGCGCGAGAACGTCGAGCGTCCCGACGCCGCGCACCGGCTTGCCGAGCGCGTTCCCGAAGGCCAGCGCGGTGACCACGCCGACCCGGAGCCCGGTGTACGGCCCGGGCCCGAGCCCGACCGCGATGTCCGTCACGTCGGCGGGCACCGCGCCGCCCTGCCGCAGGACCTCGGTCACCGCCGGCGCGAGCAGCTCACCGTGCCGACGCGGATCCACCGCCGACGATTCCGCCAGCACCCCCCGCTCCCCGTCCACCAGGGCCACGGTCACCGCGGGAGTCGCCGTATCGAATGCCAGAATGAGCACGTCCCAAGGCTAATGCCGCCCGGCCACGCTCCGTTCCGGACTTCGCGGGCTTGGTCCGGCATCTGTTCCTACCGCGGATCGGCGATGAACGTGTACGGCCGGTCGCCGATGCGGGTGAGCACGACCGTCGCCTCCCCGTCACCGGACAGCCGCAGCTGCGCGCGCAGCCGCTCGATGTCCACCGCCGAGCCGCGCTTCTTGATCGTGACGCGGCCGGTGCCGCGCTCGCGCAGGGCGGCGCGCAGGCGCTTCGCGGAGAACGGCATGACGTCGGTGATCTCGTACGCGCGCGCGTAGGGGGTGCGGACGAGGCGGTCCGCGGTGATGTAGGCGATGGCCGGGTCGAGCAGCGCGCCGTCGATCCCGGCGGCGCACTCGGCCACCAGGTGGGCGCGGATCACCGCGTCGTCCGGCTCGTAAAGGTAGCGGCGCGCGGGCGCGACCGGCGGCGGGCCGAGGTCCGGGTCGCGGGTGAGCGTGGCGCCGGACGGGAGCAGCGTGGCCCGCCGTACGTCCGGGCCGGCCGCGGCGCCCGTCCACAGGGCGGCCTCCTTGAGGTCGCCCTTCCAGGACACCCACTCGGCCTCGGCGCCGTCCGGGACCAGGTCGTGCGGGATGCCGGGGGCCACCTTCACGCACCCGCCGGCGGCCCGCCCGGCCAGCGCGAGCGCCACCGACAGCGGCGGCTCGTACGCCTCGGGATCGAAGATCCGCCGGCTCCGCGCCCGCCGCCCGGGGTCGCAGAACACCGCGTACCCGTCCGCCGCCGCGCCCGGGAGCCACTCCGGCGTGAACTCCGCCGCGTCCCCCACCCGTACCGACGCCCGGTCCTCAAGCCCGAGCGCCGCGACGTTGGCCCGCGCCACCTCCGCCGTCAGCGGGTCCCGCTCCACCCCGGTCACCGCGACCCCGGCCCGCGCCAGCGCGACGAGATCGGCGCCGATCCCGCAGCACAGGTCGGCGACCGGCAGCCCCAGCCGGGCGAACCGCGCGGCCCGGTGCGCCGCGACCTCCGCCCGCGTGGCCTGCTCGAGCCCGTCCGGTGTGAAGTACATGACGGCCGCGTCCGCCCCGAACTTCTCCTCCGCGCGCCCCCGCAGCCGCGCCTGCGTGAGCGCCCGCGCGACGAGGTCGGCCGGATACGTACGGCGCAGGCGGGTGGCGGCGGCGAGCGGTTCCTCCCCCGGCGCGATCTCGGCCAGCACCCGGCGGCCGGGACCGGTCAGCAGATCCACGAACCTGGCGGCCGATTCTTCCTGCGCCACCTGCACTCCATCCGGATTGACGCCCGCATTCGCCCCGACTACGTTTCGAGTTTGGCACTCGCTCCGATAGAGTGCTAACGGCTTCGACGAGACCGGCCTGGCACCCGCGACGGCAGGCCGCCAGATCGCAGCCGAGGATCGTAACGCAGCCGCAGATCGTAACCGAAGGGGGAGGTCAGGGCATGACCACCGCCACCGAGAGCAAGGTTGTCATCAAGCCGCTCGAGGACCGCATTGTCGTCCAGCCGCTTGAGGCCGAGCAGACCACCGCGTCCGGTCTCGTCATTCCGGACACCGCGAAGGAGAAGCCCCAGGAGGGGAAGGTCCTCGCGGTGGGCCCGGGCCGTTGGGACGAGGACGGCGAGAAGCGTATTCCGCTCGACGTCAAGGTCGGCGACGTCGTTCTGTACAGCAAGTACGGCGGCACGGAGGTGAAGTACAGCGGCGAGGAGTACCTCGTGCTGTCCGCCCGCGACGTGCTTGCCGTCATCGAGAAGTAATCGCGCGAGACGTGATCGTCACCGCCCCGGGCGGCGCCGCACGGGTGGGACATCCGCGCGGGCGGCCCGGGGCGTTGGCGTCGGAGGGAACTAATGCCGAAGATCCTTGAGTTCGATGAGGACGCGCGGCGCGCGCTCGAGCGCGGCGTCGACCGCCTCGCGAACGCCGTAAAGGTGACGCTCGGTCCGCGCGGCCGCAACGTCGTCATCGACAAGAAGTGGGGCGCGCCCACCATCACCAACGACGGCGTGACCGTCGCGCGTGAGGTGGAGGTCGACGACCCGTACGAGAACATGGGCGCGCAGCTCGCCAAGGAAGTCGCCACCAAGACGAACGACGTCGCCGGTGACGGCACCACCACGGCGACCGTCCTCGCCCAGGCGATGGTCCGCGAGGGCCTGCGCACGGTGGCCGCGGGTGCGAACCCGATGTCGCTGAAGCGGGGCATCGACGCCGCGGCGAAGGCGGTGTCGGACAAGCTGGTCGACGGCGCGCGCGAGGTCGAGGAGCAGACCGAGATCGCGCACGTGGCGACCATCTCGGCGCAGGACGCGAAGATCGGTGAGCTGATCGCCGAGGCGTTCTCGAAGGTGGGCAAGGACGGTGTGATCACCGTCGAGGAGTCCAACACCTTCGGGCTCGAGCTCGAGTTCACCGAGGGAATGCAGTTCGACAAGGGCTACATCTCCCACTACTTCGTGACCGACACCGAGCGCATGGAGGCGGTCCTCGAGGACGCCTACGTGCTGCTGCACGAGGGCAAGATCTCCTCGATCAACGACTTCCTGCCGGTGCTGGAGAAGGTGGCGCAGGCCAAGAAGCCGCT
>Ga0164243_10010657_pt1 | contig 13194 bp, 14 predicted proteins | sample OricompcompostOP_FD_108781 | JGI IMG/M metagenome (GOLD analysis project Ga0164243, IMG submission 108781) | Organic Plus compost microbial communities from Emeryville, California, USA - Original compost - Organic plus compost (OP) | ecosystem: Engineered > Solid waste > Mixed feedstock >... | reverse complement strand
GTAGGGTCTATGATGAATTGAGCGAGCACATGTTCGCGGAGCTGGAGAACGACATTCTGTTCGTAGGCAACCCGCTGACAAAGTTGCTGAAGCTCAGGCAGTTACTTTACTGCCCCCAGATGATAGACCCTTCGCTCGGTGTTGGAGCTGCGATGCAATATGTTCTGGATACATTGGACGAAGCTGAACCAGAAGATCGACATGTGGTTATCTTCTGCCCATTCACATCTTGCCTCCCACTTTTTAAGCAAACCCTCTTGCAGTCAAAACTTGTTACCGACTGCCAAATCTTGCAAGGCGGACTCGAACCCGACGAATTGGAAGCCCGTATCAGACGCTTTAAAGCGACGAGAGGCGTTATTGTCTGCTCAATCAAGTACGCCGAATCCTTCGAACTGGAAACCGCTTCGTCCTGCTTCTTTATCGGGCAAGAGTATGACCAGGAGGAAAATGAGCAGGCAGAAGATCGCCTCCATAGGCAGCTCATTATCAAACACATTGTCAACTGCTATTACCTCGTTCATCAGGACACATTTGAGGAACAGGTGATTGAGAACCTAATCCAGCGCAGAACAAACGTGATGACCTTGCTAAGTGATCGACAGACAATGCGCAAACTGTTAGGATATCGCAAATGACCGATCTAGCCATGCGAGCTAGGAGAGACAGTGACAGAGACTAAGACCGATAAGTGGAAGCAAACGTGGGGACTTGATAATGAATGACATCCTTCTACATCTACTAGGTGCAGCAGCTCTTGTGCTGATTGGGTTGTTCGTGCCAGCTGACTATGGCATTGCTTTCCTGAACATGTGCTTCTGGATGGGGCGTGAGTGGGAGCAAGAAGCCAATAGATCTTGGCCATGGCATTGGTCTACCCAAAAGACGCTCGAGTGGGCTGTACCTACTGTGTGGGGCTTTATTATTGTGATCTTCTACAATATGGTCATGCCTGAATGGTGGTAATGACCGCACAATAAAATGACCCAAAGATTCCTCTTGATTGTGCAGTTGAGCTACTGTATTATATAACAATAGCACGAGCAAACAGTTAACTGAGCATCCGTGCGCTAGAACACTCAACTGCATAACAACCAACAAATTACGGCGACAGTAAATGTCAGATCTATTTGACGTTCCAAATGCAGACCCGTCCATGGATGAGATGTTCGCGGGGTCTATCCCAGAGCATCCGGCAGGCGAAAAGAGCAAGCTCCGCTATGCTGCTATCCATACCAGTGATCGTGGTTCATTCAAAAGCTGCCGCCGTAAATGGGCTTGGAGCTCCCACATGGGACGCTTTCTCGAGCCAACCGTTAAAGCCTCTCCCCTTTGGTTCGGTTCTGCATTCCACTATGCCCTTGAGGATGTTCACGGGTATCAGAGATATGCCAGTGGAGCAGAAGCCCTTCTAGACTATGCTCGCGTTACCCAAACGCTAGAGCCTAAGAGCCTCCCCTGGGACTTTGAAGAGCTGAAGGTACTTGGGGTCGAGATGATGAACTACTACGACCTCTGGCGCAAGTCGCGCAAAGATTATCCCACATATGTCGTAGACGGTATTCCACAGTGTGAGGTTAGGTTCGAGATCGAGCTGCCTTTGCACGCTGACCTTCTGGAAGCTGCCGAACTTGACATGGTTGTGTATCGTGGCACATTTGATCGTATTGCTATCGATCCTGATACCGGGCTGCTCTGGATTGTCGAGTACAAGACGGCGAAGATGTTGGAAACGCGCCATCTTGCGAATGATCCTCAAGTCAGTGCGTACTGTTGGGCTGCATCAGTAGTATATGATATTCCGGTTGCTGGTGTTATTTACCAGCAGCATCTGAAGGAATCCCCTCGTGTACCTAGAATGCTGTCAAATGGCACTCTCAGCCTAGACACCAAGCAGAAAACTACCCATCGCATGTACAGGCAGGCACTGCTCGATATCTACGGGGATCCGAAGGTCTTTCCAAACAAGTACATTGCAGTGTTGAATGAACTTGCCAAGAAGGAAGGGCCAGAGAGTGATGCATTTATTCGCAGAGACCGTATAGACAGGTCTAGAATGCAGATCGAGTCAGAAGGCATCAAGATCCTGATGGAAGCTGCTGACATGATCGACCCGAATTTGAGGCTGTATCCTTCTCCAGGCAGAATGACTTGCCTCATGTGTAACTTCCTGTCCCCATGCATATCAGTCGATGACGGGTCTGATTTTGAATCTGAACTAAATGACCCGACGCTTTACAGGAAGCGTGAGCAGGAGTCTAATGCATGGGCTGCTCTTGTACAGCATCCGATCAAACGCCCGATTCACATTCTTGGTGCTGATCGTGCTGCAGCTTTGATAGCAAACCACACCAATACCTAATCCACACATAGAGGCATAGCAATGGCGGCCCCAACGAATGTCAAGCCGACAGCTCCTACGGCATCGGCAACAGGTGCACAGTCACAAGCAGCAGCACCAGTAGCAAAACCAGTACAAGCTGCACCCTTCCAAATTTCGTCCATGACTGCAACCGGGCGAAACAAGTGGTTCAAGTTGCTCGTCTACGGATCCTACGGTGCGGGGAAGACCGAACTTGTGGGTACATCTGTGGATGTCGAGAACATGCGCGATGTCTTGATGATCAACGCCGAAGCTGGCGATCTGACCTATCTTGAGACTGACCGCATCAAGAATGTGCAGCTCATTGACGAGGTTCGAGTTCAGAATTTCAAGCAGCTGTCTTTTGTCAAGGACTTTCTCAAAGCGCACTGCATCTATCGTGATCGAGGCGATGATGCGAAGCTTCTTGAGTTGCAGCAGAAAGTATTTGGGGAAGGAATCTTTGAACCTGATCGGCTGCGTAAGTACAAGACCGTAATCGTTGACAGTCTGTCCGAGATCGAACAGTTCAATATGTACGACTTGCTCGGCATCTCTGTAGACCAGGCTTTGCATCTGGATATGAACACAGCCGAATTCAAGGAATACAAGTTGAACTTCAACAAGATGCAGCTGTTCATTCGAGGCATGCGTGATCTTCCAATGCACGTGCTCATGACAGCAGCACAAGACTATGAACAAGATGAGCAGAAGCGCCAGTTGTTTAGACCCCATCTCACTGGCAAGCTAGCAGCTCATATTCAGGGATTCTTCGATGTGGTTGCTTGGCTCCAAGTTGGGCAGTCCACCGAAGATAAGGTTGCCCCTCGTCGTTTGTGGGTGCAACCTGTTGGAGGGAAGTTCGACGCTAAGAACCGTCGTGCCTCTCTCAAGAAGGCCTTCCTTGAAGATCCTACTATGGCATCTTTGATGAAGGATATGGGCCTATAACTGAACGGGAACGACGAACAGTTAACGGCAATCACTACTAGCAAAGACATAACAGGATATTGACAATGGCTAAGAAAGACGTTGCAGTCGAAGAAGAGTCCTCATTCCTCATCGAAGATGGCGAGGGTGACTTTGTCATTCAGATGGACGATGTCGAGGAAGCGAAATATGAGCTCATTCCCAAGGGCACGTATGACGCCGAAATCACCGACATGGAATACAAGCTGTCTCAGGCATCTGGTATGCCGATGTGGGCTCTGACGATCACCCTGACGAACGAGGAGCAGGGTTATATCGGCCGCAAGCTCTTTAACAACATGTCGTTCTCCGCGAAGGCTCTCCCTTTCACCAAGGCTGCCTTGGCGAAGATCGCACCAGACGTTCTGGTTTCGCCCTTCAAGCCGCGTGAGCTGGCTGAAAACAAGGTTCTCGTTGGCCGTAGCATTCGTGTGAAGGTTGACACCCAGGACTATCAGGGTGAGACTCGGAATCAGGTGAAGAACCTGCTTCCTCCGTCTGAGAATCTGTTCGGCTAATCCCCTGCTGGGTAAGCTTAGCTGAACAGGTGGGTGGATGATCGGTCCCTCCGAGAATCATCCACCCACATCTACCCACCGGAGTTAGAAATGGCGAAACCTCTAGTAGGCAGAGTTTCCCTAACCAAAGCATGTAGGTTGATTCCACTTAGCTGGCCGACAGCCAAGAAGTACGTGGAAGAGGGTAAACTCCGCGGAATCAAGATAGGCGGTCGCTGGATGGTAGACCTAGCTGAGGTTGACAGATTCCGGCGAGAAGGCAATTATGTCGAGCCTACAGAACAGGATGCAGTAGCAGACTATGCTAAGGCAAACAAAGCTGTTACAAAGTCAACTGCATTCCCTAGCTACCTGAGACATTTCTCCGACGAGGATGAAGATGGATACTAACACACCACGATTTGCCATAGAGCAGTCGAAATCTATCCCGTCGGTTTATCTTGTCATTGACAATAATCAGGAATTCCCACACGGCAAGGGAATTCTGGCTTTTACACATAAAGAGGAAATTGCCCAGTTCATTGCGAATGCACTTAATTCCTACAAACCTGAACCTGTGGCTGATGCGGAAAGTGAGGGACAACAATGACTGGCATTGCAGTAGTACTTCTAAGTGGTGGCATGGATTCAACAACCTGCCTATACCATGCAGTCAATGAGAGGGACAAGGGCGTGTACGATGATGTACTCGCCCTTTCTATTAACTATGGTCAGCGTCACAAGAAAGAGCTTGACTATGCAAAGGTTTCCTGTCAGAAGCTGAAGGTACCCTTCAAGATTGTTCAAGTGCAGGGTGTATTCCCATCAAGCATGCTGACGGATAAGAATCGGGACATTCCAGATGTGTCCTATGATGAGATCTCTGGTGTTAGTCCAACATATGTTCCGTATCGCAACGGTACATTGTTGTCAGTGGCTACAGCATTCACAGTCGGTGCTTCGGAAGATTGGGAAGGGAAGAACGAACGGTATCTCTCGTCCTATCCCGACCGAGTGGAACATGCTTTGTTCTACGGTGCGCATGCTGAAGATGCTGCTAATTGGGCATATCCTGATTGTACTCCTGAGTTCAACGGGGCTGTGGCCAACGCCATCTACATTGGTACATATCATAAGGTGCGTCTGCACACTCCACTGCAGTGGATGACAAAGGATCGCATCGTTCGTTACGGGGAAGAGCTCGGTGTTGATTGGCGTGATACTTGGTCTTGCTACGATGGTGGGGATTTGCATTGTGGTAAGTGCCCTACTTGCCGTGCGCGAAAGGATGCTTTTCGGAAGGCCGGTGTCACCGACCCGACGGAGTACGCTGACTAATTTGTACATGGCATTCGGTGATGTCGTGTTCGTTAGTCTTAGAGAACTGTACAGAACGATCAGAAGGGAGATGAAATTGGAAAGCGCAACTCTACGCCAACTGAAGATTGCCACGCAGGAGTTCAATGCAGCACTCAGCCAGGCAATTGCTGATGGGTATCAACCTTCAGTCCTATCGTATGCAGATCAGATCGACGTGTCAGTAACAGTCGATGATGTGCAGTATGGTGTTCTTGACTATGGATCTGAGTGGCCATAATGACTGGTGACAATGGCAGATTATACATTAGCACTAAGACCTACAATCACAGCGTAGGTCTTAGCTGTTGCTTTCGTCAGTGGCGTGCAGAATCTCATTGCCGGTTTCTGCACGGCTACGCACTGAAGGTTCACATCAAGTTTGGTTCACATGGCCTTGATGAACGTAACTGGGTTGTTGACTTTGGCAGCCTTAAGACGTTCAAGAAGGACTTAGAGACCTTCCTTGATCACAAGACCTTAGTGGCCTCTGACGATCCTGAACTGGAAACCTTCAGGAAACTGCATGAGAAGGGTCTAATCCAGCTAGTGCTAGTACCTTCAACTGGGTGCGAGTCTGTTGCACACATGATCTACAGCATGGCCGAAGACTGGTTAGCCTCCAACAGGATTTCGACTCAAGACCGTAGTGTATGGGTCGAAGAAGTCGAAGTTGCAGAACATGAAGGCAACTCGGCTATAGTCAGGAGACTAAAATGAGCTCAGAAAACAGGGCAGCAGAACGAAGATTTCCGGTAATCGAAATCTTCGGCCCAACTGTTCAAGGTGAAGGGATCGTTATAGGCGTGCAAACAATGTTTGTGCGCTTTGGTGGTTGTGATTACCGCTGTACCAAATGCGATTCCCTTCATGCCGTCTTGCCCGATCTTGTGCATAAGAATGCCGTCATGATGACTGCACAAGAAATCTTCGACCAGCTCAATGCTACAATGCAGGTGACTGGAACGAAATGGGTTACCTTCTCCGGAGGTAATCCTGCTATGTGGGACTTGAGTGAACTCGTTCGTCTACTAGACGACGCAGGTTATATGATTTCGGTCGAGACACAGGGTACACTCAATCCCAAGTGGTTCGAACATGTGCATGTATTGACAGTCTCACCTAAGGGTCCTGGAATGGGTGAGAAGTTCGAACCGGCAAAGTTTGAGGCTATCTTCAACAAGTACAAGACTAATCCAGGATTCGCTGTCAAGATAGTCGTCATGGACAGGCGTGACATTGAATTCGTCAAGGAAATGGACGCCAGATATAATTTTGAACAGTATCACTGTCTATATCTGTCCCTTGGCAATGAATGTCCTCCCACTGTGGATGATGACGGTGACAAGCATGATCAGGTAGACATCAAGGATCTGCTGCGCGACTACCGTATTATCGTCGAGGAACTGCTAGCTGAGCCTTCGCTTAAGCATGCACGTATCCTTCCACAGTTCCATGTGCTCCTCTGGGGTAATAAGCAAGGCGTCTGACATGGCAAACGATTTTGAACTGGGTCGGAGAATCCACGCGCACCTGAAAGATCTCGGTATCGAGACCCCGTTGATTGGTGCACCTAGCAATTATGCATATGAAGATATCAGAGAGAGCCAAGATGGCATTATGCAAGCACTTGGTCTTGATCTTTCTGACGACTCTCTTTGCGAGACCCCTGATAGGGTTGCAAAGATGTACTCAAAGGAAATCTTCACCGGACTTAACTATAGCAACTTCCCGAAGTGTACTACCGTCGAGAACAAGATGAAGTACAGGGAAATGGTGCTAATCGACAAGATCGAGGTCAAGTCGATGTGTGAACACCATTTCCTGCCATTTATTGGCCATGCAACTGTTGCATACCTTCCAGACAAGAAGGTTATGGGACTTTCCAAGTTCAATCGAATCGTTGGGTTCTTCTCACGCCGGCCTCAGATACAGGAACGACTGACTGAACAGATTTCTGCAGCACTCCGCTTTATCCTGGAGACGGAAGATGTGGCAGTCATCATCAAAGCAGATCACTACTGCGTCAAGCTCCGGGGTGTGGAAGATCATTGTTCTGATACTACGACGAGTAGACTGTCAGGCAAATTCTTGGAAGTACCAGAGCTTCGTCAAGAACTCTTAACCCTCATGCAGATAGGAAGGTGACATCATGAATCATCCTAGTTCTATTCCCGGTTCTATTCCCTGTTCTAGTCCGCAATGGACTGATGGGTACCTCGATCCTGCTGTAGGAAAGCAATTTGCACCCGTAGGACCTATTCAAGTTCTCGAACAGTTGAATGAGCTGAGAGCACTGGGTACATATCACCTAGTGCTGGCTCATGATGTGGCAGAACAACCTGAAAGGTTCCGTAAGCTTTTCTGCAATACACATACTGCACACACCATCATCATTGACAATTCTGTCATTGAACTTGGCTTCCCAATCACCCTCCGGGAGATGTCTGAGGCTGTGAGAGCATTGCATAATGGACATAACCAACTCTATGCAGTGTATCCGGACATACTCATGGATGCCAAGTCAACTGTCCAGGAAATTGTCAAGTGTGCTAAAGAGTGGGCTAGTTTGCGCAATGACTTCCATGGCGTGCGGTTCTGTGCAATCCCGCAAGGCAGCACCAAGGAAGAGTTCTTCAAATGTGCTGAAGACATTCTCAAGCAAGTTCCTGATGCAGTCGACCTGTGGGGAATTGCCAAGAACTTTGTTGATGGAGGTTTAAGCCCTACCCGTTGGGAAGCTGTCAAGACGGTCGAAATGGTCTCTCAGATCTACGGCAAACGACGGATTCCTATGCATCTATTCGGGTTCACCAATAACCTCTTCGACGACATGATCGTTGCCAGGGAATCAATCGTCAAGGGTATCGATTCAGCTGTACCTTTGCATATGGCTGATAAGGGACTTGAAATATCCTTCGGCATGAAAGGACATCCTGCTCGTGGCGACTTTTGGAAGACCACGAAGGATGTCGACATCAAGATGTTTCGGAATATCGAATTCATCCGGCGTGCACTCATCAAATACGACTGATCAAAAAGCAAAAGCAAGAGCAAGGGTGGCATTAAGATGCATGCTCCAACAATGGCAGATAAGCTTAACGTCTTTGGTAACTGTGATGGATGTCCCTTCAAGGGAGCAACCTGCGGTTCTAGGGGTCCTATAGATTCACCCATCGTCATTGTAGGTGAGTCTCCTGGCAAGACAGAAATCAAAGAAGGTAGGCCATTTGCTGGTATTAGTGGACAGCTGTTGGAATCAATCATCAGCAAGTACGGCGTTGAGCCTTACATTACCAATGCATTTAAATGCCATCCTCCTCAAAACAAGAAAGACCAAGGCACTCTCGCAATAGCCTGTCGTGCATGTCACAGCAAACTGGATGCTGAGATACGCCGCCATCCTCGAAAGGTAATTCTTGCACTTGGTGCGGGAGCTATTTGGTCTCTGACAGGTGATTATAGCTTGAAGATCACCTCCGTCAGAGGAAAACTATTCAAATCAGATTATGCTGAACATGGTATAGTTGCAGCTGTGCATCCGGCATTCTTGCTACGGGGCAACGGCTCCTTACCAAAGTTCAAAGACGACGTCATGTATGCGTATGATCTCTTGGCAGGTAAACCTCCTAAGACGCATATTGTACCTCACTATTCAATCCTCACTACAGACAGACAAGTGGAAGCTGTCAGGAAGAAGATTCTTAGGCGTGCATATAAACAGGGAAGTGCAATTCCGGTAGCAAGTGACTTGGAAACCAGTGGCTTCTGTCCGGTTGATGATTACATCCTGCTTGGAGGTCTTTGTTACGATCCTAGACATGTGTACATTCTACCTGAGGAACTGATCAAGAAGCCAACTACTGCTGTCAAGAATCTGATGGAACTGCCTGAAGATAAGGTACGTTGGGTTTGGCATAATGGCAAGTTTGATAATGGCTTCTTGCAGCATAATGGTATCAACAGCCGAGTCGATGAAGATACTGTGCTGCTTTCTTATGCCTTGGATGAAACCAAAGGCATGCATGACTTGGAGCAGGTATCAAAGGATCTTATCGGTGCACCTGACTGGAAAGGAATGCTTGAAGAATATCTTCCCTACAAAGGTGCAAGCTATGCGCATATTCCAGCCCCAGTGCTAACTAAATATGCAGCATATGACATTTCAAATACCCTTCAGGACTTCTTTGTACTGCGCGAAAGGGTGGCAAAGGATGCACACCTGGAGAAGCTGTACACACGTACACTAATTCCTGCAAGTGAATTGCTGGTAGATATTGAGCTGCAGGGACTCCGGGTTGATGTCCCTAAAGCAATAGAGAACGAGAACCGTATTCTGGCAGCTATGGAGGAACCTAAAGAGATCCTCAACCGCTATGCCAGGAAGTTGATGGGTACGGACATCAATCCAAACTCGTCACAGCAGATGTGCGTGCTGCTCTATGACAAGATCAAGATCCCTGTCAAGAAAGAGCGCTCGACAGACAAGAAGATAATCGCCATGTTACCAAGGCATCCAGCTGTGGTTGCTTTAACGGATTATCGCCGCCTTTCCAAGGCATATTCAACTTATGTTCGGCCACTAATCCCGCCGAAGTCCCGTAAGACTAAAGTAACCAAAGCACAGAAGCATTATGTTCATAGTGATGGTAAAGTTCATTCGACATATCTGCTTCATGGAACTGTAACTGGACGACTTGCATCGCGCAACCCCAATCTGCAGAATATCCCTCGAGACCCTCATATTCGGTCTCAGTTTATTGCAGATCCTGGACACGTGTTTATTGAGGCAGATCTTAACCAGGCTGAGCTGAGATGTCTAGCAGAATTGTCTGGGGATCCTGTGCTGATGGAGATCTACCTGAAGAACGAGATCTCTCTGCACGACAAGACTACCCAGGCGATCTACGGCAAACCATCTGACTGGACTCCAAAGCAAGTTCAGTACTATTTGCAGATGTTCGGCTGCGCGGTTGAAGACATCCCTGGTGAGCAGAAGATGCGAGCTAAGGCGGTGAACTTCGGTATCGTGTATGGACGTGAAGCACCAAGCCTTGCTGAAGAGTTCAAGTTGCCAGTGTATGAGACTGAACGATGGATTCAGGCTTGGGCAACAACCTATTCTACAGCATGGAATTTCATCCAGCGGTGTCGTAATGCACCTAATAGGGGTCAAGTGCTTATAACTCCCTTTGGACGGAAGCGTCGATTTGGGATTGTGACTCCTGAGAACAAGCAGACACTGGAGAACGAAGCAGCTAACTTTCCGCATCAGTCCATTGCATCGGACATCAACATAACTGCTGCACGTAAAACTCGTCCACTTATCAGACCGTGGGGAGTTAGGATTGCAAACCTTGTTCACGACTCTACACTGTTACATGCACCTTTAGATCCGGAGGTATGTCTCAATGCTACGAAGATCCTCATAGAGAACATGGAAAATGAGGCACCCAACTGGGGTCTAAAGAAGGTTCCCTTCAAAGCAGACTTCAAGATAGGTACAGCCTGGGGTAGTCTCGAGAAGTGCACCTTCGAGCAGTTGCCTGAACGTATAGAGCAGATCAGGTCTATGCAGAAGTAGATTGAGACCGTGTTAAAAATATGGTCTACAATCTATTTGAACTTGATTTGCCTATATAGAAGTTTGTATTATAATATGTGGGGATACGAACAAATGGAAGTCGCTATAATGAACTCTCTGGAAGAGAAGACCAAGACTTATTGGAAGGTCTCATCAATTAGGGAAGGACGCCTTTCAGCCGAGATAACAACTACATCGGCTATTGCAATACTGGGGGATGTTATTGAGAATCTGGGGCCGCAAAGACGCCTATTATATAAGGCAATGACTCTCCAAGATGCTATCGTTGAGGGTCCAAAGCGTAAACGCGCGAAACCCCGTACAAAGCCAAAGAACATCCTTCCGCTCATTAAGCAAGCACAGTAGACCAAGGTAATCTCATGCGTCACATATCTTCCCTAGTCGATGATGCTCACAAAAGCTTTGACCTGTACGGAGACGAATTCGTACAGGAGATCTGGAAAGACAAGTATTTCCAGCCAGGTGAGCAAAGCCCGCGAGACGTTTTCGAGCGGGTCGCAAAAGCAGTTGTCCCAGCATCTCATGCATACGGCAAGTATCAGAAGGAAATCTTCAACCTGATGTGTGATGGCATTCTTATGCCAGCTGGCCGGATCCTTGCAGGTGCTGGGACAAAGAAGAACGTCACATTGATGAACTGCTATGTCATGGACACCATTGGTGATGATATGGCAAGCATTATGCGCGTTCTCAGTGAAAGTGCTGCCACTCAGCAACAGGGTGGCGGTATTGGGATGGACTTCTCCACGTTACGTCCTGAAGGCTCTATTGTTCACGGAGTCGGTTCTGACGCATCAGGACCTCTCAAATTCATGGACATGTGGAACTCTATGTGCAGCAGTCTGATGAATGCTGGTGCACGTCGAGGTGCTATGATGGCAGTTATGCGCTGCGATCATCCTGACATCATCAAGTTCATCCAGGCTAAGCGCCAGGCAGGCCGATTCACCAACTTCAACGTGTCTGTACTTGTCACAGACGACTTCATGCGGGCTGTCAGGAATGACGATTACTGGTATCTTGTCTCTGAGCATCCTTGCATGGATCCAGAATTCAAATACCCACACCTCATTGGCACCCACACTAGCGGGCCTGGAACGAACGGCAAGTATGTTTGGGGAGTGCTGAAAGCACGGGAACTTTGGGATCTCATCCTGAAGAATACCTATGAGCATGCTGAGCCAGGTGTGATCTTCATCGACCGGATCAACAACGAGAACAACCTGCAGTACTGTGAAACGATCAGTGCTACCAATCCATGCGGTGAACAACCTCTTCCACCCTATGGGGCATGCGATCTCGGTGCTATCAACCTTGCTAGGCTTGTACTGCATCCATTCACAAACCATGCAGAAATCCATTGGACTTTGCTCTCTCATGCAGTGGGCAACGGTGTACGGTTTTTGGACGCAGTTATTGATGCATCGAACTATCCGCTGAAGCAGCAAGCTGACGAGATGAGATCCACACGTCGTATTGGACTTGGAATTACCGGTCTAGGCGATATGTTGATCCAGTTGGGCTTGCGATATGGTTCATCTTCTGCAGTAGCCATGGTTGACCAGGTGATGAAGCATATTGCTACCATTGCCTATCAAACTTCAGCCTACTGTGCAAAGGATCTAGGTACATTCCCTAAGTGCTCCATCCTTGATCTCGAACAGAGACCCTTCATCAATAAGCTACCCAAAGAGGTCAGGAAGGCTATTGGCGAGTATGGTCTCCGTAATGGTGTACTGTTGACAGTTGCACCAACAGGTACTACCTCGATCGCTTTCGGCAATGTGTCTAGCGGACTCGAACCGAACTTCGAATTCGAGTACAAGCGTCGTGTGCGTCTACGAGATGGCAGCTTCAGCGAGCCTAAGGTCTGTAAGTCCTTCATCGCGAGGTTCTATGACCACGTTAAGGGGACAGTTAACAAAGAGGTTGTTCAGAATGAGGCTGTGTGGGCCAGTGCCAACGACCTCGCTGTGCAAGACCATCTAAAAGTGCAAGGTGCAGTTCAGTACTGGGTTGATGCATCGGTCTCCAAGACTATCAACTGTCCCGTAGAGATAACCTACGAGGAGTTCAAGCAGGTCTACAGCGACGCTTATGATATGGGCTGTAAGGGTTGCACAACCTATCGCCCCAGTGAGGTACGCGGTGCTATCCTAGAGACCCTAGACAAGAAGCTCATGGACGCCACCGAACCCAAGCCAGAACCAGAACCTGTGACGGAGCGCGCTGAAGCGCAGGTTGCTAGACCTGAGGCTTTACCAGGAGTGACCTATAAGATCAAACATCCTATGTTGATGTCTGCGATCTACGTCACAGTTAACAGCAAGAACGGCAAGCCTTGGGAAGTATTCATTGCTTCTAAGGATGCACACTTTGCAGAATGGACTATCTCGCTCTCCGTC
>Ga0164243_10010656_pt1 | contig 13195 bp, 9 predicted proteins | sample OricompcompostOP_FD_108781 | JGI IMG/M metagenome (GOLD analysis project Ga0164243, IMG submission 108781) | Organic Plus compost microbial communities from Emeryville, California, USA - Original compost - Organic plus compost (OP) | ecosystem: Engineered > Solid waste > Mixed feedstock >... | reverse complement strand
GCAGGCAGGATCAACGACCAGCGGGTGCAGCTCCCAGACTCTGCCGTGATAGGCGCTGCTTCCGGCGATCCAGCCAAGCACGCTGTTCTGCTCATCGATGGCGATGCGGCTGATAAAGCCATCCCCGGTGTTTTCACGAATCTCTTCCAGGGCGCTGTCTCGATCGGGCCAGGACGTAGGAGACGAGGCTGCGAAACCGGCGATCAGGATACGCGCCACCGCTTCCACAGCGGCCTCATCCTGGAGGGAGAGATCACGAATCTGTACCATACATCTCTTCTTTTCTATCGAATGTGTGCAGTGTATGCAGGATCAACTCTCTGACCTCGGCGATCATGCCGGCGCTGGCGGTGGGCCGCTGTAAAAATTGCGACAGGCTGAGCAGATCCAGCAGTTTCGCGATGATACGCCAGGCTGGCGGAAGAAAGCCCCCATATTCACGATAGCCGCGAATAAAGGCTTGCTCAAAGCTATGCGGCAGCCGATGCGCGTAGCGGAGCATGTTGCCAATATCGAAGAGTGGTGTATCCGCGAAGGAGAATTCCCAGTCCAGCACGGCGGCTGTCTGCCAGCTTCCGTTCTGTGGCCGTACCAGGATGTTGATTCCCTTGTAGTCTCCGTGCGTCAGCCGTGGGATAGCGTCGGAGCCAGACACAAGCAGATAACTATTGCGTTGCACAAAGTTCAGCAGCCACGTGGTTTCTCTTGAGCCGAGGCGCTCTACAGCCGGACTATCCGTCCAGATCTCCTCAAGTAGTGTGAGAAAGGTGTCAGGCCGCTGGAATGGCTCTATCACCGTCAGCTCGGGGCCAAGAATACCCGCCTCTGGAAAGCGATAGCTTCCGATTTGGGCCAGCGTTTGGCCGACGGCATAGGCACAGATCGCAAGCTCTGCCTCGGTGCCGTGCTTCTGTATCTTGCTCAACAGTGGACCTTCAATCCAGCGCAGCACTGCGTAGGGTTTGTCAAAGCGCTGCATGTCGGGGTCCGCATAGAGCACCTCCGGTATCGGAACATGCGGATAGAGCAGGCGGAAGAGGTTGAGATTCTTCCGGCAGGCTCCCTGATCGCGCATATAGATCCGCAGGACAACGGCCTCTGTGGAGTCTGGGAAGGTGATCTTATAGTTTGTATTGCAATGTCCCTCTGTCAGCAGCTCGATGCTGGCAGGGCGCTTCCCGGGGAAGACTGGTTGCAACAGCTCCTGAAGCGTCTCGGGTTCAAGCCGGACAAAGGCGTGCAGTCTTCCCCAGGTTTCTTCCACGCTATGCCTCGGCTTTCTGCTGATATTGGGCAAGCAGATCGAGTAGCCACTGCTCGTCATGGACGGGGACGCCGGCTTTTTGTGCTTTTGCCAGCTTGGAACCGGCATCTTCTCCGACGATCAGATGATTGAGCGATTTGCTAACACCCGTTGCGATGGTGCCGCCGAGCTGCTTGATTGCTTCCTCTGCCTTCGGGCGTGACATGCTGGATAGGCGACCGGTAAGCAGGAAGGTCTGACCGGCAAGCGGGCCATCCTGACCGTGACGCTCTTCCTTCATATTCACGCCAGCCGCGCGCAGGCGCTGAATCAGGTCCCGATTCGCGGGCTGTTGGAACCATGTATAGACGCTATGGCCGATCTTCGGACCGATGCCCGGAATGGCGTTGATCTGCTCCTCTGAGGCATTCATCAGCTGGTCGATGTCGCCGAAGGTGTTTGCCAGAATCTGCGCGGTCTTCTCACCGACGTAGCGAATGCCCAGAGCGAAGAGCAACCGCGAGAACGGGCGACTCTTGCTGGCCTCGATCGCGCCAATCATGTTGTTTGCGCTCTTCTCTTTGACGCCCTCAAGCTGCAAGAGCTGGTCTTTTGTCAGGTTGTAGAAGTCAGAGACGGTCTGGATCAGGCCTGCATCAACAAGCTGCTCGCAGGTCTTTTCGCCGATAGTATCGATGTCCATTGCTGGCTTCGAGACAAAGTGTGTGATGCTCTCAAAGTTGCGTCCCGGACAGTGCGGATTCGGGCAATAAGCCATTGCCTGATCTGGAATACGCACAATCTTCGTGCCACAGCGCGGGCAGTTTTCCGGTAGATGGTACACCTCTTCTTGACCGGTTCGGCGCTCGATGACGGGCTTGACGACCTGGGGAATCACTTCACCGGCGCGCTGCACCAGTACCCAGTCACCAATGCGCAGGTCTTTCCGCTGAATATCTTCTTCATTGTGCAGGGCAGCCCGCGAGACGGTCACGCCACGAATGTTGATCGGCTCAAGCATGGCCCACGGGTTCAGCGAGCCGGTGCGTCCTACATTGACGCGAATATCCAGGAGCCTGGTTGCGACCTGTGTTGGTGGATATTTGAAGGCAATCGCCCAGCGAGGATCACGTGCAACAACCCCCAGCTCTTCCTGCTGTGCCAGATCATTAATTTTGATAACCACGCCATCAATCTCATAGGGCAGGTTGAAGCGCTCATTTTCCCATTTGTTGCAGTACTCAAGCACCTCATCCAGCGAGTGCGCAAGCTGAATATTCGGGTTGACAGGGAAGCCCCATTCTTTGAGCAGTTGTAGTGTCTCCCACTGCGAGTGAACCTGCATTCCGTCAATATAGCCGATCTGATACCCAAAGAAGTTCAGATTACGGCTCGCGGTAATACGCGGGTCCTTCTGGCGCAGCGAGCCGGCAGCGGCGTTCCGTGGATTGGCAAAGAGCTTGCCACCGGTGATCTCGGCGTTGAGCTTCTCAAAGCTATCGATAGACATATAGATTTCGCCGCGCACCTCGACTCGATCTGGGATTCTGTCGCCGCGCAGGCGTTGCGGGATGGTGCGAATGGTGCGCACGTTGGGGGTCCAGTCCTCACCGACCATACCATCACCACGGGACGCACCAATTGTCAGCTTTCCTTTTTCATAGGTCAGAGCCATTGCCAGACCATCAATTTTGAGTTCGCAGACGTAAGAAAAGGTCGCGTCGGGAAGAATGTTTTTTGCGCGTTTGTACCATTCGCGCAGCTCTTTTTCGTTGCGTGCATTGGCGAGGCTTAACATCGGGACCGGATGCCGATGCTGGGGAACTTCCTGTGTTGGTGTGCTGCCGACTCGCTGTGTGGGCGATTCTGGTGAGACCAGCTCGGGGTGTTCCTGCTCGATCTGTTGCAGTTCCCGCATGAGCTGGTCATATTCGGCATCAGTCAGGGTCGGGTTGTCCTCGATATAGTATTGATAGTTGGCCTCCTCGATCTGATGCCGCAGCTTCTCCACATGAGCGGCGAGCTGATTTTCATCCTTTGGTGGTTGCTGTTCCCAGAGTGTCCCCTGAGTGCCTGCCGCTTGCTTCTGTCCTTCAGGCGTCTCGTTCTGCATTCTCTCTCTTTGCTCCTGATTTTTTTATGCCTGATCTTCTCTTCTTTTTAGAAGGCCTGATAGTGGAAAACGTCTGGCTGTCCTTCATACAGGCCCTCGATTGTCTTGCGCCATTGTATAAAGAGGGGACCACCCCGAAAATCAACGGTATGTGCCTCAAGGGATGTCCAGACGTTTGTAACCATGTAGCGTCCGGGATGCTCAATACAGCGGGTTGCGTGAGCCGAAATACAGTCAGGGTGCTCCCGGATCGTATCCAGTCCTTTGATAATTGCCTGTCCTAGTTCCTCTTCTTTGCCCGGGATAGCGGTAAAAAGGGCAATCTCTGTTACCATGTTTCATCCTCCCTTGATACTAAGACGTTCCAATTGGCGAGAGAAGACCGCACTGCTTCAGCCTCTTGATATCCTATCATGAATTGCCTGTCTGGTATAGGGTGTGAGAGAAAAGCAGAGCGAGAGCAGAAGCCCCTGCTCTCGCTCTGTGGCTCAGGCTGCTTTGCCTGTATCCCAATCTGTCGAGAAGGTTTTTTGCAACGTGGAGAGGACATCGGGGTCAGTAACGAGAATACCAACCTCCCGGTTCTTGTCCAGCGACGAGGTAGAGATGTTCTCGGAGCCGACAAAGCCAAGCTGTCCATCGGCAATGAATATCTTGGCGTGCATGATGAGCTTGCCCGCAAACTTCACCTTGACGCCGCCTTTCTTGATATGCTTGATACCTTCGTCATTGTTGTCCATTGAACGTGGCTTTGGCACAATGACCTGTACCTGAACGCCTCGCTTGGCGGCTGCAATGAGAGCGTTTTCAACCTCATCATCCTGCATCTCTTCTGCCTCGACCAGCAAGGTCTTTTTGCTATTGTTGATGATTGACAGGAAGTGGCTGCGTGAGTTCAACGGACTGAGCACAAGGTTTGGATTATCAAACGAGAAATCCTTGCGATCCCAGTCGGCGTTGAACATGTCGATGAGGACCTTCACGTCTTGAGGGTTTTTGTCAATGATGCCATATTCGCGGTTCGCTGCGCTGCTGCTGCCGCCAAGCGCTGACTTGGTCAGATTGGCCGTCATAATGTAGGCTGTTGTGCCGTCAAGAATCATGAGCTTGGAGTGGGTCAGGCGATATTTGGGGTTGGTCGCTTTTGCCTGTGCTCCCGCCGCCTTGAGCTTGTCCATTGTCTCCTGTGGTTTGGCTGCACCACCACCGCCATAGGGGTTATCTTCCAGCATTACCCGCACGTCTTTGCCTTTTTTCGCCGCCGATTGCAGTGCGCTTATCACGTTTGGCTCGGTCAGGAGATAGACCTGAACCCAGACTGACTTTTTCGCGCTGCTGATCGCATCGGTGATGACCTGATAGCCCGCGTCTGGCTCAACAAACACATCAACATCGTTTGCGCCATTTGACGAGGTTGGTGTGTTGTCTTCGCTCTGCTGGTTTTGTCCGCTTGTCGTTGGATTTCCTGTGCAACTGGCCAGAATCAGACAGAGCAGCAGTAATGCCAGAAAGGTGCTGGCAATTACTGACTTTTTCCGGGAGTGGTTCTGTGTCATGTGTTTTTGATACCTGTCTACGCTTTTTGTGCCCGACAGGCACTCCTTTCTATCCCGTTCTTGACAACGCTTACGCGCTGTGCATCCCTACTCCTGTTCACGAAACAGGTATATGTTCTTAATGAAAGAAAACCGGAAATGGATATCCTTTTTGCTGAAAGAGTGGCGGATCTTTCAGATGGTGCAGTCACATCATATCATGTCGACAGGGCTTTGTCGGCACGAATCAGGTGGGGAAAGCCCGAACGAGCTTTCCCCTTGCACCATCTTACGGATGGAGAGCGATAAACAAAGGAGCAAGCACAAGTGTGATCGTGCTCAGTAGCTTGATCAGCACATGCAGCGAGGGACCGGCGGTATCCTTGAAGGGATCACCAACGGTGTCACCGACCACACCGGCCTTATGGGGCTCGCTCTTTTTGCCCAGAACCAGCGCCCCGGCTTCGGCACGGTCGACCATCTCGCCCTGAGCATTGACACGGAGATATCCCGCCTCAATGTATTTCTTGGCATTATCCCAGGCGCCGCCGCCATTATTCAGGAAGAGTGCAAGCACGATGCCGCCCATTGTCCCGACCATCAGCAGGCCTGCTTCGGCATGAGGACCGAGAATTACCCCTACTGCGATTGGTGTCAGTACGGCCACCAGTCCGGGCAGGACCATTGCCCGCAACGCGCCCTTCGTGCTGATATCAACACAACGGGCATAGTCGGGGTCGGCTCGATCGGCCACATTTTCGGCCATAATCTTGGGGTTATCGCGAAACTGACGCCGCACCTCTTCAATCATTGCTTTTGCTGCCTTGCCCACGGCCTGAATCGCTAACGAGCTAAAGAAGAAGATCAATGTCAGCCCGATGAGCGAGGCAATAAAGACCGAGATATCAGCCAGATCGACCCGATAGACATCAGGCGTCGGGTTGTGGCGGAAGAGCTCGTCCAGGTAGGCGGTAAAGAGCAGAAAGGCTGCTAGTGCCGCGGACCCGATGCCGTACCCTTTGGTCAGGGCTTTGGTGGTATTACCCACGCCATCGAGTGCGTCGGTAATGTCACGCACTGCCTCGGCCTGTCCGCCCATTTCGGTAATGCCGCCCGCGTTATCGGTGATAGGCCCGAAGGTATCCATTGCCAGAATGTACGCGCAGCTCATCAGCATGCCCATTGTGGCGACGGCAGTGCCAAAAATGCCACCCGGGCTGATGACCATCGGCACGCCCGCGACCGCTGGCATCGTGACCTGACTCCCTAAAAAGAAGGAGAGGCCCAGTGCGCCACTGATCGCCAGCACTGGCAGGGCGGTGCACTCAAAGCCGATGGCGATGCCTGTAATAATTGTCGTGGCCGGCCCGGTCAGCGTGGAGGCGGCGATTTCGCGCACGGGACGCCAGGTACCGGCGGTGTAGTACTGGGTGATGTAGACAAAGGCAACGCTCAGCAAAATTCCCACAATACCCGAGAAACCGAACCAGAGCCAGCCGGGAATGTTGTAGTTGCCGGTGACGCCCGTCCCTTGCAGCAAGAGATAACTGCCAGCTACAACGCCGATGGCCGAGAGGATGCAGGTAATCCAGTAGCCGACGTTGAGCTGCTTCATGGCGATTTCGCCGGGGTCGCGACCTGCTGCCTTGTCCGGCTCGGTCACAATTGAGGGGCGAAGCCACATAATGCCGATGCCCGAGGCGATCAGCCCGAAGGCGCGAACGACCAGCGGAAAGAGAATCCAGCCAATATTATGTGTCGCCAGATAGAGATTGACGCCCAGAATCATCGCGCCAATGTTTTCGGCGGCGGTTGACTCAAAGAGGTCGGCGCCACGGCCCGCACAGTCTCCCACGTTATCGCCGACCAGATCAGCAATCACTGCCGGGTTGCGTGGGTCGTCTTCGGGGATGTTGGCTTCCACTTTGCCGACCAGATCAGCGCCAACATCAGCCGCTTTGGTGTAGATGCCGCCGCCGAGCTGGGCGAAGAGGGCAACAAAGCTCGCGCCAAAACCGAACCCGACAATCAGGGAGGGGGCAAGCTGCGGGTTGGTCAGGCCTCCGTAGGCAGTAAAAAGCAGGGAGACACCAAGCAAGGAGAGGGCAACAACCAGAAAGCCGGAGACCGCTCCGCCTCGTACGGCCACAGTTAACGCTTCTCCCAGGCTCCGCCGGGCCGCGCTGGCTGTACGGATGTTGGATTTGACCGCTACGTACATGCCGATGTAGCCAGAGATACCAGAGCAGAGAGCGCCGATCAGGAAGGCAACCGCGGTGTGCCAGGCCAGATCCCATTTCTGGGCCAGACTCCCCTGACTCAAGAGATACAGTACGCCTGCTACGAGGATTGCGGCAAAGATGGAGAGTACGGCGATGGTGCGATATTGCCTGTGCAAGAATGCCATTGCCCCTTTAAAGATAGCGTCTGCCACTTTTTGCATGGCCGGGGTGCCGGTATCCTTACGTAAAACATAGTTGGCAAGGAAGGCCGCGAAAAGAATTGCCAGTAGCCCTATGCCTATGGGAACCCAGATGTAGTTGGTCACGATAGACAGCCTCCTTTCACGAAGCCTGACTCGAAGCGAAGCCGCGTGAGCGCTGACACTCACGCATTCGGCTTGTGTCTTACGATGACTGAACGTCCCTCCTACAATCATTGTAAAAAAAGGTGATGCAGCTTCCCTCTCTCTGGTAGAGAGGGAGAATCGAAAGATAGTGTAACATATGCGCGTATTCTGTGACAAGAGAATTTTATCCTATTTACACATATATGGTTTTTGTAATGAATCTATTCTGGTAAATTTCCTGTCGATCGGGCTCTTTCTGCTCGCTTGATTATACAGGCAATGCCGGAAATACGTGTATATTTGTCGAGTATAAAGGGAAAAATTTGTATAGATGTGCTTTTCTGAGAAAACAGAAGAAGAGTGTGTTCCTTGCTTAGAAGAAAGAGAAATAGGCATGAATCGTGTTGAGAAGGGCAGGGCCGGCAAGGGGACAGTATATTGATATTTCAATTCATAGTTGTGGAAAATGGAAGCGCTTTTCTATTCTCACTCAAATGAAAAACGCTTCCAAAAAAGGCTAGGCCACCCGCGACCCAGGCGAGTGGCAGACGAAGCAGACATCATTTCTCGTCTTTGGTGTTCATCGCGGCCTCGATCCGTGGCAGGACCGGTACAACCTGCTTCTTGCGCGAGACGAGACCCTCAACCACGATAGAGTGACCATCTTTCTCCAATGGCGCATTGAAGACCTCGGAGGCAGCGGCCTCGCAGTTGTGGAGCAGCAGGCGGCAGCGCATGTTCAGAATGTCAACGATCATGAACATGAAGGCGGTGTAGTTGCGCTCTTTGGAGAGCCGTTTCATCGTATCGAGCAGTTCAGGTAGGCGCTTCTCGACAGTGGCCGGGCTGGCGGTCTCGACGGTGCCTACAGCGAACTTACCGGAGCGCACATTGAACTCCTTGAAATCGGAGGTCAGCAGTTCCTCGGCGTCCTTCTCGTTGAGCTCGCTGGCGGCGGCGGCAAAAATGGCCTGTCCATATTCCTCGATATCTTCTCCGGCGATGGCGGCCAGCTCGGCTGCTACCTGCTCATCGGTCGGGGTGCAGGTGGGAGAGCGCAGGATCAGCGTGTCATAGAGTAGACCAGCGAGCAGGAGTCCGGCAACCTCGCGCGGAATGGCGATCCCCGCTTCATGATAGAGTTTGGTGATGATTGTGCCGGTGCAGCCTACCGGTTCAGCGCGGAACATGATCGGCTTGCTGGTGTAGACATCGGCAATGCGGTGATGGTCGATAATGCCGAGGAGTTCGGCTTCGTCGATGCCATCAACGGCCTGCGAGCGCTCGTTATGGTCAACCAGAACCACCCGCTTCGGACGCGGCTTGATCAGGTCTGTGCGGGACACGTAGCCAACCAGCCGGTTGTCAGCGTCGACGACGGGCAGCGAGCGGTGTCGCATGATGGATCCCTTGATCTCGCTAAGCAGATCCTCCGGGTGGCAGAACTCAAAGTCGCGGTTCATAATATCCTGAACCTGAATACTCAGATTGATCAGGCGAACGGCGGTAAAGGTGTGATGCCCTGTGCTGATGACCATAACTCCATGCTGCCGGGCGGCAGAGAGGGTCTTTTCTGAGACGAGCAGATCACCGGTAATGACCAGGGCGGCGGCACCATTTTCGATGGCGGTGAGCTGTGCGTCTTCGCGATCGCCAACCACGACGAGGCATCCCGGCTCAATGTACTCGGTCATGGTCTCGGCTTCCATCGCGCCAACAAGGATGCGGTTGCCTAATGGCTTGCGTCCCTCAACCAGCACGCGACCACGCAGCACCTTGACCAGATTCTCTTTATGCAGGGGAATCCGGTTAACGGACTGTGGATCAAGATCATTGAAGAAGAGCTTGGCGAAGTCCTCGTTGGTGATAATACCATGGACCTTGTTGTCTGCATCGATGACGGGCATTGAGCGGCGCTCATGCTCCTGAAGGAGCTGGCCTGCTTCAAGTAAGGGCTGATCGATATGAGCAGAAATAACGCCACGGCGCATGACATCTCTGACTTGCAGGTAGACATCGTCGAGAGCTTCAGGAGGCGTAACGTTATAGCGGTCGAGCACAAAGCGAATTTCCGGCTTCAATTTTCCATTGCGGGCGGGAATGGCGTTCTCGTTTCCCTGCATCTGTAGAAGCCGAGCATAGGCATATGCTGAGGCCACCGAATCCATATCTGAGCTTTTATGTCCAATTACGTATATTGGCTGTGCCATTTGGTTACTCACTCCGAAATTTTGGGGTCTTTTCTAGTCACTTTTGATGTAGGGAATTGGTGACTCTCGAATTATCTCTTGAATGCGGCATGCCGTCAAGCTTATCTTAGCTGTATCTGACGCGTGAGTTGATTTCTTACGTAGATCTGCCCCATTTTACCACAGCCATTTGCTGATAGATGAAGCCTCTTTACAAGCCGATTTGTGTCGAAAGATGCTTTTCAGTATGCCGCTTTCTTGCTTCTTTGCTGAAAGAGCACGCCAGCACATGGATCAGGCCCCTCTGCTGTCCGCATCTTACCCCCTCCATTTTTAGTATAAAGAGTGGTAGAAAGACGGTGAAATGCCTGCTTCCATTCGCTGGCCTGTTCTGTCACACAAACAAGCGAAAAAGACCTCCCCGACAGGAGAGGCCTCATCGAGTCTGGTTTTAGTGTGCCGCCTCTTCGACGAAGCGCACCATGACCTCCATATCATCCAGTGCGCGTTGAGCGACCGGATTGTTCTGTCTGGGAACCTGTGCAAGGGCCTTGTATGCCCGCTGACAATACTGACTCAGGAAAGTACGGCAATACGCCCGGGTGCCTGTGCGCTCCATGCATTCCAGCACGGTACGAACCTGCTCGGTGCTCAGTGGCTCCTGCTGCTGGTAGATCTGCTGAAGCCTTGCTCGATCCTCGGCGCTGGCCTGTTCGAGCGCATGAAGGATGGGCAGGCTTTTCTTGCGTCGATAGATGTCGCCTGCTTCAGTCTTGCCCAGTTCGGCGGTAGTTGCCCAGACGCCAAGCAGATCATCGCGTACCTGAAAGGCCAGACCGATCGCTTCGCCGAAGGTTCGCAGGCTCTCAATAGTGGCCTGATCCCGGGTGCCAAGCATCGCGCCCATCTCGGCTGCACAGGCCATGAGCGCTGCGGTCTTGCGTTGTATCATATCGATGTACATGGCTGTCGAGACCTCGGTCTGATCCTCGAAGCTCATGTCCAGATATTGGCCTTCGGCAAGGGTCAGGCAGCTTCGGTCGAGGACACGCCCGAGCCGCGCTGCAATCTCGCCCTCAACGCCTTTTTCCAGCACATCCCAGAGGGCAAGCCGTGAGAGGGCAAACATGCCATCTCCGCTGTTAATGCCGTGTGAGGCTCCCCAGATGCTCCAGAGAGTGCGGCGGTGGCGTCGTTCTTTATCGCCATCAACGATATCATCGTGAATCAACGTGAAATTATGGGTCAGCTCGACTGAGGCGGCAGCCGGGAGCGCCCGTTCAAGATAATCCTGCTCGTTGGACAGTCCCCAGGCCCCGGCAGCTTCGTAGGCGAGGAGCAACAGGGTCGGGCGCAGGAGCTTGCCCGGATTGCTGCTGGTCGGCGTGAAGCTGGCATCAACCCAACCGAGATGGTAACGCATCTGCCCGTAATAGGGGGCGAGGTCGTTCGCGCTCTGGACGGTGGCGGGATCTGCCGCGATGCGCTCAAAGCTGGCCTTGAGAGCGTCACTGATGCGCTGTTGATAGCGCGTTAATGTCGCGTAGAGAGTTGGTGATAAGGTCATGCTAACAGAATTCTTCCCTGTTTTTGAATAATGAAGAACGGCCCTTCCTCTCTCCTTGCTTGCTTCTCTGCTTTTGTGTTGGAAAGAGGAAGGGGGTATTTTTCTCCCGTGACTTCTCTATTAGATTATAGCAGTTTTTTAGGGATGGAAGTAGAAGAAGACAGCGGCAGCAACAGTTCCTAGAGCAACGAGGGTTCGAGCCAGCCCTTTGAGGCCGCCAACAAAGTGCAGGGGTGAACAGAGGTCACAATATCGGTTCACATACTGGTAACGGTGGCCTCGCATCCCGTCGCGAATAATCGTGACATCCTCTGACTTGCGCTGGGTATGCAGCTCGTCACAGATATGCCGTCCGCAGCCGCGACAGAAAAAGTTATCGACAAAGTGTGAGGTATGGGAGATTGACCACTGATCGGGGTAGACCTGAATGCCACACACATAACAGATCTGTTCCTGTGCAAGCCTCATCTGGCGTTCCGCGCAGGGGGAATGATGCTGTTTCGGAAAGTGCTCCTGACAGAAGCTCAGATTGCAGTCGGGACAACGCCCCAGGGCTTCCTCTTCGCATTCCCGGCAGCGGCGTGAGGCAACGACCTTATGGAGCTGTCTGCCCTCGCGTATTGTGCGATTCACCTTCGGCATATGCTTCTCTCTTTTCTTTACTTTGTATCTTCAGGCAGAGCGCTCTAGAGGCGCTCTCTTCTCTTACGTAGAGGCCGTATGGAAAGGTTTCTCTCTGCTATTATAGCATGTTGCTTATCGGGGAAAGAGAAAAATGGGCATATCGGCATATAGCTTGCCTTCTGCTCTGTTCTCTGGCCCTCCTGTTTTCTGGCTGAAGAGAGGTAAGAGGAGGTGAAAGCAGGAAGAAGCGGCAGCTTTTGTTTGCCTTCGTTTTGCCCACAGGTTATGATAAGGGATGGTATTATTGTATCCTTGTTTCTTTTTGAAGCTGTTGTAAGTGAGGATATGTCCATGTCCCAACCACTAGCACCTACAACCTGGGGCCCCTACCAGTTGGAGTGGGGAACTCGGACCTATATCATGGGAATCGTCAATGCGACCCCCGATTCTTTTTCAGGTGATGGTCTCAAGCAGGCTGATCTAACCGTTGAGGAGGTGGTCAAACAAGCAGTCTCCCAGGCGCAACACTTTGCCGGGGAGGGCGCGACGTTTATCGATGTCGGTGGCGAGTCAACGCGTCCCCATGCTCTCAGGGTCTCGGCTGAGGAGGAATTGGCCCGCGTGATTCCGGTGATTCGCGCTATGCGGCGAGAGCTTCCCCCGGAGACGATCATCTCGATTGATACCTATAAAGCGATTGTGGCGGAACAGGCGATCGCTGCGGGCGCAAATCTTATCAATGATATCTGGGGCTTTCAGTATGATCCTGATATGGCGGTCGTAGCGGCAGAACAGGGTGTACCTGTGGTGCTGATGGCGAATATGCGTGGCATCCCCAAGAAACGTGACATTATCAGTGATATCTTGCGCTTTCTCTCGACGAGCATTGATAAGGCTCTGGCCGCCGGCGTGGAGTGGGAGCGCATTATTATTGATCCCGGAATCGGCTTCGGAATGACGCCTGAAGAGGATGTTACGGTGCTGCGACGGCTCGGGGAGCTTCGTTCGCTTGGGCGCCCCATCCTGCTTGGCACCTCGCGTAAGTCGCATATCGGGCGTATTCTTGGCGGCTTGCCTGCCTCCGAGCGCCTGGAAGGGACTGCCGCGACGGTCGCACTTGGCATTGCGCAGGGTGCCGATATTGTGCGCGTGCATGATGTACGTGAAATGCTACGCGTTGCTAGAATGAGCGATGCTGTGGTGCGTGGCTCATTTGCCCTTGAGTAACGCGTGATCTTGCAAACCAGAAACTTGCTAGTAAGGAATCAGTGGAACTCGTGAACTACCAGGATGCACTTGCGTATATCTACGGCTTTAGCGACTATGAGCGCAGTGGCAAGTATACGCGTGACCGT
>Ga0164243_10010653_pt1 | contig 13200 bp, 10 predicted proteins | sample OricompcompostOP_FD_108781 | JGI IMG/M metagenome (GOLD analysis project Ga0164243, IMG submission 108781) | Organic Plus compost microbial communities from Emeryville, California, USA - Original compost - Organic plus compost (OP) | ecosystem: Engineered > Solid waste > Mixed feedstock >... | reverse complement strand
TCGCGGATGGGCTCCGCGCCCCCGGTCTGCAGCGCAAGCTCGATGAGCTCGAGGCGCGCAAGGCCGCGATCGAGAAGATGTTGTCGGATCCGCCCCCGCCGGTGCGTCTGCACCCGAACCTCGCCGCGCTCTATCGTCACAAGGTCGAGAGCTTAAGCGAGGCGCTTGCCGATCCGGAGACCCGCACGGAGGCATTGGAGATCCTGCGCGCGCTGATCGAGCGCGTGCTGCTCCATCCCGTCGACAATGGCTTCGAGATCGAGCTGGTGGGTGCGATCGCGAACATGGTTGCCATTACGAATGATGCGGAGCCCCAACGCAAAAAAGCCGTCCCGGAAGGGACGGCTTTGGATGCCTATCGACGTTCGATAAAGGTGGTTGCGGGGGCACGCAACCACTTATACCGAACTCGGCTCCGCTGGCAGAAAAGGCCATCCTGAAAGCGAATGGCGGCCAAGCACGCAACCATATTTCACATGTGTGCCGCTCCTCAGATCAAAAAGCGAACATCCATATGTCGAGTTCTACGTCTCCCAGACGTGCCCCCCCTGTTCAACTCGCCCGCTAAGTCAAATACTTAGCGGGCGTCTTTTTATTCTGAGCAGCTGCGGATGGTCACTGGGGTCTCAATCCGTGGTGCTTGGCGGCTTCGATCTCAGGAATGGCCTTGACCAAGTCTCGGGCCCTGTTGTTGTGGACTCATTTAGACCGCTTCAACGTGATCTTTCCGGCCGTATTCAGAGCCTTATGCCAGTTCCGATTTGTCCAGTAGACACCTTCCAAATAGGCTTGGCCGGAATCCATCTCCTTGAGGTCGAGACACGCCGCGCCGTAATGACGGTCGCTGTCCGAATCGAGCGGCTTCAACGTTGTGTTCTCGTACAGATAATACAGGCGCACCGCGCTGTCCTCATGGTCCCGAGTCACGCGCACGGAGATGGTCTTCGAGTTCGAGTAGTCCCGTAGGCTAGCACAGCGCCATATCCAAGTTATGTCGACCACGCCCACCCAATTGGCCAGCGTTATCCCACCTCAGCTGACCGAGCCATTCCGCTCATGTGACAGTGCCGGCACAAGTGCTGGCAACCACGAGAGCGGAACTCCAACAGGCCCGATCCGGCCTGGTCGCCCAGGCGCTGGAGATCAAGAAGTTGAAAGCTCGGCTGGGCCGGCTGAGCCGGCTCCAGTTCGGCCGCCCCTCTGAGAAGCTGGATCGGCAGATCGAGCAGTTGGAACTTCGGCTCGACGATCTGGAAGAGGATATCGGCCGATCGGAGCAGACGGTCCCGGCCGCTGTGGTCCCGCTGCCTAAAGACAAGGCCAAACCGGTCCACAAGCCACTGCCCAGCCACCTGCTGCCCGACACCGGCATCACCGCCGGCGCGGGCCACCGGCTCCAGTCTACGACTGGCGGCGCGCCCAGCCTTCCGGCCGGGCTTGCCGTTCGGCGGCCCCTCAGATCAGGCCTTCCTCCTTCAGGAAGCTGGTCGCGACCTCCTTGATCGTCTTCTTCTCGACGTCGACGCTTCCGTTGAGACGCTGCATGGTCGGGTCGTCGAGCCGGACCGACAGCGATTCAAGAATTTTCTCCAGGTCCGGATGTGCTTCGAGCGTGTCCTGGCGCACGACCGGGACGAGAGCGTAGTTCGGGAAGAAGTTCTCCTCGTCCTTGAGAAGCTTCAGGTCCAAGGCGGCGATCTGGCCGTCGGTCGCCTGGACGACGACGACGTCCACGTCCCCGTTCGCCATCGCGTTGTAGGCCAGGCCGAGATCCATCGGCCTTAGATTGGCGCGGCCGACGTCGAAGCCGTAGACCTCCTGAAGTCCGACCAGCCCGTCCTGCCGTTTGGGAAACTCGGCGGTGGTGGCCATGATGATCTCCTCGCCGGCATTGTAGGCCGCCGCCAGGTCGGCGATGGTTTCCATGCCCTCGGTCTTCGGGTTGTCCTTTCGGACCGCCACGGCATAGGTGTTGTTCGCGGTCGAGGGGGCCAGCCAGACCAGCCCCTTCTCGGCGTCGAGCTCCTTGACCCGCTTATACGTCTCTTCCGGCGTGAGCTTCTCGGTGACCTTGTTGAAGACGATCAGCGAGGTTCCGGTATATTCCCAGTAGAGGTCGACCTGGCCGCTTTCGAGGGCCGAGCGCACGATGGTCGTGCCCATGCCGACGTTCTTCTCGACGTCAAAGCCCTCGCTCTCCAGAAGCTGCGACGTGACCTCGGCGAGGATCAGCTGTTCCGTGAAGCCCTTGCCGCCAACGACGATCTCCTGCGCAAACGCCGAAGAGATTCCGAACGCCGAGAGTGCCGCGGATGCGACAAGGGTGATGATCTTGTTTCCCAACACTTCCAACTCCTTCTTCCTGGTTATTCGTAGGTTCAACGAAGAGGATTCACGCCCTTGGGCACGACCCAGTACTGGCCCTGGCCGATTGCGAAGTCGATCAGGATGGCAAGCAGCGCGGTCGGAATCGCTCCGGCCAGCATCATCGGCAGGTCATTGAGGGCGATGCCGGTGAAGATCAGCTCGCCAAGGCTGCCGCCGCCGATCAGGAAGGCGAGAGGCGCGGTGCCGACATTGATCGCAAGCCCGGTGCGAATGCCGGCCAGGATGACGAAGGCCGCGTTTGGCAGCTCGACCTGGAACAGCATCTGCCGGTCGGTCATGCCCATGCCGCGCCCCGCCTCGAGCAGCCGCGGCGGGACGGAGCGCAGACCGGCGATCGTGTTCAGGAGAACCGGCAGCAGCGTCATGACGAAAAGGCCGAAGATCGCCGGCGGTGCGCCGATTCCCAGGAACGACATGGAGAGGGCCAGGACGGCCAGCGTCGGGATGGTCGTGCCGAGATTGACGAACTGCGTGGCGAAATTCGTGTAGCGGTGAAAGCGCGGCCGCGTCAGCAGAATGCCGAGCGGCACGGCGAAGAGGATCGCCAGAGCGCTCGACACGGCGACGAGGAAGATGTGCTGCCGGATGAGATAGAGCACGTCCTCGCTGTACATGAGCATTGCCGACAGCGTTCCGCTTGCCTGCAGATAGGCGCCGAGGGCGAAGACGGCGACAAGCTGCACGACCCGCCGGAGAGTCGCGAAGGGTCGGCCGGAGCGGTTGGAGGCGGCCATCGGTCAGCCGTCCCGGTACGTGGCGCCGAGCGCGTGGGTGATGCCGCGCTGCGTCACATACCCCTTGAAGAAGCCGTCGTCGTCGACGCAGGCAAGCCACGAGACACCGCGCGCGAACATGGTCGAGACCGCCGTGCGAAGATCGTCGGCCACGTTCACGACCGTCGGCAGCTTTTCGTAGTGCTCCCCGACCGTGCCCTTCCTGCCGCGGGCGGCGTCCAGCGTGACGAAGCCCCGCGCGCGCCCCTGCGGGCCGACCATGACGATCGAGATGTGGCCGGCCTCCTCCATCATCGCCGCGGCGGCTTCCAGCGTGTCCTCCGGGCGCACACGGCAAGGTTCCGCCTCCATCACGTCCGCCACCTTTATCAGGCGCAGCCGCTTCAAGGTGCGGTCCGAGCCGACGAAATCGGCAATGAAGGAATTGGCGGGATGGGCGAGCAGATCGTCCGGCGCGGCATACTGGAGCAGCCGTCCCTCGCGGAAGATCGCAATCCGGTCGGCCATCTTCACCGCTTCGTCGATGTCGTGACTGACGAAGACGACGGTCTTCTTCAGTCGCGCCTGGAGCCTCATGAACTCGTCCTGGATCACCTCGCGGTTGATCGGGTCGATGGCGCCGAACGGTTCGTCCATCAGGAGAACCGGGGGATCGGCCGCGAGCGCCCGCACCACCCCTACTCGCTGCGCCTGACCGCCGGAGAGCTCCTTCGGATATCGCTTCAGGAAGATCCCGGGATCGAGATTGACCATCTCCAGAAGCTCGCCCGCTCGCTGGCGCGACCGCTTCCTGTCCCAGCCGAGCATGTCGGGGACGATCGCGATGTTGTCCTCGACCGTCTTGTTCGGAAACAGGCCGATCTGCTGGATGACATAGCCGATCGAGCGCCGGAGCGTCACCTGGTCGACGGTCGCGTTGTCCTTGCCGTCGATCAAGATCCGACCCGACGTCGGCGGGATCAGCCGGTTGATCATCTTCATGGTCGTCGTCTTGCCGCAGCCGGACGGCCCCAGAAGCACGCAGATGGATCCCGCCGGCACCTCCATCGACACGTTGTCGACGGCGGTCGTCCCTCCGAAGATCTTGGTAACGTTCTCCAGTGTGATCATCGGCCCTCCCTGAGCCCTGGCGAGGTCAGATAGCGTTGCAGCGTGAGCAGCGAGAAATCGGCAATGATGGCCAGCACGCTGACCGCCACCGCCCCGGTGACGAGCTGCCTGATATCGATCTGCGAGATGCCTTGCGAGATGAAGGCGCCGAGGCCGCCCGCGCCGATATAGGTCGCGATCGCGCCGACGGCGATGTTGAGGACGACCGCATTCCGGACGCCGCTGATGATGACCGGCAGCGCGATCGGCAGCTCCACATGGCGCAGCCGCTGCACCGGCGACATGCCCATGCCGCGCGCTGCCTCACGGAGCGCCGGACTGATGTTCATGATCGCCGTATAGGTATTCCGGATGATCGGCAGTTGCGCGTAAAGGGTCAGCGCGACGACGGCCGGCACGTAGCCGATGCCGTGGCCGAAGGGCGAAAGGAGCGGGATCAGAAGACCGAACAGCGCGATTGAAGGGATCGTCATGATCACCGCCGCGCCGTAAAGGACGCGGTCGGCCAGCCCCTTGTTCTGGGTGATGAAAATGCCGAGCGACACGCCGGTCGCAATCGCGACCAGCACTGCGACCCCGACCATCGAAATGTGCTCCAGGGTGCGCTCGGCAATCAGGTCGAGGTTGTCGACCATGTAGCGCAATACTTCCATCGTCGTCGAACTATCTCCTAGAGTTCGCAATAGAGGACCGCTGCGCTCCCGCAGGTGAAGCGCAACGGTAAAGACCCGGCGACCATTCAGGCGTCGGTCGTCTTCACGGCCATCGATGGGCGTACCCCGTCGGCGTCGATGATCGTGCCGCCGGAGAGCCCGTTCGCAATATTCAGGACGGCCGTCCGATAGATTGCGACGCCTCCACTTCCGAAGGCGTCCTGAACCCCGCCGCGAGGCGAGGCTGGTCCTCGCACCGCTCCTCCCGGAGGTCCAGGCAGCGCAGCGCGGCTCTGCCTGGACCTGATCGTCAGAGGAGATTTCGTCTCAGACCGGCCCTTCAAGGAACTCGTCCTCGTAGGGGAAGCGGGACAAGAGCTCCGTCCCGGTCTCGGTGATCAGGATCTCGTCCTCGAGCTTGACGCCTTCGCGCCCGCCCTTCTCGCCGATATAGCTTTCGACGCTGACCACCATGCCCGGGACGAGATAGCCATCCCGGCCATATGTTTCATAGTCCATAGCATGCGCGATGAAAGGTGTCTCGCCATGCATGCCGACCCCGTGCATGACCGAGGTGTAGCGCTGGTCCACGAACCGGTCCGGGATCTTCCAGGCCTTCTCCGCGACTTCGCGGAACGCCATCCCGGGCTTCACGACCCCGATATTGTGCTGCACCTGGTCGTAGGCCATCCGGTATAGCATCTTCTGATACTTCGTCGGCTTGCCCGGCCCGCATCGGAAGGTACGTGAGAAGTCGGAGTAGTAGCCGTAACAGCCGATCGTGTCGGTATCGAGCGCCACCAGTTCGCCGGGCCTGATCTTCCGGCCGCTCGCCTCGTTGAACCACGGATTGGTACGCTGGCCGGAGGAGAGCAGGCGCGTCTCGATGAACTCACCGCCTTGCCGGATCACCTCGTGATACATAGTGGCAAAGAGTTCGTTTTCCGAGACGCCGGGCTTGATCGCGTCGCGCACGGCCGCGACGGCCGCTTCCGCGCCGGCCATGCTGACCTGTAGGCACTTGATCTCGTCCGGCGTCTTGACCGCCCTGACGGCAAGGATCTCCCCCTGGCAGTCCTTGACCGTGCACCCGCGTTTCTCCAGCGCGACGGCATGGAGATGCTGGCACCGGTCGAGGCCGATCGTCATGGATCCGCCGCCATAGGTCTTGAGAAGGTCGACGATCTCGTCCGCGAAGGGGCCGGCGGTCTCGTCGTCGCGTCCCGAAACCGACGACCAGACCAGCTTCGACGGCCGGGCCTCGTTCACCGTGTCCAGCACCGTCGAGACGTGATAGCTCTGCGGGTACTCGAACAGGATGATCGGCCCTTCGACCGGGATGAAGAAATACCGGGTCGAGTTCCGCAGGAAATAGCCGAACATGTTGCGCGATCCGGTCGCGTAGCGCTGGTTGTACGGATCGAACAGGACGACCGCGCCGTATCCGGCCTCGCTCATCCAGTCGCGCAGCCTCTTCAGGCGCCCTTGCCGCAGGGCGTCCGCGTCGATAAAGGAGGGCTCGGTGTCGGACAGCCACATGCCGCCGGCCTCGTCGGCCGTGGCCGGATGCCTCATCCTCTCGGCCCAATCGACCTCGTCGATGCTATGGGGATCGAAAACCACGATGCTCATGGGATCACCTCTGGTTCGGCGGAAGATAGACCAATGGGGCATCCCGGGTTATGCGGATTCCCGCGCGATATGTGCGAAATTCCGCGAAATGCGGCCTTTAACGTCCGTCTCTCCCGATCGTTCCGCCCCTCCCTCTCGCGCCATAGGGAATGAGTGCAGGGCCCGACGGCACGATGGCGGCCGCCCCCCGAGGCTATTTGGCGGCGGTTCTGTTCCGCCTCGCGCGGTTGGGGGTATCGCTGAAATGTTCCTTGAACGCGCGGGAAAAGCTCGACGCATTTCGGAAGCCGCAGATCAAGGCGATTTCTCCCACCCGAAGCGTCGAGTGGAGGAGCAGATCCGCGGCGCGCCGGAGCCGCAGATTTCGGTAGTATGCGTTCGGGGTCGTATTGAGTTCGAGCTGGAACGCGCGTTCCAGCTTGTCTGTCGAGCCTCCCAATCGTCGGGCGAGCTCCGACATGCTTAGGCGGTCCTCTACGGCGTCTTCCATAATGGCCACCGCCGACAGCACAAATTCGTCGCGGATGCCGGTGCGGGTGCGCAGCGGCATCATGCGCCGGTCGACATTCGACCGGAGCGGGCTGTGCATGTACCATTCGGCGACGCCGGCCGCGAGTTCGGCTCCGTAGTCTCTCCTGATTAGTTCCAGCATCATGTCGAGACTGCCGACGCCTCCGGCCGAGGTAAACCGCCTCCGGTCGATGACGTAGAGGTCGCGACGCAGGTCGAGCTCGGGAAAGGTCTCGCCGAAGGCCGCCTGGCTTGTCCAGTGCAGCGTACAGGAGTGGCCGTCCAGCAGGCCGGCGCGGGCCAGGAAGAAGGCGGCATCTGCAACAGCACCGATATGTGCGCCGGCCCGCAGATTTCTCCTGATCCAGACCACGGCGTCATCCGCGACGACTTGATCGGCGTCGCCGCCCGAACACACCACGATACGGTCGACCTCCGGCGCTGTGCCGACCGTGTGATCGGGCTCGATGGCGATACCGTTCGACGCGCGGATCTTGTCGTCCCGCAAGCCGACGGTGATCCATGAATAGCGGGCCGTTCCGGCGAGGACATTGGCCGCCCGCAACGGTTCGATGACGGAGCTGAACGCCATCAGCGAAAAGCCGGGAAGGACCAGAACAGCGAAGCTGATCGGCGCCTCGGCAGTTGGTGGTGAATTTCCGTCGTTCTCGATTGCTCGACCACTCGCCAAATTGGATCGACCGGGCTCAAGTCACTAGAGGACGGCGACTCTTCCGCGCGGACAAGCCCGCGTCAACGGTCGATGCCCAGGCGTGCTGAGGAACGACTAATAAACTAATAAGACGTGCATCGAGCGCTGCTTCAACAAGCTCAAACCTTCCAGCGCATCGTCACTTGAGCCACGACTTCCGTACTGTTCACGTCCTCGCCTTTACGCGCGTCGTCGCCGAGCGCGACCGAGTTAAGGCAGAAGCGGTCGAATTTCGGACGACGCTCGATCACATCCAGCCCCAGGCGCGGGCGCTCATCGCCACCCTTTTGGATCCAATGAAGGCGCTACGACCTCGTCGGCCGGATGGGTTGGAGGCCGCCGATCGGCCGGGCCGCGGGCCTGATTGCCTCAGGCGCCGGCGGCACGTGTCCCAAGTTGCCGTGCGGCCGGGTCTTGTCGTCCGGTTCAGTCTTCCAGCATGTCTGCCCGGTGGCGGCGCTCCTCGGCGTCCAGATGCGCCTGGGTCACGCGACCGAAGATGTTGCGCGTCCGCTCGGGTCGGCCGATGACGCCGGGGTTCTTAGCGTAACCCAGTATGAGCGTGTGCCGCTCCTCTCGCCCCTCGACCGGTGCCACTCTGTGGAGCGAGTAGCGGCCGAAAAAGATCTGCAGGTCGCCCGGAGAGAGCCGCAGCGATTGAACCTGGTCGCGTTCGCCAGCCAGCACCCGGCCGACCGCATCGTAGTTCTCGCCTTCGGGCGAGCGAATCCCGGGACAGTACTCGAACGTCCCTCCGGCTTCCGGCTCGACCGTCATCAGGCTCACGATGAACTCGTTGGTGTCGTAATGCCAGGGATGCTGACAGCCCGGGCGAAGCACGTTGATCACCAGGCCGGCCAGGGGATCGGCGTACTCGTGAATCCGCTCCGCTTCGACACAGCGTGCCACGAGATGCTTCAGGCGAGGATCCTCGTACAGATGGCGAATAAGCGTATCCGGACCGATCTGATCGCCGGCGACGAAGCCGTTGTCGCGCCGTTGAAAGACGTTCTTCGGATGATCTTGGGGCAGGGTCGGATCGCCGCTGCCATTGTAGGGGTTGGTCCGCGTGCTGTTGAAATGCGCGGTCGGTGCCAGGCGGCGCGATTCCGCCTCCAGCGCCGTCAGGGCGTCCGGGCGGATGAAGCCCTTCAGCACGACGCAGCCCGTATCGGCGAGTTGGCTGCGGCACTGGGCCACGAGTTCCCGGCCCCCGGGGCCGTCCAGGTCGTCCAGTGGATAGCGGGCGATATCGATGATGTCTCCTGCGACGCCGGTCGCTTTGCCGGGGCTATCGGCTCGATTGGCGGCGGCCTCCATTGATCCTCCTTCTGGTCAGTCGTTTGCAGAGCTCCCGTGCCCGGGAGAGCGTCCCCACCATACAGCCGATGGAATTGATGAGAAAAACGAGTATTTGATATCGAACCCATGAGGATTCTTGATAGTCAGGCCATTCCCAATGAACACCGAGCTTCTTCTCAGCTTCGTGGCCGTCGCAGAGCATGGCGGGTTTTCGGCCGCGGCCCGTGCGCTCAATCGCACCCAGTCGGCGATCAGTCTGCAGATCAAGCGATTGGAGGAGCAGCTGGGCACGCCGGTGTTTCGGCGAACCTCCCGAAAAATCGAACTGACTCCGGCCGGCGGCACGTTCCTGCCCTATGCGCGCCGCCTGCTGCAGTTGCAGGACGAGGCCATCTCCGCCGCCGCCGCCACCGAGCAGGCCGGGCCCGTGCGATTGGGCCTTTCCGACGAGCAGGCGGCGGCATACCTTCCGACGGTCCTGCCTGCGTTCACTGCGAAGTTCCCGGCCGTCCCGGTGGAGGTCACATGCGATCTCTCGCCGATCCTGATCGATCGTTTGCAAGCCGGCCTGCTCGACCTGGCGCTCGCGGTCCGGCACGGACCGACGGCGACCGGTCGGGTTGTTGCACAGCAGCCTCTGGTCTGGGTCGCAGCCGCGGACTTTTGCCTGGACCCAGGCCGCCCCGTGCCGCTGGCCGTCAACCCCGAGAGCTGTGTCTATCGGGCTCAGGCCTTGGCCGCGCTCAGCCGGTCCAACCGGAAATGGCGGGTCGTCTACACCAGTCAGAGCTCGACCGGAATCAACATTGCCGTCGCATTGGGCATGGCGGTGGCGGTCAAGGCGGCGCGCTCCGTGCCGCCCGGCTGCCGCGTCCTGGGCGCGGCCGACGGCCTGCCGCCCCTGGCGCCTGCCCTGATCGAACTTCACCGGGCGCCGACAGTCTTCTCCCGTCCGGCCGAGCTGCTTGCTCAGCTAGTGCTGGAGGCTCTCGACGGCGGCGAAACCGAACTCGCTGCGCCTGTCGACCGTCATGGCGCGCATTCCACCAGTGGCTCGAGTACAGGTCCGGCATAGGGGCCAGCGGGCGGTCGCGTGGCGGATCCGGAGGTCGAAGCGCGATGGCCAAGCCTCTGGACGTCCGGCAGGTCATGCCCGATCAGGTCGGGGGCCGATACGGGCGCGACCAGTTGGGGACCGCCCCTCGGTCTCTGGCACCGTGTACGCCTTCCGCGCCAAGCGGACCGACCGGACAAAGCTGAACTAGGCCGTTCCACCAATCTGCCACGGTAGCACTAGAACGTTTTCCGATCGCTCACAGTCGCAGCCCGCAGCGGCAAGGTCGTTCTGGCATTCTGCAGGGGGCCCTGGCTCATATCCGCCGAAGCGAGCCGGGCGCCGGCGTTGGCTACCGCCTCACGCCGTGCCCGCCAGGGCGACCATTGGCATCAACGATCTGGGCAGGGATCCTGATCGAAGTCGTGATCACGGCGGCGGTCTGCGCCCGGTAACGACGCCCGGTAACGACATCGTACGGAATCTGATGCCGCCGAGCGGGGCTGCTCGGCGGCTTTCTAAAACGTCACAATCGACGCAGGCAAGAACCGCTGACGCTCCTCGCGGAAACGCTGTGCGATATAGGACCGACATATCTTCACCCTTTGTAGATTGTGCGCGTCCGGTTGCGACATCATCCAGTAGCTGCGCCGGAATCCAACCTCCGGCAGAATCTTCTCAAGGTCGGGGAGCCCAGCAACTTCTCCGCGCGATGCCGGTCACCGATGTCGAGATCGCCATCGCCCAGATCGAAGCCCTGGCCGCCGCCCGCCGTCGGCGCTGATGATCTGGACCGAGTTCGCAAACAACACATCTTTGATTCTTCCGGCCGCCAAGCCGGCCTGCGAAGGATGCCCATATTGGCCGCCAAGCAAAGGGCGCAAGCGTCATAAGGCCGCCCCGATCTATATCCTTAAGCCGGCTTGGGATCACCGGGCGCAACAGCAGGCCTGTGGCGCCGCGCCGAAGACCTGGCCCTTCACAGACAAGGAAGCAAACGCGATCCAGTTGGCGCTGTTGAACCTGCTCGGGGCACGACATGATCTCCATCCACGTCAGCGCATCGCACGTGCGCGAGCGGCCTTCTTGATCATCCGCAAGGGCGCGTCGGCTCTTGAACAAAGCCTCAAAGACGAGGCGCTGAGCCAGCCACCCTATCTGAAGGTCCAGTGTGATATTCGCGCCGGTCTGCGGCAACTCAAGCGGCGGCCGTCACCCGCACTGCTCGACCGGCCGCTCGAAGGCGATTGCTACCGCGCGATGCTCCGCGTCGGCGCCGAACTGATTGGCGTTGACACAGCCGATAGCGCTCGGCTTGAGGCATTGCGGGGTTCTCGCGCGCAGCTCTTGGCGACGATCGACGCAGTTCTGGGCTTTAAACCAATGCGGCTGCCGGTTGGGCATCCGCGCTCGACCGCAGCCTTGGACCCTTACATCGCTGCGATATGCCGTGCTTACGAAGTCGCGCGCGGCAAGCCATTGCCACGCGGTTGGAGCCCTGAGGCAGGCCGGCCAGCCGGATCCGGCATCCGCTTCGCCGGCCTGTGCATCCGGCCCATGGTCCACCAGATCTCATTCGCGCAAGACGCACGGCACACGCGCGAAGTCACCGACCATGCGATCGCGGCCCTGATTCGGACCGTGCGGTCCCCTGCCTGGCGTAATGCGCGTAAGCGGCAGGACAAACGCGCGCGCAAAAGCGACCATTAGCGAGCCCCGCTGTCTTCCGGCCTAATCGCGCCCGTCCGTGACTCGCGCGGACAGGTGCAGGCTGGAATGACCCGCAAGACCCGCAGTCGCAATGAGCCGTCGCCAGTGGTCACGAGGCCCGATGAGGCCGCGGCGCTGGTGTCGCTTGCGCGCCTGCTGGGCTGACAGGCCGCGCGCATGCACCTCGCCAACCAGGGCCAGGCCTCCCTGCCATGTGGAACCAATCCCGATGACGACGCCAACTGCCCCTGAGCCCTCGCCCCGCCTGCGCTCGGTTGCCGATGTCGCGCGCGATCTCGGCCTCTCGACCAAAACCATCCGTCGCCTCATCGCCGCGCACGAACTCGCCGCCTACAAGATCGGCCGGCGGGTGTGCCTGGCCCCTGCTGACGTCGAGCGCTTCCTCGCCACAAAGAAGCAAAAAGCATTGATAAATCGATCGAAGGTTATTTCTTCGTGCTTACTTATGGTCGTGAAGCGCATTCCTTTACGTCTTGAAGTAATCACGATTTTCACCTACGGTCTTCTCCCGTCCTCACGAGCCCCCTTATGTCCACTCAGACCCCGTCACGAGCGTCCGCCAATCCGTTCCTTGCCCCTGGTCAGCCGACCCTGGCGGACGTGATCACCCGTCTCCGGGCCGACGGCACAATCCCTGAGCGGCGCCAGCAGGACATGATCTCCGCCGTGCGCTCGTTTGCGCGCGCCCTCGGGAACACTCCGGAGGGCCTGCCGGCGCATCCGCAATTCCTGCGCATGCGCCTCAAGCGCCTCGCGCCCGCGCAGACCGGCATGTCCCTGGCGCGCTGGCGTAATGTCACCAGCCTCGTCAATGGTGCCATCCGCGCGGCTGGGTATGCGGTGATGCCGGGCCGCTACACCGCCCCCCTCTCAGCGGCGTGGACGGCGCTCTGGGCGAAGCTCGACACCAAATACCTGCAGTGCGGCCTCTCGCGCCTGCTCCACTACTGCAGTGCCCACGGCATCGGGCCCGAGGTCGTCGACGACGATGTCCTTGTCCGCTTCCACGCGGCCCTCGTCGCCGAGAGCCTGTTCAAGGACCCGGACACCATCCATCAGCATGCCTGCCGCTGCTGGAACAAGGCGCGCGCAACCGTGCCGGGCTGGCCACAGCAGCTCTTGACGATCCCACGGAAGGCTCGTGCCTATACGCTCCCGTGGAGCGCCTTCGCCGGCTCATTTCGCGCCGACGCCGAGGCTTATCTCGCGCGCCGCGCGAGTGTGTTGCCGCTCGATGAGGAGTATGAGGACGACGCCCCCGAGCTGCGGCCGGCGGCGCCCGGCACGGTCGAACTCCGGCGCTTCCAGATCCGGCAATTCGCCTCGGCCCTGGTGCATCGCGGCGTCCCCCCCGCGCAGCTGACCGGGCTCGCG
>Ga0164243_10010652_pt1 | contig 13200 bp, 11 predicted proteins | sample OricompcompostOP_FD_108781 | JGI IMG/M metagenome (GOLD analysis project Ga0164243, IMG submission 108781) | Organic Plus compost microbial communities from Emeryville, California, USA - Original compost - Organic plus compost (OP) | ecosystem: Engineered > Solid waste > Mixed feedstock >... | reverse complement strand
CGGTTGGGGCTTCGCCGATCTGGTGCCGTATTTCCGCCGCGCCGAGAACAACCAGCGCGGCGAGGATGCATGGCATGGCTGCGGCGGGCCGCTCGACGTCGCCGACATCCGGATGCGGCACCCGCTCTACGACGCCTTCCTCGAAAGTGCTGTCACGGCCGGGCATAGGCGCAACGACGATTTCAACGGCGCGGAGCAGGAAGGTGCGGGCGCTTACCAGATGACGGTCGGCCGCTGGCGCAGGTCCAGCACCGCCATCGCCTATCTGGAGCCTGCCCGCCGGCGCACCAATCTCACCGTCGAAACACGCGCCTTCGTCAACCGCATCCTCTTCGGGAGCCGGGAAGCCACTGGCGTCGAATATGTGCGCGGCGGCGAAGTGAGGACCGCGAAGGCTCGCCGAGAGGTCATCCTCGCTGCCGGCGCGATCAACTCGCCGCAGATCCTCCAGCTGTCCGGCGTCGGCCCCGCCGCGCTCCTCAAGCGTCACGGCATTCCCGTCGTCCACGATCTTCCCGGCGTCGGACGCAACATGCAGGACCACCTGACCTCGCGCATCGTCTACCGCTGCGTGCCAGGCACCGTCACAGTCAACGAGGTGTTCCATAGCTGGCCGCGCAAGCTCATGGAGGGCATGAAGTACCTCCTGACGCGCAAGGGGCTGCTGATGATGGCGGGCGGCCCCGTCGGCCTCTTCGCCCGCACCCGCCCGGAACTGAAGGCCCCGGACGTGCAGTTCCATTTTCTTGCATGGAGCCTCGACCGCGCCGGCGGCCCTATGCACCGCTTCCCGGGCTGTACCATCAGCGTCGTTCAGTGTCGTCCGCAAAGCCGCGGCTACCTGGAGATCGCCTCCGCGGACCCACAGATGCCGCCGAAGATTCATCCGAATTACCTCGCGGCGGAGGCCGACCAGGACTGCCTCGTCGAGGGCCTCAGGATGGCAGAGCGCATCTTCGGCCAGCAGCCCCTCGCCTCGAAGCTTCGGGACCGCCTCTACCCGCAGCGGCTGCCGGACACGCGGCAGGGCTGGCTTGATTACATTGCCAACAATTCCGGCACCGGCGCACATGCCGTCTCGACCTGCATGATGGGCACCGGCGACATGGCCGTGGTGGACCCACAACTTCGCGTCCACGGCATCGGCCACCTGCGCGTCATCGACGCCTCGATCATGCCCGCCGTGGTTTCCGGCAATACTAATGCGGCCGCCATCATGATCGGCGAAAAGGGCGCCGACCTGGTCGTGGCGGGAGCACGCGCCTGATGACCCCCTCGCCTTCCATCATCGCCAACGCCGCAAAGTTCCATATCGACGGTGCATGGGTCGATCCCGTCGGCAGCGACAGTTTCCCCGTCCTCAACCCGGCCACCGGCGATACCATTGTGCCGCTCGCCATGGGCGCGGCGGCGGATGTGGACCGCGCCGTTACGGCTGCGAACGCGGCGCTCGACGCCTATGCGGCAACCACCGTTCGCGAGCGGCAGGCGCTCCTGCGCCGCATCGCCGACGGGCTGGCCGCTCGGCGCGAGGAACTGGCTTATATCCTGACCATGGAAATGGGCGCGCCCATCTCCCGCACGCTTAACTACCAGGCCGCCACCGCCATTGCCCATATCGAGGAGGCGATCCGCGTCCTCGACGACTACCCGTTCGAGCAGGTGCGCGGCGGCACTCGCATCCTGCGCGAACCCGTAGGCGTGTGCGCGCTCATCACGCCGTGGAATGCGCCGATCATGCAGATCGTGTCCAAGGTCGCGCCGGCACTCGCCACCGGCTGCACCATGGTGCTCAAACCAAGCGAGGAGTCGCCACTCAGCGCGATCCTGTTTGCCGAGATTCTGCAAGAGGCGGGCACGCCGGCGGGCGTGTTCAACCTGATCCACGGCGAGGGGCCCGTGGTCGGCAGCGCCCTGTCGCAGCACCCGCTCGTGCGGATGGTGTCTTTCACCGGCTCCACCCGCGCCGGCATCGAGGTCGCCCGCGCGGCGGCGGCGGGTGTTAAACGGGTTCATCAGGAGCTTGGTGGCAAGTCTGCGAACATCCTTCTCGACGATGTCGATCTCGAAGAGGCCGTGAGCCGCGGCGTCCTCGGCTGCTACGGCAATAGCGGCCAGTCCTGCGTCGCGCCGGACCGGATGCTGGTCCCGGCCCATCTGTACGAGCAGGCGGTGGAGATCGCCGCGCGCACGGCGTCGGCCATCGTCGTTGGCGATCCCTCCTCCTTCGACACCCAGATGGGTCCGCTGGTCAACCAGGCGCAGTTCGACAAGGTGCAGGCCCTCATCGCCACGGGAATCGGGGAAGGCGCGCGAATCGTCGGCGGCGGCCCCGGCCGTCCTGAAAACTGCCCCGTCGGCTATTTCGTCCGTCCCACCGTTTTTGCCGACGTGCGCCCGGACATGACCATCGCCTGCGAGGAGATTTTTGGCCCGGTCCTCTCGCTCATCCCCTACCAGGACGAGGAAGAGGCTATCTGCATCGCCAACGGCACCGAATACGGGCTAGCCGCCTATGTGCAGTCGGCTGATCCGGCGCGCGCGACGCGCATCGCGCGACGCCTGCAGGCCGGCTATATCTATGCCAACTACGCGCCCCCTGACTATTCCGCGCCCTTCGGCGGCTACAAGCAGTCCGGTAACGGGCGCGAATATGGCGCGTGGGGCTTCGAGGCCTTTGTCGAGATGAAGACCATCGTGGGCGGGGGCGACGACCGCTGAGCGGCTCTCATGGCGCAATCATTCTGGAGCAGGATGATTTTGGGCTGCATCAAGGTGGTCCGGCTGAGGCACCCAATCTGATTCATCGTGCCGAGGGTGAAGGAGCGGGCATGGATGAGCAGACCATATTGAGACGATCTCGGCATCTGGCTGTTGCTTCGGCTGAGCAGAAGGGCTTTCGCGGACGGCAGACGGCGCCGTGCTTCTAGTTAGCATCGGAACGGTAATCCGGTGGGTTGAGCGCCGCATGTCGACGCGTCTCCAGCGCAAAACGCCGTCGCCACTCCACATGACAATTGACAACTAGAAATTATAATGAAAACGTTATCATGAAAACGTTATCATTATCTGAATAGGTCGGAACTTGTCATGACGGCCCATTAAAATGGAGACGCATTTGAGTTCACCTCTGCCGCTTATCGTCGATGCGCTCGAATATCCCGAGCCGGACCGCCGCTGGTTCGAGGAGTGGCGCCAGGGCAACGTGTCCTGCGTGCATGTGACAATTGCGGTCTGGGAAACGGCGCGCGAAACGCTGGACCGGATCGGCCTCTGGCGCCGCAAGCTACGCGAGAATGCTGATCTCGTTCGCCTCAGCACAACGGGTGCCGACATTCACAAGAATGCGGCCGAAGGTCTGACGACCGTCATTTTCGGTTTCCAGAACACGGCGCCTATCGAGCATGACATCGAGCTCATCGAGACTTTCCGGCAGCTCGGCGTCTGCGTGATGCAGTTGACCTACAATCTCCAGAACTACATCGGCTCCGGCTATTGGGAGGCCGAAGACACCGGAATTTCCTCGCGCTTCGGAAAGCTCGCCATTGAGGAGATGAACCGCGTCGGCGTTCTGATCGATCTCTCCCATTGCGGCGAACGTACGACACGCGAGGCCATCGACCTCTCCTCGCGCCCCGTGGCCATCACCCATTCCAACCCGCGTGAATATCACGCGAAAGTGGGTTTCGGAGAAAAGCGCCTGAAGGAAACCGAGGCTATCCGTGCACTGGCCGAACGTGGCGGAATGTTCGGGCTGTGCCCGAACCGGTTCATGATGGAAAACGGCGTCCAGACAACTTTGGAGCAGTTCTGCGACCTGGTCGCATGGACGGCTGATCTGATCGGAGCTCGGTCAATCGGGCTTGGCACCGACTATTGCCCTGGCCATCCTCCATCCGTCCGGACATGGTGGCGCTATGCCAAATGGTCCCGCGAGAGCGCGCCGCACACCACGCAGGCTCCCCATGAAGGATGGCAGGACTGGCTGCGCAATCCCTCTGATCTCAACAACATTCGTGATGGCCTTTTGCGCCGCGGTTTCTCGACACAGGAGGCCGATATGATAATGGGCAAAAACTGGGCACGGTTCTTTACCGAATCCTTCCGACCTCAGGATGCCGGCTTGGCCGAAATGCCTGCGCAAGCTGAGAGGGTGGCATCGTGACAGTAGCTGCGGAGCGTCTAGACGCGCCCGCCACAAGCGGTGAAATCGTCCTGCGGCGGATGGAGAAGGTATATGAAGGCACGCAGGGCGCTGTCCGCGCGCTGCTGCCGGTGGATCTTGACATCCAAGCGGGTCAGAATGTCAGCATTGTCGGGCCGAGTGGCTGCGGCAAGAGCACGCTCATGCGCATGCTGGCGGGGCTCGAATCCATCACTTCCGGCACCGCCCATATCGACGGACACAGGGTCTCCGGCCCGATCCCGGATGTTGGCATCGTGTTCCAGCGCGACCTGCTGCTCGACTGGCGAACCGTCATAGACAATGTCATGCTGCCGGCCGAATTTCGGCCCAGCCCCCATGGCACGCGCGAACGCGCGCGTCAGTTGCTGGAGCAGCTGGGGGTCGGTGGATTCGAGGATTCCTATCCCTACCAGCTGTCCGGCGGCATGCGGCAGCGAGTGTCCATCGCCCGCGCCCTTCTGTGCAAGCCGTCGATGCTGTTTCTGGATGAGCCGTTCAGCGCGCTGGACGCCCTGACGCGGGATCAGATGAACGTTCTTTTCCAGGAGGTTCAGGGAGAACAGAACGTCTCAACCCTTCTGATCACCCACTCCATTGCCGAAGCAATCTTCTTGGCCGACCGTGTAATCGTGATGTCGGGGCGCCCCGGTTCCGTTCTCGACGACATCGAGATCAATTTTCCCAGTCCCCGCACGCTGGCATTGCGCGAGACTCCGGAGTTCACGACGATCGTCAGCCGCATTCGTACCCAATTCGAGAAAGCAGGGGTGTTCGCGGCATGACCATGGAGCATCAGCACACTGCGGTAGCCACCCACCTGCCGCGCAGCCGTAGAATGCCGCCCTGGGTCGGTGCCGTCATGACACCCGTCCTCAGCGGCATCGGCGGCATTCTACTGTGGGAGCTCGTCGTCCAGCTACGCGGGATTCCGCCCTATCTCTTGCCGGCGCCGTCCCTGGTTTTTTTCGAGATCGTCGAAAACTGGTCGCGGCTGATGCGGCAGCTCGGCTTCACCGCCTTTGCCTCGCTCATCGGCTTCGTGGTGGCGCTGGTGCTTGGCATCGGGCTTGGCGCTCTCTTCACCTCTTCGCGAATCGTTGAGCGGGTCGTTTATCCGTGGCTCGTGATCTTCCATGCCATCCCGAAGGTGGTCATCGCGCCGCTTTTCCTGGTGTGGATCGGCTTCGGCATGAAATCGGAAACGATTTTCGTGGTGATCTTCACGATTTTCCCGATCCTCGTGAACACGGTGACGGGGCTGAAGGCGGCCGATCCAGATCTGCTCCAGCTCGCCCGTTCCATGGGCGCGACACGTGCTGGCGCGCTCTGGAAGATCCGCGTGCCGGCCGCCCTGCCAACCATCATGGCAGGCGTCAAGATTTCCGCCACCATGGCCCCTGTCGGAGCAGTGATCGGCGAATTCGTCGCCTCGAATGTCGGTCTGGGACATCTTCTCATCCAGGCGGTCGGTTCCCTGGAGACGCCGCTGGCATTCGCCGCGGTCGTGGTGATCTCGGTCTTCGGCATCGCGATCTGGTATCTGGCCGAACTGGTCGAGCGCTGGCTTCTGCCCTGGCATTCGAGTGTTCGAAACACCGCTGGCTTCTGATCTCCAGAAAGAAAGTTTCGGGTTGCGGGGTCCTTTCCCGCGCCTCGGGTGAAATGCACGACAAGAAAAACTCAACCAGAGGGAATTCAGATGAATATCCTACGCAGCTTCTCAAGCTTTCTTCTTGCAGCAGGTTTTGGCGTTCTCTGCGCGGCCCCGACCGTGGCTCAGGAGCAACAGACCGTCAACGTGATTCTCGACTGGGCTTGGAGGCCGCATCACGCTCCTTTTGCCGTGGGTATCCAGCGCGGCTTCTTTGCGGATGAGGGCATTGACCTGAAGGTGGAGCAGGGGCGCGGTTCCGCCACGGCTGCTACCCTCCTCGGCCAGGGTCAGTTCGACATCGCCCACATCAATGTCACCAACGCCGCGCAGGCGATCTCGAAGGGCGTGCCGATAAAGTCGATCGCCGTCTATCAGACGCGCAGCGCCGCAGCCTTCATCGGCGTGAAGGGGCGAGTGCAACTCGACAGCGTCGAGGCGTTGCGACCGCTACGGATCGGATCGACTCCGGGTGGTTCGGACGGGCTGAGCCTCAGCGTATTCGCGCGTGCCAACGGTCTCACCGTGCAGGATTTCAATGTCGTGGGGATGGAGGGCAGCGGAAAAACTACCGCTCTTCTGCAGGATCAGGTGGATGTGGTCAGCGGCGATAGCTACGCCTATGACGCGCTGGTTCGCGCAGCTGGTGAAAAGCCCGAGATCATGCTGCTGGCGGATTTTGGCGTGCCGCTCATGGGCTTCGGTTTCGCCACCAACGAAACCTTCGCCGCGGAGCATCCCGACATCATTCCCGGTTTCCTGCGCGCTGCTCACCGCAGCTATGCCGCTGCTGTGGAGGATCCCGAAGGGGCGTGCGAAATCCTGCGCACCACCTATGAGGTACCGGGCACGAACGAGGCCTGCGTCGCCTACTTCATGAATCTCGTGGATCTCTCGCAGTCGCCCGACGACCCGCAATGGGGCGTGCAGTCCGCCGAGGCGTGGGACGCGCTGGTGGGGGCGCTTCAGGAAGTCGGCGAAATCGGAGCGGACCTCTCCCCGGCAGATTTCTGGACGAACGACTTCCAGCCGACGGAAAACTGAAACCACTCAGGAGCGAAATGCCATGCGGCGCTTCGATGTTATCGTGATTGGCGGCGGACATAACGGATTGGTCGCCGCCGGCTATCTCGGCCGGGCCGGACTGAAGACGCTGGTGCTCGAATCAAGCCCCCGCATCGGAGGGCCGGCCGCCAAGGTCGAATGGATGCCCGGATATTCGAGCGCCGTAACCAATTCGCCCGGTTCGCTTGAGCCAAAAATCGTCAACGAACTGGAGCTTGCGTCCCATGGCCTGAGCTTCACGCGGCCGGATCCGACGCTCGTGCATCCATTCGACGACGGCAGCCTCTTTGTCGGCTATCGCGACCCGGCCCGCTCCGCCGAGCAGCTCGAGAGCTTTCGGAAGGGCGAGGCCGCACGCTACCAGTCGTTGTTCGAGTATCTGCAGAATTTCGCGAACCGGCTGGGCATTTCGATGTTCAGCCGGCCGCCCACGCTTCAGGAACTGGTCCGCAACCTGACCCGGCCCGAAGATCAGGAGGCGTTCTCCCGCGTCTTCTTTGGAAGCGTGCGCGATCTGCTCGATGATTTCCTTCGCTCCGAAAAGGCGAAGACCGTGGTGGCACCCCTGGGCGTGGTGAGCGGCCAGGCCGCTCCTTCCACGCCGGGGACGCCGATCAACCTGATGATGCGCCCCCTCTCGCTCGCGTCCGTGCGGCTCGACGCCGGTTACGATCCTCGGCGGATGCCGCTGCGAGGCTCCACCGGACTTCCCATAGGCGGCATGAACGCCGTCATCCAGGCCATGGCAGCCAGCGCACGTTCCGTTGGTGCTGAAATCCGTACCGAGGCGCGTGTCAGGCGGATCCGCATCAGGGACGGAGCCGTGCAGGGCATCGTTCTCGACAATGGCGAGGAAATCGAGGCGGGGATCGTCATCTCGGCGATCAATCCTCGCACGACCGTCCTCGACCTCGTTCCGGAAGGCGAGGATGGCTGGACGGAGATTCAGGAGAAGATGTTGACGCGCAAGATGCGGGGCAAGGCCTACAAGCTGGTTCTCGCGCTCGACGACATGCCGCGCTACGCTGCTGCCCGGGATGACGAGGAGGCCCGTGCCCTTGCCAGTGCGCAGTTCCGCATAGCGCCGAATCTCGATTATCTGGAGGAGGCTCACGCGGACATGGTGCTCGGCCGCACCCCAGTCAATCCGGTCATCTGGGGCCTGTGCCCGTCCATGACGTCTCCGGGCCATGCGCCTGAGGGAAAGCACATTCTCAGCCTCAACATTGCCAATGCGCCTTACGAGCTCAAGGATGGCAACTGGGCGGAGGAGGGGGACCGGCTGGCCAAGCGATGCATCGAGGCGGTGGCGCGCTGGATGCCAAACGTGCCGGACATCATCAACGGCTATCGCTTCATCGGCCCACAGGAGTTCGAGCGCGATTTCGGCCTGGTCGAGGCCAACATCACACATGGCGACGCACTGCCCTGGAACCAGTTCTGGATGAGGCCCGCACCGGGCCTTTCCGATTACCGGACACCGACGCGCGGCCTGTATCTGAGCGGAGCGGGCACATGGCCCGGCAATTTCGTGTCCGGCATTCCCGGGCACAACACGAGCCAGGTTGTTCTGGAAGATCTGCGTGGCGAGGCGAATGGACTTGCGCCCGCCACCGCAATTGCCCATTGATCGACAACATAAAGGAGAGGCATCTTGGAATTCCTGATCAATATCTCTTTCCAATGGAGCCCTGACGTTCCGGAAGAAGAGCGCGAAAGGCTCAGGGTGGAAGAGCGCGCCCATGCCGCGAAGCTTGCCGAAAAGGGCCACCTCGTGCGCATGTGGAGGGTTCCAGGCCGTCGTGAGAACTGGGGGCTTTGGCGAGCCAAGGACGCCACCGAAATGCACGAGATCCTGACCTCGCTGCCGATCTGGCCCTGGATGAACGTCAAAGTTCTTCCGCTCGCCGACCATCCTGTCGATCCTCTGAAAAGAGCGGCGAAGGAATAGTGGATTGGTGACACTGCGGGAAGTTGCGCGGGAGACCGGGCTGTCACCGGCGACAGTGTCGCGGGTGCTGCGAGACAGCGGCCCCGTGTCGGCCAAGACGCGCAACCTGGTTCTCAGCACGGTGGAGAGGCTGGGCTACCGGCCCAACTCCCTGGCCCAGGGGCTGCGCACGGGGCGCAGCACCGCGGTCGCATTGGTGGTCAGTGATATCGAGCAGGGCTGGCATGCTTCGCTGACAAAGCACCTTCAGGTCTCGCTCGAGGAAATAGGCATCGATCTGATCCTCATGAATCTCGGCCATGAGCTCCGCCGCCTCGACATGGTGGTTGAGCGCGTGCAGGCCATGCGGCTGCGGGGGGTCATCCTGGCGGCGTCCGATCGCATTCCCCCGAAGCAGGTCAAACGTGTCGTCGGTAATCTAGACAAGGAGGTCCTGATCGCCTCCATCGGCCAGCGGCTCGATCGTTACGGCATTCCCTCCTTCGTCCATTCGGATACCGAAGCAGCAGAAGCAGCGGTGGAATATTTGCTGCAAAAGGGCTGCTCGCCCGTGGCCTTCTGCAGCCGCATTCGCACCTCGACGATGGGTAAGGAACGTTTTCAGGGTTACCTGAACGCGATCGAGCGGGCCGGGCTGGCAATCGACGAGAATCTGGTGTGGGATTATTCCGACACCTCTTTCTTCCGCCAGGCTGCCGGCTACAAGATGCTAAATGACGCGCTCGATCGTGGCGTGAAGTTCAAGTCCGTCCTGGCTGGCAGCGACGAGATTGCATTGGGCGCCATGGCCGCCGTGCTGGATCGTGGTCTGCGGATCCCCGACGATATTGCGATCATCGGCTTCGGCGGGCTGGATTGGGGCGTCAGCGTACGGCCCAGATTGACAACCCTGACCAGCGATCTTGCCGGGCTCAGCGAAAGCGTGCGGGAATTCTTCCTCCAGCAGAAGAACGGCGCGGGTGGAAAGCCACAGATGCTGACCGTTTTCCGGCGGGAGCTTGCCCTGCGGGCCTCGGCCTGAAATCTCTCGCCCTCCAACCGCCGCCATCCCTTGGCGGTGAAGTCGTTGCAGCGGCAACAAACAGCAGTCGAAAGATATGAGCATGAACGAGCATAAATTCTACATAGATGGCGCCTGGGTCGATCCTCTGGAGGATGGGACTGAGAATGTCGTCAATCCTGCCAACAACGAGACAATCGCCACCATTGCTGTCGGCAGCGCGGCGGATGTCGATCGTGCGGTGAAGGCAGCCCGCGCTGCCTTCGACACTTTCAGCCGCACTCCGGTTGCCGAACGGATCGCACTGTTGCGGCGCATCGCACAATTGTTGCAGGATCGACGTGAGGAGATGGCGCAGGCGATAAGCCGCGAAATGGGCGCGCCCATCACCATGGCGCGCGGGCCGCAATCGGGTGCCGGTCCCACCCAGTTCTCGCATTATGCGGACGTTCTGGAAAACTATTCCTTCGAGGAAGCGACCGGCCGTTCGGTCGTGGTGCGCGAGCCAATCGGCGTTTGCGCCCTCATCACTCCGTGGAACTGGCCGCTGCATCAGGCGGCGCTCAAGATTGCGCCTGCGCTGGCTGCGGGCTGCACGGTCGTGTTGAAACCGAGCGAGATTTCCCCGTTCAGTGCCCTGCTGCTCGCCGAGATCATGGACGAGGCAGGCGTGCCGGCCGGCGTGTTCAATCTCGTGAACGGCACCGGCACGGTCGCCGGCGCTGCTCTCTCCTCGCATCCGGAAGTGGACATGGTCTCCTTCACGGGATCGACGCGCGGCGGCGTTGCCGTTGCGAAGGCTGCCGCGGACACAGTCAAGCGCGTGGCGCAGGAACTCGGAGGCAAATCGCCCAATGTGCTGCTCCCCGATGCCGATTTCCCCACGGCAGTGCGCCTTGGCGTCAATACCTGCTTCAACAATTGCGGCCAGTCCTGCAGCTCGCCGACACGCATGATCGTTCCCGCCGAAAGGCTCGAGGAGGTGATAGGCCTTGCCCGCGAGGCCGCCGAGGCTCTGAAGGTGGGCAATCCGGCGGACAAGGAAACGCAGATCGGCCCGCTCGTCAGCCGGACCCAGTGGGAGCGCGTGCAGGGCTATATCAAGCTCGGCGTCGAGGAAGGGGCCACCCTGGTCACCGGCGGCCCGGGCCACCCGGAGGGCCTAGAACAGGGCAACTTCGTCCGACCCACAGTTTTCGCCCATGTCGATCCGCAGATGCGGATCGCACGGGAAGAGATCTTCGGCCCGGTGCTGTGCCTTTTCACCTACAATGATGTCGAGGAAGCGGTCCGACTGGCAAACGACACCGAGTATGGTCTCGTCGCTCATGTGCAGTCGCAAAGCCGTGAGAACGCCCGCAAGGTGGCCATGCGCCTGCGTGCAGGACGCGTGATCATCAACGGCACGGCAGCCACTCCCGACCTGCCCTTCGGAGGCTACAAGCAATCGGGCAACGGACGGGAATTCGGAATCTACGGACTGGAAGAATTCCTCGAAGTCAAGGCGGTGATCGGGGTGACAGAGTGATGAGGCCTGTGCGCGCAAAGCGCGAATATATAGGCGGAGCGCCAACACACCGCTTACTGTCGCCGGCAACACGGCCCGTCTCGCCGATGAGGTAGGCATGTCCTCATTCCTTAGACAGGTCGAACGTCTCCAGTCGGTCGAGCAGAACCTGCGTACCGGGCGGTTGGCCATTGCGGTGAACCCAGGCACGACGATGCGAAAGCCGTCGGAACCGATTGACGATCTGCTGGCCCGTCGATCTCGAGAACTGCGCAGCCTTCGCATTTGTCTCAGTTCTCTCCAGCACGGGAAGGATGGCTGGAGGGCAGATCTCGTCCCTGCAGAACACGTACCAGTCCGCACCGGGATTAATCACCGTGCGACCACGCGGTCTTGTGCGTATCATATCTCCCGCTCGCGCGCGTCGCGCCAATTCGGCGCCGGCGTGTTTCCATAAAGCATGACAGCCGATCGAAGGACGCCCCGCTGCTCTGTCCAATTTTCGGATTGTATAGTCGCGCCGGCCTGTCCCGCGTCCCGCCTTCCGGCAAGGGGACCGCCAGCACCAGCGCCTGACCGGTGCGTAGTCCAGCGACTCCAAGTCACCAGTGAAGATCACGCGCGGTATGCGCGGTGTCACATCGAATGCCTCCATAACCATTAGACCCCACCGGCATTTCTCATCGCGGACGCGCCTTGGGACCTGGACCTGCTTCTATCGTGGTCATTGCTGCCTCCTGCTCAGGACAGGACGAGGGACTGGCTTGCCATTCCCTTGTTGAAGCCGATCAGGGTGGTCAGATAACGGCTGCTGCCCTGCCCGACATGACGCAGGAAGCCTTCGTCCCGCGGCAGGTGATCGGCGTTGTCTGTGATGACAAACGCGCCCGGCCGCAACCGGTCCTCAAGCATTTTCAGGATCTCGATATAGAGGTCCTTCGCACCATCGAGGAACAGAAGGTCGATCGGCCCCTCGACAGTACGAAGCGTCTCCCGTGCGTCGCCCACACGGATGTCGGCCCGTGCGGACAGGCCGGCATCTGCGAGATTGGAGCGGGCCTTCTCAGCCTTGTTCGCATGATACTCGGAACCCGTCACCTTGCCGCCAGTGTCGGTCGCAGCAGCGGCAAGGTACAACGTGGATACGCCGAAGGAGGTTCCGAATTCCACGATGTTGCGGGCTCCGATTGCCCGCACGCTGTTGTACAGAAATCTCCCCATGCGCGGCCCGATCGAGAGATACTGCGTGCGGTGTGCCTCGGACGTGCGAAAGTCCATCTTATGGGTCTCTGGGCGGCCCTCGCCGCAGGATTGAATCCTGCGTGCCTCACGCATGGCTTTCGCGGCCGCATGCTCACGCGCAAGTGTGGCGGCAACGTCAGGACGAAGCAGGGTGCAGCTCATGGATTTTTCCTTGGCTATGTGGTCAGAACAACCGGGCATCCGCGCACCGGATGTTCCAGAATGCGCACCGCCTGCCGGTAGACGCGCTCTATGAGATCTTGCGTCAACACTTCCCAGGGATCACCGTCCGCCGCGACCTTTCCGTTGGCCAGCAGTACCACCTTGTCCGCATAGGCGGCGGCGAGATTGAGATCGTGAAGAACGGCGACGACGGTCGCACCGGTGCGCGCCATGTCCCTTGCCCTGGCGAGAACGCGTTCCTGGTGGCGCAGATCGAGTGCGGCAGTCGGTTCGTCGAGCAGCACGATCGGCGTCGCCTGCACGACGACCCGGGCGAAGGTGGTGCGCGCCTGCTCCCCGCCCGACAAGGTTTGTGCGTTGCGGAAGGCCATGTGCTCGACCTCGGTGGAGATCATGGCATCCAGCACAGCCTCGT
>Ga0164243_10010651_pt1 | contig 13201 bp, 12 predicted proteins | sample OricompcompostOP_FD_108781 | JGI IMG/M metagenome (GOLD analysis project Ga0164243, IMG submission 108781) | Organic Plus compost microbial communities from Emeryville, California, USA - Original compost - Organic plus compost (OP) | ecosystem: Engineered > Solid waste > Mixed feedstock >... | reverse complement strand
TGCCGAAAGGACGTACGGGGATGGCTGTGAGCCCGAATTCGAGACCACAGAAGGTCGCGATGCTGGTTGCGCAACGCATCATGCGCGATGTAGCCAGGTCCGGATTCAAGCCGGGTGACCTGCTTCCGCCCGAACGCGTCATGCTCGAGCAGTACGAAATCGGGCGCGGCACACTCCGCGAGGCGCTGCGCCTGTTGGAGTTCCAAGGGGTTATCGCGCTCAAGCCCGGCCCGGGCGGCGGTCCTGTCCTCCTCAGCCCTGACGCAAGCCACTTGGCGAGTAGTTTGCTCCTGTTCATGCAGTTGCACGGAGCGCCTTACCGGACGGTGGTCGAGGTGCGCCACGTCCTCGAGCCGATCACGGCTCGGCTGGCCACGCAGCGTGCTGCCTCGGAGACGCTCGACAAGCTCGAGTTGTCGATCCAGCAGATGCGCGACGGTCTGGACGACGCGAGCACCTTCCTCGAGGCCAACAAGGACTTCCATGACGTGATCGCGTGGGGATCCGGGAATCCGATGCTCGGTTACTTCAACGAGTCGATCTTGGGGATCATGGATGGCACAGCCATCGGCATCGACTATCCCGTGCGCCGTCGTGCTGCCATCCTGAAGGCGCACGAGGGCATCTACGGTGCGATGCGTGATCGCGACGTGGAGGCGGCCGAGCAGTTGAGTCGTGAGCACATCGACGCCTACGTCACCTACGCGGAGAAGAAGTTTCCCGACGTGCTGGACCGGCTCATCCAGTGGGACCAGGCCATGCAAACCTGAGCGCGCACCGCCCGGCGGCCAAAGGTCAAACGGAGGAGTAGGGGACGGAGAGGTCCCTTACTCCTCCGTTCGTCAACGTCCCTTCCAGATGGGCGTGCGCTTCTCGCGGAAGGCCAGCGCTCCTTCGCGAGCGTCTTCGGAGGCCCGCACTGGTTCGCTGAGCTCGCGCTGTCTATCGAACGCCTCGGTGCTCGGCCAGTCGCGGGCACTGCGCAGAACCTCCTTGGTCGCCCGCACGGCCAAAGGACCGTTGGCGGCGATCTGGGTGGCCAGTTCGAGTGCCTCCTCGAGCGCGCGCCCAGGCGGGGCTAGCAGAGTCACCAGGCGGGCGTCGTGCGCCTCTGCTGCCGGCACCATGCGCCCGGTCAGCGCCCACTCCATGGCGAGGTGGTAGGGCACCCGCTCGGGGAGGCGCAGGAGACCGCCGCCGGCTGCGACCAGGCTTCTCTTGACCTCGGGCAGCCCGAAGGTGGCGTCCTCGGCGGCGACGATCAGGTCGCAGGCGAGGGCGATCTCAAAGCCACCGGCGAGCGCGTAGCCCTCGACGGCGGCGATCAGCGGCTTGGCCGGCGGCCGCTCGACGAGACCGGCAAAGCCCCGGTCGGGCAGTGACGGCCGCTCGCCGGCGAGGAACGCGTTGAGATCCATCCCTGCACAGAACGTGCCGCCCGCTCCGGTGAGCACAGCCACGGTGAGGTCGTCGCGTCGGTCCAGTTCGTCCAGTGCTGCCGCCAGCTCAGTGGCCATCGTGAGGTTGACCGCATTTCGCGCCGCCGGTCTGTTGAGCGTGAGCACGAGTGTGGCCCCTTGCTCGCTCATCGTGACCGCCGTCGGCTCGGCGAGTTCCGTGGCCTCGACTGCGCTCATCGCGGAGCCATCCGGATTCCGCCGTCCAGGCGGATGGTCTCGCCGTTGATCATCGAGTTGTCGACGATCGCCATGGCCAGTCGGGCGAACTCGTCTGGGATGCCGAGTCGCGACGGGTGCGGAATCCCGGCTGCCAGCCGCTCCTTCAGCTCCGGCCCGAGACGGTCGAGGATCGGAGTGTCGAAGATGCCTGGGGCGATTGAACACACGCGGACCTGCTTGACGGCGAGGTCCCGCGCGGCCACGAGGGTCATGCCGACGATGCCGGCCTTGGACGCCGCGTAGGGCATCTGTCCGATCTGGCCCTCCCATGCTGCGACCGATGCGGTCATGACACAGACTCCGCGGTCGTCGCCGTCCGGTTCGTTGAGGATCATGCGCGAGGCAGCCTCGGACAGCACGCGATAGCTGCCGACCAGGTTGAGCTGCACGATCTCTTCGAAGATCGCGGTGTCACCCGGTGATCCATCCTTTCTCAGGACGCGCAGGGTGGCTCCTCGACCGGCGCAGTGGACCAAGACGCGCAGTGGCGCATGGTCGACTGCGAGGTCCATGGCGGCGGCGACAGAGACGGCGTCGGTGACGTCGCCCGGCGCGAACACCGCGCGCGGCCCCATCGCGGCGACCGCTTCCTTGCCGGCCGAGTCCGGCAGGTCCAGTACGACGACGTGTGCTCCCGCGGACGCGAGCCGGGTCGCGGTCGCGCGACCCAGCCCGGATGCGCCGCCGGTCACGACAGCTGATGCGTTGGTCAGGTCCATACTCTGTGTGCCTTCACTTTGTCTGCCTTCTCTCAACTGAGGACTTCGATCACGGTGGCGTTGGCCATTCCGCCGGCCTCGCACATGGTCTGGAGGCCGAGGCGTTGTCCTGTGTCCTCGAGGTGGTGGATGAGGGTCGTCATCAGCCGGGCCCCGGATGCGCCCAGCGGATGACCGAGTGCGATGGCGCCTCCGCGTGGGTTGAGCCGCTCGAGCGGTGCGCCGGCGTCACGGGCCCAGGCAAGGGGCACCGGGGCGAACGCCTCGTTGACCTCGAACGCATCGATGTCGGCGAGATCCAGACCGGTGCGCTTGAGCACCCGCTGGGTGGCTGGGATCGGGGCGGTCAGCATCAGGACGGGATCCGCGCCGCACACCGAGGAGACGAACACGCGGGCGCGCGGACGCAGCCCGAGCTCCTTGGCCTTGCGTTCGCTCATCAGCAGCAGTGCAGCCGCTCCGTCGGAGATCTGGGAGGAGTTCCCGGCGGTGATCTTCCAGTCCAGGTGCGGTCGGCGCTCGCGGTTGTCGTCGGTGGCGAAGGCGGGGGCGAGTTCGGCGAGGCGCTCGACGGTCGTTCCCGGCCGGATGGTCTCGTCTGCGCTGACCTCGCCGGTTGGTGTGCGGATGGGCAGAATCTCTCGGGAGAAGCTCCCCGATCTTGCGGTTGTGGCAGCGAGGTCGTGGGATCGAGCGGCGTACTCATCGAGGTCGGATCGCGAGAGTCGCCACCTGTCGGCGACCAGTTCGGCGGCGACGCCCTGCGACGTCAGATCCGGATAGCGACTCCTGACCAGGGGTCCGAACGGATCCCGTCCCATCACCGCGGAGCCCATCGGGACGCGGCTCATCACCTCCAGGCCGCCTGCGACGACGATGTCGTACGCGCCGGCGATGATGCCCTGCACGGCGAAGTCGATCGCCTGTTGGCCAGATCCGCACTTCCGCTCGATGGTGGTGCCGGGAACGTGCTCGGGATAGCCGGCTGCGAGCCAGGCCTGGCGGCCCGGCGTGGCAGCCTGCTCGCCGGCCTGGCTCACGCAGCCGACGAGGACGTCATCGACGAGTGCCGGATCGACACCCGAGCGATCCATCAGGCCGGCGAAGGTCTGTGCAAGCAGGTCGACGGCGTGGACCCCGGCGAGGGCACCGGTCACCTTGCCGCGCCCCATGGGAGTTCGAACGGCCTCGACGACGACGGCGCTGGGAAGTCCGTCCACGACCTTGGGAGTCATCGGGTGGTGCTCCTCTCCGAGCAGTTGACTTCCGGCTAACAATAGATATGGTGATAATGGTTTGTCGACCGTAGGGTGTTGTGAGTCCGAGCGCAAGCCGAGGGCAGGAGTTCGCCCCGGCTTCGTGCTCTTGAACGTGAAGGCGGTGTCGCGATGGCGGACGCACTCTTCGATCTACCTCCCGAGTACGTCGCACTCCGTGACAGCGCGCGAGCAGTGGCGGCCGAGGTGGCGCCACTCGCGGATCGCGTGGCGACGGTGGACTCGTTCGTTCCGGAGATCCGCGCCGCGCTCGCGGGCAGCGGCCTGGTCTCCGTGGTCGTGCCCGCCTCCTTCGGGGGACGTTTCGAGAAGGTCGACTCCTTGGCGGTCACGGTCGTGCGGGAAGCGCTGGCTGGCGCGACTGCGCACGCCGACTCGATGTTTGCGATGCAGGGCATCGGCTCGTTCGCGATCTCGAGGGCCGCAAGTCCGACGCTGCAGGAGCGTTGGCTGCCGGTGGTTGGGCGACTGGACGCAGTGCCGGCGCTCGGCTTGACCGAACCTGACATCGGGTCGGATCTGAAGGCCCTTTCCACCGTTGTCGAGGCGGACGGAGAGAACTTGGTGGTGACCGGCACGAAGTCGTTCATCACCAACGCGGGCGAGGCAGACTTCTACTGCGTCCTCGGACGCGAGGGTGACGGTTACTCCCTCGTCCTCGTCGAGGCGGACCGTGCTGGCGTCGGCATCAGTCATCCTTACGGCGTCATCGATCACCACGTGCTCGGGGACGTCACCTTCGACGGTGTGAAGGTGCCCTCCGCGAACCGCATCGGGGCCCCCGGCGAGGGTTTCGCCCACGTGCTCGCGACGCTCGCCACGTTCCGCGCCTCGGTAGCCGGTGCATCGATCGGTCTGGCTGAGGCGGCACTGCGCGAGGCGATGGCGCACGCCGCCGGTCGGGAGATGTTCGGCACGACCCTTTCGCGCATCGGTGGCGTTCCGGAGGCGCTGGCGATGTGCTGGACGGAGATCGAGATGGCGCGTTCCCTCGCCTACCGCGCGGCGGCCGCGGCCGCGCGCGACCCCGAGGCCAACCTGCACCTGTCCTCGATGGCCAAGGTGGGCGCGACCGAGGTCGCCGGGCGTGTCGTGGATCGCGCGGTTCAGGTGATGGGACGGTTCGGTCTCGTCCGTGGATCGACGATCGAGCGGCTCTACCGCGAAGCACGGCCGATGCGGATCTATGAGGGTTCCACCGAGGTCATCCTCGACTCTCTCGCCCGGCAGCTGATGAAGCGGGGGCTGCGGTGATCATCGACGCCCACTGTCACGTGTGGCCCGAGCAGTTGGCCGCGCGCCTGGTCGCTGCGCGGCCGGCGGGCATGGATGCCGTGGGGGATGGCACGGCCCGAGGACTTCTCGCCGCCATGGACGACGCGGGGATCCAGATGGCCTGTGCCTTGGCCATCGCGAACGAAGCACGCCACGTGGCGCGCACCAACGAGTTCGTCGGTTCGCTCGACCGCAACCGATTCATCCCCTGTGGCACCGTCCACATCGACCTGGACATCGCCGAGAACCTGCGCCACCTGCGCGACAACGGCATCGCCGCGGTCAAGTTCCATCCCAACTTCCAAGGCATGTCGCTCGGTGACCCCGCGGTGCACGAGTTGTTCCGGGCTCTGGCCGAGGCGAGGATTCCGGTCCTCGCGCATGTCGGCCATGGCTCGGACGCGGCGGCGACGGAGCGAGGCTCGACCCGGCACGTCGCGGCGCTTCTCGACGCCGTGCCGGAACTGGACCTGGTCGCCTTCCACTTCGGCGGTTACCACGACCTGGAGACCAGCCTTCTGGCGACGCTCGGGGACCGGCGTGCGTACGTCGAGACGTCGTGGCCTCCGCGGCTGTCCGATCTGGGCGCGGCGCGGGTGCGAGCCCTGATCGAGACACACGGTACGGACCGCGTGGTGTTCGGCTCGGACTGGCCGATGACCCGTCCTGGCGATGAGATCGCCTTCATCCGATCACTCGGACTCTCGGCCGCCGACGAGCGTGCTGTCCTGGGTGGCAATCTCGCCCGTCTCCTGGGGATCGGCGACCTGAAAGGAGCAAGTGCATGACGACCGACGCCACGAGTGGGAAGGTGGTCCGCCTCGGCGCCGGCATGGCGTTCTGGGGTGACAGCGTGAAACCGGCAGCCGAGATGGTCCGAGCGACCGACCTCGACTACCTGTGCTGTGACCACCTCGCCGAGCTGACGATGTCGATCCTCGCCAAGCAGAAGGCGAAGAACCCTGCCTACGGCTACACGCGGGATGTCCTGGCACTGCTCGAGGGCGTCTTGCCCGCAGCCGTCGAGAAGGGCACCCGGATCATCACCAACGCGGGCGGCGCCAATCCTGATGCCGCCGCCGAGCGGATCGCCGAACTGGCCAAGGACCTCGGCCTGTCCGACATCAGGATCGCGGTCGTCACCGGTGATGACATCAGTGGCCGGATCGACGAGTTGATGGCCGCCGGAGTGCCCTTCGCCAACATGGACAACGGCCGGCGTCTCGCCGAGGTTCGGGACCGTCTCACCCATGCTGCGGTCTACACCGGCTCTGAGGGCATCGTCGAGGCCCTCGAGGGTGGTGCCGACGTGGTCGTCTGTGGCCGCGTGACCGACATCGCGCTCTATCTCGGTCCCCTGATCTACGAGTTCGGATGGGCCTGGGATGACTGGGACCGGCTCGGGATGGCCACCGCGGTCGCTCACGCCGCGGAATGTGGCGGTCAGGCGACCGGTGGCCTGTACGCGGGTGGCTGGCAGGAGGTCGACGGGCTCGAGGAACTCGGCTATCCGATCGTCGAGGTCGCCGACGACGGCACGGCGGTCATCACCAAGACGCCGGGGAGCGGTGGCCGAGTCGACGTCGGTACGGTCAGCGAGCAGATGGTTTACGAGGTCCTCGACCCGCACAATTACGTGACCGCCGACGTGACGGCGGACTTCTCCGGTGTGCGTCTGGAGGAGGTCGGGCCGGATCGGGTGCGGATCTCGGGGGTCACGGGCAAGCCACGCCCGGAGAGCCTCAAGGTCAACATGGGATACCGCGCCGGATTCGTCGGTGAGATCACCTTCACCTACACCTGGCCCGACGTCTATGCGAAGGCACAGCGCGGCCTTTCGTTCCTCAGGAAGCGGCTCGAGCGTGCCGGGTTCGAGTGCTCCGAGGAAGTCGTGGAGTACCTCGGCCACAACTCGGCGTGGGGAAGCGTGATCCCTGAGCCCGACGACCCTGATCGCAACGAGCTGGTGGTGCGCTACGCGGCCCGTTGCGCCGACGCCGAGAACGCCCGGAAGGTGTTCACCGAGAGTGTGCCGCTCTACAACAACGGCCCCGCGGGCGTGGCAGGCGTGGGCACGCGTCCACCGCTGAAAGAGCTCTATGGCCTGTGGTCGAGCCTCATCCCGCGCGAGCACGTCCAGCAGTCCGTCCGTTTCATCACCGTCTGAACCCAACCGGGAGACCACACACGATGACAAGCACTGCAGTCAGGCGCGTCGCCGATCTTGCCCACGGTCGCTCGGGCGACAAGGGCGATATCTGCAACATCGGGATCGTCGCCTACGACGTCGCCGGCTACGCCGAGCTCCGGGAGCACCTCACGGAGGAGCGTGTGAAAGCGCACTTCGGTGAGCTGGTCCAGGGCACGGTGACCCGCTATGAGATGCCCAACATCCGGGCCCTCAACTTCGTCTGCACGGGTGCCCTCAACGGCGGAGGCACCCTCTCCCTTCGATCCGACCACCTCGGCAAGGTGATGTATGCCTGGCTGCTGAAGATGGAGCTGCCGGTGAGCGACGCATGAGCGCACCCCAGAGCAACCTGCGCGCGGTGACGGGGAACGAGGACGCGGTCTGGCGGATCTGGAACCCACGTTCGGTCGCTGTCGTGGGTGCGTCGGGACGCGAGGGCAGCTTGGCTTGGTGGCCCCAGCAGCTGCTGCAGCAGTACGGTTTCTCAGGAACCATCACGCCGGTCAACCCGAATCGGGACGAGATCGCGGGGCTTCGCTGTGCGCCGTCCATTGGGGCGGTGGAGGGGCCTGTCGATGTGGCGGTGATAACCCTCGACGCCGACGGTACCCGTGCCGCGGTCGCCGAGTGCGCGGCGGCCGGCGTCGGTGCGGTGCTCCTACCGGCCCAGGGATTCGGTGAGTCGGGCGCGGACGGCAAGGCTAACGAGACCGACATCCTCCAGGTCGCCCGAGCGGCAGGCATGCGTGTCCATGGGCCCAACTCCGACGGTGTCGGCAACTTCGGGAATGGCGCCGTGATGTCGATTCAGCCGGTACTGGGGATCGGCGTGAGCACGGGCAAGGTGGCTGTCATCACGCAGAGCGGTGCGACCGCCGGCTCCCTGGTCTCCCGTCTTGCCGACGAAGGGATCGGCGTCAAGTACTACGCGAGCGCGGGCAACGAGATCGACCTCGGATACGCCGACTACCTTTCGGTGGCCCTGCAGGACCCCGAGGTCAGCATGGTGCTGTCCTTCATCGAGGCCATTCGGCGGCCGGAGGACTTCGTGTCGGTGGCCCGGTTGGCAGCCGAGCTCGGCAAGCCGATTGTCGCGATCAAGGTCGGCCGGACCCAGCAGGCAGCGGCCCGCGCCGCCGCGCACACCGGAGCGCTGGCCGGCGAGGACCGGATCTATCAGGCGCTGTTCGACTCTCTCGGTGTGGTCCGCGTGGACGAGCTCAGCGAGGTGGTGGCCGTCGCCAAGCTCCACCTGGCGGTCGTGGCCAAAGGTACCGAGGTTCGTGGTCGCGACATTGCAGTCATGTCGGTGTCGGGCGGCCAGGCAGGTGCGCTGGCAGATCGTGCCGCGTCCTATGGCCTGCAGCTGCCGCCGGTCTCGGAGCAGACGGCTGCACAGCTCGTCGAGCTCTTCCCTCACGGCAACGCGCTCAACCCGTGCGACCTGACCGGTGACGTGGCCAAGCGCGACGATCTCGCGGCGCTGGCCTACGGCGCCTTCGATGACGACGGCGCCGTGGATCTGCTCGTCTATGCGCGCAAGGAACTGACCGGAGAGATGGGGCGCCGCAGCGCCGAACGGCTGGCTGCTGAGGCAGGACGGCGCGCGCTGCCGCTGGCCGTCTACGCCATGGACGGCGTGCTCAACGACGAGGAGCGTGCGGCCTATGACCAACAGGGCGTGCCCGTCTACGTCTCCGCGAGCGAACTGTTCGTCGCCGCCCGTGGCCTTGCCGACTTCGCACGCCGCCGAACAGCCGTGCATGCTCCGGCACCGGTCGTCAGTCCTGCGTCCGAACTGACCGGCCGCGCCGGAGTCCTCACCGACGAGGCGGCGCGCAGCCTCCTCACCAGGTATGGGATCACGTTTCCTGCCGAGCACCTCGTCAGCGATGCCGACGGCGCGGTGAAGGCCGCGGAGGAGATTGGGTTCCCCGTGGCGATGAAGGTGGCGAGCGATCGGATCCCCCACAAGACGGAGATCGGAGGGGTGGTCCTCGACGTCGGGAATGCCGACGAGGCGAGGGCGACTTTCCAACTACTTGCGGAGCGGGCGCGGCAGGCAGTCGGCGAGGAAGTGGACGCCGTGCTGGTGCAGCAGCAGATCGATGATGGCGTCGAGGTGCTCGCCGGGTTGGTCATCGACCAGCAGTTCGGGCCTTTCGTGCTCGTCGGCACCGGGGGTGTGATGGCAGAGCTTCTCGACGACGTGGTTCTCCGACCGGCTCCGGTGACTCCGGAGGAGGCTGTCGAGATGGTCGGATCGCTGCGATGCGCTGCGCTCCTGACCGGATTCCGTGGGGCGCCTGTGGCTGACGTGGAGTCGCTCGGCCTGGCGGTGAGCAATCTGTCCCGCCTTGGTGCCGAGCACGCCGAGCGGTTGAGCGAGCTGGACGTCAACCCGATCCTCGTCCGTCCGAAGGGCCGAGGCGCGGTGGCCGTTGACGTTCTCGTCGTCGCGGGGGGGAACGAGCGATGACTGATCTGGTGGTGAGCGAGCGCCGAGGCTCGATGGCGGTGCTCGTGCTGAACCGACCACGGGAACGCAACCCGCTGGACCAGCAGTCCTCGGCAGCGCTTCGTGCAGCACTCCAAGAGGCCTTCGCAGATCCTGCGGTGCGATCTGTCGCCATCACCGGCGCGGGTGACGCCTTCTGCGCCGGGGGGGACCTGCAGCAGATGGGCCGGTTCTCTGAGATCCCGGTCGAGGAGTCCTACGCGTGGCCACAGGCCATCGTCGGCCTGCACAAGGACATGCTCGACGCACCCAAGCCGGTCGTTGCTGCGGTCAACGGCGCTGCCTACGCCGGCGGCATGGGCCTGGCCGGGATGTGTGACGTCATTGTCGCCGCCGAATCGGCGAAGTTCGCCATGCCTGAGGTGAAGCTCGGACTCTTCCCGATGATCATCGTCGGCCACCTTGCACGGTCGCTGCCACGCAAAGTGCTGCTCGAGATGATGCTGACCGGCGATCCCATTGATGCCGCCGAGGCGCATCGCGTGGGCTTTGTCAATCGGGTGGTGAGCCGCGACGAGCTCGACGCGACCCTCGCCGCATACGCCGCCAAGTTCGAGCGGGTAAGTCCGGTTGCACTGCGGCTGGGACGCAAGACGTTCACCCTGCTATCCGACATGCCAGCCGCGCAGGCGCTCGACGCCGCACAGTTCCTCAACCTGCCGTTCTTCCTCGGCGAGGACCTCGCTGAAGGTGCCCAGGCTTTCCTTGAGAAGCGCAAGCCCCGCTGGATCCCCGATGAATCGACCACATCGACCAACAAGGAGCAACGCAATGTCTGACGCGTTCGTCGTGGCAGCGGTGCGCACGCCCGTCGGCCGCCGCCGCGGCACGCTCGCCCGAGCGCATCCCGCCGATCTCGCCGGGCACGTGATCGCTGCTGCCGTCGAACGCAGCGGTGTCGACGGTGCCGCGGTCGAGGACGTCATCCTCGGCTGCGTGTCCCAAGTGGGCGCGCAGGCGTTCAACGTGGCACGGACTGCCGCGCTCGCGGCGGGGCTTCCCGAGTCGGTTCCCGGCACCACCGTCGACCGCCAGTGCGGGTCGTCCCAACAAGCCGTGCACTTCGCCTCCCAAGCCATTCGGTCCGGTGACATGGACATCGTCGTGGCGGGAGGGGTCGAGGTGATGAGTCTGGTCCCCATCGGCGCCGCAGCCGCGCTCGGTCAGGAGGCCGGGATGGGACATCCTCGATCGGGGAAGCAGTGGGCGGCTCGTTACGGTGACCAGGAGATCAGTCAGTTCCGCGGCGCCGAGATTATCGCTCGAGAGTGGGGGATCAGTCGTGAGGACATGGAGCGCTTCGCGCTGATGAGTCACCAGCGGGCTGCCGCCGCCGTGGAGGGCGGTCTGTTCAACGATGAGATCGTCGCCTGGGAGGGCACTCGGCGGGACGAGGGGCCCCGCCCGGACACCACCTTGGAGAAAATGGCCCAGTTGCAACCGGTGTCTGAAGGGGGATCGATCACTGCAGCGGTGGCGAGCCAGATCTCCGACGGCGCCGCGGCCCTCGTGCTCGCCTCGCAGCAGGCGGTCCGTACACACGGGCTGCGTCCACTCGCGAGGGTGCACACGACCACCGTGGTGGGTTGTGACCCGGTCACGATGCTGGCCGGACCTATCCCGGCGACGGAGTCGGTTCTCAAGCGCTCCGGTTTGTCCTTGGACGACATCGACCAGTTCGAGGTCAACGAAGCCTTCGCGCCCATCGTGCTTGCCTGGCAGAGGGCCACCGGTGCACCACTCGAACGGACGAACCCGCTGGGCGGTGCGATTGCGCTCGGCCATCCCCTCGGTGCGACCGGCGCGCGTCTCATGACGACCCTCATTCACAACCTCCGTCGAGCCGGGGGCCGGTTCGGGCTCCAGACGATGTGCGAGGGCGGAGGCATGGCCAATGCGACCGTGGTCGAGGTCGTCTAGCCCGTGTCATCGACCAGACACGTGCCTGAGAGCGACAACGGTCTGATGATCCCATGCAAGTCGACGTAGCGATCTTGGGCAATGGCGTCTCGGGCTATTCCTGTGCCGTCCAGCTCGCCAAGCGTGGCTTCGTATCGTTGTTGATCGGGCCGGGTGGCGTGGTGGATCGTCCCCCTTTGAGCAAGCAGGTGCTGGTGACTGGCGTGCCCGTGTTGCTCAGCACGCCCGAAAAGCTCGCCGAGAGATCGGTCCTCTGTCTGGACGGCGTCGTCACGGCGGTGGACCTCGAGCACCGGCGGATCGAGGTCAGTGTCTCGGACGGCCACGAGACTGTGACGGCCCGGGAGATCGTCGTCGCGCTGGGCCTCGACTACTCGATCACGCCCTTCGACGCGCAAGGAGCGGTCGTGCCGTCAACGCCGCAGGGTGCGCTTCAGTTGGTCACGCGGCTCGACTCGCCGCGCGACATCTTGGTGGTGGGCGGCGGCTTGGTGGGTGTCGAATCGGCTGCGACGCTCGCTGGCCGTGGGCATCAGGTACGGGTCATCGACGTCGCGGCGCGTCCTCTTGACCGGTTCCACGATCCGCTGCCGGACTTGGCCGCTGAATATCTCGCCGAACTAGGCATCGCGTTCACCGGGGGAGTGGGCGTCGATTCGGTGCTGGACGACGGGTCTGCAGCGGAGGTACGGACGAGGACTCATGGCACGTTGACTGCGGATGCGGTCCTCGTCGCGACCGGCGGCAGGCCGACCCTTCCGCCGGGGCTCGACCAGCTTGAGTGGCCGGCACCGGTGGATTCAGACTTGCGGTTGCCCGGCCATGACCACGTGTACGTCGTCGGCGACCTGGCGGCCCCCGTCCACGCCCACCACGGCCGTTTGCCGATGCCTCACTGGGACATGGCGGTGCGCACGGGGGTGAAGGCGGCGCAAACCATTGCGGGCGAGCACGCGAGTCTCGATCACGTCCCGTACTGGTGGAGTGAAATCGGCGAGCACCGCCTTGCCGAGTACGGCGTGGCGTCCGCTGCGGAGTCGTGGGAACTCGAGGACGGCCTGTACGTGGGTCGTGACGCAGAGGGTGATGTCGCGGCGGTACTGGTGGTCGATGAGCCGCAACGTGTTCGCCAGGCCAGGGCGATGCTGTCGCGCCGCTGAACCGGACTCGGCACCGAATACGACCCGGCCGCGCAGAGAACGTCAAATGAAAGGACCCCCGTGGAAACGGTCACCGCACCCGCCGACCTGCTCGATGTCGACGGACTCGTCGATGAGGACGACCTGGCTATTCGTGATACGACGCGCCAGTACGTCGACAAGTCCCTGCGTCCCCATGTGGCGGACTGGTTCGATGCGGCTGCGCTTCCCGTGCGCGACGTCGCGGTCGAACTGGGTTCACTCGGACTGCTCGGCATGCACCTGACCGGCTATGGGTGTGCCGGTGCCTCGGCGACCGCCTATGGCTTGGCCTGCATCGAACTCGAGGCCTGTGACTCCGGCCTCCGTTCGCTTGTGTCGGTGCAGGGTTCATTGGCGATGTTCGCGATCTGGAAATACGGGAGCAGTGAGCAGAAGGACCTCTGGCTTCCCCGTATGGCCGCTGGCACCGCGATCGGATGC